>Ga0308158_10005615_pt1 | contig 10239 bp, 8 predicted proteins | sample PhyBR2_FD_201038 | JGI IMG/M metagenome (GOLD analysis project Ga0308158, IMG submission 201038) | Phyllosphere microbial communities from UC Gill Tract Community Farm, Albany, California, United States - DLSLB.R2 | ecosystem: Host-associated > Plants > Phyllosphere > Unclassified | place: USA... | reverse complement strand
CAGGGCGGTCTGGGGGTCGGCCTGAACCTGGTGCAGCGCCTGGTGAAACTGCATGGCGGCCGCGTGGCCGCCACCAGCGCCGGGGTGGGGCAGGGCAGCCAGTTCACGGTCTGGCTGCCGCTGCCGGTCGACAGCGCGACGCCGCCTGTCGCTGCGCCCGGTACTGCGCTGCAGGCAGCGCAGACCGACCCAGGCGTGCTGCGTATCCTGGTGGTGGACGACAACGTCGATGCGGCCCAGACGCTGCAGGCCTTGCTGGAGATGAACGGGCACGCAGTGACGGCCGTGCACGATGGCGCCTCGGCGCTGCTGCAGGCGGCGGCGCTGTTGCCGCAAGTGGTATTTCTCGATATCGGGTTGCCGGACATGACCGGCTACGACGCGGCCGGAGCGATGCGGCGCATCGCCGGCATGGAAACATCGACGCTGATCGCGCTGACGGGTTGGGGCGCGGAGCAGGACCGCAAGCGCTCGAGCCAGGCAGGGTTCGATCATCACCTGACCAAGCCAGCCGACTTTTTGATCGTGGAGCAATTGATCCGCGACGTGGCAGAGCGCACGCCGGGATCTCTCCCGCTGCCGTGAAAAACAAACAGCCCGGCTGAAAAGCCGGGCTGCGATAGTGCGCCGAACTCGCCCCAACTTGCAGGGCGCTGTTCGACCGGTTGACCGTGATTACTTGCCGGTCGTGCCGGTCGGCGGCGTGGTGGTGCTTTGTGGGTCGGTGGTCTGCGGGCTGGTAGCGCCTTCTGCGGTGCCGGTCATGCCCGTGGTGCCGGTGGCGCCAGTCGTGCCCATGGTGCCAGCAGCGCCCGACGTGTCGGTCGTGGTGCCGGTGGTGCCAGCAGCGGCGCCCGTGCCCATGTCGCCCGTACCGGTGGTGCCGGTGCCCGTTGCGCCAGTGCCGGTGTCACCCATGGTGCCGGTGGCGCCCGAGGTGCTGCTCGGCATGGTGGCCGAGGTGTCAGCTGGAACGGTCGTGGTGGTCGCTGCTTCATCTTTCTTGCACGCGCCCAGCAGGGTTGCCAGCACAGCGGCGGTCAGCAGGATTTTTGGTGCCTTGGTCATTGCATTCATTTTTTACTCCTCGATTGACGTCTATTTGTGTGCCGCAGATCCCAGGACTCTTTGTTGGGATATTGCAGCGCCAGATCGGTTCCACTGTGACGCGATGGTCGCTGGTGAAACGTTGAGGGTACCGACGCAATACGCGGCCCCAGTGCGTACATCTGTAAATCTGTTTCGACTTCAATGCATCTGTGTCAATTAGACCGCAAGCCCGACAGCTGGTTCGTTAGATACCGCACACTTACGGAAATCGGTAACATTTTTTACACACATCGTGTGACCGCCAGTGTTCTAGGTTCCCAGATGCACATCGCCTGCCACGGGCACGGCATCCTTTGCCGCTGGCTTGTCTTTCTGGCCAAGCTGTTCCAGTAAAACCGGTACCTCGGCGGCAAGTTCCCGGGCCAGATACCCCAGCGTCCCCAGGCGCTCTGCGAGCCGGTCGCCGGCGCGTGCATGCAGCGCCACGCCCCAGCAAGCCGCCTGCGCTTCGGTCGCACCGCGCGCCAGCAGGCCGCCGATGATGCCGGCCAGGACGTCGCCCGAGCCGGAACTGGCCAGTCCAATATTGCCGGCGCCTTCGTGCTGCCACAGCGTGCCGTCCGGCGCGGCGATCACGGTGCGCGCGCCCTTGAGTGCGATGACGGCATTCCAGTCGCGCGCCGCGGCCTGAGCAGGCGCATCGGGCAGGCCGACGATGCAATCCTTGTCGATGCCTGTCAGGTGCGCCATTTCGCCGCAGTGCGGCGTCATGATCACGGGACGCTCGAAGCGCATCGGCTTGCCCTCGGGCCAGTGCTCTGGTGGATAGAGCAGGACGTCCATCGCGCAGGCGTCGAGCACCAGCCCCACGTTCGCTTCGACCAGGCGGGGCAGCAGTGCCTGCACCAGGCGCGCCGTGCTGGCTTCGTCGCGCATGCCGGGACCGACCAGCACCGCATCGACGCGATCGGCCAGCGGATCGAGGCTGGACAAGGCGTCGAGGCTGAAGCCATCGGTATCGTGCTCGGTCAGGCCGATCACACGCGCCTCGGGCATGGCCAGTGCGACCAGCTGGGCGACACTGGCGCCGGTCGCGATCGTGAGTTTGCCGGCCCCGGCGCGCAGCGCGGCCGTGGCCGCCAGGATGATGGCGCCCGGCATTTCGCGCGAGCCGCCGATGATCAGGATGTGGCCGCGCATTTCCTTGTCGCCGCCGGTGCCCGGCTGCGGCAGCGGCCAGGCGGCCAGCATGGCGGCGTCAACGTCGTGTACCTGGTTCTTGTCCATGGCAGGTGACCTTATGCGTTGGGGGCCGATGCGACGTCCTTGGCCGCCGTGACCGGTGTGCCGGTCTCTTCCAGTGGTGCGACGAAATTGACCAGGCGCAGCGCCAGGTCGCCGCGCTTGCCGGCCTCTGGATCGAATTCGTACGATGTGACAGAGCAGTTCGGGACATCGCCGTTGCGGTCGAATTCGAGGATCTGCGCTTCGGTGAGGTGCTCGAACAGGTAACGGAAGCAATTGACCGTAACCTGGTGGGCGACGATCAGCACGCGCTCGCCGGCAAATTCCCGTTCGAGCGTATCCATGACACTGCGCAGGCGCAGGATGACGTCGCACCAGCTTTCGCCGCCGGGAGGGCGGAAATAGAACTTGCCGACGTGGTGGCGCTGCTCGTACAGGTCGGGGAAGTCGTGCGCGATGCCGTGCGTCGTCAGGCGGTCCAGCACGCCGAATTCCTTTTCGCGCAGGCGCTCGTCCTCGCGCACGCACAGGTCGTCGCGGTCGAGGTGGCGCATCACGAGGTTGGCCGTTTCGGCGGCGCGCACGTACGGCGAATGCAGCACGACGGTCGGGCGCTGCGCTGCGGGGAGCGACGCGAACCAGGCGCCGAGGGCGTCGGACTGGCGCTCGCCAAGGTCGGACAATGGCACGTCGACGTCGCGCTCGGCGATGTCGATGCGGTGTCCTGCTGCTGCTTCAGCCAGGTCGCGGGCGACGTTGCCGGCGCTTTGTCCGTGCCGCACGACCCAAATTTCCTGTGGCCATTTTTGTTCCATGAAGTCCGCCAAAAAGTTATCTTGGCGTCATCATAGAAGGTTTCACGACGGCCTCAGCGCACGATTGTTCCGTGCACGGAAACCGCGCTGCAGCGTCAGACGGCCCGCGCCTCGCTGTCCAGGTTGATGTCGGCGTCGTCATCAAACACGCGCATATCCGTCTGCCCCATAACCCGGCTGGTCACGGTGCCGGCGGCGATCGAGCCGCTGACATTCAGCGCCGTGCGGCCCATGTCGATCAGCGGTTCGACCGAAATCAACAGACCCGCGAGCGCCACTGGCAAGTCCATCGCCGACAGCACGATCAGCGCCGCGAAGGTGGCGCCGCCGCCGACACCGGCCACGCCGATCGAGCCGAAGGCGATAATCGCCAGCAGCGGCAGCAAGAACGCGGCGGTGAACGGGTCGACGCCGACCGTCGGCGCGATCATCACGGCCAGCATGGCCGGGTAGATGCCGGCGCAGCCGTTCTGGCCGATCGTGGCGCCGAACGAGGCGGCGAAATTGGCCGTGCCTTCCGGCGTGCCCAGGCGCGCGGTCTGCGTGGCCACGCTCATCGGGATCGAGCCGGCGCTGGTGCGCGAGGTGAACGCGAACACCAGGACCGGGAAGATCTTCTTCACGTAGCGCCATGGCTTCAGGCCACTGGCTGCGACCATCGCCAGGTGGACGCAGAACATCAGCGCCAGCGCGGCGTACGAGGCGACCACGAAGTTGAGCAGGCCAAGAATGTCTTGCCAGCTCGAGCTCGAGACCACCTTGGCCATCAGCGCGAACACGCCGTACGGGGTCAGGCGCAGCACGAGCGTGACCATGCGCATCACGATCACGTGGGCCACGTGCACGAAGCTGCTGAACGACGTGAAGACTTCCGGCTTCTTGCCGGCGATGCCGGTGGCCGAGACACCGATGAAGATCGCGAATATCACAACCGCGATGGTCGAGGTCTTGCGCGCGCCGGTCATGTCGAGGAACGGGTTGGCCGGGATGAAGGACAGCAGCAGCGACGGCAGCGACAGTTCCTTGGCCGCGGCCAGATTGCCCTGCATGTATTCGCCGCGCGCGACTTCAGCGGCGGTGGAGGTCAGGCCGACCGCCGTCAGGCCGAACAGCTTGGCCATCAGGATGCCGATCGAGGCCGCCACGATGGTCGTGATCAGCAGGATGCCGATGGTGAGCGTGCTGATCTTGCCGAGCGACGAGGCGTCGCGCAGTTTCAGGATCGCCTGGATGATCGAGACCATGATCAATGGAATGATGATCATCTGCAGCAGTTGGACATAGCCGCTGCCGATCACGTTGAGCCAGGTGTTGGTGGCCTTGATCTCCGGCCCCGCCACGTCGTACATCGCCTGCAGCGCGGCCCCGAGCAGGACGCCAAGGCCAAGGCCGGCAAAGACCCGCTTGGTGAACGAAACGTGATTGGCCTGCAACCGGTACAGGAAGACGCAGACGGCCAGGGCAATGGCCAGGTTGAGCAGGACGGGAAGTGTCATGGGGGCTTCGATGGGACGGCGTGGACAATCGTGTCATTTTATCGACAAAGTTGCCTGTTCACAGTGCGCTTGTCATTTTTGCCAAGGCGCAGCCTGGACTGGCGGCCATCACCTGTTGCGGACCAGCGACGCTGGCAGCGGCTTGTGTAGGGAGCCCGTCAATCTCCCATTCAATACTTCCCACAGGGAAGACAAAGTTTCTATAATCCAATAACGTACCTCCTTATTCCTCTCACGTCAGCCCAGCGAACATGTTCAAACATCTCAGCATCAAGTCGCGCCTCATTTTCGTCATCGCGTTCCTCGCGGTCGAACTCATCGCCGGCGCCGTCATTGGCATCTACAACCTCGGCACGGCCAACGCTGAGCTCAAGCAGATGTACGATCGCCGCCTGGTCGGATTGAGCCAGGCCGGGGAGGTCACGCAGCTGATCACGGCAAACCAGCTGACCGTGGCCAAGGCGGTTACTTTGGAAGATGCCGCCCAGCGCAGCGCTGCAATGGACACCGTCCAAGCGACGAGCGCCACCATCAACAAGCTGTGGGGCGAGTTCACGCAGATCCCGATGAGCGAGAAGGAGCGGGCGCTGGTCGGGGAGATCGCCGCGGCGCGCAAGGCGTTCCTCGATGGCGGCCTGCTGCCGGCAGTGGCGGCGATTCGCGCCAATGACAATGCGCAGGCGATCCAGCTGCTGAACGGGCCGATGACGCAGTTGTATGCATCGCTCAATGCGCTGGGCATCCGGCTGATCGACGAACAGCAGACCGCGGCACTGGCCGAATACCAGGCTTCGCAGGCGACCTTTGAACTGGTGCGCGCGGTGTGCCTGGCCGGCCTGGCCTTTGGCCTCATCATGGCCGCGCTGGTTGGCTACCTGCTGGTGCGCGCGATCGTGCGTCCGATCGAGCAGGCCGTGAAGATCGCCGGCGCCGTCGCCCAGGGCGACCTGACCCAGACCATCGAGGTCACGTCGACCGACGAAACCGGGCGCCTGCTGCAGGCACTCAAGGACATGAACGATTCACTGGTGCGCATCGTCGGCCAGGTCCGCACCGGCACCGACAACATCGCCACCGCTTCCAGCGAAATTGCGGCCGGCAATCTGGATCTGTCGTCGCGTACCGAGCAGCAGGCCGGCTCGCTGGAAGAAACCGCTTCGTCGATGGAAGAACTGACATCGACCGTCAAGCAGAACGCCGACAACGCGCGCCAGGCCAATGTGCTGGCCACGTCGGCATCCGAAGTGGCGGGCAAGGGCGGCGCCGTGGTGGCGCAGGTGGTGCAGACGATGGGCGCGATCAATACATCGGCCACCCGCATCGTCGACATCATCGCCGTGATCGACGGCATCGCGTTCCAGACCAATATCCTGGCCCTCAACGCAGCCGTCGAGGCGGCGCGCGCCGGCGAGCAGGGCCGCGGCTTTGCCGTGGTGGCCGGCGAGGTGCGCAGCCTGGCGCAGCGCAGCGCGGCGGCGGCCAAGGAAATCAAGGTGCTGATTGACGATTCGGTCGAGAAGGTGCACCACGGCTCGGAACTGGTGGACCGCGCCGGCACGACGATGGCCGAGATCGTCCAAAGCGTGAACCGCGTGACCGACATCATGTCCGAGATCACCGCCGCCAGCCAGGAACAGACGGCCGGCATCGAGCAGATCAACGGCGCCGTGGCGCAGATGGACCAGGTAACCACGCAGAATGCGGCGCTGGTCGAACAGGCGTCGGCAGCGGCGACCTCGCTGCAGGAAGAAGCGGCCAAGCTGGCGCAGACCGTGGGCGAGTTCAAGCTTGCTACGCCGGCAGGCGTGCGCGCAGCTGCGGCCAAGCCGCGCGTGGTCGCCAGCATGCCGAAGATGGTGGCCAATGCGGCGCCGAAGCCGGTGGAGAAGGCGCCTGCGAAGTTGCCTGCGAAAGCGCCGGTAAAAGCGCCGGTAAAACCGGTCGTGACGAAAGCCCGCACCGATGCCGCGCCAGCCGCGAAGCCGGTGAAGCCAGCGAAGGCAGAGACCGCCAACGCCAGCGCCAGCGCCGGCGACGGCTGGGAAGAGTTCTGACGCAGTCCGGGATTGGCGGCCCGGCCGCCAATCCTACCGCACCGTGCGCAACGTGCGCAGCCCTGCCGCCAGCAACAGCAAGGCCAGCACGGCCAGCGCCAGCAACTGCCCGGGCGCCAGCGTCCCCTTCATCGCGCGACCGTCATACACGGGCAGCTTCGCCGCATCGCTTGGTGTGAACGGCCGCTCCTCGAACAGGTACGGATAGAAGAACTGCCGCAGCTGCGTGTGATACGCCCCGATCCGGTCGTGGTACGCCAGTTGCGAGGCCAGGTCGGTATCGGCCAGCCGGTGCAGCAGCACCTGCACGTTGACCGACGCCAGCAGCAGCCCGGCGCGCGCGGTCCAGTCTTCACGCGCCATCATGCTGGCGCGGTACTGCGCCACGCTTGGTGCCACCGCGTCGTCGCCCGCCTGGTGCATCGCGTAATACCATTTCCAGTGGAAGCGCCCGGTGACCGGCGCCGTGTCCTTCCATTCGGGATGCGTGCTGAAGAATTTCTCGAACGTGTCGGGCTTGGGCACGTCCCATGCCGAATGCACGGCCTGGCGCTGCGCCAGCGCCAGCTCGACGCCTTTCGACACCGGCGACAGGCGCGCAATGCCCGCATCGGCCAGCGTCGGCAGGATCATCGTCAGTCCTACCAGGCTTGCCAGCAGGATCGCGGCGCTGCCGGCCGACGTGCGCGCACGCGCCGCCACCCAGGCCGCCAGGCCGAACCAGAACGCCAGGTACAGCGTCGCCACCAGCGCAATCTGGCCGAAGCCCGTCACGCCAGCGCCAGCGATGAAGGCGCCCACGGCCAGTGGCAACAGCGCAGCGAGCCATACCAATCCATAGCGCAAGCCGACGCGGCGGCGCCAGGTATCGGCAGCACCTTTGGGCAGGGATGCCAGCAGGCGCAGGCGGCCGGCTTCGCGTTCGCTCGAGACCAGATCATGCATCAGCGCGATGACGAACAGCGGCGTCAGGTACACCAAGACGAACGCGAAATCGAAGCGCCCCGGCATGGCCAGTTCGGGATTGATCGACTCCGATTCGTACAGCTGTGCATGCAGCCCGAGGATGCGCACGCGCAGCGCCGACGGCTGCAGATCGCGCCCGCCGATGGCGGCGAATGCCAGCGGCGACGGCGGATTGACGGTCAAGTGCGGCAGGTAGTAGCCGACCGCGCCGGCTTCGACACTGCCGGTTTTGCTGACAGCGCGTAACTGCGTGGCCAGGATGGCCGCATGGTCGTGGGCATGGCTCGCGGCGATGCGTTCGAGCGTGGCGCGCTGCTGGCTCACGGCGTGCAGGCCAGTCCAGACGGACAGCGCGGACAGCAGCGCCAGCAGCACGACAGCGCCGACGGCCAGGCGCGAGTGCGCGATCTGGCGCAGTTCAAGAAGGTACGTTTTCATGCCGGATTCCTTTCCAGGCGTTTGGCGACCCAGCCGCCGATGGCGAATAACGCCAGCAGCCAGCCGCCCAGCAGGGCGAACGCAGGCCAGGCATGGCGCGCGGCGACCTCGCCGAACGGGGCAGGGGCGTAGCCGAAGCGGGGCGTGTCTTCCCAGTGGTGCTTGTCGATGCGCTCGTCGCCGGCGCCAGTGGGCGTGACAACATTGACATGCAGGCCGTTGAGGCGCTGGACAAACGCGTAGCGGTAGCGTTCACCTTCAAGCAGGAAGCGCGCGTGGCTGTCGAGGTTGGTGCCGGACAGCGCAGTCGACATACGGCGCAGCGCGATCAGCGGACTGGCCACGCTGGCCGAATGGACGATCGCGCTTTCCTCGGTCTGGCGCGCGTGATCGGCGCGCATGAATTCATCGAACAGCGCGCTCGTCATGCGCTCGCCCTCGGCCATCAACAGGCCGCTGTAGTTGACCGGCAGGTCTTCCACGCGCGTCACGCCATAGTGCGCCAGCGTGCGCGCCCGGAACGCGTTGAAGTACGGGTCATCCGGATTGTGGCTGTCGCCGATTGCGGCCAGCCGATTGTGGATCGCGACCTCGGTCTCGATGCGGCTCGGGCGGGCCACGTCGCCGGCTGCGATATCGGGCATCACGCGCGGCAGCAGGATCGCCGTGACGATCCAGCCGGCCACCAGCGCCAGCAGCGCGTCGCGCGCACGGGGCAGCGACGCCGATACCAGCACGGCGGCCACGACCCACACCAGCAGGTACAGCGCATACCCGGCCAGCAACGCGATCGCCTCGGCGGCGACGGCCGGGTGCACGACGGCGATCGCCACGAGGGCGATGAAGGCCGGCGCGCCCAGCAGCAGCGCCACGCCCGCATGCGCGGCGAGCTTGCCAAGCAACAGCGTCGCGCCGCGCACGCCCTGCACGATCTGCAGCCGCAACTGGCCGCGCTCGCGTTCGCGCGCGACGCTGCCGAAGGCGAGGAACACGATCAGCAGCGGCGTGAGCACCTGCAGCACGAAGGCGGGCGTCAACTGGCCAAAGCGCAGCAGCACCGACGACTGGGCGGCGTCACTGAAGTTGGCGCTGTTCTGGCGGTGACCCTCCAAAAACAGCGTACTGCCGGTGAACGGATCGACGCCGAAATCGAAGAAGGCGAGGGGACTCAATGGCCGGAACACATAGTGCCCGTAATGGACGACGCGGTGTGGGTGGCGGTCCGGCTGGTTGGCCCACTGGGCGTCGACCGTGCTCTGGAAGCGCGCCCGTTCGGCATTGACAGCGGTGACGCGTTCATGGCTGACGACAATGGCCACGAGCGTAAGCGCCAGCATCAGGATGCCGGCGGCGACCGCCACCTGGTTGCGCAGCATGGCGCGCCACTCGCCCACGGCAACCGCGGGCAGTGCTCGAGAAACGCTCATGCGGCCTCCGGTCTGGCGGCAGCGTTAGTGGCACCGGCGTAGCGCCGGTACAGGTCGCGCACGTCATAGTGTTCAGCGCCGCTGGCAGCGACTTCGTGGCCGATGTGGCCGCGCTCCAGAAAGCCGATGCGGTCGGCTACTTCGGCCGCGCCCAGCAAATCGTGCGTGACCATGAAGATGGCGCTGCCCCGTGCGCGCAAGTCTTGCAGCAGCGTGTTGAATTCGCTGGTGGCCTGCGGATCCAGGCCCGTGGTCGGCTCGTCGAGCAGCAGCAGCGGCACCTGGCGCGCCACGGCGAGCGCGATCGCGACCTTCTGGCGCATGCCTTTCGAGTAGCCGCCGAGGCGACGCGTCCATGCGGCCGGATCGAGCCGCACCGCGCTCAAGGCATCGTCGATGGTAGCGTTAAGGGTGGCATTAAGCGGAGCGCTGCCGGCCAGGCGCAGGAAGTAGTCGATGTTTTCGCGGGCGCTCAGGTGTTCGTAGAGGGCGACGTTTTCCGGTACATAGGCAAGCTGGCCGCGCGCGGCGAGCGGGTCGGCGGCGACGTCGATGCCGCACACGCGCACGCTGCCGGTCTGCGGTGCGAGAAAGCCAAGGAAGGCGTTGAGCGTCGTCGATTTGCCGGCGCCATTGCCGCCCAGCAGGGCATAGATTTCACCGCGCGCAACGCGCAGGTTCAGGTCGCGCAGGACGGTCGTGGCGCCGTAGGCGACGGTCACGCCGGTCGCTTCCATGGCAGGAGTGG
>Ga0308158_10005614_pt1 | contig 10239 bp, 10 predicted proteins | sample PhyBR2_FD_201038 | JGI IMG/M metagenome (GOLD analysis project Ga0308158, IMG submission 201038) | Phyllosphere microbial communities from UC Gill Tract Community Farm, Albany, California, United States - DLSLB.R2 | ecosystem: Host-associated > Plants > Phyllosphere > Unclassified | place: USA... | reverse complement strand
GTGGCGTGTTCGACGCGGCCCCTGCCAAGGAGACCGAGAAGAGTATGGACACCGTACCGATCAAGACGTATGAATACGACCGGCCCCAGGCCGGTCTGGCCTGCACCGCCGAGGCCTGGGCACGCATCCCCAGCGCGCCCGAACTGGCCGAGCGCAACGCGCTCAAGGACAAGATCCGGCGCCTGCTGAAAGAAAAGGGCGCGGTCCTCGTCGCCCACTACTACGTGGACGCCGACCTGCAGGACCTGGCTGAAGAAACCGGCGGCTGCGTATCCGACTCGCTCGAGATGGCGCGCTTCGGCCGTGACCATGCCGCGCAGACGCTTGTCGTGGCCGGCGTGCGCTTCATGGGCGAAACGGCCAAGATCCTCAGCCCCGAAAAAACCATTCTGATGCCCGATCTCGATGCGACCTGTTCGCTCGACCTGGGCTGCCCGGCCGACGAGTTCGCAGCGTTCTGCGATCAGCATCCCGACCGCACCGTCGTCGTCTACGCCAACACGAGCGCCGCAGTCAAAGCGCGGGCCGACTGGATGGTGACATCGTCCATTGGACTGGATATCGTGGCCGAGCTGCACGCACAGGGCAAGAAAATCCTGTGGGCGCCCGACCGTCACCTGGGCTGGTACATCCAGTCCAAGACCGGCGCCGACATGCTGCTGTGGCAGGGTTCGTGCCTCGTGCACGACGAATTCAAGGGTATCGAACTCGACCTGCTCAAGGCCGAGTATCCGCTGGCCAAGGTGCTCGTGCACCCGGAGTCGCCGGCAAATGTCGTGGCGCAGGCCGATGTGGTCGGCTCGACCACGCAGCTGATCAACGCCGCGCAGACGCTCGACGCCACCCACTTCATCGTCGCCACCGACAACGGCATCCTGCACAAGATGAAGATGGCCGCTCCCGGCAAGACCTTCATCGAAGCGCCGACCGCCGGCAACAGCGCTACCTGCAAGAGCTGCGCGCATTGCCCGTGGATGGCGATGAATGGCCTGCGCAATCTGGCCGACGTGCTCGAATCAGGCGCCAACCAGGTGCATGTCGATCCTGCCGTCGGCCTGCAAGCCAAACGCGCGATCGACCGCATGCTCGATTTTGCGGCGGCCAAGCGCGCCAAGGCGCTGCCAACCGGCGCGCTCGAACAGAATGCCCCCATGTTTTCCGGAGTCGGCCCCGCATGACCAGTCTGCACAATCCCCACGCCCAGTTTGATGACAAACTGCAGGCGGCGTTCGAACAGAATATCCTCGCTGCACTGCTGGAAGACATCGGCAGTGGCGACCTAACCGGCAAGCTCGTCCCCAACGACACCCGCGTCACGGCGCGCGTCATCGTGCGCGAAGCGGCTGTGCTGTGCGGCGCGCCGTGGTTCGAGGGCGTCATGCTTGCGGTCGACCAGGACACCGACATTGCGTGGCAGTTTGCCGAAGGCGATCTGATGCCAGCCCACAGCACCGTCTGCACCATCACCGCCAACCCGCGCGCGCTACTCACGGCCGAGCGCGCGGCACTGAACTTCCTGCAATTGCTGTCGGGCGTTGCGACTGCCACCCGACGTTACGTCGACGTTATCGCGGGCACGAACGCGGCGATCCTCGATACGCGCAAGACCTTGCCGGGCCTGCGCCAGGCGCAGAAGTACGCGGTGCGGGTCGGTGGCGGCAAGAACCAGCGCATGGCGCTGTATGACGGCATCCTGATCAAGGAAAATCACATTGCTGCTGCCGGGGGCGTCACGCCCGCGCTGACGGCAGCCGCCAACCTGAACGCTGGCGCGCCGGTGCAGATCGAAGTCGAAACCATCGCCCAGCTGGAAGAAGCACTGGCGGCCGGCGTCAAGTCGGTGCTACTCGATAATTTTGATCTGGCCATGATGCGCGAGGCGGTGCAGGTCAATGCCGGCCGTGCGCTGCTGGAAGCCTCGGGTGGCATCAATCTGGACACCGTGCGGGCGATTGCCGAAACGGGCGTGGATCGCATTTCCATCGGCAGCCTGACCAAGGACGTGCACGCCACCGATTACTCGCTGCGCATCGTCTGATCGCACCACTCAACTCTCAGACCACACTATGTCGATCACCACCAAACTGAAACGTTCGCTCGTGTTCCGCCTGTTCTGGCTCGGCTTTGGCCTGCTGCTGGGCGTGCCCCAGTTGATGGACGGGATTCTCTACAATATGAAGGGCGAACTGTTCTTCGGTATCGGCATGTTACTGGTCGGTATTCGGGGTTTCCTGCGCCCGGTCGTGCTGAGCCGGGCGATGGCGATGCAGCGCGACGCTGCGGCGTCGGATGCGTCGATTGGCTCGCCCGTGTTGCACGGCGTGCTGTCGATTGCGATGGCAGCGGCGTTGATCACTGGACTGGTGATCAAGTTCAGCAATAATTAGTAGGGTGGACGGATTCTCCGTCCACGCGTTCAACGATCCTCAATGCGCCACGAATTCAGCTTAATTTGAACGCGTGGACGGCATAGCCGTCCACCCTACCGTAATGTCGGCCACGATCGGCAAGACCCGCTCGGCGGATGCTTCAATCTTCAGCGTGAGCATGTCGTCAGCGCGCGTACGCCCCAGGTTCAGCGCCGCAATCGGTTTGCCCGCCGCCTCGGCCAGCCGACAGAACCGGAACCCCGAATACACCATCAGCGACGAGCCGACCACGACCAATGCGTCGGCCGCTTCCATTCGCGCCAGCGCGGCCGCCGTGCGCGCCGCCGGCACATTGTCGCCAAAGAACACGACATCGGGCATCAGCATGCCGCCACAGTGCACGCACGAGGGTGCCGTGAATCCCGTCACCGCATCCGGATCGATCTCGGCGTCGCCATCGGGCAGCGGCTGCGCGAGCACCTGGCGCAGGCCCGGATTGTCTGCCTCGAGCTGCACCTGCAGCGCCGCGCGCGTGAAGTTCGCCCCGCAGCCGAGGCACGTCACATGGTGGATATTGCCATGCAGTTCCAGCACATCGCGACTGCCCGCCTGCGTGTGCAGGCCATCGACGTTTTGCGTCAGAATCGAGCCGATCCGGTTGTCCGCACCAAGAGCGGCCAACGCACGATGGCCAGCATTGGGCGCGGCGCCCGACATCATCCGCCAGCCGACCATGCTGCGCGCCCAATAGCGGCGCTGGATTGCCGGGTCGCGCCGGAATTCCGGCCCTTGGATCGGGACCCTGCCGCGCCGTACGCCATCCCGGTCGCGGTAATCGGGGATGCCGGATGCCGTCGACAGACCCGCGCCGGTGAGCACCAGCGCACGGGGATATTGTTCGAGAAACGTGGCCAGCTGCGTGGCCGCGTGGTGTTCGCCAAGTGAATTGCCAAGTTCGTCGTTCATGGGTGGAATCGTACCACCGCTCTGCAATCAGCGCGCCGACACGACAATTCCGCCGACGATCAGGCCGAATGCCGCCACGTGGTACAACTGCGGCAGTTCGCCCAGAAAGGCGGCCGATAGCAGCGCCGTAAACAGCGGCGTCAGATTGATGAAGAACGCGCTGATCCCGGGCCCGGCGCGCTGCACGCCCGCGCCCCAGCAACGCATGGCGATAATTGCCGGCCCGATCGCCAAGTACAGCAGGGCGCCGGCGAGCGGCCAGCTCCAGACGATCTGGGGCGTGCCCAGCGCCCACTCTCCGCCCGCCAGCGCGGCCGACCACAGCACGCCGTACGCTACCTGGGCCAGCAGGAAGGCGGCCCAGTCCGCACGCAGCGCTGGCACATCGTCCTTCTGCAACAGCGACCAGCTGTAGAACGACCAGACAATCGTCGCCACGATCATGATCAGGTCGCCCGCCACCAGGCGCAGCGCGGCCAGCTCGGCCAGACTGCCCCGGCACATGACGACCAGCACGCCGGCAATCGACAGCACGGCGCCGGCGATCTGGCACCCCTTGACCGGCACGTTATAGAACAGCCGGCCGACCAGCAGCATCCACACCGGCACGCCGGACGCGACGAGCGTCACGTTCAGCGGCGAAGAGGTCGTCAGCGCCAGGTATTGCATCGAGTTGTACAGGCCGATGCCCAGGAGGCCAAGCAGGGCGTAGCGGCGCCAGTTGCGCAGCACGCCGCTGCCGGGGCGCAGTGCGGCGCGGCCCAGCACCAGCAGGATGAGGAGGGCGATCGACCAGCGCAGCAGGTTGAGCGTCATCGGCGGCATGGCGTCGCGCACGAGACGGCCAATGATGGCATTGCCCGCCCACAGTACGGGCGGGATGCTCAGCAGAAGGACCGTCGTGAGCGAAAGCCGCTGCCGTTCCATGCTAACGCCGGCGCGGCGTGAGCACGCTGGGGAGTGCCTTGGGCAAGGTGTCGGGGAAGTCGCGCGAGTAGTGCAGGCCGCGGCTTTCGTGGCGCGACATCGCGCTTTTCACGATCAGGTGTGCCACTTCTACCAGGTTGCGCAGCTCGAGCAGGTCGGGCGTGATGCGGAAATTGCGGTAGTACTCGTCGATCTCTTCCTTGAGCAGCTTGATCCGATGCAGCGCGCGTTCGAGGCGCTTGGTCGTGCGCACGATGCCGACGTAATTCCACATGAAGCGGCGCAGCTCGTCCCAGTTATGGGCAATCACCACTTCTTCATCGGCGTTCGTGACGCGGCTGGCGTCCCAGTCCGGCAGCGCAGGGTTGGCAATCGCCGGACTCGCGGCGATCTGCTGCGCGCAGGCACGGCCGACGACGACGCATTCGAGCAGCGAATTGCTGGCCAGCCGGTTGGCGCCATGCAGGCCCGTGCAGGCGACTTCGCCCACCGCATACAGGCCGGGGATATCGGTGCGTCCGGCCAGATCGGTGACGACACCACCGCAGGTAAAGTGCACGGCCGGCACAACGGGGATCGGTTGCTGCGTGATGTCGATGCCCAGCTCAAGACAGCGCGCATAGATGGTCGGGAAGTGCTCCATCAAAAATTCCGGCGGCTGGTGGCTGATGTCCAGGTTGACGTAATCCAGGCCCCGTTTCTTCATCTCGAAGTCGATCGCGCGCGCCACCACATCGCGTGGCGCCAGCTCTCCCCGCGCATCATGCGCCGGCATGAAGCGCTCGCCGGCCTGTGCGCCCGCTTCCGGCGGCAGCTTGAGCAGGCCGCCTTCGCCGCGGATCGCTTCGGTGATCAGGAATGACTTCGCATACGGGTGGTACAGGCAGGTAGGGTGAAACTGGATGAACTCCATGTTCGACACCCGGCAGCCGGCGCGCCAGGCCATCGCGATGCCGTCGCCGGTGGCGGTGTCGGGGTTGGTCGTGTACAGATAGACCTTGCCGGCGCCGCCCGTGGCCAGCACCGTGTGCTCCGCCTCGAAGGTGAGCACGTCGCCGCTGTTCACATCCTGCACGTGCAGGCCGTAGCAACGCGGCTGACTGCCATGCGCCACCTTGGGCCGCAGCTTGTCGGACGTGATGACGTCGATCGCGACATGGTGCTCGAACAGCGAGATATTCGGATGGGCGCGTACCTTCTGTTCCAGCGTGACTTGCACGGCGTACCCGGTGGCGTCGGCCGCATGGATGATCCGTCGCTGTCCGTGGCCGCCCTCGCGCGTCAGGTGAAAGCCCATCTCGGCGGTGGCGTCACGCGTGAAGGGCACGCCCTGATCGATCAGCCATTCGATCGCTTCGCGCCCGTGTTCGACGATGTAACGGGTGGCGGTTTCGTCGCATAGACCGGCGCCGGCAACCAGGGTATCGGCCACATGCTGATCATGGCTGTCGCCCGAATCGAGCACGGCCGCGATACCACCCTGGGCCCAGGCGCTGGCGCCGTCGAGCAGGGTGCGCTTGGAGATGATGGCAACCTTGCGGGTCTGGGCCAGGTGCAGGGCTACCGACAGGCCGGCCAGGCCGCTGCCGACGATCGCGACGTCGAATTTCATGGGATGGTTGAAATGTTTACAGAGGCAATACTATAAGCGATTTGCTACCGGCTGCGGGACAGCGTGACCAGGCCAACCTCATCCGTAACGGGTCGCAAATGTACGCCCGCGCACCGAACGGTGGCGTCCGGCAGGCTAGGATGGCTTATTACTCACCCAATCAAGGATTCACCATGACCGCAGACCGCACCCACGTAGCAGCCCTCGAAGACCGTATCGGTTCCCTGCGCTTTGCCATGTTCACGTTCCGTGACGAGCACGATCACCTGGCCAGCCAGCCAATGACCAAGCAGGACGTCGACGCCGAAGGCGGCATCTGGTTCTTCGTGCATTCGGCCACCTCCCTGTGGGACAGCATCGCGCACCAGCCTGAAGTCAACATCAGTTTCTCGGATATCGATGACAGCACGTATGTCTCGGTCAGCGGCACGGCCGAACGCATCGTTGATCGCGACAAGATTCGCAGCATGTGGAACCCGATGGTCCAGGCCTGGTTCCCGGCAGGCCCGGAAGACCAGCACGCCGTGCTCGTGCGCGTGGTCCCGCACGCAGCCGAGTACTGGGATTCGAACGACAGCAAGATGGTGCGCCTGTTCGCGGTCGCCAAGGCAGCCGTGACCGGCAAGCAGCCGGATCTGGATTCGGAGCACGGCACCATCAAGCTGTAAGCATTCTTCTGCACTAACTTGCGGCGGGGCATGAGAGTGGCGTAGAGTAGCCGCTCTCATTCAAAGGACATTCACTATGTTCCCAGCCTGGCCCCGTCGCATCCGATGATATCTCCCCTCGAACTGGCCGCGAATCTCTTCACGGCTGTCGCAATCTTCCTGGCAGGCCGCAACAACGTCCACACCTGGTGGACCGGGATTGTTGGCTGCACCCTGTTTGGCTTGCTATTCATGGGGGCGCAGCTGTATGCCGACGTCGTGCTGCAAGCCTTCTTTGTCGTGACGGGTGTGCTGGGGTGGTGGCGCTGGTTGCATGGCAAGGGCGGTGCACCGCTGCCGATTACCCATGCGGGCTGGCGCACGATGGCATGGATGGCGCCGGTCGGTCTCATCGCCACTGGCGCGTATGGCGCTGCACTTCACTTCTATACCAATGCTTACGCACCATTCATCGATTCGGCGGTGCTTGTGTTTTCCGTCATCGCGCAATTGCTGATGATGGGGCGGCGCATCGAGAGCTGGCCGGTCTGGCTATTGGTGAACACGATTGCCGTGCCACTGTATTTCAGCCGTGGTTTGTACCTGACGGCGTTCCTGTACATGTGCTTCTGGGTGAATGCGATCGTGTCATGGATCTGGTGGCGCAAATTGGCGAAGCAGGAGGAGGTGGCGGCGCAGGCCTCAAGCGGTGCGTATGCCACTGCAGGCAGCCCGCCATGAAGCCTTGACGCTCGCCTGGCCTGCGTGGATAGCTGGCCAGGCGAACATCGAAACGGCAGCGGCGGGCACAACTTACATCAGCGCGTGAATGGCGGCAGATCACCTGCAGTTTGATTGCCACCCGTTTCCGGCGCGCCCATGCCCGTCACTTTCGGGCCAGCCTGGCCTGGCCGCGTATCCTGCGCGCCTGGATTGGTGTGCGTTGCTGCCGTATCGAGCGGTACGGTGCTCGGCGCTTCCGGCTGCGGCGCGGCGCTGCCGTCAGTAATTGGCGGCTCATTGCCTTCGGCACCGTCGGGCGCGTTCACGTACGGCCCAGATTGATTGCGGGTCAGCCCCGGGCCGCCATTGCCGCCGGTTTCTGTCTGCGACTCATGCGATGGCGTCGCGCCTTGCTGGCCGCTGGTCTGGCCGCCAATACCAACAGTGGCGCTGTCCTGGGTTGCAGTCGTCGATGCGGGTGCGTTGCTGTTCATGGTAGTCCCCTTCGTGAAATGGATGAACCATTGTCCCGCAGGGCAGGGCGGCCATGTATCGGCGCGCAGGGCTTGGCGCTGTAGGACGAGAGCGCCCTTCGTAGGCAATTGAGCGAAAATTTGCGGCAGCAGCCCTTACGAAGCCTTGCAGCACAGTGCTATACTGTATATCCATACAGTTATCTTATTCAGCGCTCATGCCTGTGTTCGTACCGATCAATCTCGACCCACTGCCACCAGCCGACCCTGATCGGGCGGCCGCCAGCCGGCTCGGTGCAGGCAGCTTCTCCAGCATGGACGACGAGCCGGTTACCTCCGCCACAAGCGACGCCGAACTGGCGCGCGAATACATCTCCCATGGCGAGCTCAGCCCTAAGTCAATTGCCAATCTGCAGAAGGAGCTGTATCGGTTTCTGACCTGGTGCCGCGAAGAAGCAGGCAAGACATTCCAGCAACTGAACGTCGGTGACCTCAATCTTTACAAGGAATTCATCCGGCAGCCGCCGCCCGCGTGGATCAGCACCACCAAATGGCCACGCAACGATCCTCGTTATCGGCCGTTCACCGGCCCCCTGTCCGACACCAGCCGCCGCCAGGCGATGATTGCGATCAAGGGCGTCTTGACGTTTGCCGAGCAAACCGGTTATCTGCGCCGCAATCCTGCGCGGCTCGTGCGCAATGTACGCGCTGCACACGCGAGTCGCATTACCCGCTATCTGAGTCCGGCCGCGATTGCCTATGCGCTGGCCGCGGCCGAAGCACGGCCTGGCGACACCGAAGCCACTGCGCGTCAGCGCGCGCGTGACCGCTTCCTGCTGATCGCGTTCACCCAGACCGGCGCGCGCCTGAACGAAATCGTCAGCGCAAACATGGGCGCCGTCTACAGCGAGGGCGACGGCCGCTGGTGGCTCGACGTGCTGGGCAAGGGCAACAAGCCGCGCCGGCTGCCGGCGCCGCCAGCCACCATCGGTGCCTACCGCGACTATCGGCGCGCGTTCGGTCTACTGGAGCAGACGAGCAGGGGCGATCGCATGCCTCTGGTGCTGTCGAGCCGCACGAAAGAATACGTCGGGATCACCGACGAGGCCGCATCCGAAGCACTCAAGGCGATCTTCCAGCTTGCAGCAGATGACGCGGCAGCGAAAGGGGATGGCGATAGTGCATCGATGCTGAGGCTGGCATCACCGCACTGGTTACGACACAGCATGCTGACGAACCATGCCAATAGCGGAGTGCAGCTCAAGACGCTGCAGGACACGGCGGGGCACGCGAATATCGCGACGACGGCAGCCTATCTGCACAAGACCGACCACGAGCGGCACGACGAGATTCTTCGTTCGAACGGTGACAGAGGCATCAACTAAAATGCTCAAGAAGACGAGGTCTTCCATTTAGAAATGTAACTAACCAACACATAAGATAGAACCAACCGAAAATTCTAAAGCTAACTACTTCGGAACCGACAATAAACCTCAAACAGGTCTACAGAAAAGAGGTTGGCTCTGACTCAGCGGTGGTCACCACAGATCGGCAGGGGAGGCGTTGCCACTTCCCCTGTGCGATGACCGATTGCTTATACCGGGATGGACGACGTGCCGCCTTCAGCGCTGCCGTAATTCTGTAACTCGTCGAGTGTCAGACGACGTTCGTTCAAGGCCGTGATGATGGCCTCGAGCTGTTCATCATCGGGTTGGATATAGACGATGCGCTGTTCAAGCAGGTTATCCCAATAAGGCGTGTAGGGAACGGCGGTCTCGGTCATGACTTCGGCAGCGAAAGTGCCATCGTGCATTTCGCCGACGAGCGTGATGCGGGTTGTTGCGGGGACAGTATTCTGGACGGTGATGTTCATGGTGTGCCTTTGAGTGATCAGTAAGTGTTATCGCATTGTCACGCAGTCATCGGTTACGTGCAAATCACCGGATGCGTGCCGTGCGCGGCTCTCGCGGATTGCTGCAATCTGAAATGGGTGGGATGTGTGGATGCAGCCGGGCACACGGCAATTAGCGAGAGCCGGGGAGCATGTCGTCGTTGGATTTTCTTGCGTGTTCAGCGCCCGCTGCAAGTAGCCGGTTCCTGAGCGGCGTTGTATCTATCGGATCTACAACCCAACACAACTCGGAACATAGATTGTCTACTCGACGGCACGGCACGCAATCATGCTGCTCCTGCCGCCGTTACCATCGTCGTAGCGTAAGCGATGGCATCCTCGAGACGGTCATTCCCCCAGAACATCTCGTCGCCAACGAAAAACATGGGCGCGCCAAAGATACCGCGGGCCTGGGCATCGGCTGTGCGCGCACGCAGCGCGGCCTTGCACGCATCCGTTTTAGCTGCCGCGATGATCTCTGCACTGTCAGCACCGAGTCCGGCAAGAATCCCGGCCAGCACCGCCTCGTCGCCAACTTCGCGGTCGTCCGCGAAATTGGCCAGCATGACCTGTTCACAGAAATCTTCAAGCCAGGACGTGCCTTCGCCCTGTAGTGCGATGCGCGCGGCAA
>Ga0308158_10005613_pt1 | contig 10242 bp, 12 predicted proteins | sample PhyBR2_FD_201038 | JGI IMG/M metagenome (GOLD analysis project Ga0308158, IMG submission 201038) | Phyllosphere microbial communities from UC Gill Tract Community Farm, Albany, California, United States - DLSLB.R2 | ecosystem: Host-associated > Plants > Phyllosphere > Unclassified | place: USA... | reverse complement strand
TTGTTTACACTAAATCAACAATAATATATGAACTTACTATGTTATAGTCATCTGTCGTGGAATTTTGTTTACCAGCGACCACAACACCTTCTTACAAGGTTTTCAAAGTTTTATCAGGTATTTTATTTCGAAGAACCGAAGATTGGAGATTCAGATAAGTACATTGTCAATATTCAGGACGGCGTTACTATTGTGGAACTGTTTGTCACCAGACATGATGATACCACGAACGAAAGACTCCGGGATTTGATTAATCAGGTACTAAAAGAGTATGCTATTGACAATTATATCAACTGGTATTATACTCCAATGGCTTTGCAGTTTACCGATCATCTGAATCCTGCAAAAATCATTTATGATTCCATGGATGAGCTGTCCGCTTTCAGATTTGCCCCGCCACAGCTTTTAGAATTAGAAGAGCAGCTCTTTAAGAAAGCTGATCTTGTTTTCACGGGTGGTAATTCACTTTATCAGGCTAAGAAAAATCGCCACCACAATATTCATGCAATGCCAAGCAGTATTGATAAAGCTCACTTCGGAAAAGCACGAAAGATTCAGCATGAACCAGAAGATCAAATGTCGATTGATTCTCCAAGACTTGGTTTTTTTGGGGTTGTTGACGAAAGATTTGATATAGAACTTCTACGTGAGGTTTCTACGCAACGACCAGACTGGCAGTTTGTAATTATCGGTCCTGTTGTTAAAATCAGTCCTGATGATTTACCACAAGCAGACAACATTCATTATCTAGGTCCAAAAACCTATACAGAACTGCCATTATATATTGCCCATTGGGATATAGCACTGATTTTATTCGCGTTAAATGAATCAACAGAATTCATTAGTCCTACCAAAACTCCGGAATATCTGGCAGCAGGAAAGCCTGTAATATCTACAGCAATAAAAGATGTGGTGCAACCTTACGGTAACGCAGGTCTGGTACAGATCATTGATAATGCGGATTCATTTATTTCGGCTGCAGAAAAAATATTCAATGAAACAGAGAAAGATCACTGGCTGAGAACGGTTGATCATTTTCTTGAAAATGATTCGTGGGATCATACATTCAATAAAATGAATGCCCTTATTAATAATGTAAAAAAGGATCAGACTCAAATTATAAATACACAAAAGCAAATCAACCATGTATGATTTTTTAATAGTAGGCTGCGGTTTTGCCGGAGCCGTTTTAGCAGAGCGTCTTGCCCATGATGGAAAGAAAATCTTAATTGTTGATAAACGCGATCATATTGCAGGAAATGCCTTCGATTTTTATAATGAAGATGGAATTTTAATTCACAAATACGGGCCTCATATTTTCCATACCAATTCTGAAGATGTTTTCAAATATTTGGGACAGTTTACCGATTGGCGTCCATATGAACACCGTGTTCTAGGAAGTATACAGGGTTATTCTGAAATATTTACTTCTTCAAGTCTGAAGAAATTTTCTGAAGTCTATGAACAATTTATTCAGTTCTACTACTGATTTGTTCCGTTAGCATCTGCGTGAATAGTTGCATTCCATTACAGTCGTATTCATATCCTTCATTGCTGCCGGTTTGCAATATTCCTCATCTTACAATTGCAAAGCTTGCTAATTTTAGATAATATTTAAAGGAGAACGACTGTAAGTCAGCCACCATCTTTTTTATTAATCTGTTACTTTTAAATATTTAATCTGTCCGTCTGTAATATCAAAATGAAATACTATCAATCTCCTCCCATTCAAATGAAGGTAATATTATTTCTCTTCGAATTCTTAAATGAAAGACTCAATTTTACCCCTTCTCCAATGAAAATTCAAATATCCCCGATACTTTTAGCATTCTTATTTACCGACCCATTATTATAAACCTTCTCCCCTGCTCTCAACTCATTCATCTGCCATTAAAAAGATACTTCTGCTTTTTTAAACAGGAAAATTAGTGTACATAGAAAATCTATTCATTTACATTATGTAGGCTGCTAGTGTAACTTCTTAGTTAAACAACTAAAAGCGACAGATGTATTTAGGTATTTCAATGTCAAGTCTACTGTTGAAAATATTAAGATTCCACTTACTTACGCCTAACCCTCGACGATATTTCAATAATAAAAACTGCCGACAAAAATTGCCGACAGTTTTCTTGAAAGTATATAGTAAAAATTAGTAACCTTCGTTCTGTAACAAATATCCGGGTACACTAGATGCTCCGTCAATAGCCGATTGAGGGATTGGGAACAGTCTTTTTCTAGGATCTGTATTTGTTTTTGAAGTGTAGATGTCTTCATAATGACCAAATCTGATCATGTCTGTTCTTCTCGAATATTCCCAGTAAAATTCAAAACCTCTTTCGCGATAAAGCAAATCAAGATTAATTGAAGTTAAAGCTGGTGGAGTTACTGAAGGTCTGGCTGTTCTTGAAGCTCTTACGAAATTTACATCTACTAAAGCTGCTCCTGCATTTCCTTTTCTCAGCTGAGCTTCTGCTCTCATCAAATAAGTATCAGCTAAACGTAGAAGTACAATATCGGCATTTCCTCTGTTTCTTCCAGTATCGGAAGTTCTGCTGAATTGATATTTTGAAACTCTATATCCGTCTGTGTAGCGTAATTATTCATCATCCATTAAGGAACCTTTTAGTAGATTTTTCCAGATTAAGTCGTGAAGAAGAGCGTTACGCAAGACATCACGCGATCCATCTTGATTTTCTGATCTACAATAAATTGGTAAAAATCCTGTTTTAGCTATAGAAGTTGATGGATATGAATATCATAAACTGGAAAGCCGACAAGCCGAAAGATATCTTATGAAGAATGAGATCTTAGACAAGTATAATATTCCATTGTTAAGGTTTTCGACGACAGGAAGTAGAGAAAAAGAGAAACTAACTAAAGCTTTAAAAATATTGTAATGATAAGTTTGCGAGATTACGGAAAACCGTAATAAGTTCATCTAAAGTAGTTTTAGATTTGTAGATATAAAAATTATCAACAATGAAAAAATCATTACTTTATTTTGTATTATTACTATCCGTAGTTTCATGTACGAACTATTACACTGTCCTGCTTCAGGAAGACACACCACTTTACGCAAGCAATGACAGCATTACCTCAGTTACCATTATTCCTAAAGATACAGAAGTTTTCCTATCCTCAAAAACTGATAAGAAAAACTTCAGGAAGCTTAAATGGGGAAATTATTATGGATGGGCTAATAAGGCTAATTACACTTCTTACACTGGTTATTCTAAGACATCGTCTTATTCGTCATCTCCGCACTCAAGATCATCTACCAGCTATAGTTCGAAGTCGAGTTCAGGAGGCTCCGTACAGGTAAAAGGTTATACCCGCAAAAATGGAACTTATGTAAGTCCTCACACCAGAAGTGCTCCCAGACGAAGATAAAGCATTGATGGCCTTTGGTGGAAATAACTCTATAAATATTAGATTTCAAGTATTACGGTTTTCCGTAATGAATCTTAGCTGCGATAATTTACTTTTGAAAACGATGTCAATCTGTTTTGATATCAAAAAGTAATTATTAACAACATATTTTTTACGCTATGAATTCAATCGAAGCAATCAAGCCGGGACCAAAACCCAAAAAACCAGATGGGGAACCCGACAAAAGAAGGAGGGTAAATCCTCCAAACCAGCCTAAACATCCAAAACTGAAACCTCATGAACATGAGAAAGGAGATTAGATAAATTTAGAAGCAGCTCAGTGGCTGCTTCTTTTTATATAATAGGTTCTATATATCACTAAAGATAAAGGATCCCTCAAAAGAAAAACTTTAAGGACACTATGATAGAAGCTAATGGCTACCATATGAACTGGTAAAACTCGATGTATCCCAAATAACTCAATGTGAGAAAAACGGTATCAATCAGTCCGTGGACAATGATATTGATCCAAATATTTTTAAATTTTATATATAAAAATCCAAAAGCGATCCCGAATACGAATGTCATGATCAGTCCTGCCGTACCTTGATACAAATGAGGCAGGCAGAACATCAATGCAGAAAGAATGACTATAAGAATTTTCTTATCACCGAAGATATTTTTCAGTTGAGCAAAAGCAAATGCCCTGAACAGCAATTCCTCTCCTATCGCGGCACTGATCCACATTCTGTACAGCCATTTGAGATACTTGCGCGTGTCACCTTTGATGTGCTCAAAAGTAGAATAATCAGCTGGTTCGTTACAAAACCAATTCACAAGCGGCTGGATCATAAAATCCACACTCAATTCTAAGATCAGATATGAAACTAAAATATTCTTTATGTCACCGGATTTGAGATTCTTAAAATTGAGTGATTTCAGATCGCCATTTTGCAAGTAGGTACTGATCAGGATAAAAATAATGATGACACAAAAAGTATATGGAAATTTGGTCAGTGGACTATAGATCAGTAAAAAAGATATGGTAAGTAACGCTAGCGATATCCATTTAGTTTGTAGCAGCCTTTTCATCTTCATCATGTAAAAATATATTTCACAAGACTTAAGATGCCGGCAGGATATTTTCAAAGAACTTAGCAATGTTCTTTTTCAGTTTTTCAAAAAGGTCTGATTTGCCAAATTCCTTATTGTCATAGCCTATCGGAAAGCCTTTCTCGACATATTGATTATTTTTCTCAATCGTCAAATTTCGAAAGTATCCGTTCACAATTCCGGTCTCATCGGTATGAATATCTAAATATTTTATAGCAGCATTCTTGGAAAAATCCAACTTTCTGATATCTATGGTCTTTACCTCTTTCTTCAGATCAGACTTAAAGTACAAATTCATTTTCCTAGTGTCAATGACTGTCTGCCATTCGCCGGGGTATATGGAATTTAAAATATTCCATGCATAATCGACGGGCTTTGTATCATACTCATAATTTTTCAGCATGTAGTACGCACGGTTATATCGATCTTCCCAATTTTTGTTTTCGTTAAAAACAAATTTTTCATTACCGCCAAGAAAATCAAATTTTTTAGCAGCTTTCAGATCCTTATGGTACTGATTATTGCATAGCAAAGGCATTGGCATTTCCTTATTTGTCAGGACTTTATACTGACCCTTCAATAGGGCAATTGTCGCAGAATTCCCTTGGGCATCGGTCAGGAAAAAATGACTTCCGGCTGCATTGGGCCACCAGTTGATATTAGGTCCGTCATTGAGATGATCTAACACCTCTTGTACCGTTTTGTAATTATCCAACTGATACTGTATCCATTGTGCCCAGAACATATCAGGCTGTTTTGGATTATATACTTTACTGGTCTCTTCCAGATATAATTCAACCAAAAAAAGGCCTTTTTCATTGACGCCATAACAAGGTAGATCATATCCCAAAAGATTAAAAGTGACGGAACCGAATTTTGATGTCCATCTTTTTTCAGCCTGTAGCTGATCGGTCGTCAAATTCTGCCAGCTGATATTCCTTTTTTGAATATCGCGCTTGTTGATCACGATCATTCCCGGCATTGTTTTCCAGTTTTCATTGAAGCCGACAACATTATAATTTTTACCTGTCAGCAAAAATGCCGAGCACGCTTTACTTTGTACTGAGTAGATAAGAGCGCATATCAAAAAATAGCGCAGAAAGAAAATTTTCATAAAATTGATATTATAATGCCTACGATGAAAAGATTGATTGGTGAGCCTACATTTTTACAGAATCCTGCTCTGCAATTTGAATCTTTAATCCTCAACAAATTTAAGGTCAGTACAGAATTAAGTCAATGGTTATTTGTAACCAAAATAGGATGAGACCGTCAACAACTTTCACCAGAAATTATTAATCTTTCATCAGAAGATCCATTACGTGATTAGATTTAAATTCCTTTTTTCTGAAAGGCGCTCAAGCTTGTAATTTTATTAGTGACAGTGTGAGGAGTCCAATGGATGTGTTATGACCTTCTTAAAACATAAGGTCATAACAATAGTTGTCGTGGGATTTATCTCCTCCAAAAGCATATCGATCTTTCAGACAGATAAAATTAACAGGCGCATACAATGATTTAATTGAATGACTGCCTGAATTCCAAAGGAGTCTGATTAGTTTTGCTCTTGAATAACCGGGTAAAAGACTGCGGATATTCGAACCCCATATGATATGCGATCTCAGACACCGACAGATCGGTAGTGGATAATATTTCTTTTGCGGTTTCAATGAACCTGTTATGAATGTGCTGCTGCGTGTTGAGCCCTGTCAAAGAGCGCAGCATATCACTCAGGTAACTTGCAGAAACATTTAATTCATCAGCGAGATTCTGTACCGTCGGCATTCCGTTCTGCAGTTCCTCATCATCATTAAAATAAGACTCCAAAACTTTCTCAAACTTCTCAATAAGACGGTCATTGACTGCTTGGAAAGTGATAAACTGCCGTTTATAATAACGACTGCTGTAATTGAGAAGAAGTTCGATCTGCGACATAACAACATCCTGACTGAAGTCATCTGTTCTGCTTTTAAGCTCCTCATCAATAATCTTAAACACTGAAAACAAGATCTCCTTTTCCTTTTCTGAAACTTGGAGCGCTTCATCCGTTGAATAGGAGAAAAATCCGTATTGCTTGATCTTCTTTGCCAATGGATAGGAAAGCAGAAAATCCGGATGAAGCAGGATCAGAAAGCCTTTCGTTTTCTTATGCTTCGGCTTTTCAAAAACCTGACCCGGAGCCGTAAATACCAATCCGCCTTCACCAAAATCATAATGATGCTGACCATATTTAGCACTTCCAATGGTATCCTTGTAAGCAATCTTATAAAAGTTTAAGACCATATTCTCCGACAATTCTTCGGGTAGTTCCATATCCTCCAAACGGATGAAACTGACTAATGGATGTTCAGGCTTTGGTAAACCGAATATCTTATGAAATTCAGATAACGAGAGAAATTTATGCAGATGATGAGGATTGCTTTTCATTTTTAATTCTTTAGAACAACATTTGAAATAAAGATCATTTCAAGTGTTTGAATATTTAAAAATAGTGAATTAATTACCAAGGTGTTTCACCGGTTTCCGGATTATACTCTTCACTGAAGAATTTTCCGGTCGGTCCGTCCTGAGCGATCATGGCGTATCTGGCAATTCTTTTTCCGCCCTCTTCAACAGTTCCGGTTCCTCTGTGATCATTGAAATCTGTCGCGACAAATCCCGGGCATACTGCATTGACTTTAAATGGTGTGTCACGAAGTTCGTAGGCGAGGTTGATTGTGTACATATTCATAGCGGCTTTTGAAGCGGTATAGACAGCAGCCTTATGACTATAATAAATCCAGTTGGGATCAGAATGCAACGTTAGCGAACAACCGCTGGAAGAGACATTGACGATTCTCGGTTCCTTAGATTTTTCCAAAAGATCCATAAATGTCTGGGTCACTCTGATGACTCCATACAAATTGGTATCCATTACATTATGGAAAGCTTCCACGGGAGCTCCGAGTGCAGATTGCGGCATTCCACCATTGATTCCTGCGTTGTTGATGAGCACATCTAATACATCGGTTTTCGTTCCGATCTTCGATCTTGCCTTTTCTACAGATACGGCATCGGTCACGTCCAGTTCTACAGCCACGGTATTTACGAAACCTGCTTTTTTAAATTGTTTTACCGCAGATTCTCCGTTGTCGATATTTCGGCTTCCTATAAATACAAAATATCCGTTTTCTAAAAGTTGTTTGGCCGTTTCAAATCCTATTCCTTTATTGGCTCCTGTTATTAATACTGTTTTCATTTTAATTTATTTTCTGATTATATATCTGTACAAATTCTTTTGCGAAATCTTCCAATTTTACTTTGCCGAAAGTGGGTTTGTTGGCATAAAAATCTTCATATAAGCTTCCGTCTCCCTGTGCTTTTTGCATGGCAACCATTCCTGTGGCGATCCATTCGTTGATGCCGGCAGAAAGCATTTGATCTAATAATTCTACGCCCGAAACCACTTTCCATTCCAGATCAGGATCACCGATTGACTTTCCTAATACTGAGGAAATTTCATTGGGAGAAACTTCATCGCTGGCGATGTAGTGAACGGTTCTTCCATTGAAAGGTTTTTCCATTTCCTCTGCAATGGTAGCTGCGATATCATACGGTGAAACCCAAGGTTCTTTTCTTGTTCCTCCATAGCTTTGAATAATTTTCCCCTTCGATTGTATCATCGGAAGCCAGCGGTAAATGTTGCTGAAGAATCCAACTGGACGCATAAATTTTATCGAAACACTTTCAGGAAGCATTTGTAAAATTTGTTCAACATTGTAATGCACCGAAAGACTTCCGGTGCCTTGATCTGAATGCGCACCGACACTGCTTAAGTGGATGATCTTTTTTACTCCCGATAGCTGAACGGCAGTTACATAATTTTGAGCAACTTTTTTAAATTCAGCCAAAAAATCAATTTCTTTATCGAAAAGACTTCCGATGCCTTCCCAGGCTTCCATTAAATAAACCGCATCAACACCTCTGAATGTTTCTGTTAAAAATTCTACATCTTTGATACTTCCAACTGCTGCAAAAGCACCCAAATTTTCTATTTCAGAAACTCTTTCTTCTTTACTGCTGATAACTGTGACTTGATGTCCACTTTCAACCAATAATTTGGTAAGTGGTTTTCCGATGTTCCCTAAAGAACCTGTTAATACTATTTTCATTGTTTTGATTTATAAGTACAAAGTTGCGCTAATCATCACTCATAGAATGAACAGAATCGAGGCAACACTTAACCAAAATGAAAACTTAAAGAGAAACCAAACATTATTCATTGAATGATAACTCTAATAATCAAATGTTCTACCGCTTGCCGACCTCGGAGGTGCATTTTTCGAAAACTTTTGTAGAAGATTTGAATAAACTTGCAATTCTTAACAATCTTTAATTTGTTTTCTATTGCAATTATTGTACTTGTATATTTATGGGTATTTAGTATTAAGAAGACATCAATTCAAATATTTCGTTTTGTGCCTCTCGAAACGAGGTATAGGAAATTATTTATCTTTCAAATACTCTTCAAATGAAAAGCCTTCTCTGTTATCCGGCTCAGAATAGCGCTTCGTACAAACAAATTTCCCAAGTTTTTTAATATCTAATTCTGAAGGATTATAAAACCTTCTCTAATATACCATACAAGTGTAGCTAATTGACATTAGATTTATTATTTTTTGATGCCTGATAATGCTGATTTACTTCCAACTCTTAGGTTTAATCTGTGACATCAGTCTTATTTAAAATTTCTTTAAAAGGTTATTTTTCTGGTGGGAATAAATGTCTTATTGATTCGTTCCTTGGCATTTCTAACAATTTATAAACTGAAACTCCGTAATTATTTTTCTAATACGGATCAGCTCCGCTTTCTAATAATAATTTTATGATGGTATCGTCATCTTTAAACATATCCACAGCAACCATCAGTGGTGTTTTGCCATATTTATTTGGAATGTTTACATCAGCTCCATTTCAATCAAAATATTAACAACTGTAATATCTCTTTTCATAATAGCATACATTAATGGAGTAATGTCATCTAATCCTCGTGAATTAATATCTAAAGGATACTTTAAAAGTAATTTAATAATTTCAACATTAGTATCATAAATAGGATTACATGCAATATCCAGTGGTGTATTGCCGAATTCATTCTTTTGAGATAAATCAACATTTCCTTCTTTTAAAACTGCAATTAATTCTTCCAACTACTCTTTAATTATCATTGTAAAAATCATACTATTTTTATTTCAAATTAATACTTCCATCCACCATAAATTGCGGAACATAATCGGATGTAATTTCCAATTTCCAACCTTTATCATAAGCCATAACTGCTAAAGCTGTACAGTCCCATGACAGGAAACCTTCATTCTCCCTGCATAATGGAGTTCCGCCTCTGTTTAAGGCTTTTTTCTGGCTCCAAACTTCTTTGTGAGCGTGAAGAGCTAATGCAATATTGACATGAAATTCTGCTTCATTATTATCTATCAGACTTTTAAAAGCATTCAGAAAACGGCTGCTCAGATACCATCCAAATTTCTGTTTCACATCCGGTCCAAGTGAAGATTTGTATTTTTCCAAATCAACTTGTGCTGCGTCATATAAAGAGGTATTAAAATTTCTTGTGAGATAATATTCTTTTATCAGTCTTAAAAAGCAAGTCCCAAACGTATTTTTTTCCCAATCTTCTTCTCTATATATCCAATTTTTTATTGGACTATTGGCAATAATTTTTTGTTTTTCTGTATCACGGGCAATGATTGCCCAATACAATGC
>Ga0308158_10005611_pt1 | contig 10244 bp, 11 predicted proteins | sample PhyBR2_FD_201038 | JGI IMG/M metagenome (GOLD analysis project Ga0308158, IMG submission 201038) | Phyllosphere microbial communities from UC Gill Tract Community Farm, Albany, California, United States - DLSLB.R2 | ecosystem: Host-associated > Plants > Phyllosphere > Unclassified | place: USA... | reverse complement strand
GACGGCGGAAGCCTGCCGCTCGTGGCGGGCGGCGACCACAGCTTGTCGCTCGGCTCGATCGACGGGGCGCTGCGCCATTGCGGCCGCACCGGGCGGCCGGTCTTCGTGCTGTGGCTCGACGCCCATGCCGACTTCAACACCCTGGAGACATCGCCCTCCGGCAACGTCCACGGCATGCCGCTGGCTGCCCTGTGCGGCGAGCCCGGTTTCGACGACCTGTTCGCCGGTGGTGAACGCCCGCTGCTCGATCCGCGGCGCATCCACCTGTTTGGCCTGCGCTCGATCGATGCCGGCGAGCGGGCCATCGTCACGCAGCGGCAGGTGAACGTCATCGATATGCGGACCATCGACGAATTCGGCGTGGTCGCGCCGCTGCGCCGCATCCTCGACCGGGTCGCGGCCGCGAACGGCCACCTGCATGTCAGCTTCGACGTGGATTTCCTCGACCCCGCCATCGCGCCGGGCGTCGGCACGACGGTGCCGGGCGGGGCAACGTTCCGCGAGGCGCATCTCATCATGGAGATGCTGTGCGATTCAGGGCTGGTCGGCTCCCTCGACGTGGTGGAGCTGAACCCCTTCCTCGACGAGCGCGGGCGCAGCGCCCGGGCACTCGTCGAGCTGGTGGCGAGCCTGTTCGGCCGCCGCATCATCGACCGGCCGACCGAGCCGCCGCTGGAGGCGTGACCGACTTCGGCCGATGTCCTCGTGCCCCGAGGCGTTAGCCGAACGTGTCATGCGAATGAGGTGTCAGCCGATTTCCTCATGCCAGTGAGGCGTCAGCCGATTTCTTCATGCCACGTGCGGCCGTCGCGCTCGATCAGGGCGATCGAGGCGGTCGGTCCCCAGCTTCCGGCGGCGTAGGGGCGCGGCGGGTCCGGGCGGTCGGCCCAGGCCTTGAGCAGGGTGTCGGCCCAGGCCCAGGCCACCTCCACCTCGTCACGGCGCATGAACAGGGTGGCGTTGCCGCGCACCACGTCCATCAGAAGCCGCTCGTAGGCGTCGGGATAGCGCTGCTTGAACGTCTCCTCGAACGAGATGTCGAGATTGGTCGGGCGCAGGCGCATGCCGCCGGGGCCCGGATCCTTGGTCATCACTTCGAGCTTCATCCCCTCCTCCGGCTGGAGCCGGATGACGAGGCGGTTCGGCTCGCGCCCGAAGGCGTCGTTCGGGAAGATCGAGAAGGGCGAGGCGCGGAACTGCACCACGATCTCGGACAGCTTCTTCGGCAGACGCTTGCCGGTGCGCACGTAGAACGGCACCCCCGCCCAGCGCCCGCTGCGCACTTCGAGCTTGAGGGCGACGAAGGTCTCGGTGCGGCTCGCGGCATTGCTGCCGAGGTCGGTGTGGTAGCTCTCCACCGGCCGGCCGCTGACCGCGCCGGCCACGTACTGCCCCCGCACGGTCACGCTCTGCACGTCGGCGGCGGTGATGGGTTTGAGGGCGCGCAGCACCTTCAGCTTCTCGTCGCGCACGGAGTTCGCGTCGAGCGAGATCGGGCTCTCCATCGCCGTGAGGCAGAGGAGCTGGAGGATATGGTTCTGCACCATGTCGCGCAGGGCGCCGGAGGTGTCGTAGTAGCCGCCGCGCCCCTCGACGCCGACCGTCTCGCCCACCGTGATCTGCACGTGGTCGATCACGTCGGCGTTCCAGAGCCGCTCGAAGATCGTGTTGGCAAAGCGCAGCGCCAGCAGGTTCTGCACCGTCTCCTTGCCGAGATAATGGTCGATGCGGAAGATCTGGCTCTCGGGAAACACCGCGCCGACGGCGTCGTTGATGGCGCGGGCGGATTTCAGGTCCTTGCCGATCGGCTTTTCGAGCACGACGCGGCTGTTCTCACCGATCAGCCCGTAGCGGTCGAGGTTGCGGCAGATCGCGCCGTAGAGATCGGGCGAGGTGGCGAGATAGTAGGGCCGGATCCGGTCGGGGCGCTCGTCGAGCAGGCTCTTGAGGTCGTCCCAGCCCTCGTCGCCCAGGGCATCGATCGCCACGTAGAACAGGTGATCGAGGAAGCCGGCGAGGCGGGCGTCGTCGATCTCGGCCGGCGGCACGAAGCTCTTCAGGGCATCGCGGGCGTGCTCCCGGAACTCCTCCACGCTCATGTGGCTGCGCGACGCGCCGATGATGCGGCTCGTCTCGGGGATCTGGGCGTCGCGATAGCGCTGGTAGAGGGCCGGCAGAAGCTTGCGCTGCGTCAGGTCGCCGGTTGCGCCGAACACGACGTAATCGAAGGGCGAGACGGGGATGATGGTGGCCAAGCGCGGCTCCCATGTTTCGCGCAGGATGGTTTCGCGCGGGATTCGAGGTGCCGGTCGTCGGCAGAAACGGCTCCTGCGGCCCCGCGGCTCACACCCGAGAGGTTGCCGAAGCTCGAAAAGCCCCCGGCACGCTGGGTTATCGGTTCACGGCGACGCCTTGCAAGTGCGCTGCCGAACAAACAAGCCGAGACCGCCGAACAGGATCTTCACAGGTACGGCGTGCGTCTCGCGGCAGAGCGGTACCCATCGCCCGCCCGCGGCGCCATCGTCTCAGTCGGGCGAGATGCGGCTGCGGCGCGTGCCGATGGAGCTGTAGTTCGGGGTCGGCTTCGAGGTCGGTCCGTCGGCCGGTGCCTTCTTCTCTTCGACGACCGGCAGCTTGGCGATGCGTTCGATGCGGACGCCCGCGTAATTGCCCCGCCGCCAAGCGAGATTGACCCGCAGCACGAAGTCCCGGCCGATGATTCTGATCATGAAGGCGGACGGCAACTCATAGGTCGCGGGCACGCCGAGTTTGGCACCGGATTTGGAGATATCCTTGACGTTGCAGGGGATCTCGGTGCCGTCGAACAGCCGGATCAGCGCGATCCAGTTCGTGGATGTCCGTTCCTCCCGCCGCGCGACAAGCGCCGCTTCGACCTGTGCCGCGGTCTCTGCTGCTGTCAGGTCGAAGGGGAAATCGGCAAACGGGGGCTGGGAATCCGGCATGGGGGCCCGTGGCATAAGGCTTCTTGAATCCGACGATACAAGCAAAGTGTTGATGCAACATTTGCACCGCGACAGACGTCCACCCGCAGCGTGCCTTTTCGTTGCACCACAACCGGGCATCCATCGAAGACGCACCGAGTCTCACGCCACACGCACAATGGACGCTGCCGATGCCCGCATGTGCAGCCAAGTCTGCGAAGGTATTCGCAGGAAAGTGGATTTTATCTTCAGTGATTACAGCCGCACTGCGAAACAAGCCGGCTCGTCTTGCAATGCAGCAAAAATATTGCGTGATGCGAAGCTCAAAGCCGCTTGCAAGACATGAACAACCGATTAACCTGCCCTCATCGTAACGCGTTCAAAGTTTGACCCCTGGCAGGGAGAGGTCCCGTGTCCGAGCTCATTCGCGTGAAACCGACCCAGGACGGCACCTACACCGTCTATCGCGGGTCGATGGCCCTGGTCGCGGGCCTGACGAGGCTGCAAGCCGAGCGCTACGAGGCGAGCATCGCTCACCAGCAGCGCTCGTTCTCACCCCTCGTCGGCGCCTGAAGCGCTCAAGCGACGTTTCGAGGGCGCGGCTCCGGTGACGGGGTCCGCGCCCTTCGCATGTCGGGTCATGCAGGCTCAATCAGCCGAGGCCGGTTTCCGATGCGATCCAGGCCGCGGTGTCCGGGTCGGCCCCCGAGACCGGCAGATGCAGGATGATCGGGGTTTCGTAAGGGTGACGCCGCTTCAGCTCCGCCGCCAGCGCGTCGGCCAGCCCCTCGCGGGTTTTGAGGATCGCGACGACCTCGGTGCCGCGCTCGACCGCGCCTTTCCAGGCATAGACCGACTGCATCCCCGGAATCACGTTCACACAGGCCGCGAGCCGGGCGCGCACGAGAGCCTCCCCGATTTCGAGCGCGGTCGGGGCATCGGGAAAGGTCGTGTAGACGAGGAGCGGTCGCTCCATGCTATGGCTCTCCCTCGGCAGGCCGGCGCCCGTTCGCGGACGGCGGCTCAAACCCCGAGTGAGACCGGCTCGGCCTCTTCCCGTCAACAGGGCTGACAGCACGGATGCCGCGTCGCTTCTCACGGATCGCCTTCGTGGCGAGCCCCACAGCCGATGCGCGGGAGGCGGCGGACCTGCTGATGCGCCGCTACGACCATGTCTCGCCCGAGGAGGCGGATGTGGTGGTCGCGCTCGGCGGTGACGGGCTGATGCTTCAGGTGCTGCACCGCTTCATGGACACGCCCAAGCCGATCTATGGCATGAACCGCGGCACGGTCGGCTTCCTGATGAACGAGTTCCGGGAAGAAGGCCTGCTCGAACGGCTGGAGGCGACCAAGCGTTCGACGATCCACCCGATGACGATGATCGCCACCGACACCGAGGGGAACAGCCACACGGCGCGGGCGATCAACGAGGTCTACATGCTGCGCCAGACCCACCAGACCGCGAAGCTGCGGGTCTCGGTGGACGATCATGTCCGCCTGCCGGAACTCATCGCCGACGGCATCCTCGCCGCGACGCCCGCCGGCTCGACCGCCTACAACCTCTCGGTCGGCGGGCCGATCCTGCCGCTCAACGCGCATCTCCTGGCGCTGACGCCAATCTCGGCCTTCCGGCCCCGGCGCTGGCGCGGCGCGTTGCTGCCGAACCACGCGCGCATTCGCATCGACGTGATCGACGCCGAACACCGCCCCGTCGCGGCGGTGGCCGACCACACCGAGTTCCGCCGCGTCTGCACGGTGGAGACATGGCTCGACCACGCCACCGATCTCGTGCTGCTGCACGACCCCGGCCACAGCCTGGAAGAGCGCATTCTGCGCGAGCAATTCGGCTGATTCGCTCCGGCGGCCGACGCCGGACGCCCTTCGAGGGGCCCGGGCGAGGAGTTAGCGTCAGCGTCCGGTCAGAAGTCGCTGGCGAGGCCCTTCACCTCCCAGTCCTCATAGCGGACAGGCTCCAGGCCGCCGCGTCCGAGCGTTTCGGGCCGCTCGGCGATCTTGGCCGCGCGGGCGTCGATCGCCGCCCGCCGCTCGGCCGCTTCCGCCAGCGCGCGCTGAGCCGCCGGGGAAAGGGCGCGCGAGGCTGCGTCCTTCTCCTTGGCATCCGCCTGCGTCATGCCGATCTCCTTCATAACTTGCATCCCTCGCCGACAGATGTGACTGCGTCGGCTCCGGGGCGAGACCCCACCGATCCCTTTTAGCCCAGAACGGCCCTTTACGCGTGGCACCGACCCCCAACCGCCGCCCGCCGCCCCCCTTCGACCCGTCGGTCCCCGGCCTTGCGGCACGCCATGCCGCGCGGGAAGCGGTGGCGACCCTGCTCGGCCCCGCCCGCGGCCTGGCGCTTGAGGACGCGCTCGCCCAGGCCGCCCGCGGCGCGGGGTTGGATGCGGGAGAAGCCGCGCTGGCTCGAGCGATCGCCACGGCGAGCTTCCGCCGCCTCGGCTTCATCAAGGCGGCGCTCGCCGCCCGCCTGCGGGATGGCTTGCCGGAGGATAGGCCCCACCTCCTCGCCCTGCTGGTGACGGGTGCGGCGCAGATCCTCGATCTGGCGGTGGCCGACCACGCCGCCGTCGATCTCTCGGTGCGCCTCGCCAAAGCTGATCCGCAGCTCCAGCACCTCGTGCCCCTCGTCAACGCCGTTCTGCGCCGGATCGCGCGCGAGCGTGACGCGATCCGGGCGCAGGAGAGCGATCCGCTCGCCCATAACACCCCGGATTGGCTCGCCCGGCGCTGGCAGGCCGCCTACGGTGAGGAGACGGCGCGCCGCATCGCCGTCGCACATCTCGAAGGCGCGGCCGTCGATCTCACGATTCCCCACGATCCCGAGATCTGGGCCGAACGGCTCGGGGGCATCCGACTCGATCTCGGATCGGTGCGGCTCGCCGAGGTGCGGCAGGCGGTGGCCGAGCTTCCCGGCTACGCGGAAGGTGCTTGGTGGGTGCAGGATGCCGCCGCTGCCCTGCCGGTGCGGCTGCTCGCGCCTGTCCCGGGCGAGCGCGTCGTCGATCTCTGCGCAGCACCCGGCGGCAAGACAGCCCAGATGGCCGCCGCCGGCGCCGCGGTGACGGCGGTGGACCGCTCTGCTGTGCGGCTGGAACGCCTCGGGCGGAACCTCGAACGCCTCGGCCTCTCCGCCGAAGTGGTCACCGCCGATGCCCTCGCTCTGCCGGAGGACGCGCCCTTCGACGCGGTGCTGCTCGATGCGCCCTGCTCGGCGACCGGCACCATCCGTCGCCATCCCGATGTCGTCTGGACGAAGAGCGAAGCGGACGTGGTCCGCTTGGCCGGTCTGCAGCGCCGCCTGCTCGACAAGGCCGCGCGGCTGACGCGCCCCGGCGGTCGCTTGGTCTACTGCACTTGCTCCCTGGAGCCCGAGGAAGGCAGCGCACAGGTGGCGGCGTTCCTGGCCCGCAATCCGGATTTCGAGCGGATCGCGATCACGCCCGACCGGTTGTCCGGCCATGCCGAGCTGATCGACGCCTCGGGCGACCTGCGCACCCTGCCCTCTCACGTCGTGGGTGGCATCGGGCGGGCGGGCGGGCTCGACGGGTTCTTCGCGAGCCTTCTGCGGCGGCGCGACTGAGCCCGCACGTGTGATCCTGTGATCCGGTCCGTTCGCGGGCCGGACTCAAAACATGCGGCTCAGATGCAGTAGGCCTTCAGTCCGGCCCCCACCGTGGCGAGACCCGTCACGAGCGAGAGACCGCCGGCCATCTCCATCCGTGCCGTCCAGCCGGGAAAGCGCGGCGCCTGTCCGGCGAGAGCGAGGCCGCAGGTCAGGCTGACGAGGCTGAGCAGTGCAATCATTCATTGTCCCGATCGAGCGACCCGCGCGGCGCCGGTCCAGCCGTCATCAACACGGCCTTCCGATGCGTTAACGCGCCCGCCGCACTGCTGGGCATCCCCGCTACCCCCGTTCTCCACAGGTTCGCCAATCACCCTGGGAAGACGACGCATCGACCGGGCATGTCGAACGCCCCGAGGTTGCATAACGTTTGTTACACAATCCCCGTTAACCAATCGTTCAAGTGGGTAAACAAAGCCTTAGCGAGGCCCATCGGATTGCGCTAAGTTTCTCCTGCACAACGAACTTCCCTCCCGTTTCGGCGGCTCCATGTCTCACGTGTCCAGCTTCTGGGTGCGCTCTCCTCTCATGCTTGCAGGCGCAGCAGGCTTTCTAATTTTCGGGACCGGGGCGGCCAGCGCCCACGTCAAATGGTTTTGTGCGTTCGACGTCGCCGGGCAGCCCCGCGGCCTCGAACAGGTTCTCTGCGCCGACTTCGAGCTTCTCACCGGATTGGCGCTCGTCTGCCTGATGTTCGGCTGTCTGATGGAGGGCACGCCGCTCGGCACCGCGCTCCTCAACGCGCTGGACCGCGTCACCGCGTCGGCTCGGGTCCATAGCGGCCTGATCGTGCGGGCGGTGGTCGGCTTCTTCCTCGTCTCGCTCTGGAACCTCGGCGGCATCATCCTGACGCCGGAGCTGAAGACCGATGCCACCTGGATCCCGTGGCTCCAGCTCGCCATGGCCGCCGGTCTGCTCTGGAATCGCACCCTTCCCTTCACCGCCGCCGGCATCGTGTTCCTGTTCGGCTTCGCTGTCTGGAACTACGGCGTCTTCCATCTCGCCGATTATCCGGTGTTCCTCGGCGTGGCCGCCTTCCTCGCCCTGACCACCCTCGATCGCGACCTGTTCGGCCAGCGCCCGATCGACGTGGTGCGCATCGCCGCCGCGATCACCCTGATGTGGGCCTCGGTCGAGAAGTGGGCCTACCCGCACTGGACCGATCCGCTCATCGCCGCCAAGCCGGCCATGACGATGGGCGCCTCGCCGGAACTCTTTATGCAGGCCGCCGGCATCATCGAGTTCACGCTGGCCTTCGCTCTGATCTGGACGCCCCTGGTGCGCCGCGCCTCGGCGATCATCCTGACGGCGGTCTTCATCTCGGCCATCTTCGAATTCGGCAAGGTCGACGCCATCGGCCACTCGGGCATCATCGCGGTCCTGATCGCCATCGCTGCCGACGACGTCCGGGTCCCCGCCACCCGCCGGGACGTGGTTCTGGCGCCGGTCTATTATGCCAGCGCGCTGATGCTGTTCCTCGGTGTCTACTACTTCGCGCACGAAGCCCTATTCGGCGACGGCTACAGGATCGGCGCGAGCATGGCGGGGCTTCCGGTGATCTGATCCGACGCGGAACCCCGTTGTGCACGACGCTCGGGGGCGCCGCCTGGACAAGGCGGCGCCCCCGAACCGTTCAAAGGGCAGCTGCATTCATCATTGCCGGGAGGCAGCAGCCCATCCCGGCCGCGCCAAAATGGTTTGCGAAAGATTTCCGGTAGCCTCGATTCACGTTTCGATAAGTTTAGCCGGGCCGGCGCCCCCATCATCTCGACACTGAAGCGCGAAATTGGCGATCAGTTCGAAACGGCGAAAGAAGCATTTCGTTAAATACGCGCCGATGCATTTTCTCTGGACCGTTGCCGTTTAACCCGATGGCAAGCCGCCACCGCCGAAAGTCGGATCTCGAGATTGGCGCGGCATCGGACGGGATGGCATGAGACATCGTGAACAGACCGACGCGACGGACCGGGATCGCACGGACGGCGTCCACCTTCTGCCGAAGGCCGCCTCGTTCGGCGACCGCCCCCTCCGTGGGCTCGACTTCGCCTCGCAGGATTGTCTCGGCCTCTCGACCCACCCGGAGATCGTGGCCACCGCCGCCGACACCCTCCGCCGCTTCGGCGTGCGCAGCGTCTGCGCCGCGGCCGAGGCCGGCGATCCCGGTCTTTCGGTAGCGTTGGAGCGCCGGATCGCCGACTTCCTTCAGATGGAGGAGGCTCTGCTCTGCGCGACCGGCCGTGCCGCGGCCCGCACCGTGATCCGCGGCCTCGTGCGCTCGACCGACCACGTGGTGATCGACGCCGCCATCCGGAGCGGCCTCCGGGAGAGTGCCGAGGCGGCCACCGCACACCTCCACCCGTTCCGCCATCTCGATGCCGAGCATTGCCGCGCCCGGCTCCGGGCCATCCGGGCGCGCGACGCCGAGAACGGCATCCTCGTCGTGACCGAGAGCCTGTCGCCGCTCGATTCCGGAACGCCGGACCTCGCCGCCCTGCGCACGCTCTGTGACGAGTACGGTGCGACGCTCCTCGTGGACGTCACCCAAGATCTGGGCTGCCTCGGCGAGGACGGGCGCGGCCATCTCGGCCTCCAGGACATGCTGGGCAAGGCCGACTTGGTCACCGGCAGCTTCACGAAGAGCTTCGCCTCGAACGGCGGCTTCGTCGCCGCCCGCACCCGCGCGGTCACGGCCTGTCTGCGGGCCGCCGAGGCCGATGCGCAGGCGCTCTCGCCGATTCAAATCGCGGTGCTCCTCAAGGCCTTCACCCTCATCGACGAGGCCGACGGGTGTGAACGCCGCGCCCGGCTGATGCGCAACGTGCTGAACCTGCGCACGGCCCTGCGGGAGCGGGCGCTGACCGTCTGCGGCGAGCCGTGCACCAGCGTCTCCGTCGCGATCGGCTCCGGCGAACTCGCCCGCCTTGCCGCACCGCGCCTGATCGAACTCGGTCTGCTGGTCGATCTCACCGCGTCAGGCGAGGCCAGCCGCCTGCGGATGCACGTCACCGCCGAGCATTCCGATGCGGACATCGCACGCGCCGCCCTCGGTGTCGCCGAGGCGCTGGACCGGGCGCGTGCCGATCTCGCCGAGCGCTCGCGCCGGCCGAACCTGCTCGTCGCCGCTTAGTCACGGCGCCGGGCGCGCCGTTTGTACGAAGCCGGTGATCGAGGCTTCGGAACGGAATCGTCAGAGAATCATCCCTCGGGCGTCGGCTTCGCTCTCGACGGCGTCGAGCAGCGCACGGGACGCGATCAGGCGGCGATCGATCATCGGGTCGGTGAGCCGGTCGATCCAGAGCGGCCACGTCGCGCGCGCCGCCGAGGTGCGATCTTCGAGATCGCTGCGGACGACCCGCAGATAGGGCGCCGCGCCGGGACCGAGTCTGTCCAGGGCCAAGCACAAGTCGCGGCGGAACTCGTGCGAGATCCGGGCGAGCCCGGAATGGGCGGTCTCGTAGGCGCCAATCAGGGCATGGGCGTGCCCGACCGCCTCCTGGGGATACATCGTGCGGAACATGGGGTGTGTCTCGCAAGGCCCATCCACGCGAGGGCCTCTCGATCAATGCGCGGAAATGGACCCGGTTCTGATCCCGACATCGATAATGTTCGAGGGCGCAGGCCAAGCTCGACCGTGATTGGGCACCCGATTCCGTGGTCGA
>Ga0308158_10005610_pt1 | contig 10246 bp, 8 predicted proteins | sample PhyBR2_FD_201038 | JGI IMG/M metagenome (GOLD analysis project Ga0308158, IMG submission 201038) | Phyllosphere microbial communities from UC Gill Tract Community Farm, Albany, California, United States - DLSLB.R2 | ecosystem: Host-associated > Plants > Phyllosphere > Unclassified | place: USA... | reverse complement strand
CAGCTCGCTGACAAACGCCTGGCAGAAACGCATGACCTCACCCGAACTCTTGCCCTTCGGATCGAAGTCGGAACCGCCCTTGCCGCCGCCCATCGGCAGGGTCGTCAGCGCATTCTTGAACGTCTGCTCGAACGCCAGGAATTTCAGTACCGACAGGTTGACCGAGGGGTGAAAGCGCAAGCCACCCTTGTACGGCCCGATCGCCATGCTGTGCTGGATGCGGTAGCCGCGATTGACCTGCACCTGGCCATGGTCATCGACCCATGAGACGCGAAACATCACCACGCGCTCCGGCTCGACCAGTCGCTCCAGCAAGCCTTGCTCCGCATACTTCGGGTGCTTCTCCAGGAACGGCCACAAGCTGTCCATTACTTCCGTGACAGCTTGAATGAACTCCGGTTGACCAGGATTGCGGGCGGCGACTTGTTGAACGTACTCGTGAGCAGAAGCGTATTTCATCAAAATTCCATGGACGTAAACGATTGATCGAGCAACTATCTTCGCATAATTTCGCACGAAAATGGTGCGGAAATTTGGTCTTGAGGTTTTTCTGCTGCCTCTCAGTGCATTTTTGAGGGGAGTTGTCACGAAGCAGCCGATATCGGCTGTTGCCTTTGGGTAGTGCTCCTAGGTCGTGACACCTGGTCATGTTAATATTTCTGATGTATTAACACCTTCATGTGATAGTAGCGGCACAGAGATAACGCTGGTCCTGTGAACTGGGCGCGAGCTGAACTCATATGATTACCAGGCTCAGGAGCGTTTTTTACCGTGTACCAAGATCCATCCCTCAGTGCTGCCAAGGAAGAACCGGAACTGCCTGCCTTGCTACCAGCCACCGGCTTCCGGCATGATTTCACCTTATTCTTTACCCAGGTGATCAGGGCTGCCGGTCCGCGCAGCGTGAGCCTGACCCTGTTGCTATTGCTGCTCGCCGGCGCCACCGAAGGCATAGGACTGATGCTGCTGCTGCCGATCCTGCGGCTGGGCACCAGCCATGGGACGCCGCAGGACGCCGTCAGCAACTTTCTGAGCACACATTTGCAGATGCTGGGCTTGCCCCTGTCGTTACCGGTACTGCTGGTCATGATGGTGGCTGTGATCGCTTGTCGTTCGCTGATCGAATGGTGTCGCGATATCATGGCGGCCGATGTACAGCTGCGTTTTGTCGCGGTGCTGCGCCAGCGCACCATGGCTGCGGTGGCAGGCGCATCATGGCATTATCTGGGCCGGCAGTCGCACGCTTACCTGCATTCCATTCTTTGCCGTGATGTGGAAGCTTTGCGCCAGAGTGCAATGCAGAGCCTGCAGCTGGCGGTGCAGCTTATTTTGCTGATTACAAATGTTATTGTGGCCATCGTAATTTCACCGGCCTTGACGATTCTGGCCGTGCTGATCGGCGTGATCTTGGCGCTGGTTGCACGTAACCTGGTGCGGCGTGCGCGGGCTGCCGGACAGCAGTTCGAACGGCACCAGCGCACCATACAGATGGAGACGGCAGACTTCGTCAATGGCTTGAAACTGGTCAAGAGCATGAGTGCGGAAAGCAGGCATGTCGAGGCTTTCACCATCAGTTCGGAAGGCTTGCACCAGGCGACGCGGCGCCACAAGACGGCTGGGGCAACCGTGCGCGCCTTGCTGCAGCTGAGCGCGGCCATTGCCGTAAGTGCCTTGGTGCTGATGGCGCAAGGCGGCCAGTTGCTGTCTTTTGCCGAAATGATTCTGCTGGCGCTGGTCTTTGCGCGCATCGTGCCGATACTGCGTGACAGCTATCATGGCCTGCAGACCATTGCCAATACCTTGCCCGCTTATGGCGAAATCGAAGCCGTGACGGCGCAATGCATCGTGCATGCCGAAGCGAAGCCTGAAAAGGCCGACGCTGTGGTACTGCGTAATGCGCTGCAATTGCGCGGCATCACTTACCGTTATACGTCAGCGTCCCCGAATGCGCTCGACGGCATCAGCGCCACCATTGCGGCCGGCAGCATGGTGGCGCTGGTCGGCACCTCGGGCGCCGGTAAAACTACGCTGGCCGATGTGATTCTTGGCCTATTGCAGCCTGATGGCGGCAGCATGGTGGTCGATGGCACGCCTGTCGTCGGTGCTGCCGTGCATGCATGGCGCCGTTCCGTTGCCTATGTGCCGCAGGAACCTTTTTTTCTCAATGCTTCGATTCGCGACAACCTGGCCTGGACTTCGCCGGGAGTGAGCGATGACATGATGCTTGCCGCGTTGCGGCAGGCGCAGGCGATTGATTTTGTCAGCCGGCGCGAAGGCGGGCTGGACGCCTTGGTCGGCGACCATGGCCGGCAGTTGTCGGGAGGCGAGCGCCAGCGCCTGGCGCTGGCGCGGGCGCTGTTGCGCAAGCCCAGTGTATTGGTATTGGATGAGCCTGCCAGTGCACTTGACCCCTCCAATGCACGCGCAGTCTATCGTGTGATCGAGAGCTTGCGTGGCAGCATGACCATCGTGATGATCGTGCATGACCTGGCCAATGTGCGCCATGCAGACCAAGTGCTGATGCTCGAGCGCGGACGCCTGGTGGATCATGGCCCCGGGCATGGTGCGGTGCCGGTACCCGGCCAGCCCCTGCCGGCGTGAAACGGCTGCCGCCTGACGCGCCTTGGTAGCGGTTCAGGTGATGGCCTGGCCTGTCAGCACGCGCATGGCACCGTGCCGCAACTTTCGGCGCATGCCGTGCGGAAACCTGCAAAACAGGCTGTCCAACAAGAAGTAAAGGATCGCGCGAGGGCCAGGAATCCGGCGCAGCACGCTGTGGCGGTAGTAGCGTGCTGCAGCGGAGGTTCCTTTATCGACCAGCAGTGAGCGCAGGTTGTTGAGCAGCCGCGCCGTACCTATCCGATGTGCCAGCGCTGTGGGCAGCTGTGCAAGATAAGGGGCGACGAGTGCGTCGATGACAAGGAAATGATCGACGCGGCGCTCCATCGCCGTCATTTGTGGGTGATGTTGCCGGTAGTGCAATAGAACATTGTCGCTGTAGCGTATGCCTATACTCTGGCTCAGACAACGTATCCAGTAATCGTAAGCTGCGCCTTCCCGTATCTGCTCATTGAATGGCCCAATGCGGCCCAGCAGCTTTTTGCTGATCAAAACACCAGATGGCTGAATTGGCGAGGCCAACAGGCAAGCCGGCCAGCTGGCAAACTGGCTGGGGGTGGGCATTACCATTGGCCGGCCGTCCTGAGCCGTGAGCATTGCATATCGCGATACCCAGATAAAGCTGTCCGGCGTGGTGCAAGCGTCTGCCTGCGCCAGTTGCTCTGCCAGCTTGTCTGGCACCCACAGGTCATCATCGTCGATAAAGGCTACCCATGGGCAACGGGCCACAGCAATACCGGTGTTCCGGGCTGCAGCCAGGCCCGTGCCGGCATTGGATACGATCGTGACGCCAGGATAGGTTCGCTGCACCTGTATGGCCGTCCCATCGGTGCTGCCATCATCAACCAGCACGATTTCGCGCGCGGGCAATGACTGCGCCAGCAGCGACTGTAAGGTTGCCTCTAGGAAGCCCCGCGACCATCCATTTCTGGTGCAGATAATGACGCTGACCGCTGCCGTAGCAGTGTCTGGCAGCGATGAGCCAACGGCTGCGTTCATGTCGCCGCGGCGGCAGAGGACTTGGCAAGGATCTCGACGTTGGCGCCGTTCCGCCTGACTTCATAGGATCTCAGTGTCAGGGATGGGCAGGAAGAAAGACCTGTTTGTAAATCGAATGAAATAGCGCATGCCGGGCAATACACTTTGTTCGTATCGCATGCACCGTCGGCCAGATCCACGCCGTAATGCGGGCAGGCAGCGTCGTAGGCGCGGGTACCGCTGTCGGTTTCCACCAGCATGATGCGGTAGGAGCCGGCATCGACAATCACGCGTTCGTTGGCCGGGATAGTCGCAGGAATCTGTCCCTGTATCAGACCAGATGCTTCGTCGAGCTGTGCATGGATCACAGGTACAGCAGGCGGCGGCTGTACCGGCAGTTCGGGAACGGGCAGGCCGAAATTGTCTTCACGGCGCAGATGCAGTACTTCGTCATGGCCACGTTCGATATCGGAGGCGCGGCGCCAGAATTCTCGTGAGTAAAAACAGGCCGGATCGAACGTGGGGCGTGACGCATTCAGGCGCATCGACACGGCCACGCGGGTGGCGTCGGTGGTGTTCAGATGCGTGCCATGCAGCACTTCAGGATCGAACACCAGCATCTCTCCCGCTTCCAGAGGCAGATAGGTGGGCGCGGGCAAACGGTAACCGGCCTTCAGGTACAGCGTGCGACGTTCACAGGGCAGTGTGGCGTCGGCCAGCTCCGGATACAACACCATACCGGCTTCCGGCGGAACTTCGCCGATGGCCCACCAGATATTGCGGCCATCGCGCGAATGTCCGGCCCAGCTGTCGATATGCGGACCATGGGCCCAGGCTGCAGGCGGGTGGCCGCGGTGATATTCCTTCGGCGAATAGACGGGATCGATGACCTTGCGGGTCTGAAACTGATCGCGCACTGCCGCGCTGAGCCGGCCTATGCCCGGATTCTCGCTGGCCGGATTGGTTTTGCGCGCTACTTCGTAAGGGAAGTTGATGCGCAAGATTAGGTAGTCGTCCACATAAAAATCTTTCTCCCAGCCCAGAACCTGGCGCCCGACCGCCGTGGCCATGGCCAGCAGCGGCTCGCGCAGGCGCTCGAGCACCTCGTTGCGCAGTGTTTTGACGTCATCGGTACTGATGACTTCGTGCAACCGCTCAATGCCGTGCTGGCGCAGCGTTTCGGCTGCTGCGGTACCCTTTATCTGCTCGACCGTGGAAACGATTTCCGAGCATACCCGCTCGGTCATGCCTTCCCACGACACGAGGTCGCGCACGTGATGTTTCAGCCAGACGCCCTGGGACAATGAGGCGGGATTCATGGATTTTGTTCCAATGCTGCGGCGCGCAAGGTTTCCAGCCCACGGACCGTTATTTTTCGAAACTCCTGTATCCGCGGCAGCGCTGCCTGGCGCGCACTGCGATAATGGTTGATCGAGCGCGCACGATCCATGATGGCGCTGACACAGTCGCCTTCCTGCATCAGGTCGACGTCCCATGATTCCATGCCGATGGTCGACAGCATCGAGCGCCCGCGTTCATCGTAGGACAAATTGATGCTGTGCGACCCCATAGCCAGGCAAGGCAGGAAACCATGCAGGCGATAGCTGACATGCAGCTTGCAGGTGCGCAGCGCCTCGATATAGCGGCCCACTTCATCAAAGTACAGAGGCGCGGCATCCGGGAAGCCAGCGGCAAATTCCAGGTCGATATAGTCGTGGCAAGCCAGGAAAACCGGCTGTGCATATTCGGCGCGCAGGGCGGCGATCAGTCGGCGCAGGTCTTCGGCGATACGCCATTGCAGCGTGGCTGGCACGCTCATGCGCATTGGATGGCGGATGGAGATGATGACGCCGCCCTTGGCCGCTCCTTCTTCAGCGCACTCGGGCAGGTACAAGGTCGGGCAGCCGCCCACGGTGACCTTGGCGCCCATGTCGCCCAGGATTTCCTGCGAACCGGTATCGCGCACCATCGCGACCTTGGCATGCCCAACCAGATGCCGTATGGCGGTCTGGCTCAGTGCATCGGTGCGGTCTTCCATCTGGCCATCGCGTCCCGTGATGCGGCCATGCGACAGGCCCATCAGCATCATCGGGCGGCGCAGGGCGTTGACTGCCTGCGCATCATAGGATAATTGGCCATTTTCAAACAGATTGCCGCCACCGACGATCACGGCGTCAGCCAGACGGTTCATATCGTAAATCTGGCGTGGTACCAGGCCGCCAAACTGCAGACCTTTCAGGGCAGGGATGCTGACGACGTTGCTTTTTTCGCCGAAAACTTCATAAACAAGCTCGGCTGTTGCGTAACCAATCAGATCGTTGCCGATGTTGCGGGTGGTTGGTCGCACCATAAAGATATTCAATGTCCGTCCTCTATTTTTTATTTAGGATAAATGAATCTGCTAGTGTCCTGCGGCGAGTTCGCCGATCACTTGTTGCAGGCGTGATTTTAAATCGAGATCGCCGGGATAGGCACCCTGATCGACATCGAGCATGCGTTTTGCGCCGACAGCATCAATGCGGACGCCAAGCATGGCAGCGATTTCATTGAGCAGATCCAAATCGCTTTTGTTGACGCGCTCGGTGCTGATCGTAACGGGCTTGATGCCATGTTGGCTGAACCAGCCTTGCCACAGCTGTTCGTCTTCGTCGATGATCTGCATGGCTTTGCGCGCCACGGATTTCAGGCGCCAGGTCGAGTAGCTTTTCGTGGTCGTGGCCTCTTCAAATCCCCAGCGGCCGGTGAGCATGCAGGTGGCCAGTGACGCGGCCTGGGATAGTTTGTTGTCGCGTATCAGATGGATCACCGTGGCGTTTTCAAACAGGCGCACGAAATCTGGCGGGTAAGGCCATTTCTGAATCTGGGGGAACTGTATATTCGAGGCAAAGATACCGTTGGCGCTGCGCCTGGCATAAATGGCGTCGAGATAATCCTTTTTCTTGATTTGCCAGCGTTCAGTCAGCGGCTGCACACTATTGTCATTGAAATATTCAAGCGGAACGCCGATGCCGGCACCCAGCAGCAGGCGCGCCAGCCGCTTGCTCGACGCCCGTGGGGCGGCGCAGACCAGCAGCTTTTTTTCGGGGAGTATCAATGAATGCGTATCGTAAGGAAGTTCGCGCAGTTCGCCCGGAGCGGGACGCATGGCGCCGTTCCAGATCGATCTGGCAGCGATGACTGGTGTTTGGGAGGGCTCCGTCATAGGTGGAATGGCAGGATCTGATGAGTCTTGATACGCGGAGTAAAAGATCATTCAAGAAAACTTAATTGATTTTCTTGAAAGCTTGTTTCTTTTGGATAGTAGCGTACTTTATGCAGCGTATGTCATGCGTGGCTTGAAGTTATGTGCGATAAACTATTTCAAGCCCGTTTTTTGTAGTTCTATAGCAACTAGGGACGCTTGCAGCAGCGTCCGGCTTTAATCAAGTGCAGCGATACACTATTTACAGATACCGCGCCAGCATGGCCCGCTCCAGCGCCGCATCGAGTTCGATGCGCACGAAGTGGCCGCTGCCTGGCGCTACGCTGATGTCTTCGCCGCTATCTGACAGCATGCGCGTGACGACGATATCGCGGTTGCCGGCCGGATGCATCGCTTCGAGGCGGTCGCCCACGCTAAAGCGGTTCTTGACGTCGATCCGGGCCCAGCCGTTTTCCACCGCCAGCACGTCGCCCACATACTGGCTGCGGTTCAGTTCGGACACGCCGCGCATATAGTTCTGGTGGGCTTGCGTATGGTGGCGCTGGTAGAAGCCGTCGGTATAGCCGCGGTTGGCCAGGCCTTGCAGCTGGCCCAGCAGGCCGGTGTCGAACGGGCGGCCGGCGACGGCGTCGTCGATGGCCTGGCGGTAGGCCTGCGCCGTGCGCGCCGCGTAGTACAGCGACTTGGTGCGGCCCTCCACCTTCAGCGAATCGACGCCGATTTTTACCAGCCGCTCGATATGCTCGATGGCGCGCAGGTCCTTGGAATTCATGATGTAGGTGCCGTGCTCGTCTTCCATGATCGGCATCATCTGGCCTGGGCGCTGGGCTTCCTCGATCAGATAGGCGCGGTCGGCCAGCGGGTGGCGCGGCTGCTGGTGCAGCGCCGAGAAGGAATTGTTTGCCTCTGCCAGCGCCTGCTCGAAGTGCAGCGGCAGCACCTGCGTAGGCGCAAAGTCGCCGGTGGCGTCTTCGGCCGCATCGCCAACCTTGTAGTCCCAGCGGCAGGAATTGGTGCAGGTACCCTGGTTCGGATCGCGATGGTTAAAGTAACCCGACAGCAGGCAGCGGCCCGAGTAGGCAATGCACAGCGCGCCATGGACAAAGACTTCGAGCTCCATTTCCGGGCAGCGCTGGCGGATTTCCTCGACCTCGTCGAGCGACAGTTCGCGCGACAGGATCACGCGCGTCAGCCCCATGCGGTGCCAGAATTTCACGTCGGCCCAGTTGACGGCATTGGCCTGCACCGACAGATGCACGGGCACCTCCGGCCACTTGTCGCGCACCATCATGATCAGGCCCGGATCGGCCATGATCAGCGCATCGGGACGCATGGCAATCACCGGTTCCATATCGCGCAGATAGGTTTTGAGCTTGGCGTTATGGGCGAAGATATTGCTGGCGACAAAGAACTGCTTGCCGCGCGCGTGTGCACCGTCTATGCCTTCCTGCAGTGACTGCAGCGAAGAAAAATCATTATTGCGCACGCGCAGGCTGTAGCGCGGCTGGCCGGCATAGACGGCGTCGGCGCCATAATCAAAGGCAGCGTGCATTTTGGCCAGGGAACCGGCAGGGAGGAGCAATTCGGGAGCGCGTAACATGGTGGAGGCGGGCAAAGCTTTTGATGGTAGGGGGCCTGCGCGCTTTTTACATTGATGCTGGTCAAGTTTTTTCTTGTTTGGCATAACTCCGCACGCTGTATGAGGGTTAATAGACCTTGGAAATTGTTGCATTACAGCCACGCCGCCTGGACCCGCCGGCCCCTGCAGCCAGTACTGGTACTCGCTGCCAGCAAACGAACACTTGTTACAATCCGCATTTTAAATGATAATTGTTCTCATTTAAAAGTGGGGCGCGCATTGTGGAGGTGAGTTACGAGAGTCTGTACCGCGAACACCGCTCCTGGCTGATCAGCTGGATGCGGGCCAGGCTTGGACATTGCTCCGAGCGCGCGGCCGACTTCGTGCAGGACACGTTCCTGCGCATCTTGCAGTCCGGCACCGTTGCTGCCGAGATTACCCAACCGAAGCCCTACCTGGCCACGATTGCGCGCGGCCTGATAGTCGACCATTTCCGCCGCAACGATATTGAACACGCCTACCTGGCCGAACTGGCGCAGATACCCGAAGCGCTGCAGCCGTCGCCGGAAGAGCGCGCCATCCTGCTGGAAACCCTGCTGACGATCGACCGCATACTGGACGGTCTGGGACCGAAAGTGCGCCAGGCTTTCCTGCTGGCGCAGATCGATGGGCTTGACTATGCGACAATTGCCGAAGAGCTCGATGTATCAGTGAGCAGCGTCAAACAATATATGCGAAAGGCTGTCCTGCAATGCCTGAAATGTCTGTAAGCCAGGCAGAGCTCGACGAGCTGCATCTGGAAGCTGCCGCCGACTGGTTCGTTTCCCTGTCGGAAGAGGGGGGCGCCGAGGCGCGCCGCCGCTGGCAAGCCTGGCACGATGCAGCGCCGGCGCACCAGCAGGCATGGGAAAAGGTCGAGCGCCTGCAAAGCCTGCTGGCCGGGGCGCCGTTGCAGGCGGCCCATGTACTGCGCCAGCCCGTGCGACCGGCGCAGCCGCGCAAGCCGGAACGAAAATCACGTCGCCAGATGATGGCCTGCATGGGCGCAGTGCTCACTAGCACTCTGGGCTGGGCCTTATTGCCCACGGCGCCCGAGCGCCCGGCCACGCGCTGGATCGCCACCGCACGCGGCGAGCGGCGCAGCATCACGCTGCCCGATGGCGGGCGCGTCTGGCTCGGCTCGGGCACGCGCTTAGGGATTTCCTACGATGCACAGTACCGCGATATCTACCTGGCGCAAGGCGTGCTGCAACTGACCAGCGGCAGCGATGCGCAGCGCCGCCCCTTGCGCATTTTGTCGCGCGACGGCATGGTGCGCCCGCTGGGTACGCGCCTGACGGTAAGCCAGTTTGCCGCCCATACGGTGCTGGCGGTGCAGCAGCATGCGGCCGAAGTGCAGACACGCCAGGGGCCAGCGGTGCGCCTGAAAGCCGGACAGCGCGTGCGCTTTTCCGCTGCCGATTGCGGCCGCGTGCAGGCGTCAAGCTTTGGCGACGACGCCTGGACGCGGGGCCTGCTGATGGCGATGGATCTGCCGCTTCCGGAATTTGCAGCCCAGTTTGCGCTGTATTCGGGGCAGGTGGTGGAAGTGGCGCCGGCGCTGGCCAGCCGGCGCGTCTCCGGCACCTACCAGATCGATGCGCCCGGGCGTTCACTGCAGACGCTGGCCGATGTGCTGGCAATCCGTGCTGAACGCACTGACAGCGGCTGGCGCCTGCGGCCATAATTTGCCGTATAAAATTTTTTTGAAAAAAGACTGTCCTTTTCCGCTTCTGCCTCGGCCTACAGATAAGCCCATTATTTGTAGACGAAAAATGAATCCTGTTGCCAATAACGCTGTCTCTTCTTCCTCCTCGAGAAAAAGCCGC
>Ga0308158_10005607_pt1 | contig 10248 bp, 11 predicted proteins | sample PhyBR2_FD_201038 | JGI IMG/M metagenome (GOLD analysis project Ga0308158, IMG submission 201038) | Phyllosphere microbial communities from UC Gill Tract Community Farm, Albany, California, United States - DLSLB.R2 | ecosystem: Host-associated > Plants > Phyllosphere > Unclassified | place: USA... | reverse complement strand
AGCGATCGCGCGGCATGACGATCGAGTTATCGAACTGGTTCTGGGAAGGCGTGATGATGCAGGGCGGGGTGCTGTCGATCGACCGCGCCTATTTCGACCTGACCGGCGGGCGCGAGCGCTGGCTGTATCGCGTAGCGCGCAAGCACGCTGGCGGGGCAGGGGAGGTCGGCTTCGCGATCGCCATGCCGACACTGTTCGAGAAATCGGGCGCAGAAGGGCAGTATCGTCGTTTCAAGTTCGAGATCGCCAAAATCGTCGAGCGCAACGAGCTCCCTGGCTATGCGCTCGCCTGGGAAACGCCGGCTGGCAAGCGCGAGCCATCGCTGCGGATGCAACGTCGCAGTGATGCCGAGCGCCCGGTGAAAACCGTGGCGGCGCACAAGGTGCGCGGTGCTAAGCCTGCACCAAGTCCAGCGGCAACCAATCCCGCTGTCACGGCTGACGATGCGACTGAAACGATTGATGTGACAGCGTTGCTGCGACGGTCGCGCACTAGTCTCGCGACACGCGCGACCGTCGGCGAAATCACAGATGCGACGATGGCAACGCTGCGCGCAGAGTGCCCAGGCTGGGATTATCAGACGTTGCACCATGAGTTTCGCACGTGGGTTGAGGCGGACAACGCTCGCACGCCGGTGAGTTATCAGGCAGCGTTCATCGGCTTTGTCCGCCGCTATCATGAAAAGCACCGCCACGAACTTGGGCGCTAGGAACTTTTTCGTCTTACGAACGGCCTTTGCCTCAGGAGGGTAGGGGACCCACACTTACGTTGAAACCGCTTAAACTGGCGCAACCGTTCCCGAAGTGTCGTGTTCACAAATGTCTTTCCCGGTCAACGCTCAGGTATCTATCTCAATTGAACGTCCCTTCAAACAAACCCCGGCGAACTGATTCAATTGCGCTTGGAAAATTATTCAATCGATGGGGGCTTCGACACTCCAGGAACAGTGTTCGACTTTTCAGGAACGCAAGGTCGATCCTTCGGGAACACAGTCGTCGACACTCCAGGAACGGATCGACGACACATCCGGAACGGCAGTGCCGGCCTAAGCTACGGAGAATAGGGAGTTTTATGATCAGCAAAAGCGCCCCTAACTCATTAACATCAGGTATAAACCCTCTAAACCGTGAGTTTTTATATCTTTGAGAAATAGATTAAGTAGTTGTTGTGTACGAGCAGGCGCCATGTGACGTAGGTGAAGCGCAGACCTGCATGTAAATCGATAGCTGATGGGATAACCCGCCGTCGAAAGCGGGAATTATCTGATCGCCTACGCCATTGGTCGTGGTTGAGAACCTACTCGGAAGATACCTAACCGGCGAGGAGATACCCACCTTGTAAGTCTTCCATGGACGTCACGCATGCTTTCGTCTGACGATAGTCGCGATCGCATTCTGCATGAGGGCCGCACGGCTGATCTCGGGCTGATCACGAGTATCATAATGATCGTACAGCGCCTGTTTAGCCGCTACCTTTTCGAGGTTCGGCGCCGTCGTGGCAATCTTTCGCAATCGTTCTCCCTCAAGCGCCCACCGCTGGGCATGAAGGTGGTCAAGGTTCGCATCGATACTGCTGCGGACAAGTTCCAGCTCAGTCATTTGCGCAGCTCTCTGGCGATCGGGATAGGCATCACCCAGCTCGCGAACGGCGATAAACCGGCGGGCATGGGACGCATGACCCTCGCGATCGACCCACCGGGCACGCGATCCAGTCTCAACGGCACCGACGATATCGTCGCGCCAGGTGTCGCCCACCATCAGCAGTTCACTGGCTTCACATTTCAGGCGTGTCGTCAGGCCGGCGTAGAACGCCCTCTCAGGCTTGATCGCGCCTGCATCGAAGGAGAAGTGCCAGATATCCACTAGATCGCCTAACAGGGCCTTCAGCGGGGCGGCGTAGGGCAGGGCAAGGTTGGAAGCGACGGCAATCTTCACACCCTGCTCGCGAACCTGCCGTAACGCATATAGCGTGCCGGGGTAGAGCGCGATCGTCGCCAGTTCCTCATCCAGCATCGCTAGTTCGGCGCCCGGGTGCGGTAACCCCAGTGCAGCGGCATAGTCTGCAAGGCCGATTGGCTGGACCATTGGCGAGGGCAGGGCCTCCGCCCGGTCACGGGCTTGCCGGATCAGCCGCTCGAACGGATGCCGCTTGCGACCGATATGGACCAGCGTACCGAACGCATCAAATGCGACTGCACGGGTGACCGGCGGTGGAGCATAGAGACGATCGGCAGCGGCGAGGAGGCGGGCGTACAGCGCATCGCTGACACTACCGGCGCGGATCATAGCATCGGCGACCACCGCCGCGTCCGGATCGGTTGGTTCGCGGAAGATCATGGCCGCCTCGTCTCCTCGATCGCGGCCGGCGAGGTCAGTCAAGACGGCAGCGTAGGCGGCTTGCTCGGCCAGTGTATGGAAACTCGGAAGGGCATCGTTCATGGCAGGATCGTCCTGGCTCGATGGGGGTGATGATCGTCGAAACGCCCGTCTCTGTCACGCCAGCTTGTCCAAAGCGCTTCCTTCTGCGATCATAAACCCGCGGTTCGGTCAATCCCGGCCGTGGGGCGTCGTAACCCCGATGATCACAAGTCCGGTCGAGAGCTTCTCGGCCGGGTGGCTGTCACGCATGTCCAAGGCTTGCCCAAAGGTGCCAGCGCCTTGTGCTTGTGCAGGGTTACGAACGCCCGGCTCTTCAGCCGGGTCGTGCCTCCAATATCGTTATGGAGGCAAGCTATGGCTCAAACGTCCGATGACACGCCCAAAGTCCGCAAACCTCGGATGAGTGCTGCCGAGAAGCTTGAAGCCGTGGGGCGTATGATTCGTGAGAATCCTATCCGGGCGCAGATCGTCTTTTCTCGAGCCGGTCCCCTGGGGACAATAACGCCGCAGGATAACGGTACTTGGAAAGGATGCAGATATGGTCCCGGCTATCCTGACAACACGATCCGGACCGCCATTAAGGACGAGGCAATCGACTATGTCCTCAACGGCGAGGAATTAACGGACGGGCCCAATATCCATCCTGCGATGGAGCAGGCGTGGAAGGAGCAGGAAGAGGAGTCCGACCGCTACACGGCCGAGTTGGCTGCCCGCGCAGCCAAGCGAAAATCCGTAAAGCGCAAGCCGTAACCTAGCGTCACGGCCTGCCGCGGTTGCGACCTAACAAAGGAGGCCGGCGGTTCATGTACTGATCGATATAGGCGTCACTTTTTTTTGCGTCGAGAAGGTCAGCGAGCGACAGGTTATCAAGCGGCGCGGTATCAGGTTCCATCTCTGGTAAATTCGATGAGGGATTATCGTCCTTTATGGGCTTGGGATCGGTAACGGTATTGCGATCCGTATTCTGCTCAGGTTGGGATGGGGCTCTCTCAACGAACGTTTCAGCCTTGGAAGCTCGAGCCTTTGACCTGTAGCGATACAGATAAACCCGGAAGGTGTTGAGGCTGATTGGGAGGCCAGCTTTGGTAAGCCCTTCCACGATCGTCTCATGGTCCACTCCTTCACGAACCCGGCTGTCGATGTCTGGCATAAGGATGCGGAGTTGTGATGCCAGGGTTTTGCCCGTGAAGCTGGCGATCTGCTCCTTGAGAGCTGGCAAGTCTGTCATCCTGTTTTGCTCCCTTCCTTGGCGATTGATGACCCTTGTGAGGGCATAACAAAAACCGTCAACGCTTTTGTATCATCGCCGTACCATAGTTGTACTATTATTGTACCATAATCGTACCGTGTCAAATATCAGCGTGTTTCCTGTACTAAGTTTGTACCAAAAATGTACCACGAAAGTACTAAATCTGTACCATCGACATCGCTTTGTATCTATTGTCAGCGCAAAGCCTGCTGAGCTGCGCTCATCAGGGTAATTTGGACCCCCTTAAGCTCGGCCAGCCCGTTTCTAGCCTGTCAGAACTTCAATTCCGGCCCTTAAATTCGTGATTTCGGGTCGTACACCATACGCACCTTCCGGTGCCATTAAGTCATTGATAAATAATAACATTTAGTCGACGTTTTCATTAAGGCTGGACCCTATGTGGACCCTATATAAGTGCAAACGTCTGTAAATATTATAGTTTGTCATGCATAATAGGGTCCATTCTGTGGTTGGAGGCAATATGGCACTGTCAGATTCCATCAAGGTCCGGTTGAGGGAGGGACAGGCGCTTGTTTATGCCGCCCAGGCCGAACAACGGGGGGTCGGTATCGCGGCATTCATACGTGACCGCCTTGATCAGATCGACCGGGTCGAGGAAGAGCTGGCAAGTATCCGTGCGGCCATGATCGACATGGGCGAGATGCTAGACGAGCTGCGCGATCAGGCAGAGAAACAGCCCGTTGCATCCGCCTACGAGAAGCAGGCCATCGAAGAACCTAACGCGGTCCAGATCGAAACGCTGCTATTGTTGCGCGCCATGACAGGAACGCAGACGCTGCAGATGGTTATAGGCGAGATTGAGCGACAGGGACTAAAACCCTTCCGAATACCCGGACCGCCGACAAGGAGCCGTTGAGCTGAAAAGGTCGCGGCACAGCAGGGGCTCGGCATACGGCCGAGCTAGAAAGTTATAGGCCCGAGTAGATTAGCGGGCTGCTCGACGTGAGATAAAGGCGGTAACAGGTTCCCACGATATGACCGCCGTCAAAAGTGCGATTACCGTGGTCCAAATCGGGTCGTGGGTGATGCCATAAGTGGCAAGGCCATACATGGCCGTGCAGTAGAGAACGCCGATCGCGGTTGTCGTGCGGGGCAGGGCGCTCGCTAATGCAGTCAGGATTGCGGTTATGACGCCAATTGCGACAAATGCCGCCAGTACGATCAGCGCCGGGTGCCAATGCAACGCTGTAAGTGCGTTCCATCCCCGCACTGCCGCATAAATCGGGACCGCGAGCAGCGGGGCAAAGAAAACAAGCTTGATGGCACTCAGAAACAGGCCATCACCTTCGCGGACATAGATGCGATCCATAACCCACCCTCGACGGATCTCGATCTTCACCAATGCCCGATTGAAGGCACACGGGCAATGTCGGCGCGTGTGAGACCGGCATCGTTCACAAGGAGCCCGATTGGACGCGGCTGATCGCCTGAGCAGCTAACCGCTTTCCTGGTCCAGGGCGGTCTGGCATCCATGGCGAATGTACCGCTGGGGACATCACCGTGTCACGCTTGATAACCTGATCGGTTTTGCCTGGTCGGCGCCCATGCGGGAGCTGGCAGCGCAAATCGGCCTGTCCGACGTAGGCCTCAAGAATTGCTGAAATTGCACGGGGTATCGGGACCGCCACAGGGCCATTGGAACCGGGCGCATGCGGGAAGGGCGGTGCCGAAACCGCCCGCGGACCCGGAAAACGACCCTACATCCATGTCGATCCCGGCTTGCCCGTCTGCCCGTGGCACCCTTGCCATCATCGGCCGGTCCCTTTGCATCCGCCAAGGTTCCGGAGGATCTGGAGGAGCTGCGCGCCCAGACATTGAAGGCCATCGGCCGGCCTGCCTCCGCGGCGAAGTTCACGCTTCAGCATCCGGCGATCCGGATGTTGCTGGCCCAGGATGAAAAAGAGCGAGCCAAGGCGGCGGAGGTCCGATGGCATACGGCCAACGTCCTTTATGACAGTCCATTCGAGAAACGACGTCTCCGCATTCTCAACGCGCTGTTTCTGACGCTTAACCGCCAGGGGCATGACGCAAGCTCCGATCGCCAGGACCATCATACGGAGTTCAGGGCTATCATCGGCGACACTCGTATCGCTGTGACCCTCGATGAAGCTGGCCGGAAACCCGACGTCCACAATCGCTACACCGCACCCCGTCCAGACCCGAAGCGCTCGGCTTCCGTGAAGCTCAGACTGACTGTGAGGAATGCATCCTGGCAAGACGATGCCGCCGGAACGCTGGAATCCAAGATCGCGGAGATCACGGCGGGGCTGATCGTTGAGGGCGAGCGGGCTTACCGGGACCATCTGCGCGAACTTGAAGAGCAGGCAGAGCGCGAGCGTATCGCGGCGGAACGGCGTCGACAGGAACGGCTGGCCAAAGCCAATGCCGCTCGGAGTGTCGCGTTGATCGAGAGCGGTCGTCTGCTGGCGGAAGCTAGAGATCTGCGAAGCCTGACTGCGCGGGTGGCTATGGCTGTCGCTGACGGTCGATTGGATATGTAGCCGGCCCAACTAGCCGAATGGCGCCAATGGGCGGATCAGGAAGCCGATAAGCTCGACCCGGTAATATCCGGGCAGGTTCAAGCACACCTGTTGCCGCCAGATTGCGACTGACTTTACTGGTGTCATAACCGCTCGGCTGTGACACTTATCACACCAAGCCGCTCTCGCCCAATTTCAGGAATTCAGCCGGTTTTACACGCTTCTTAACGTTGGTCATTCGTTCATCTGGCTGGATGGTAACTGACGTGGCAATGAGGGAAGGGGCCACAAGCCGTCACACCGGGTCGGTTTCCGGTCATTCGGGAATGCACAGCGTTTCCGCAGCGGTAGCGTATCGCAACGTCGATGGTACCGCATGCGTACAATCTGCGTTCGACCGCAATGACTGCGCCGACATTACCCGCTGACCGTCGAGACATACCGTCATGGGGGTTAATTGCGGCGATGCTGCTGAGCTTCATCGCTGCAGAATATCCCCATGCATTTTCAATCGATTGGGTCCGGGCGGTGCCTGCTGTCTTGGCGTTAGTCGCACTCAGCGTGGCTATCATCATCGGCCGGCGTACCGCGCGACCTCGCCTCGCTGCTGGCGCAACCGCCTTCCTCCAAATGACGCTCTTTACGTTACTGGGCGTCGTTTTGGCCTATGCGCTGGCCGCGAAGTCGGGAGTGCTGTGGGACGACCGTCTGGCAGCGGCAGACCGCATGATCGGGTTCAACTGGCCAGTGATACTGGCTCTCCTCGACAAATTTCCGACCGCGATCTGGGTGCTAGGATTGGCCTATCACAGTCTAACGGTTCAGATGATTGTCGTGATCGTGGTGTTGAGCAGCCTGTCAAAGTTCGACGTGCTTAGGACGACTGTGTGCGCAGCGATCCTTTCCGGGTTCGTCACGATCCTGATCTCGGGGCTGACGCCCGCAATGGGCAACCTGTTTGATCCTTCACACTACCAGCATCTTTGGCCGTCGGTGGCATGGCTCGAGCAAGGATTGATCACTGGCCTCCGCGATGGATCGCACAAGGTGCTGGATCTCACGATGCTTATGGGAATAGTCAGCTTCCCGAGCTTCCATGCAACGCTCGCCGCGATCTTCATCTGGTCGTTCCGAGCCATACCCCGGCTGACGGTCCCAGGCGCGGCATGGGCGGTACTTACCATTCTTGCGACGCCAGTTTTCGGTGGCCATTATGGGGCGGACGTCACCATGGGCCTGATCCTGGCGCCACCTGCGATCATCTTTGCCCAGCGCCTCACGCGGCGCAGGCCGTCTCCTCGTCCGCTGACCTCCGCCTTGTCGGCATTAGGTCCGCTTGATCGCCAAGGGCGGCATTAACCAGCGCAGCTGCTTCGGTCACGCCTCCACCGGCGGCAATATCCGCGGCAAACTTGCGAGCGACCAGGCGATAAGTCGGGATGGTCAACAGGCGTCGCAACGCCGGTTCAAGGCCGCCCCGGCGTGCGTCCGCCGGAGATACAGTGCAAGCGGCGCCGATCCGCACAAGACGTGCGGCCGTCGCTGGTTGTTCAAACGCCAGTGGCACGGCCACGATCGGGATTCCGGCAGCCAAAGCGTCCAACACGGTGTTAAAGCCGCCGTGCAGTATCGCGGCCGAGCATTGGTGAAGGATCTGGGTCTGCGGCAGGAACGCCCGGACCAGCGGATCACCGGGAAGCGAGGCGGCTTCGCTGTCGCTCAGCCCGCCGCCATGCGCTACCACCGCACGAGCACCAACAGCGGCGCATGCGCTCGTCATCGCTGCAAACAGCGCTCGCCGCGCACCCTGCAAGGATCCGAGCGAACAGAATATCAACGGCCGCCCGTCCTCCACCGGGAGGGTTTCTGCCTGTTCGCCAAGCCGCCATGGTGAACCATATCGGAAACTTGCTGGAAGTGCGGCGCGGGGGAAGTCGAGGCTTGCTGGACATTGGGCGATCTGCAAGCGTTCCGACCACTGATATTTCGGGTCTGGATCAAGACCCCAACGACGGGCGTAGGTCGAGACGGTGCCGGTGATCGGTCTCATAAGTAGATCGCTTACCGCGTAACCGCCCTTGTTCCGGTTGATACCGACCGCATCCGGACGATACGCCCACCCAAGAAACGGCGGTGGGACCATTTCTTCCCTGAGGAGGGGCAACCCGGTAACTGCGGTGATAAACGGCAAACGAAGATGCCGAGCCACCAGCGCGCCAGCTGGTTCCACGGAGTCCGCAATTACCGCGTCGATGCCAAGCCTCGTCAAAGCTGATGGCAAGGTCTCGAGAAGCAGGCGGGTCATTGTGGCAGTGCTGCGGATCATCCTGGGGAGTCCGATAAACCCTGAAGGGTTTGCCAATGTGCACATATGTTTTGCCAGCGAACCTTCATGGTCCGCAGGATGGTCGATCGCGGCGAAGTGCACTGCCGAACTGGTTACAAGCGATGCCGCCTCAGCCATGTGAACCACGGTGATCCGGGACCCGGTCGATGCGAGTGCGGCACCCAGAGCTATCAAAGGGTTGATATGCCCGGCGGTTGGCGGCGCAATGATCGCGATATGTCGCCTTCCGAAGGTCACGTTCGTATAGCTTTCCATCGCCACCAGGTAATCACCGGCTCCTATCAGCAATCGCGTCTGGCGATAGTTCCATCACCTTGCCCGATGGTCTTCTTATCCGCCATCGCCATCGCCATCGCCATCGCTGCCACCGACATCTTCTGGCTTTGATCAACGAGCGCTGACCCTAGGCAACCATGCCTTGTGCCAAAGGGCTCGTTCACGCATTCGGGCCGTATGAACTTGCCACAGCTATACCACTCGATAATCCTATGGATTGGAGACGGAACCGGGCTTCCGGATGCGATACTTCACATTCACGCTGGTCTGACGATCCTCATGGTCGTCAGGCTCATTAGCCGACGATCGCTGGGTACCTTCATTCCGTTCTCATTTGTCATCGTGGCTGAGCTGGCCAATGAGATGATGGATTACCTGAATTACGGCATGCGCTGGGCCGACACGATTTCTGACCTAGGCAACACGTTCTTCTGGCCATTCGTCATCAGCCTTGCCGTTCGCCTGCGCCCGATGAGCCGCAGCGATTATCGGCAACCTCTCTGACACGCCAGATCTGCCCCGACGCGTCCTTTGCCGTGCGGCAGCTCGGCCGGTAGATCTGACTGTTACTGACCTGCTCCCCGTTTTCAGGCCGCTGATAACTCAGCTTCGGTGTTCATATGCCCTTGGCGGGGGCGGCTCGTAAACTCAGCGGGTGCCGACCTGCCAAGGCTGCTATGCGGACGCACGGTGTTGTAATCCGTCCGCGATGCCTCGATGATCCTTCTTGCCGCAGCCAGCGATAGGAACAGGTGCTCGTTCAGGCATTCGTTACGCAACCAATCGTCAAAGCCGTTCTGCTGCGGCTTGCCCGGCGCAATGTAATGCCACTTGACCCCGGTATCCTGGCAGCTCGCGACGTTCGGCAATGGCACTCAGCTCACGAGCGACCCGTCGACCGGACTGCGAGGTATCGATGATGCAAGCCAGGCATTCCCAGTTGTAATGGTCGATGACGCTGAGCAGGCGTCTTCACGCCCGCTTCATGCTCGCGCAGCGCCCAAAAGATCTGCTTTTCGGTAAACCGGCTTCGCCTCATCACTCGTCTCCATCTGACGAGCTAACTTATCAATGGCATGAATTCTGGGGAGCACGTCGAGCGGCACTAAGATTGTCGCTTTCTGTGTCCTTGACGACCCGATCAACGGCGGGAGCTTTACCGTTCAGGTCTGGCCGGTCTTGAACCCGAACGAGGAGATTCTCGGGCTCAAGCGGCTTCTGCGCAAAGCCTACGTTCATTCTTTGCTGACTCAGCTGGTGCCGAGGCCCACTATACAGTCAAAATTGAATCCCGGCAGGGAACAAAAGATAGATGCCGACATGCCGACATCTATCCTCTTCAGAACCGCAGCCGTACGCCCGTCGCGATGCTCTCGCGGTGGTCGTCCTGGCCGGTCTGCGCTTCGACCGTCGAGAACAGTTCGACGCCGCTCGGCAGGCGGTATGCGACGCCGGCCGATGCGGTGCCGGTCACCTGTGCGCGCGGTGCGCCCAGC
>Ga0308158_10005606_pt1 | contig 10248 bp, 3 predicted proteins | sample PhyBR2_FD_201038 | JGI IMG/M metagenome (GOLD analysis project Ga0308158, IMG submission 201038) | Phyllosphere microbial communities from UC Gill Tract Community Farm, Albany, California, United States - DLSLB.R2 | ecosystem: Host-associated > Plants > Phyllosphere > Unclassified | place: USA... | reverse complement strand
CGCCGCCACCCTGGCACTGCCCCGCTGGGCCCTGCTTGCGCTGGGCCTGTTCTACATCCTGCCAGGCCTGATCGGCCGTGACCTGTGGAAGGAAGACGCCGCCAGCTTCGGCATCATGTGGACGATGGCGCATGGCACGCTGGCCGACTGGCTGTATCCGAACATTGCCGGGCTTGCCAGCGTCGATGAAGGACCGCTCGCATTCTGGCTCGGCGCCGTGTGCATCAAGCTGTTCGGCTGGCTGCTGGGCGACGTGCTGGCCGCCCGCGTCTCGACCGTCGGCATCTTCGTGCTGGGCACGATGTCGCTCTGGTACACCGCCTTTCACCTTGGCCGGCGCGCCGAAGCGCAACCGCTGCGCCTGGCCTTCGGCGGCCAGCCCGAACCGGACGACTACGGCCGCACGCTGGGCGATACCGCCGTCCTGATCTACCTCGGCAGCCTGGGCCTGCTGCTGCAAAGCCACCTGACGCTCGCAGCGACGCTCCAGGGCGCCCTGCTCGCCTTCTTCCTGTACCGCGCCGTGCGCTACGTCGAGCTCGCGGGCACGCGCAACGCGGTGCTGGTGGGCATCGCCCTTGGCGCACTGACGCTCACGCAAGGCTTCCTGCCGCCGCTGGTGCTGCTCGTGGCACTGTTTGCCTGCACCCGCTACCTCGAGCTGCCTACGCCACGCGCGCTGCGCGACCTGGCCGTTGCCGCCGGTGTGGGCTTCGCCCTCACGCTGATCTGGATCCTACCCGCCACGGTATTGCAGCCCTACGGCCTGTCGCCGGTCGCCGACTGGCTCAACTGGAACGCGCACCAGATCGGCCTGCCCGGCTGGCCAGCGCTGAAAGCCTTCTTCCGGATCGGCATCTGGTTCTTCTGGCCAGCCTGGCCATTCGCGCTATGGGCAGTCTGGGCCTGGCGCCGCCAGCAAATGCTGCACATCGTGCTGCCCGTATTCTTCTTCCTGGCACTGGTGCTGCAACTGCTGGCCGACCCCGCGCCCGAAAACAGCGACTTCCTGAAAATGCTGCCGCCGCTGGCACTGATGGCCGCTTTTGGTCTGCCGACGATGAAGCGCGGCGCGATCAACGCCATCGACTGGTTCTCGGTGATGGTGCTGACGATGCTGAGCGCGATCATCTGGCTGTTCTGGATCGCCAAGCTGACCGGCTGGCCGGCGCAGCTGGCCAAGAACGCGCTCAAGCTGGTGCCGGGCTTCACGCCCGAAATCGGCGTGGTCACCTTCATCGTTGCGGCCGGCGCCAGCGTCGGCTGGATCATGCTGGTGCACTGGCGCCTGTCGCGCCAGCCGGCGGTGCTGTGGCGCGCCGTGGTGCTGTCCTCCGGCGGCCTGATCCTGCTGTGGGTGCTGTTGATGACGTTGTTCCTTCCCGACCTGAACTACGGCAAGAGCTACGCCGGCGTGGCCCAGCAGATCGCCGCCCGCCTGCCGGCGGACGCCAACTGTATCGCCACAAACGTCGGCGCCGCCCAGCGCGCTTCGCTGGCCTTCTACGGCCGCCTGCCGTTCGTCACCCTTGCCGGCGGCAAGTGCGACTACGTGCTGCTGCAAGACAGCCTGCGCAACCGCCGCGACGCCACCCTGCTACCCAAATGGAACGTGCGCGACGCGGTGCCGCTGTGGGAAGGCCGGAGGGCATCGGACCGCGACGAACGCTTCCGGCTATTCCGCCAGAAGCCCTGAGCACTTCCCCGACAAGCCGCACTTCTGTGCGGCTTGTTCGTTCTGGGCCAATGACTGGCCGAAATCCACCTGTGCGCGGCAAGTGTTGTCTTTATGAGAAGCTGGCTTCAACGAATGCGTGTTTGCGCGCAGTCAAACGTCAGCCACTAAGTGCTTGTCACAATGATCAAGTCAATGACGATTCAAATAATAGTTGGCTGGATATTGCACCAGTTTTCTTGATCGGCGCGAACACGGACTGATGCAGGCCCCCAGGGAGAGCAGGATGAACAGCGTGACATTTTCTGAAATCGAGCGTATCAGGAAACGCCCTGGCTTCCTGCAGCGCATCGACACCTGGCGCCAGTCGCTGCCATGGGCGCTCACGCTGCTGGCCGGGCTGCCGCTACTGGTACTGGCCCTGCACCTGATCGATCCCGGCACGCCGATGCCGTTCCTCGTGGTGCCCGCCGTGGTCGGCGGCCTGCTCCCCGTCTGCATGCTGGGCCCCGGCCGCTTTGAAATGCGCAGCCGCGTCGATGCTTGCCAGATGATTGACAGGCTCGACGAAGCGCTTGGGGCGCTTGGCTACCGGCGCACGAACGCCGACAGCACCAGCATCCGCTACTTCCGCCCACGCCCCTGGCTGCGCGGGCAGGAAGGCGCGATCGATGTCGCGGTGCGCGAGCATGTGCTGGAGATCGTCGGACCGATGGGGAGCTTGCGGTTGTTGCAGCATCGGATGACGTGTTAACCAGCGTGCCCTTGCCGCTGGAGTGTCCATCTGGCAGCCCGCACACCGAATTTCGCGGCGCACTGGCCAGCTGAGCAATCGATGTGCTAAGATGCCCGCCTGCGATTGGGCCTCTGTGGCGGAATTGGTAGACGCACTTGACTCAAAATCAAGCGCCGTAAGGCGTGCCGGTTCGATTCCGGCCGGAGGCACCACCTACTCGCATCACGCATTCGTATTACGCTAAAAACCCGTTATCTTCTCAGGAAGCGCGGGTTTTTTGCTATCTGGCCTCTGTATCATCAAGTACCCACAGTTTAGCGTACCTCACCGGTAACCGAATCGCACGCCTCCCCCCCGCCCCAGCCCTTCACTGCTGACACTTAGCGTCCCCTCACCTAGCTCCACGATCCGTCGCGCGATATACAGCTCCAGTCCCAACTCGATAGCTTTGTCGTGCTGCTGCAGTGTAAACGCGCCAACACATGCAGCAAATCGTCAGCCTCAATCCCCTACCACGAATCGGCGATATCGATTTCAACCCTCCCCCGGTGCGTCGGATGTTGTATACAAATAGGGCAAACTTTGGGGGAGGAAAAACTATGGGACGCAAGTCTGACATTTAGAAACGAAGTCTAATGTAGTCAAACTAGTTCGTCTTTTAACGACATAACTGGAGCAGTATCGGATCTTCTAACGCCATCACCTAGTATTGAGATGGGGCGAACCTCCAGTCTTAGCCCGGAATCTGGACTTAACGCGTGCAAAGCTGAGGCTGTGTTTAAATGTCAGACCTTACCCCGGCCCCAAATGTCACACCTGACCCGACCCCGGACCCGCTGATCGAAGCCGGCACCTGCCATGACACACGTTAGTTGACAATTACCCGGCTAGCGAAGAAGCTCAATCTACTTTGTTTGGCGTGCATGCTAGGGCAACGAAATTTACGCCAGTTGCAAATGTACTACAATGAACTGCCGAGTTCACCGCTTGTCGATTGGACCAAATTTCAACTTATATTAGATACCTATGGCAAATCCTGTCGATCGTTTCAAATCAGATCTAAGCAAATTAATCGATTTCGGCAGTCAGCTTGAGTTAGCAATGCATCTCGAATGCTACCCGGACCAAATTAAAAAACAGCTCAAAGTTCGCTATAAAGAAAAAACTGAGCAATATATCGGGGAACTGCCACCATTCAACTCTGGATACGAACGGTGGTATTCGCAAGCAAAAGCATTACTGTCGCAGCTTCTTCCAGACCGCTTAGATGACTTCGTCCAGCACTATGAACCTGCCAAAACCCGTAAGGATCTAAACCACACCACCTACCGGATCCGCGACTATTTCCAAGGGACTCGAGTCACGCGTGGACTTGATGTTCTAGTTGATCGAACTGCAGCTATTGTGCACTTTAAACAACAATTGGCAATCGTGCTTGCAGCCCAGGACCGGTTCGACTCATCTCTTTTCGAGATTCGTCAGATCCTACAAGCCGATCTAATGGATTCCGAGATCGAGGCTGCAGAACATCTCGCGAAGTATAAATTTACCCGAGCCGCTGGAGCTGTGGCTGGTGTTGTCCTTGAAAGGCATTTGTCACAAGTATGTCAAGACCGGACAATAAATACAGGAAAAAAGAATCCCACCATCAGCGATTTCAATGAGGCGCTCAAGTCCAAAGCAGTGATTGACGTACCTCAGTGGCGCTTTATTCAGCACTTAGCAGATATCAGGAACCTGTGTGATCACAGCAAAGTTCCTGAGCCTTCACTAGAGCAGGTTCAGGATTTGCTGAGTGGCGTGAAGAAGATAATGAAGACTGTTTACTGACGCAAGGATTTGAACGAATTCATACCTTAGTGATGCATGGGCCTGTTAGTATTAACTCTTATAAACGCCCTCGTCCAAAAATTAAAATAAAGAAATACGCAAAATCCGAACAAGATATCCAGACTTATTCCGAAAAAATTAAGTCCATTTAGAAATTCAGAATTTCTCGCAGCTAATTAAATATGGGAGCTAGCTAAGCCGCAATTGGAGCTAAGGTGAGACACCAAATCCGAGCCTCGGATTTAAACCCGATTCATGCACAACTGATTCTGTTTTTAATTGTCAGACCTGAACCCAGCATCTGTTTGCGAAAAGCTGGGTAGGCATTCAGACCACATAGAACATCCACATACTGGACCGTTCACTCAAAGCGCTGTTCACGTTCATTATTCTCCGCAGCCTCCCTATCTCGTTCAGTACGAATCCGGCTCTCCAGTAGTGCGACCTTGGCTTTGACAGCCTCGTGAATTTTTGGATTGGAGTGTTTGAGCAAGTCCGAAAAAGCCAGTAACCGAACTTCAAGAATATTCGCTAATGAACCGGACCAACCACTAGGACTAGTGTTATCAAAAATGATCTGAACTATAGCCAGTTTATCTTGCGCTCTATCTAACAGAGACAAAATATGTTTACTGAGAACCAATTTTCTTGGCTCGTCAAGCACATCTTCTGGATCAACTGTCGAGTAAGGATGGACCGCTTTAGCAGTTTTTTCAATTCGACTTTGGTCGTTCCCGCACCAAGCCAATAATCTCTGTAACGGAGCCTCATTCAAAGTTGGACGCTCTCTGAATAGTCGATCCTTAAACATCAGGTATGCAAGAGCAGCTTCATTTTTACTTCCATCAAATACCTCATCCAAGAACCATTCCAGATGCGTTTTGACTAGTGCGACAATTATTTTGGGCATATCATAAGAATAAATTCGATATTCTCCGATACTCTTACATAACAAAGATATAATATTTTTTATTTCATCCTCAGGAGCTGAGGTGCCTAAACATTCTTCAAGAACTCGATCAATTCCATGTAATTGAGCCTGCTTCAGATCGTCGCGCTGCGCATTTACCAACTGACTTAAAGCCGTTCTAGCAGCTGCACAAACCTCTAAACTCGGTGTATATCCATACTTCTCTTTTTCAAAGAGGCGCATAGCCATTATCTTTATTGAGGAAAAATAACCTTGATTTAACCTATTTATTGCCTCAAGCAACATCGCCATCTCGTTTTCCGGAATTTTCTCATGCAAACGGCCATAGCTGATCTGCTCAAATTGCTTTGCCTCGACCTCACCACTATTTGCAAGTTGCAATATTTTTTCGATGACCCACGAATCAATGGGTGCACTCAAAAGAAGGGAAACAATATTTGGTTTTAGCTCTGAAAACTCCAACGCTTGCTCTAAGATTTGACGTCCGAAAACAGGATCATGCAGGTAAGCGCTTCCGACATACCCTTCTAACACAAGAACGTTTTTAGAAAGCGTATCGTGGCATCTCAGGAAAGAATCAATGAGTAACTTAAAAATCCGCAACTTATCGATAGCCCCTACTCCTAAGCCTTTACCAAGCCACATAAGAGGTTGAACACGTACTTGCCAAAGCCTATCCCCTAAGCTATTAATATGCTCGGGCTGCAATGCCAACAACTCGCCAAGTTTTAGAACTTTTTCGTATATCTCATCTGATTCATCTTGAAAACTCTTGCCATTGTATCTAACGTGGTCCCAAGGATTTGTAAATGCATATGCTTCAATTTCCGAATTAAAATCGGCGGGCGCCGTGATTTTCTCGAGTGCTTCAATTCGGGCAAGAAGCTGTGGAGTGCACTGATCCCGGTTAAAAGCAAGGTTTGTCTTGAGGCACATCCACATTTCCAACCACGCACCGTTTTGACCATGCTTTTGAATAATTTTCTCTATTAAGTCAAAACACCCGGGAAAAGCCCATAATTGTCGAAAATTTTTAGCCAATACTGCTTTAGCAGATTTTTGGTTTGGCAAATTAGAATCCAAAACTTCCTGAAGCACTTGAATATATCCAAGATACCAAGCCATTCCTTCATCTTGCGTTTTCGGCACCCACCCAAACCCTCTTTGACGTGCACCGAAGTGGAAACTCGCGAAAGAAGTCCAATGGCGTGATTCAAAAGCGGAGTCTAGAATTTCCTCCGCAATTTCACGGTGTCGCGAGTTACCAGAATTGAACATTTTCTTAACGAATGTTTGGCGTCGCACAGGTGTCGCTTCGGTACCAGAAAGATGTAACGAGAATAATTGCTTCATGCGGCTAACAATACTATCGTGTTTCTCACCAAGCTTTTCAGTCTCAGCGAACTTCAGAAGTATGTCCGATGCGCGATCAAAGATTCGATCCTCATATGCAAAATGAAGAAGAAGCGAGACAAATTGGATAAACCTTGGATTTTCTCTAGATGCAAATCCAGGAATTTCTGAAGCTGCTTCGATCGCATGAAGTATTACTTCCGGAAATACCGGCGCGATATAGTCCAATACAATAAGATGCTCTTGTGCGCATGAGGAAATGTTGCTCAAAGGCCCATCTGGCTTCAGCCAACTAAAAGCCAGGTCGCGGGCTGGATCAAAATCATGCAGGTAGCCCAGCCGATGTGCGCATGACTGTAGTAAGCGAAGATTCTCTGGTTTAAGAAGTTCAGCATTAATCTCTTCAAGGCTAATCTCCTCAAGCGCGCGTTTGGCTAACCGATTGGCTAGCGCATGCGGGAGAACGGCACGCCAGTTCCCACGTTTTTGCGCTATTTGACGCCGAAGCAATTCGGCTTGATGGCTCCGCAGTTCTTGTCGACTCATTCCAGAGATACGTCCTAAGACAGTTAGCTCGTCGGAATTTTCTACAGCTGACACGTTGAATGAATATACAAGTGCCAGTATTTCTGCACCGCGCAGCAGTTCTGACGACTCGCCTTTTCTTTGAGAAAACAACCTTCGAAATAAGTCCTCATCTGAAAAACTTGATAATGTTTCGTCAGCCTTAACTCGACTTGCTAAAGCAAGTGCAACACGAGCGTTGCCGCCTGCGAAGTCAGCGATTCGATCTGCATTCACTCCGTCCAATTCCGAGAACCGCTTCTGAACAAGTTTAGAAACTGTTTTTACGCTAGATGGCTCGATTTGAATAACTTCCGTTTCTTCTGGCTTGTCTTGAGAAATGTCATATTCGATAGTTAAAAGACGTAGCTTAGCGTTACCGCCGGCGACTTGCTTTTGCAGATTCCTATGCACGTCCGGCGGGCAGTTATCTAGTACCAAATAGGCAGCAAAGTCGTGAGCGATTAAATATGTAACTAGTTCCGAGGCGGTAGGATTAAGGTTATTACCTAGGTCGGCATAAATTACATCGCTTGCGGGTAACGGATTTTCTCCAACATCGGATTCAAAAAGTGCTTGTGCAAAACGTGTTTTTCCTACCCCTGAAAGTCCAGTAATCCTTACAGTGCTGCCCAGCTTTCTTAATCTATCTCGCGTTAGCTCAATCCCTTCAGAAATAGCTTTCGGCTCTTTTGAAGTTGAGTTTACATCGATAACACATGGATGCTCATCCATGAGAAAATTGTCTTCTTGGTGGTGGGGCGTAGCTGCCCAACGGCCAAAGGGCGCCCACCCGGACAGTGGCTTCCCTAACCGGGAACGAACCCATAATGCGACACTCGGATGTCGCCTTAACCAAGCTGCAAGTCGATCTCGGCCATAAAAATCTAAATGCAGCTCATTTTTTTCTTGGAGTGCAGCAACCGCTTCTTTCATTCCCGCCAGACGATCGGAGAGCATCTTTTCCGAACAGTCGTCTTTACCACTGACGATAATATAGGCGCCCTTCTGTGCTGCTAAATCTGCCAACACCGCTTTAGGGTTTCCTGCCTCCTCCATTTCTTTTTTGCACGCGGATTTCCCCATTGAATGCTTTTTAACCTGAAACCCTGTGCTATTCCTAGGAACAAAGTTAGGGTTAGAAATCTTTGCAGGACACTTCACATTAACGTCTAGTCCACCATCTGGAGCCTCTTGCGCACCACCCCATGTAACAACTGACGGCGGAATACCTTGTTGGATAAGCTCTGCCTCGCAAAGTCTAGCTACAAGATTCCGCAAATCAGCGTCGTTTAAGGATGAAATATCGGCAGGTTCAAGTTCGAAAAAGTTCATCTTAGATGAAGTACCATGACTGAAAGATACGGGGTATGAGATCATGCCATTCACATAGACATGCTGCTATTGCTAGGGCAGTTATCTGTTAATGACGATCGGGCGGCAGCTGATATTTCCAAGTATAAACGATGCCACAGAATATCAGCGTACTACGTTTTTAGAAATAAGAGATAGCCAAGTAGTATTTCTAGACTAAGGCATATGGAAGCAGGGTTGGCGGAACGTGCTTCGAGAGGCTAGGGTTGGACTTTGCATATCACACGACACGAGACTGTATTTGCGTTGCTCCCAAAGCGCGTGACGGTTCGCTCGAGTCAACTAGATGGTAATGTGGTTCTCACAAGAGATTTTGCTCAATTAATAAGATAATAAGGATACGCATGTTTGGACCGGCAATATGTTGCGTGTTTGATACATTGATATTTTTGTTGGTAGCTATGAGCCGTCATAGTAGGACGCTGGCACTGCAGATGGGTTTCAGACGCTTTTGCGATTTCGGGCGTAGACACCATCTACTCGCACCACGCAGTCGTATCACGCTAAAAACCCGCCGTCTTTTAGGAAGTGCGGTGTTTTTGCTATCCACCTTCAGGATCACTAGGCGCCGCAAGCCCAATGCACCCAACCGGCAACCGAATCGCAAACGTCGCCCCCCTTCCGCGCCCTTCACTGCTGACACTGAGCGTCCCCTCATGCAGCTCCACAATCCGCCGCGCGATATACAGTCCCAGTCCCAGTCCGGTCGCATTGTCATGCTGCTGCAGCTTGAACGCACCAAACACATGCGGCAGATCGTCCGCCTCGATCCCCTGCCCTGAATCCGCGATATCGATCTCGACCCATCCCGCAGTGCGGCGGATGCCGATGCGGATCACCGCACCCACCGGCGTAAACTTGACCGCATTGAACAGCAAATTCCAGCATACCTGCTGCAGCCGCTGCCCATCCGCCTCGAAGCGAATATCCGCGCCGTAATCGGCGGGCGTTACCTGCATCAGGATCTGCTTGGCATGCGCGTGCGGCTCCACCGTGGCGATGGCTTCGCGCAGCACTTGCCCCAGCACGATCGGCTTGCGCACGATGGACATCTGCCCGGTCAGCGTGCGCGCCGCGTCGATCAGGTCGTCGACCATGCCGGCCTCCTGGCGCACGTGCACGCGCATCGATTCCAGGCCGCTGACGGCCTTCTCTGGCAGGTCGGGGATCGTACGCAGCATCAGCTCAATGCGCATCGACAGCGCCGACAGCGGCGTGCGCATCTCGTGCGAGACGGTCGCCAGGAACAGCTCGCGCGTGCGGTTCACGCGCGTCAGGTCGTCGATGGTTTCGCGCTGCCGGTCGAGCGTGCTTGAGAGCGTAAGCAGCAGGGTTTCGTAGGTGGCCATGCGCTGCACCGATACGGGCGCGTCAAGCCGCACTTCGCTCCACAGCAGATGGCCCGACACACCGATCTGCCGGCCGATGCGCTCGCAGGCCAGCGGTGAGCTGAAATCGGCAAAGCGCCAGCCGAATACCAGCACGCCATACACGTCGCCGTGCAAGAGCAGCGGCAACGCGCGCACGCAGAAGCCTTCGCTGAATTCGGTGGCCGCTGGCGTGCCCTGCTGGCAGACATCGCGCGCCAGGCTGCGCTCGAGCGCCGTGCCGGGGCCGTCTTCGGCCCACAGCGTCGATTGCTCGGCGAGGAAGGTCGAAATGCGCGAGCCGGTCAGCGGGCCGATGCGGCGCACGCCGGTCGCGTCGTAGACGGACGTCACCAGCCCGGTCGCCTCGGTGTACTGGCGCAGCGGCGCGCGCCAGTCGTCCCAGTCGATGGGCGGC
>Ga0308158_10005603_pt1 | contig 10252 bp, 6 predicted proteins | sample PhyBR2_FD_201038 | JGI IMG/M metagenome (GOLD analysis project Ga0308158, IMG submission 201038) | Phyllosphere microbial communities from UC Gill Tract Community Farm, Albany, California, United States - DLSLB.R2 | ecosystem: Host-associated > Plants > Phyllosphere > Unclassified | place: USA... | reverse complement strand
CCAGCGCGGCGATAATATCCACCAGTTTGTCTGGGTCATTTTCAGCCAGTTCGATATCGAATACGTCAACGCCGGCGAATTTCTTGAACAGGCATCCTTTGCCTTCCATGACCGGCTTGGAGGCCAGCGGGCCGATATTGCCCAGCCCCAGCACCGCGGTGCCGTTGGTGATGACGCCGACCAGATTGGCGCGCGAGGTATATTTTGAAGCGGCTATATCGCCATCGGCGAAAATGGCCATGCACGCTGCTGCGACGCCAGGCGAATAGGCCAGTGACAGGTCATCCTGGTTGGCCAGCGGTTTGGTCGGAGTAACGGAAATTTTGCCCGGTGTCGGATAGGCGTGGTAATCCAGGGCAAGTTTGTTACGGTCGTGGCTCATGGTTTTTTATCCTTAAGGTTCAACAATATTGTTATGCTCATTGCTATGCTCGAATCGCAGTTTCGATATGATAACGCCGTTGCCCGCGTTCCGGCGGTAACTTGGCCTCTGCGGCTGCAGGCGGCCCTCGCCCCGGCCCGGGCATGGGGTGTTGCCGGTTTCTCTGCTGATGTGCCCGTCAGTCTGGCACTGCTCATGAGTGATGGGTCAGGCGGCGTTATCAATCGCGATGGTCCGGCCTGTTCAACGAAACAGACCTGTTCTGCGAAAACGGCCAATTGCCGGTTTGCGCTTTAAACTGTGTCGGTCAGTTGCGGCAAAATCAGGCTGGCTCTTCATGGGGTAGGTCTGTTGGCGTGGGCCGTTAGCAACGAAATATCAAAATATACCAAGCACAATCGATTGAAACCGGTAATTTCTTTCATAATCGAAAAAGTTCCTTGGATTAACCCTTCCCGATGGTTATACTTGAATGTATTGGCTATCAAGGCTATGTTATGTGCCTTCTGCCCGCTATCCGCAACTCGGTCTAGCCGTAACCCGGAAGGTATACCTGCATCTCAAAGGGTGAAACACCCGCAACGGTGAAGCGATTTATGACGACGGAAACTGAAAAAAAATCTACCTCTTATTTATTTGGGAGTAACGCTCCCTACGTTGAAGAACTGTACGAAGAGTACCTGGTCAATCCGGCTGCCGTGGCTGACCACTGGCGCGACTATTTCGATCAGCTTCAGCACGTGCCTGCCACAGACGGGTCCCAAAGTACGCGGGACCAGAGCCATTATTCTGTTGTCACCTCCTTTGCCCAGCGAGCCAAGGCCAATGCCTTTGCCCAGGCTGTAAGGGGAGGCGCGCCCACCCTGGAGGTGGCCAGCAAACAGCTTCATGTCCAGTCATTAATCGCTGCCTATCGCACCCTGGGGGTGCGCTGGGCTGAGCTTGATCCGTTAAAACGCCGTGAGCGTCCCGAAATTCCAGAGCTCGATCCTGCCTTTTACGGCCTGACCGAAGCCGATCTGGACCAGGTATACTCAGCCACCAACACTTATTTCACGAAACAGGGCACCATGACCTTGCGTGAAATCCTCAACTCCTTGCGTGATACCTATTGCGGTGCCGTCGGCGTTGAGTTTATGCATATGTCCGATCCCAAGGCCAAGCGCTGGGTTCAGGAACACCTTGAGTCTACTCATGCCAACGGCTCCTTCGATGGCGAGACCAAGAAACGTATTCTGCAACAACTGACCGAAGCCGAGGGGCTGGAGCGTTTTCTGCACACCAAATATGTGGGACAGAAGCGCTTTTCGCTCGAGGGCGGTGAAAGCTTTATCGCCGCGATGGACGAGGTCGTCAATCACGCCGGTGACCTGGGCGTGCAGGAAATCATCGTGGGCATGGCTCACCGTGGTCGCCTGAACATGCTGGTCAACATCATGGGCAAAATGCCCGGCGACCTGTTCGCCGAGTTCGAAGGCAAGCATGCCGAAGGCCTGACCGATGGCGATGTGAAATATCACAACGGTTTTTCCAGTGACCTGTCCACCCGCGGTGGTCCGGTTCACCTTTCCCTGGCATTTAACCCTTCGCATCTGGAAATTGTTAACCCGGTTGTGGAAGGCAGTGTGCGGGCCCGTCAGGAACGCCGCGCCGACCCGCTGGGGCAGCAGGTGTTGCCTGTGCTGGTGCATGGTGATGCGGCCTTTGCCGGCCAGGGCGTGGTCATGGAAACGCTCAACATGGCGCAGACACGCGGCTACGGTACAGGCGGTACGCTGCATATCGTGATCAATAACCAGATCGGCTTTACCACATCTGATCCGCGCGACTCACGTTCAACGTTGTACTGTACTGATGTGGTCAAAATGATCGAAGCGCCGGTTTTCCACGTGAATGCCGATGATCCGGAAGCTGTGGTGTTCGCAACGCGCCTGGCGCTGGACTACCGCATGGAGTTCAACCATGACGTGGTCGTGGATATCATTTGCTACCGTAAACTGGGACATAACGAGCAGGATACGCCGTCGCTGACGCAACCACTGATGTACAAGAGCATTGGTGCGCACCCCGGCACGCGCAAAATCTATGCAGACAAACTGACCGCGCAGGGTGTATTGGCTGATGGCGAAGGCGAAGAGTTCGTCAAGAATTATCGCCGGCTGATGGAAGACGGCCAGAAAACCGTCGAACCCGTTCTTACCGACTACAAAAACAAATATTCCATCGACTGGACGCCGTTTCTGGGCGCCAAGTGGACAGACAGTGCCGATACGGCCGTGCCCCTGGCCGAACTCAAGCGTATTGGCGAGCGCATTACGACTGTGCCAGACACCTTTACGCCCCATAACCTGGTGAAAAAACTGCTGGCCGACCGCCGCGCAATGGCAATGGGTGAGCAGAACCTTGACTGGGGCATGGGCGAGCACCTGGCGTTTGCAACGCTGGTGGCATCTGGCTATACCATCCGTATTACCGGTCAGGATTCCGGCCGCGGTACCTTCACGCACCGCCACGCGGTATTGCATGATCAAAAACGCGAGCGCTGGAACGACGGCACCTATATTCCACTGCAGAATGTCTCCGATTCCCAGGCGCCGTTCACGGTCATCGATTCGGTGCTCTCGGAAGAGGCGGTGCTGGGTTTTGAGTACGGCTATTCCTGCTCCGAGCCCAACACCCTGGTTATCTGGGAAGCGCAGTTCGGCGATTTCGTCAACGGTGCGCAGGTCGTGATTGACCAGTTCATCAGTTCAGGTGAAGCCAAATGGGGACGCCAGTCCGGTTTGACACTGATGCTGCCGCATGGCTACGAAGGTCAGGGCCCAGAGCACTCTTCGGCACGTATCGAGCGCTTCCTGCAACTGTGCGCTGACCATAACATGCAATGTGTACAGCCCACGAATGCAGCACAGATTTTCCATCTGCTGCGTCGTCAGATGATTCGGCCGTTCCGCAAGCCGCTGGTGATCTTTACGCCAAAATCGCTGTTGCGTAACAAAGACGCAACCTCGCCGTTGAGCGATCTGGCCTCCGGCGAGTTCCATCCTATCCTGAGCGAAATCGACAGCAACCTTGACGGCAAGAAAGTCAAACGTGTACTGGTGTGTTCAGGCAAGGTTTACTATGATCTGATGAACGCACGCAAGGAACGGGATGCCAGTCATGTTGCGATCCTGCGGGTAGAGCAGCTGTATCCGTTTGCACACAAGTCGTTTGCCAGTGAACTGGCCAAGTATCCGAATGCGACTGAAGTCGTATGGGTACAGGACGAGCCTCAGAATCAGGGACCATGGTTCTATATCCAGCACCACCTGTATGAAGACATGTCTGCCGGACAGCGCCTGGGTTATGCCGGACGTATCGCTTCGTCCTCGCCTGCGGTTGGCTATATGGCCAAACATATTGAGCAGCAAAAAGCCTTGGTGGAACAGGCTTTTGCACCCAAGCTCAAAGGGTTCATTCTGACCAAGTAAGCGGTCTAATTACAATTTTACGGATTATCGAAAATGGCTATTATTGACGTTGTAGTTCCTCAGCTCTCCGAATCGATCTCAGAGGCGTCCCTGCTTGAGTGGAAAAAGAAAGTAGGCGAAGCTGTAACTCAGGATGAAACCCTGATCGAAGTCGAAACCGACAAGGTCGTTCTGGAAGTGCCGGCACCGGCCAGTGGCGTGTTGACTGAAATTGCCCAGGGCGATGGCAGCACGGTCACTTCAGGCCAGTTGCTGGCAAAAATTGACACCGAAGCCAAGTCCGGTGCAGCTGCGCCTGAAGCTGCGGCCGCTGCTCCTGCCGCCCAGCCGGCTGCTGCCGAGCCTGCCAAGGCCGAAGCTGCGCCAGCCAAGGCCGCCGAAGCCAGCAAAGGCAGTGCGGGCGTTGCATCGCCCGCCGCCAGCAAAATCTTGTCTGAAAAAGGCATTGCTGCTGGTGACGTAGAGGGAACGGGTCGTGACGGTCGTGTGACCAAGGCCGATGCTGCCGGCGCAAGTGCCAAACCTGCTGCCCAGGCTGCTGCTCCCGCTGCCGCCACGCTGTCTCTTGATGGTCGTCCGGAACAGCGCGTGCCAATGACCCGCCTGCGTGCGCGCATTGCTGAGCGCCTGATCCAGTCCCAGCAGGAAAACGCCATTCTCACGACTTTCAATGAAGTTAACATGAAAGCAGTGATCGATCTGCGCAATGCTTATAAAGATCGCTTTGAAAAAGAACACGGTGTGAAACTGGGCTTCATGTCCTTTTTCGTCAAAGCCGCGGTAGCAGCACTGAAAAAATATCCATTGCTCAACGCCTCTGTCGATGGCAAAGATATTATCTATCACGGTTATTTTGATATCGGTATCGCGGTCAGCAGCCCACGCGGCCTGGTAGTGCCTATTATCCGCAATGCAGACCAGCTGTCTTTTGCCGAAATCGAAAAAACCATTGCAGAATACGGCGTTAAAGCGCGTGAAGGTAAAATCAGCCTGGAAGACTTAACTGGCGGCACCTTCTCCATTTCCAATGGCGGTGTCTTCGGTTCCATGCTGTCCACCCCCATTATCAATCCACCGCAGTCAGCCATCCTGGGCGTACACGCCACCAAGGATCGCCCTGTGGTAGAAAATGGCCAAGTGGTCATCCGTCCGATCAACTTCCTGGCCATGTCATACGATCACCGTATTATTGACGGCCGCGAAGCAGTGCTGGGTCTGGTTGCCATGAAAGAGGCCCTGGAAGATCCGCAACGCTTGCTGCTGGAACTGTAATCGACGCAGTCTGAATGCGCCCCTTCGCGGGGCGCGCGTTTTTCATAGGATGCGTGCAAGCGCATCTGCTCTATCGAAATCAAGAGAAAATTATGTCTTCACAATTTGACGTTGTCGTAATTGGTGCCGGTCCTGGCGGCTACATTGCAGCGATTCGCGCTGCGCAGCTGGGCAAGAAAGTAGCGTGTATTGATGCCTGGGCTGATGAGGCCGGCAATCCCAAGCCAGGCGGCACTTGCACCAATGTCGGCTGCATTCCGTCCAAAGCCCTGCTGCAATCGTCCGAGCATTTTGAACAGGCCAACCACCATTTTGCCGAGCACGGCATTGAAGTGGGCAGCGTCAAGCTCAAACTGGAAAACATGATCGGTCGCAAGGATACGGTTGTCAAACAGAACAACGACGGTATTCTGTATTTGTTCAAAAAGAACAAAGTCACATTCTTTTCCGGTGTAGGTGCGTTCGATGGCAAGGCCGAAGACGGCAGCTGGAAAATCAGTGTCACAGGCAAGAAAGCGGACAGTCTGACCGCGACCCATGTGATCGTGGCTACCGGTTCGGTCGCACGCGCCTTGCCTGGCCTGCCTTTTGACGAAAAACAGATTCTGTCCAATGACGGGGCTCTGCGTATTGCCGGTGTGCCCAAGAAACTGGGCGTGATTGGCGCTGGTGTGATTGGTCTGGAAATGGGTAGCGTCTGGCGTCGTCTGGGCGCTGAAGTGACTATTCTGGAAGCCATGCCAGAATTTCTGGGTGCAGCCGACGTTCAGGTAGCCAAGGAAGCGCAGAAGGCATTTGCCAAACAGGGTCTGAAAATTGAAACGGGCGTCAAGATCGGCGAGATTAAATCTACCGCCAAGACGATCACCGTACCGTATACTGACGCCAAAGGCGCTGAACAATCACTTGCAGTAGACAAACTGATTGTCTCCATTGGCCGGGTGCCTTTTACCGGCAATCTGAACGCGGACGGTGTCGGCCTGCAATTGGACGAGCGCGGGTTCATCAGCGTTAACGAAGAATGCAAAACCAACCTGCCAAACGTCTGGGCAGTGGGCGACGTGGTACGCGGCCCCATGCTGGCGCACAAGGCCGAAGAAGAAGGTGTTGCCGTTGCTGAACGCATTGCTGGTCAGCACGGCCATGTCAACTTCGATACCATCCCTTGGGTTATCTATACCTCTCCGGAAATTGCATGGGTTGGCAAGACCGAACAGCAACTGAAGGCAGAAAAACGCGAAATCCGCACAGGCAGCTTTCCATTCCTGGCCAACGGTCGCGCCCGCGCCTTGGGCGATACGACCGGCTTTGCCAAGGTGATTGCCGATGCCAAGACAGACGAAGTGCTGGGCGTGCATATTATCGGCCCGATGGCTTCGGAATTGATTGCCGAAGCTGTCACCATCATGGAATTCAAAGGCGCCTCTGAAGATATCGCGCGTATTTGCCATGCGCACCCTACCTTGTCCGAAGCGCTGAAGGAAGCCGCACTGGCCGTTGATAAACGTGCCCTGAACTTCTGATCGGCAGCACCATGTTGAATACGGCAAGGGCACCAGTTTTGACCGGTGCCAGCCGTCAGTCTGATATTTCCGTATCGGGCAATCCGGGGTGCCACTGGCACCCCGGCCTGTTCCTGCGGTACGACCGTTTCGGTCTGCCTGCCCGGGCAGGGCGCGCCGTTGCCAGCTTGCGAGCCCTGCCATCAATCCGAATTGATTCGAATCGACCAGCTTCATGAACGTACTGCAATATTACGAAAAGACCCTTGCTGAGCGCGGCTATCGGGCCGATGAGGCCCAGCAGCGGGCCATTGCGCGCCTGCAGGTTTTTGCCGACGAACTGGTTGCCTATCAGCTGGAGCTGAGCAAGCCCTTCCGACGTTTTTTTCGCAAGCCCGAGCCGCCGCGCGGCGTATACATGTGGGGCGGAGTCGGCCGCGGCAAAAGCTTTCTGATGGACTCCTTTTTCATGACGGTTCAGATCGAGCAGAAGACGCGGATCCATTTTCATGAATTCATGCGCAGCGTCCACCACCAGTTGCAGGCGTTGCGCGGCAAGAGCGATCCGCTGGACGAAGTGGCGCGTATCATCAGCGACAAGTACAAGCTGATCTGTTTTGATGAGTTCCACGTCTCGGATATTGCAGATGCAATGATTCTATACAAGCTGCTGCTCAATCTGTTTGAGAATGGCACCAGCTTTGTCATGACCTCCAATTATGAGCCCTCGACCCTGTATCCCGATGGCTTGCACCGCGACCGGATCCTGCCGGCCATTGCCTTGATCCAGAAACGTATGGACGTGGTCAATGTGGATACGGGCGTCGATTATCGTCAACGGACGCTGGAGCAGGTACGCATGTACCTGACGCCGCTCAATGAGGATACCCGGGCGCAGTTGCAGCAAGCGTTTGACAGCCTGGCCGAAACGGCGCCCCAGGACACGGATCTGCATATCGAGAACCGGGTGATCCGGGCCGTGGCGGTCGCCGGATCGGTGGTATGGTTCAGTTTTTCAGAACTTTGTGGCGGACCGCGATCACAAAATGATTACCTGGAACTGGCCAATCGCTATCAGACAATCATTCTTTCCGACGTGCCGCGCATGATGCCCCGGCACTCGTCCGAGGCGCGGCGTTTTACCTGGCTGATCGATGTCCTGTATGATCACCATGTCAAACTGATCATGTCGGCCGAATGCCCTCCAGAGGAGCTGTATACCGAAGGGGTGCTGGCCAATGAATTTCATCGGACCGTGTCCCGCATTACCGAAATGCAGTCCAAGGAGTATCTTGAGTCTGAAAGACGATTGTCGGTGAAACTTTAATACTATTGCAGTTGGAATGAGAATATGAGTGCTGAACAAACCTCCCCGGCCAATGGCGCAAGCCGGAACGTGCGCGTATTAACGGGCATCACCACATCCGGAACACCGCACCTGGGCAATTATGCAGGCGCGATCCGGCCGGCCGTTGCGGCCAGCCGCCAGCCCAATGTCGATGCCTTCTTTTTTCTGGCTGACTATCATGCATTGATCAAATGCGATGATCCGCTACGCGTAGCCAGCTCGCGCCTTGAAATTGCCGCGACCTGGCTTGCCGCAGGGCTGGACCCAGAGAAGGTCACCTTCTATCGCCAGTCGGATGTGCCGGAAATTCCGGAATTAAGCTGGATACTCACGTGCATTACGCCCAAGGGCCTGATGAATCGCGCCCATGCTTACAAGGCATCGGTGGATCAGAATGTGGCCCGAAGCGTTGAGCCGGATGATGGGGTGAATATGGGGCTGTTCTCTTATCCTGTATTGATGGCAGCCGATATTCTGATGTTCAATGCCAACCGAGTGCCGGTCGGCCGTGATCAGATCCAGCATCTGGAAATGGCGCGTGATATTGCGCAGCGCTTTAACCACCAATACGGGGCAGGGCGGGATTATTTTGTGCTGCCCGATGTTCAGATTGACGAAGATGTGGCAACGCTGCCCGGCCTGGATGGCCGTAAAATGTCCAAGAGCTACAACAATACCATTCCGCTTTTCGAGGGCGGTGCCAAGGCATTGTCAAACGCCATAGCGCGGATCGTGACTGACTCGCTCGCGCCCGGGCAAGCCAAGGACGCCGATGCTTCCCATCTGTTTTTGATTTACAAGGCGTTTGCAACGCCCCAGGAAACCGAAGACTTCCGGCGCGAGCTGGCTGACGGCATGGGCTGGGGCGATGCCAAGAAAAAACTGGCGGCTCATCTGGAAACGATTGTGGCGCCCATGCGCGAGCAATATGTGACGCTGATGGACAACCCCGAGCGGATTGAAGACGTTTTGCAGGCGGGTGCTGCCAAGGCGCGCAAGCTGGCGGTCCCGTTCATGCAACAAATCCGCGAGGCAGTGGGCTTGCGCAATGGGATACGCGTAAAAAGTGCGGCGCCCGTGAAAAAGAAAAGCGGCAAAACGGCCCGGTTTATCAGTTTTCGTGATGAAGACGGCGCCTTCAGAAGCCGCCTGGTGTCGGCCGATGGCGACACGCTGCTGTTGTCAGGCGCCTATGCCGAGCCCAAACAGGCTGGACAGTTTGCCTCACAACTGCTGTCGCTGGATCTGCGCTCGCTTATCCACCGCAATCCGGACTACAGCGTTTCGGTCGTGCTCGATGAGCAGGCCCTGGGTTCGAGTCCGGCCATGCAATCGGATATGGAGCGCGAAGCGCTGATTGTGCGTTTGTTACAGGCAGTCGAGTCGCTGGCGCCTGCCGGCGACGCCTAGTCGTCTGGTCGTCTGGTCGTATCACTTGGCAGTAGCAGCAAACGCATGGATGCACGGGTTTGCTGCTACCATCTTGGTTGCCGGGCGCCGCTTGCCGGATAAGGCTTGTGGCAGTCGACATTACACAATGGCAATCTTGCCCCCAACTTTTACAGAGTCAGCATATGGATACCCGGGCGACCGATCAGGATTTGCTTATCATCAATGAAGCACAGTATGGCGTTGTCATTGATCTGGTTTATGCCAGCAGCAATAACATCGCAGGGCGCATTGTGTATCAGACCGCCCAGTGCGCGTTGCACAAGGATGCTGCGCCATTATTGCTCAGGGCATCGCAGCTGGCGCGTTCGGCCGGATATACTCTCAAGGTTTTCGACTGCTACCGGCCACCTGCAGCGCAACACATCTTCTGGTTGGCGCTGCCCGATGCCCAATATGTTGCGGATCCGTCACAGGGATCGCATCATTCGCGCGGCACGGCAGTGGACGTCACTTTGCTGGACGAGAACGGCATCGAACTGGATATGGGTACGGGCTTTGACGCCATGGAAGATGCGTCGCACCACGATTATGCAGATTTGCCCGCATCGGTGCAGAAAAACCGGCTGCTTTTGCTGGGCATCATGCTGCATGCGGGATTTCGGGGCATCAAGTCTGAATGGTGGCATTATGAATTGCCAAACTCGGGCGCCTACCCGATCATCGAGAGCACGCTCGTCACAGTATAGTGGGTACCGCAAGGTACTGCTATCCTGATATAGGGATATATGACTATTTCCTATTCCAATTACATTTGCTAAGATTTGCCCTTCATGTGCAGGGTGAGTGTCGACTCAGTATCCTGCATGCCTGTCATTGTCGCCTA
>Ga0308158_10005602_pt1 | contig 10253 bp, 7 predicted proteins | sample PhyBR2_FD_201038 | JGI IMG/M metagenome (GOLD analysis project Ga0308158, IMG submission 201038) | Phyllosphere microbial communities from UC Gill Tract Community Farm, Albany, California, United States - DLSLB.R2 | ecosystem: Host-associated > Plants > Phyllosphere > Unclassified | place: USA... | reverse complement strand
CGAAAACCGTGCCCGACCAGCGTCAACATCGACCATCCACCGAATCCACAGCACCGATGACGACGACGAACCTTTCACCACAGAGAAATCCACACACCTTCATCAAGTGACTTCGACCACCGACACGACCATCCGCTGAACGACAAGTTCCGATCGCCTCGTGCCCCGAGTCATCCCGGACCGAGGGCAACGGCGGGGTCGCGCTCCCTCTCCTGAGCCAACAGACGCCGAGGTGACTCTCAAGCCTCGGCTCGCGTACTGTGGGGCAGATCCGTGACCGCTCGTGCGCCCCTGCACGCTGGGCTCCGGACTGATCTCACGAGCTCGACGTCCTGGAGGGTGGCCGATGAAGTTCCGCGTCGAACGCGATGTCCTCGCCGAGGCGGTCACCTGGACCGCTCGCACGCTTCCTGCCCGGCCGCCGGCACCCGTCCTCGCCGGTATCCGGATCGAGGCGGACGAGGTGGGCATGCTCAAGCTCTCGACGTTCGACTACGAGGTGTCGGCCCGTTCCGAGATCCCGGCTGAGGTGTCACAGCGCGGTGAGGTCCTCGTCTCGGGTCGGCTCCTCGCGGAGATCTCGCGGGCGCTGCCCAACAAGCCGGTGGATGTGACGCTCGACGGCAGCAAGGTCACCGTCACCTGCGGTGCCAGCCGCTTCACGCTCCTGACGATGCCTGTCGAGGACTACCCCGCTCTGCCAGCGATGCCGGCGACGGTCGGCACGGTCTCGGGCGACGAGCTAACCTCTGCCGTCGCGCAGGTCTCCGTCGCCGCGAGCAAGGACGACACGCTCCCGCTGCTCACGGGCGTCCGCGTCGAGATCGAGGGCGAACAGATCACCCTCCTCGCGACGGACCGCTATCGCCTCGCGCTTCGTGAGCTGACCTGGAAGCCGTCACGCCCGGACATCTCGGACGTGGCGCTCGTCCGGGCCCGCACCCTGTCCGACGTCGCGAAGTCGCTCGGTTCCTCCGGCGAGGTCACGGTCGCCCTGTCGACCGGGACGGGAGTCGACCTCATCGGATTAGAGGCTGGCGGCCGCCACACGACGTCTCTCCTGGTCGATGGCGACTATCCGCCTGTCCGCAGGCTCTTCCCCGACGAGACGCCGATCCATGCCGTGGTCCCGACGCAGGCGCTGATCGAGGCGACCAAGCGTGTCGCGCTCGTCGCCGAGCGCAACACCCCGATTCGCCTGACGTTCGGCGACGGATCTGTCGTGCTGAACGCCGGCCAGGGTGATGACGCTCAGGCGTCCGAGGCGCTCGAGGCGCTGATCGTCGGCGAGGACATCTCGGTGGCGTTCAACCCGACGTTCCTCCTCGACGGTCTGGGCGCGCTCGGCACGGACTTCGTCCGGATGAGCTTCACCCACCCGAACAAGCCGGTCGAGTTCACCGGGCAGGAGTCGCTCGATGGCGAGGACCTGACCCACTACCGCTACCTGCTGGTCCCGATCCGCTTCGCCAGCTGACGAGGGTGGTGCGCGTCGCATGTACGTCTCGCACCTCTCGTTGCACGACTTCCGGTCGTACGCCGAGGTGGATCTCGAGCTCGAGCCGGGGGTCAACGCGCTCGTCGGGCCGAACGGCCAGGGCAAGACGAACCTCGTCGAGGCGATCGGCTATGTCGCGACGCTCGGCTCGCACCGGGTGGCGACCGACGCGGCGCTGATACGCGCTGGTCAGGACCGTGCGCTCGTGCGGTCACGCGTGGTGCGTGGGGATCGGGCGAGCACGATCGAGATCGAGATCAACCAGGGGCGTGCGAACCGTGCGCGCATCAATCGCGCGGTCACGACCAAGGTGCGCGACGTCGTCGGGATCCTGAGGACGGTGCTCTTCGCTCCTGAGGATCTTGTCCTGGTCAAGGGTGACCCGGACGCGCGGCGGCGCTTCCTCGACGACCTGACGGTACTCGTGTCGCCTCGGATGTCGAGCGTGCTGAGCGACTATGACCGGGTGCTGCGGCAGCGCTCGGCGCTCCTGAAGTCTGCAGGCTTCGCGCGCCGCACGCGGGGCACGGGGCCCGACCTGTCGACGCTCGACGTGTGGGACGCGCGGCTGGCCGAGCTGGGCGCTGAGATCATCGCTGTGCGCCACCGCCTGGTCCAGGCGCTCGCACCGCACGTCCAGGAGGCGTACGAGCAGGTCAGCGCTGGTCAGGGTGAGGCCGTGATCACCTATCGCTCGTCGCTCGCGGTGGCTTTAGAGACGGACCCGGTGGCGGTTGCAGGCGGGCAGCCGAGCCGTGGCGAGCTCGAGACCCAGATGCTCGAGGCGCTCGCAAGGGTGCGAGCCAAGGAGCTTGAGCGGGGGGTGTGCCTGGTCGGTCCGCACCGTGATGACGTGACGCTCGTCCTCGGCGGGCTACCGGCGAAGGGGTACGCGAGCCACGGTGAGTCGTGGTCCTTCGCCCTCGCGCTCAGGCTCGCGGCGTACCGTTTTCTCGCGTCGGGCGCGTCTGGCGACACGACCTCTGTGGACGACGACGACCTGTGGGTCGCTGACTCGCGTGAGGACGGTGAGCCGGTGCTCATCCTCGACGACGTCTTCGCGGAGCTCGACGTGCGGCGTCGTGAACGCTTGGCCGACCTCGTGGGCGGTGCGCGGCAGGTCATCATCACGGCCGCGGTGCCTGATGACGTTCCTGGGAGCCTGCGAGGGACCCGCCACGACGTGCACCAAGGGCGTGTGACTCGTGCCGACTGAGGACGCCGCACCCACGGTGGAAGATCGGCCGGACCCGGCGGCGGTAGCGGCCGAGGCGATCGCGAAGGCGCGGGCTGCAGCACGCCGGGCTTCAGCCCTCGCAGAGGCTCAGCGTGCTGAGCGAGAGGCGAAGTCTCCTGACGACGACCTCGAGCTCGCGCCTGGTGCCACGAGCACGTGGGACGGCACGGACGTCGTCGTGCGCGGTGATGATGCGCTCGAGGCCCCGGGCACCGTGCGTGACGTGGTCGAGCTTCCGTCGCCGGCGCAGGTCGCAAGGGAAGCGCTCAACCGGGCGAAGGCCGCGGCGCGTGAGCGCGGGCTGCGGCCGGGGGCGCCGCGGAGGCGTGGAGACTTCACCGTCCGGTCGGGGCCTGGGCGCGACGGTCGGGACCCGCAGCTCTTCGGGTCGACGATGTCAGCGCTGCTGCGCGAGCGTGGCTGGGAGGAAGACGTGTCGGTCGGCGGGGCGATCGGCCGCTGGCGTGAGGTCGTCGGTGATGAGATCGCCGACCACTCCGAGCCGGAGCACTTCGAGGATCATGTGCTGCACGTGCGGGCCAGCTCGACGGCGTGGGCGACCCAGCTCAAGCTCCTGACTCCGCAGCTCCTCAGCCGTCTGGCGGCGGAGCTGGGCGAGGGGGTGGTCGCGGAGGTGCGCGTCCAGGGACCTGTCGGGCGCTCTTTCAGCCGTGGTCAACGCGCGGTCAAGGGGCGGGGTCCGCGCGACACCTGGGGCTGACGGCGAGGGTCAGCGAGCGCCGGTGGCGCGCTGTGGGAAAGGCTGTGGAAAAGTCGTGTCAGGCCGACGATTCTGCCGATTCCAGGTAGACTGGGGAAGTTGGCTGGTATGACGTCGACGAGGGGCGCCGGAAGCTGCGATGTGTGCGGCGTCCGAGGCCCCTCGGTTCACGTCAGGACGCCGACGCCGCATCGCGAGAGTCGCAGCCGGAGACTTCCTCCAGCCGTGCCTCGTGCGTCTTGCCGCTCGCGCGGCGAGCGGTCGGTCGACCAGGTCCAGAACGCTGGAAGTGGTACTGACCTGCGGGAACATGAAGCACAACGTCGAGGAGCACTTCTTCAGTGACTGAGCAGCCGACCAACCCCGGACCCGCAGGGCCGGTGGACCCGGACACCTCCTACGACGCAAGTGCCATCACGGTCCTCGAAGGTCTCGAGGCCGTGCGCAAGCGCCCCGGCATGTACATCGGATCCACCGGCGAGCGTGGTCTGCACCACCTCGTGTACGAGGTTGTGGACAACTCTGTGGACGAAGCCCTCGCGGGGCACTGTGACCACATCGAGGTGACGCTGCTCGACGACGGCGGTGTCCGGGTGGTCGACAACGGCCGCGGCATCCCCGTCGCGATCCACCCCACCGAGGGCCGGCCCACGGTCCAGGTCGTCATGACGATCCTCCACGCCGGTGGAAAGTTCGGCGGATCCGGTTATGCCGTGTCCGGTGGTCTGCACGGCGTCGGCATCTCGGTCGTCAACGCGCTCTCGGAGCGCGTCGAGACCGAGGTCAAGCGGGACGGTTTCACGTGGAACCAGAGCTTCGCAGACGGAGGGAAGCCCGTCGGCGATCTTCGCAAGGGAGCGCCGACCGACGAGACCGGCACGACGCAGACCTTCTGGCCGGACGGCTCGATCTTCGAGACCACGCACTTCGACTTCGAGACTCTTCGGGCGCGGTTCCAGCAGATGGCGTTCCTCAACAAGGGACTCGCGATCACACTGACGGACGAACGCCAGCACATCGACTCCGAGGACGACCTCGAGAGCGCGTCGGAGGAGTCCGAGAACCTCCAGCGCCGCGTCACGTACAAGTACGACAACGGCCTGATCGACTATGTGCGTCACCTCAACTCCGCGAAGAAGCGCGAGCTGATCCACCCCGAGATCATCGACGTCGAGGCGGAGGACACGGAGAAGCGCATCTCCGTCGAGATCGCGATGCAGTGGACCGACGCGTACTCGGAGTCCGTGCACACGTACGCGAACACCATCTCGACGACCGAGGGTGGCACGCACGAGGAGGGCTTCCGTGCAGCCATGACGTCACTGATCAACCGGTACGCGCGGGCCAAGGGCATCCTCAAGGAGAAGGAGGAGAACCTCACGGGTGACGACATCCGCGAGGGTCTCACCGCCGTCATCTCCGTCAAGCTCGGCGAGCCCCAGTTCGAGGGCCAGACGAAGACGAAGCTCGGCAACACCGAGGCACGCACGTTCGTCCAGTCGGTCGTCAACGAGAGGCTCGGCGACTGGCTCGACTCGCACCCGAACGAGGCCAAGGACGTCATCCGCAAGGCGATCCAGGCGGCACAGGCGCGGCTCGCAGCCCGCAAGGCGCGCGAGGCCACCCGCCGCAAGGGGCTGCTCGACTCGTTCTCGATGCCCGGCAAGCTCAAGGACTGCCAGTCCAACAAGGCTGAAGAGTGCGAGATCTTCATCGTCGAGGGTGACTCGGCAGGAGGCTCCGCCGTCCGCGGACGCAACCCATACAACCAGGCGATCCTTCCCCTGCGCGGGAAGATCCTGAACGTCGAGCGCGCGCGCCTCGACCGGGCGCTCGGCAACGCCGAGATCCAGGCCCTCATCACCGCGTTCGGCACGGGCATCGGCGAGGACTTCGACCCGGAGAAGATCCGGTACCACAAGATCGTCCTCATGGCCGACGCCGACGTCGACGGCAAGCACATCTGCACCCTGCTGCTGACGCTGCTCTTCCGCTACATGCGACCGCTCATCGAGGCCGGCTACGTGTACCTCGCGCAGCCACCGCTGTACCGGATCAAGTGGTCGAACGCCCCGCACGACTACGTCTACTCGGACCGCGAACGTGATGCATTCCTCGAGGCCGGCCAGGCTGCCGGGAAGCGCGTTCCCAAGGAGAACGGCATCCAGCGCTACAAGGGTCTCGGTGAGATGGACTACACCGAGCTGTGGGACACGACGATGGACCCGGAGCACCGCACGCTGCTCCAGGTGTCCCTCGACGACGCCGCAGCCGCCGACGAGATCTTCTCGGTGCTCATGGGCGAGGACGTCGAGCAGCGACGTTCATTCATCCAGCGCAACGCCAAGGACGTGAGGTTCCTGGACATCTGAGCCGACCGGGCTCCGGCCCGGGCCGTACCAGCAGGAACCACGACAAGAACCGGCGTCAGCGCCGAGCGAAGGAACCAGGACCGTGAGCGACGAGACTCCCGACACCACCACGCCGAAGGCGCTCGAGGCGAGTGCCGTCAACGGCGTCAACCACGGGCGCATCGACGAGATCGACCTCAACCAGGAGATGCAGAGGTCGTTCCTCGACTACGCGATGAGCGTCATCGTGTCGCGCGCCCTCCCCGACGTGCGCGACGGCCTCAAGCCCGTGCACCGACGCGTGCTGTACGCGATGTTCGACGGCGGATACCGCCCCGACCGCGCGTTCTCCAAGTGCACCCGCGTCGTCGGCGACGTCATGGGCAAGTTCCACCCGCACGGCGACACCGCGATCTACGACGCCATGGTGCGCCTCGTCCAGGACTGGTCGCTCCGGTATCCGCTCGTCTCCGGTCAGGGCAACTTCGGCTCGCCCGGAAACGACCCGGCGGCCGCCCCGCGGTACACCGAGTGCCGCATGGCGCCGCTCGCGATGGAGATGGTCCGCGAGATCGACAAGGACACCGTCGACTTCCAGGACAACTACGACGGCCGTACCCAGGAGCCGACGGTCCTCCCGTCGCGCTTCCCGAACCTCCTCGTCAACGGGTCCGCCGGCATCGCCGTCGGCATGGCGACGAACATCCCGCCGCACAACCTCCGCGAGGTGGCTGAGGGAGTCCGTTGGCACCTCGCCCACCCCGACGTGCCCCGTGAGGAGCTGCTCGAGGCGCTCCTGGGCATCATCAAGGGTCCGGACTTCCCGACCGGCGCGACGATCCTCGGTCGCAAGGGCATCGAAGACGCCTACCGCACGGGCCGCGGCTCGATCACGATGCGCGCGGTCGTCAACGTCGAGGAGATCCAGGGCCGGATCTGCCTGGTCGTCACCGAGCTGCCCTACCAGGTCAACCCTGACAACCTGGCCGCCAAGATCGGTGACCTCGTCAAGGACGGCAAGGTCCAGGGGATCGCCGACCTGCGCGACGAGACGTCGGGCCGCACCGGCCAGCGTCTTGTCATCGTGCTCAAGCGTGATGCGGTCGCCAAGGTCGTGCTCAACAACCTCTACAAGCACACGCAGCTCCAGGACACCTTCGGCGCGAACATGATCGCGCTCGTCGACTCCGTACCGCGCACGCTCTCGATCGACGCGTTCATCCGTCACTGGACCACGCACCAGATCGAGGTCATCGTCCGGCGTACGCGCTACATGCTGCGCGAGGCCCAGGAGCGGGCGCACATCGTCGTCGGCTATCTCAAGGCTCTCGACGTCCTCGACGAGGTCATCGCGCTCATCCGCGCGTCCGCGACCGTCGAGGACGCACGCACCGGCCTGATGGAGTTCCTGGACGTCGACGAGCTCCAGGCCCGGGCGATCCTCGCCCTCCAGCTGCGCGCGCTGGCTGCCATGGAGCGCCAGCGTCTCGCGGACGAGTATGCCGAGCTCGAGCGCAAGATCGCGGACTTCAACGAGATCCTCGTGACGCCGCAGCGTCAGCGCGACATCGTCGGCGAGGAGCTCGAGGAGCTCGTCGCGAGCTATGGCGACGAGCGTCGCACGCACATCCTCCCGTTCGACGGCGACGTGTCCATGGAGGACCTCATCGCCGAGGAGGAGATGGTCGTCACGATCACCCGCGGCGGCTACGTCAAGCGCACGCGGACGGACAACTATCGCGCGCAGAAGCGTGGCGGCAAGGGCGTCCGCGGTGCGCAGCTGCGCGAGGACGACATCGTCGACCACTTCTTCGTCACGTCGACCCACAACTGGCTGCTGTTCTTCACGAACTTCGGTCGGGTCTACCGCGCGAAGGCGTACGAGCTGCCTGAGGGCGGCCGTGACGCCAAGGGCCAGCACGTCGCGAACCTTCTCGCGTTCCAGCCGGACGAGAAGATCGCCCAGGTGCTCGCGCTGCGCCACTATGACGACGCCGAGTACCTCGTGCTCGCGACGCGACGCGGTCTCATCAAGAAGACCCGCCTGTCCGAGTACGACACGAACCGTTCCGCCGGGCTCATCGCGATCAACCTCCGCGAGGACGACGAGGGCCGCTCGGACGAGCTGGTCTCTGCGCGCATCGTCGAGTCGACCGACGACATCATCCTCGTCTCGCGCAAGGGCCAGTCGATCCGGTTCACGGCGAACGACGAGCAGGTTCGACCCATGGGCCGGTCGACGTCGGGCGTGACGGGCATGAAGTTCCGTGAGGACGACGACCTCCTCGCGATGGACGTCGTGCGCGACGACGCGTTCTTGTTCACTGTGACCGAGGGCGGCATCGCAAAGCGCACCCAGCTCACGACGGACAACTACCGGCTCCAGGGACGTGGCGGGCTCGGCATCCGGGTCGCCAACCTGCCTGAGCGCAACGGTGACCTCGTCGGCGCTCTCGTCGTGGACGAGGCTGACGAGGTGCTCGTGATCATGGAGCGCGGCAAGATCGTCCGCTCGGCAGTCGCCGGGGTACACCCCACGGGGCGCACGTCGCAGGGCGTCATCTTCGCGAAGCCGGACAAGAACGATCGGATCATCGGGGTCGCGCGGAACGAGGACGCTGGAGACGACGAGGACGTGCCGGCTGCCGCAGAAGGGGCTGAGGCCGGTGAAGACTCTGTGGACACCTCCTCCGCTGGCCTGATGGAACGTGACGAGGCGAGCGGGGCCGGACAGACTGTTCCTACCGCTGCGCCCGACGACGAGGCCAGCAACGAGGAGGACGCGCAGTGACCGAGAAGGACAAGAAGGGCGCTGCCGCGCCCCCGGCCATCGCTCCGCGCAAGCGCGTCCCCCGCCCGACGACGGACAAGGCCAAGGCGACGAACCCTGTGCCAGCGCCGCCGACCAAGAGCGCCGCCCCCTCCGCGGGAAGCCCTGCGAAGTCACCGGCCACGAGTCCGAGCCCGCTGGATCCTGCTCTCGCGTCGCCCCCGTCGGCCACCGAGACGTCGTCGTCGGGTTCCGCGAGCACCTCGTCCTCTGCACCAGAGGTCGCTGCCGCACCAGCGACTGGCACGGACGAGCCTGATCGGCAGCCGTCAGCCCCGTCCGCCGAGACGGTGGCTGACACAGAGCTCGCGGCCGTCGCGGCGGGGCCGCGCAAGGTCCGCCTGAGCCTTTCCCGCGTCGACCCGTGGTCGGTGATGAAGCTCTCGTTCCTGCTGTCTGTCGCGGCTGGCGTCATGCTGATCGTTGCGGCGTGGGTGTTCTGGTACGCGGTCAACAGCATGGGCGTGTTCACGCAGATCGACGAGATGGTCCGGGACATCGTCGGTTCCGAGTCGACCCTCGACGTCCTGCAGTACGTCGAGCGTGACAAGGTGCTGTCGATCGCGACCCTGATCGCGGTCGTCGACGTCGTCCTGCTGACCGCGCTCGGCACGATCGGCGCCTTCCTCTACAACGTGACTGCCGCTCTCGTGGGCGGTCTCCACGTCACCCTCACCGACGAGTGACCCGGTGAGGCTCCCCCGCGGGATCCTCGCCTACCCTCGTTTTGGATGATGAGCACCCCTGAGGTAGTCTCATCACCGCTGCTTGTCGCGGCCCTTCTGAACAAGACGGGCTGACGAGCACGGAACGGGCCCATAGCTCAGGCGGTTAGAGCGCTTCCCTGATAAGGAAGAGGTCGGAGGTTCAAGTCCTCCTGGGCCCACGACACACCTCACCGATGGAGGATGCGATGAAGAAGCTCCTTGTTCTCGCGCTCGTCGCCACCGCCGGCTACGCCGCTTGGCGCAAGTACTCCGAGGAGACCGCACGCCGTGACGTGTGGTCCGAGGTCACCGACACCTTTGAGTGAGTCTGCGGGCTGACGCCCGCCAAGGGGCCATGGCGCAATTGGTAGCGCACCTGCTTTGCAAGCAGGGGGTTGGGGGTTCGAGTCCCCCTGGCTCCACCAGCACTTCCCCACACGGGCCGGCCGATCACCGCTGACCGACGATCGGGACGGCATCCCGACCACGTTGGAGCCAGTCTGTGACCACGCCGCGCCTCGTCGCCTTCGACCTGGACGACACCCTCGCTCCATCGAAGTCCCCCCTCGACCCGCGCATGAGCGACCTCCTCACGAGGCTCCTCGAGAAGGTCGAGGTCTGCATCATCTCCGGCGGTCAGATCGCTCAGTTCCGCAGCCAGGTGATCGAACGCCTCGACGGTGCGCAGGACGCGGCGCTCCGGCGCCTCCACCTGATGCCGACCTGTGGCACCCAGTACTTCCGTCACGAGGACGGACAGTGGCAGCAGGTCTACGCCGAGACGCTGAGCGACGACGAGAAGTCGCGCGCGCTCGCCGCCGTCGAGCAGGAGGCACGCCGCCTCGGGCTGTGGGAGTCCGAGACGTGGGGCCCCATCCTCGAGGACCGTGGCTCGCAGATCACGTTCTC
>Ga0308158_10005601_pt1 | contig 10253 bp, 7 predicted proteins | sample PhyBR2_FD_201038 | JGI IMG/M metagenome (GOLD analysis project Ga0308158, IMG submission 201038) | Phyllosphere microbial communities from UC Gill Tract Community Farm, Albany, California, United States - DLSLB.R2 | ecosystem: Host-associated > Plants > Phyllosphere > Unclassified | place: USA... | reverse complement strand
TCAGCGAACCATCCTTGCCGATCCGCAAATGGCACGCGAGCGCCGCGCGATCCGCGCCTTCCTTCAGCGAACACACCTCCGCCGACAGGATCTCGGGCAACATCGGCACGACGCGATCGGGGAAATACACCGAGTTCCCACGCCGCCGCGCCTCGCGGTCGACCTCCGACTTAGGCCGCACGTAGAAGCTGACATCGGCGATCGCGACGATCGCCTTCCACCCGCCCGCATTCGAAGGGTCGTCGTCCGCCTCCGCCCACACCGCATCGTCGTGATCGCGCGCATCCTCAGGATCGATGGCGACGATCGGCAGGTCGCGCAAATCCTCGCGGCCCTCCCCAAGCGGCAGTTTCGACACGCGCTCAGCCTCGTCGAGCGCCTCCTGCGAGAACACGTCCGGAATGCCGAGCTTATGTATCGCGATCAGCGAGAAACTCCGCGCCGCAAACGGATCCCCCAGCTTCGAGACGACGCGCGCCGCGATCTTCGGCGGCTTGCCCGCAAGTTCGGCCAGCACCAGATCGCCCGGTGCCGCACCGCCAGCATCCGCGACAGCGAACTCCCGCCGCTCGCGCTTGTCGACACCGGTCAGCCACAGCCGCCCCGCCTCCTCGCGCAGCACGCCCAGCACCTGCTCGGACGCAGGCGCGAGCACCTTCATCGGATGCGCGATCCAGCCGTTTCCAGCCTCCTCGGTCCGCGCAAGGATCCGTTCGCCGACGCCCAGCGCACCGCGTTTCCGCTCGCGCACCCGCAGTCGCGGCGGTGGGACGCCTTCGGCTTCCCAACGCTCGGGCACCGCCCAGACGTTGCCGCCGTCATCGACGTCCGCGATCCGCAGCACCGTCACCTTGGGGATGCCGCCCATCCTGTGGAACGCGCGACCGGGGGCGCTATCGATCAGTCCCTCGTCGGCCATGTCCTTGAGCAGCGCTTTCAGCCCGATCTTGTCCTGCGCGCTGAGCCCGAAGCCCTTGGCGATCTCGCGTTTGCCCGCGGGCACGTCGGAAGTGGCGATGAAGTCGAGGATCTGCTCGCGCGTCGGAAGACCGGCTTTTGGTTTGTACATGGGACAGAGATAGTCGGTAGGCCCAGCATTACCAAACGGCTAAAGCTCTGCACATGACGCAAAGTTACGACATTCTCATCGTCGGCGGTGGCATCAACGGTGCCGCGATCGCCCGCGAAGCGGCGCTCAACGGGCTCTCGGTCCTGCTCGTCGAAAAGGGCGACCTCGCGGGTGCGACCTCGTCCGCCTCGACCAAGCTGATCCACGGCGGCCTGCGATATCTCGAATATTACGACTTCAAGCTGGTCGCCGAAGCGTTGCGCGAACGCGAACGCCTGGTGAAGGCCGCGCCGCACATCATCCGCCCGATGCGCTTCGTCCTGCCGCACGAGAACGCGGTACGCCCCTGGTGGATGGTCCGGCTAGGCCTGTACCTCTACGATTGGCTCGGCGGCCGGATGACGCTGAAGCGGTCCCGCGGCCTGCGCAAGAGCGACATCGCCTATACCGCCCCGCTCAAGAACGGTGCGCGCGGCTTCGTCTATTCCGATGCGTTCGTCGACGATTCCCGCCTCACCGTGCTGAATGCGATCGACGCGCAGGCCAATGGCGCCGAAATCGCAGTCCGCACCGAACTCGTCACCGCCCGCCGCGACGGCGCATTGTGGCGCGCAACGCTGTCCGACGGACGCGACGTCACCGCGCGCGCGCTCGTCAATGCCGCCGGCCCGTGGGTCGCAGAGCTGCTCGGTCGCCTCGGCATCAACGCCAGCGCCGGCGTCCGACTGGTCAAGGGCAGCCACATCGTCGTGCCCAAGCTCTACGAGGGCGACCACGCCTATATCCTGCAACTGGCCGACCGCCGCATCGTCTTCGCGATCCCCTATCAGGGCCAGACCGAGATCGGCACCACCGACATTCCCGTCGACCGCCCCGAAGACGCGGTGATCGATGCGGGCGAGATCGCGTATCTCTGCGACGCTGCGAACCAGCATTTCACGCGCCAGATTACACCCGCCGACGTCACCTCGACCTGGTCCGGCGTCCGCCCGCTCTACGACGACGGCGCCAGCGAGGCGAAGGCGGTGACGCGCGACTATGTCCTCGAACTCGACACGCTTGGGGAGGCCGGCGGAGCGCCTTTGCTGTCGGTATTCGGCGGCAAGATCACGACGGCACGCCATCTCGCCGAGGAAGCGCTCGACAAGATCGCCCCCGCGCTCGGTGAGACCGTCCACCCGATGACCCGTACCCGTGCCTTTCCCGGCGGCACGATCCCCCCGTTCGCGACCTATCTCACGCAGGTCCGCGCGCGCTGGCCGTTCCTCGGCGACGCGCGCAGCGAACGGATGGCGCATGCTTACGGCGCATTGCTCGACGAGATGCTTGCAGGGGTGAACGACGCAGCGGGTCTCGGCGCAGACCTTGGCGGTGGCCTGACGGAGATCGAAGCGCGCTGGATGCACGACCGGGAATGGGCAAGGATACCCGAAGATGCAATAATGCGTCGCAGCAAGATCGGGCTTGGCCTGAACGCGGAACAAACCACCGCGTTCGAGGCATGGTGGACCGACGCTTACCCTGCGTAAATCTTACACCTTGCTTGTTGCGGCATTCGGCATATCCTCTTTCAAATCAAGAGAGGAAAACCCTGATGGCAACGTACCCGGACCTCCAAACCGATCCAGAAGACAAGAATCTCGTGATCCTGCAGAGCCTGATCTGCTTGCTTCGCGAGAAGAACGTTTTGTCGCGCGCCGACATCGAAGAGCTCTGTGACACGGTCAAGCGACGCGCGAACGACCATGCCAGCGATCCGCTCCCCTGCCAGATCAGCGGTGCCAAAGCCGCCGCCACCGAAGTGGCGCAAATCGGCGACTATATCGGCCGCAAATATGGCGGAAAGCACCGTCGCTCGATCTGAGTGCGAGGCACGACGGGAGCAACACGGCTTGGTAGCGCGTAGCGGATTGCGTTGTTCGCCTGCATGATCGCGAAGTTCGAAACTATCGCGTTTGCCGACCCTAGAGAGCACGGGTGCGCCAGCGTAGCCCCGCGGTCCTGACCTACGGCGCTCACAACCACCCTGTCGGAAGGGCTGGATTTGGCTACCGATCGAGGCACAGGTACTGGGCACTCAGCTTTCACGCCTCTGCAACCTGATGCCGGCGGCAGCAACGCACAGTACCGGTGGCGTCGGATGTTCGAGCGTTGCTCGTCCCGCACGCTCGACTCTAAATTATCGACATCGCTCGACCGCGCGCCAGAGGAACGACCCGACGCCATGCCGTCAGGGTTAGTCCGGGCGTCTTGCTGGAGGCCCCTGCCGCTGGCAAACGCGGGTGTGTTAGCAAAGCATGACGCTTAAAATCTACAGCGCCCCATCGGCTTTTGGACGTAGCCGGAACCGTTCCTGGGCCCGAGATCGGCACATTCGCCTGGTTTACTGATCCTCGCGAACGCCAGCCATAAGTCCAACCGACGCCCCGAACACGCGATTGCGGGGCGATGCAACCGCCCGATCATGCCGCGCGATCAGCTTGCGACGAAGCAGGTTTCGCCAGCGACACGCAACCGGCCGCAGATATCCGCCGCCTGGTTCGCGCTGCCCGCATTGACGCGCAGACGGTACAGCGTGCGACCGCCCGTCGCGACCGGCTGGACCGACTTGCCCAACGCGCCGATATAGGCGAACCGCTTGGAGAAGGTCGTCCAGGCCGCGTTGGCAACCGCCTCGCTCGGATACGCGCCCAGCTGGACCAGCGAACCGCCGGAGGCCGTTCCGGCTCCGTTAGGCTTCGACGGCGCCAAGGGGGTTGCGGCGACCAGGCGGCCGCCCGATGCGGGCACCTGCGCGACCGCGTTGCGACCAGCCACGTCGGACGTCTTGGTCGCGACTGCCCGCTTGCCGTCGACAGGCGCTTCCGGCACGCCGCGCAGGTCGATCGCGCCGTTGCCCGATTTGCCCGCGCTGGTCGCGATCGCCGAATCGCCCTCGCCCTTGACCTTCAGGCCGCCGGCATCGTCGGGCTTGACCTTGTAGTCGCCCTCCTGCGCCGCGATCATCTGGCCGTCGCCCGTCGGCGCGCGCTGTTGCAGCTTGTAGATGCCGAAAATGATCGCCGCGAGTACCGCCAGGCCGAGCACGACCAGCGCGATCACGCGACCGATTCCGACCGTATCCTGCTCGTCCGGCTCGACGGTTTCGAGCCAGGGGAGCCGGTCTTCCTCGCGCAGATCCATGTCTTCGGCCATCACTTCATCTCCGAAACCGCTTCGACACCCATGATGGCGAGGCCGTTATGAATAATCTGCCCTATAGCGGACGCCAGGAAAAGCCGTGCCGCCGTCGCCTGCGGATCCTCGATCACGAGGAAACGACGATCGGGACGATCGTTGCCGACGTTCCACAGCGCATGAAACGCGGCGGCCAAGTCATAGAGATAGAACGCGATTCTATGCGGTTCGCGCGCGGTTGAGGCGATCTCGACAAGCCGCGGGAACTGCGCCGCAAGCTGCACGAGTGCCAGTTCGTCCGTATCAAGCCGGGACAAATCCGCAGAAATAGGCGTAATTCCCGCCTCTTCGGCGCGCCGATGCAGCGATGCGATCCGCGCATGCGCGTACTGGACGTAGAAAACCGGATTGTCCTTCGACGCCTCGACCACCTTGGCGAAGTCGAAATCCATCTGAGCATCCGACCGCCGCGTCAGCATCGTGAAGCGCACGACGTCCTTGCCGACCTCGCGCACGACATCGGCGAGCGTGACGAAATTGCCCGACCGCTTCGACATCTTGACCGGCTCGCCGTTACGCAACAGCCGGACCATCTGGACCAGCTTCACGTCGAACCGCGTCTTGCCGCCGGTCAGCGCCGCTACGCCAGCCACGATCCGCTTGACCGTGCCGCCATGATCCGCACCCCAGATGTCGATCAGCTGATCGGCGCTCTGGCTCTTTTGGAAATGATAGGCGAGATCGGCGCCGAAATAGGTCCACGACCCGTTCGACTTCTTGATCGGGCGATCCTGATCGTCGCCGAATTGCGACGAGCGGAACAGCGGCAGCTCGACCGGCTCCCAATCGTCGGGCGTCTCACCCTTCGGCGCTTCGAGCACGCCGTCATAGACGAGGTCGCGCGAGCGCAGTTCCGCCTCGGCCGCTTCCGGCTTCTTGGCGGCCTGGAGTTCGGCCTCGGACGCGAACACCTCGTGCTCGATCCCCAGCAGCGCGAGATCGGCGCGGATCATCACCATCATCGCGGCGACCGCCTGCGTGCGGAAGATCACCAGCCATTCGCTTTCGGGGGCACCGACGTAGCGATCGCCGAATTCCTTCGCGAGCGACTGACCGACGGGGACGAGATAATCGCCGGGATACAGGCCCTCCGGGATCTCGACGGTCTCGCCGAGCGCCTCGCGGTAGCGCAGGTGCACCGAGCGGGCGAGCACGTCGACCTGGCCGCCAGCATCGTTGACGTAATATTCGCGGATCACCTTGTGGCCGGCGAACTCGAGCAGGCTGGCAAGCGCATCGCCGACCACCGCGCCGCGGCAATGCCCCATGTGCATCGGGCCGGTCGGGTTGGCTGAGACATACTCGATGTTGACCGTGATCCCGTCGCCCTGCGTCGAGCGACCGTAATCGGCACCCGCCGCCGGGATTGCCGCCAGTTCGGCACGCCAGGCGTCGTCGGTCAGCTTCATGTTGATGAAGCCGGGGCCAGCGACGCTCGCCGAGGCGACGTCCTCGAGCCTCGCCAGTTCGATCACCAGCGCATCGGCCAGCACGCGCGGATTGGTCTTGGCGGGCTTGGCGAGCACCATCGCGGCGTTGGTCGCGAGATCGCCGTGGCTGGTGTCGCGCGGCGGCTCGACCGTGACGTTCTTGCGATCGAGACCAGCCGGCAGCGTCCCCGCCGCGGTCAGCGTGTCGAGCGCCGCATCGATATGCGCGGCGAAACGGGTGTAGAGCGTCATGGCAAGTCCGGATCGATCTGGGAAAACCAAGCCAATAGTCGATGATGCATGCTAATAGAAGGCATCGGAGAGAAGCCATCCTCGTGACGTTCAATGCCATGCTGCGCGATGCCGGCATCGATCCACGCGAAGTGAGTCTGTTACGGCACCAGACGCGGCGTAACGGCATGACGCCGCATGACCTGCGCAGTCAAAGCCTTGTGCGGTTCGAACGCTATCAGGCCACGCAGCAGGACCGCCCGGTATTCCGCAACCCGCGCTATTGGGCGAGCTTCGTGTCGCCCGACGATCACGAGACGGTGTTCGTCGGACTCTATGCTGTGAATATGCGACGCGACCATGTGATCGACTGGCCGGACGATCTGGGCGCCACTGCGGACGCGGCCGCAGTCGGAGCGGGCAAGGATGTGCCCTATTTCTTCTGGCACACTGAACTGAAGGACGTGCTGCGCGACCAGATCGGCCATCTGCGGATCGAATGGGGCGACAGCCTCAGAAGCTGGGCGCAACACGCGGCGCACAACGACAAGCGCATCGTGCCCGGAACCCGCGCACCGACCGACGCCACGGCGCACCGCCTTTCCGTACTGGGCTTCACACAGACCCACGCGACGAAAAAGCTGACTCGGTTCGATCGGGGGACCGTCACGCTGTATGTGAAAAACGCCACAACACGGCTGCCGATCGTCATCCACCCCTATTACGAGACCCGGCTGGCCGAGTTACGCACGGTACCCGGCGTCACGCTCGACACGCCGTTCGGCTATTATATCAACAGCAACCTATCGGCGTTTCCGCGTTGGAGGGACGCCGGGCGGGCAACGCCTAGTCGCTACGGCATCGATCTCTCCTGCGATGACGACGCGGCATCGACAGCGCTGACCGCCTTCCTCGACGCCAATGGCACGATCCCGACCGCCGATGGCCCTGTAATCATCGGCGGTCCGCCGAACGCCGAGCGCACCCAACGCGAGACGCTGCGGCTGGCGCGAATTGGCCAGGGGCGGTTTCGGCGCGACCTGTTCGAGATATGGGGCGGACGATGCGCGGTCAGCGGTGTCGCGCTGCCCGAATTCCTCCGCGCATCGCATATTCTCGCTTGGCAGCATGCGATCGATACCGAACGGCTCGATCCCTATAATGGCCTATTGCTCGGTGCCCATCTCGATGCGCTGTTCGACGCGTATCTGATCGGATTTGACGACGATGGGCGCCTGTTGCGGTCGACCCAGGTCGGGCAGGACATGCTGGCGGCGGTCGGGATTGAGGCATCGATCGCGCGGCTTGGCGCGATCGATGCCCGTCACCGCCCGTATCTCGCCCAGCATCGTGCGCGGATGCGCTAGGCGCGCGCCAGCCCCCCGATCGCCGCGGTCCTCGCGCTCGCGGGGAACAGCGCGGCCATCGCCCGCTCCGGCTGGACGCCAAAATGTGACGATACCGCGCCACCAATGAACGCATCCAGCTGCATCGTCGGCTTCAGGTCGCGTGCCTCGTAGAGCGCGGCGGGGGCGAGGCCAGGCCAGTCGGATACTACGCGGCCCCCCTTCACGCCGCCGCCGAACAACATCGCGGACGTGCCGGTTCCGTGGTCGGTCCCCCCGGTGCCGTTGACCGCCACCGTGCGCCCGAACTCGGTTGCGACCAGGACCATGGTGTCTGCCCACAACGGCCCCAGCCCCGCCTGCAGCGACGCGACCATCGCATCGAGGCCCTTCAACTGCGCGGTCAGTCGACCGCGCTGGCCGGTGTGCGTATCCCAGCCGCCGGTCTCGATCATCGCGATCCGCGCGCCGGTGTCGGGCTTGAGCAACCGCGCGGCGAGCGCACCCGTCGCGGCTGCATTGCGCCCGCCGTCCTGCGCGAGATCGCTGGTGAGTTGCCGTGTCGCCATCGCCTCGCTCCACAAGCCGTGGAGTTGCTGGTCGCCCTCGTACAGCATCGCCACGCGTTGCAGCAGGTCGTCGGACGCGTCGGGCAGGCTTGACGGCGCATAAGATGCCACCTCGCGCCGCCCCCGCAGCGCCATGGGCACGGTCGCCGCCACCGCGATCGCACGCGCCTCGTCCGCAGGCAGCACGCCAAGCAGCCGGTTCAGCCAGCCGTCGCGGACCTGATACGCATTCACGCCGCCGGTCTCGAGCACGTTCTGGCCGTCGAAATGCGAGCGATCCCGGTAGGGCGAGGCGATCGCGTGCGCGAACAACGCCTGGCCTTGCGTGTAGAGCCCGGCACTCGCGGTCATCGCCGGGTGCAGCGTGAACATGCCGTCGAGCTTGGCGCCCGTCGCAAAATCCGCCGCGAGATCGCCACGCACGCCTGCAAAGGCCGGATCGCCGACCGCACCGATCGTCCCGAGACCATCGGCCGCGCCGCGCTGGATGATGAACACGAAGCGCTTGTCGGTAGCGGCGCGCGCAAACGCGATGCGCGGCGCGAACGTGGAGGCCAGCACGCCGAGCGTCCCGGTCGAGAGAAAGGAACGACGGTCGAGCATGACTATCTCCGCAGCGATTCTGGAGCGACGAGCAACAGCGCGAGCGCCTGCGCAGGGCTTTCCGCACGCGACAGGCCCTGCGCGGTGGTAGGACTAAGCGAGGCGGGGAACAGAGTCGGCGCCAACGCCCGCGCATCGACCGGTCCGGCGCGCGCCGCGAACCGCTCCGCCGCCTCGACACGCCGCATGATCGCATCGGGCCCGGCCCAGGCTGCGGCGACGTCGTCATACCCGATCGGCTGCCCCGGCTGCCAGATCGGCTGGCCAAGCTGGTTCATCATCCCCACCGTCACGCCGGGCTGGACCGTCGTCGTACCGAGCGCGCGCTGGGTCGAGACATACCATTCCCACGGCGACTTGAACTTCACCGGCCGGGTCACCCAAGCCTCGGGCGACGCAACCAGCGCGCGGTACACCGTCGGCAGGTCGCCGCCCGATTTCAGGAACGCCGTCTTCAGCCGTGCGACCATCGCCGGCGGTGGCGTATCGCCGGCGAAGTGCCGCGCGAGCTTGGTCGCGATGTGCGTCGCGGTCGCGGGGTGGACGGCGAGATCGGAGAGCACCGCCTGCGCCTGCGCCTCCCCCGCCGCGGGATAGAGCTTGCCCATCACCTTGCGATCGCCGGGCTGATGAACGTCGTCGAGGAACAGGAACGCGCCCGCGCGCGAATCGTCCTGGATGCGCGCGCCGGGACCGCGCCCGATGCCGGCGACCGTCCAGCCGGTCATCGCCCGCGCGAACTCGGTGACGTCGGCCTGGTTGTAGCCGCTGCGGACGCCGAGCGTGTGCAACTCCATGATCTCGCGCGCGAGATTTTCGTTCAGCCCGGTGCGCCGCCTCGTCTTCCGGACCGCGAACGGACTGTCGGGACCGATCGATACCGCCTGATCGAGATACAGCAGCATAACCGGATGCCGCTCGACCGCGTTCAGCATGTCGGCGAACTTGCCGAGCACATGCGGGCGGATCGCCTCGAACTCCATCGGCCCGGCGAGCGCCATCACCTCGAACTTCTCGGTCGAGACCGCGAAATGGTTGGCCCAGAAATGCACGAGGCGCTCGACGAACGGCGCCTCGCCGGTCAGCGCCGCCATCGTCCGTGCCGCGACTGCCGCGCCGTAATCGTTGCGACTCTGCTTGCCGATGAGTTGGCGCGCTTCCTGCCGTGCGGCCGTGCCCGGATCGATCGCGCCCGACATAATGGGCGGCATGGCGGGAGCCTGCGCCATCGCCGAAGGCGCAACGCCTGGCGACCGCGCCGCGGGGCTCATCGCGCCGGGCATCGTCGAGGCAGCGACGACGGGTTTCGGGTCCGTGCCGCCCATCGCTTTCGGCATGCGCGGCCCGAACTGTGCGCGGATCGCCTTTTCCTGTGCGTAATAGGTGACGAGCCCGACCGAGATGCCAGCCGTCGAGGGGGCGCTGGCGATAACGGCCGGACGTGGCTCGAACCGTTCGCACTGTGCCATCACCCACTTCGCCGGATCGCCGGATATGGTATCACCTGGGCCATCCCCCGGCCTTGCGCCGAGACCGAACCGATTGAGCGCGATACTGGAAGCAGACACGACACTCTCCTTCGGCGTTGGATGTAGGCGCCAAATGTCGTGGAAGTATGTCGCCTCCGCCGCTCGTCGCATCCGCGGCGCGGTTCATCGTTGCACGCCGTGCAATCGCGACGGATAGGTTTGCAATTGCAACCCATGCTGCACCGCAATATCTCGCTGACTCGAGAGTTGGGTGAAGACCTGATCCGGCTCGACGCACT
>Ga0308158_10005596_pt1 | contig 10262 bp, 7 predicted proteins | sample PhyBR2_FD_201038 | JGI IMG/M metagenome (GOLD analysis project Ga0308158, IMG submission 201038) | Phyllosphere microbial communities from UC Gill Tract Community Farm, Albany, California, United States - DLSLB.R2 | ecosystem: Host-associated > Plants > Phyllosphere > Unclassified | place: USA... | reverse complement strand
CTGCGGACGGTCGGCTCCCGTGGGCGGCGATCGGCCGGTCCGTCTGGGATCTGTGAGCCCTCTGCCTAGCCTGAGCGCAATCATTCGTGGGCATGGAGGGTGATCTGGACTACTGTGGATGTGTGACGAATTACAGATTCGAAGACTTCGAGCCCACCATCGACGAAGCCGCCGGCGAGCCGGACGAGCGCACCAAGGCGTACTTCGCCTCGACGAGTGTGGGCTTCCACGACCCGCGTTCGACGGATGCGGCCCTGGTGGGCAGGGTGAAGCGGGCGATCGCCGATGGGCGCAAGCTCACCGCCGTCTACGCCGACCAGGAGTTCGGCCACGGATTGGATTCGTCGATCCCGGTCGCGACCTTTGCCTGGTTCGAAAAACTCGTCAACGTCGGCGGCGGTCGGCTGGTCCCAGGTCACCTCATCACCTGGATCACGGTGCGACCGACCCACCGGCGGCGCGGTCTGTTGCGGTCGCTGATGACCACGGACCTCGCCGAGGCGAAGGCGGCCGGCTACCCGTTCGCCGCACTGACCGCGACCGAAGGCGGAATCTACTCGCGCTTCGGCTTCGGTGTGGCCACCTGGCTGCGTTCGATCGAGGTCGACACCTCTCCCGGCTTCAAAATGGTCCGCGAACCCGATCGCCGTGTCGAGATGTGCCTGCCCAGCGAACTGCGCGAACTCGCTCCGAAGATCTACGACCGTTTCATGCGGACCTCGCCCGGGGCGATGGAGCGCCAGCAGACCTACATCGAACGCGCCACCGGCGCCCTCAACACTGAGACGGGCGAAGAGGACCGCGGTGTCCGCGCGGCCCTGCACTTCGACGAACAGGGCGAGCCCGACGGCTATGTGTCCTACAAGTTCGCCGGCTGGTCGAAGACCCCGCCGACCGTCGACATCATCGACTTCGTGGCCGTCACCGATGCGGCCTACGCCTCCCTGTGGTCGTTCCTCGCCGCCATCGACCTGTCGACCCGCGTGACCTTTGGCGAGTCCGCCGAATACTCCCCGCTGCCGTGGCTGCTCACCGATTCCAGGCGTGTGAAGACCGTCGCGAGCGAGGACAATATCTGGATCCGCATCCTCGACGTCAAGGCCGCACTCGAAGCCCGGCCCTGGTACGTGCCCGGAACGCTGACGATCGACATCGACGATTCCCTCGACCTCGCAGGGGGACGCTTCACGATCACCTCGGATGGTGAGAGCGCCGAGGTGACCCCTGCCTCCGATTCGACGCCGGCAGACCTGGGGCTCGGCATCGCCGAGCTCGGGTCCCTGTACCTGGGCGGCGCCGATCCCGTCATCCTCGCGCGGGCCGGACGCATCGATGAGCAGACTCCGGGATCCGCCGTACTCGCCAGCGCAATGTTCAGCCTCGGTCGGGCACCGTATTCTCCGAACGGATTCTGAGCACGCCGCGGATTCTGAGCAACCCGAACGGTCTGTTGAGCGATTCTTCCCAGAATCTGAGACCTTGTGAAGGAATCCTGAAAGTCTCATAAGGTGGACGCGTCCCGGACGCAACAGGAGGAAATCAGTGCCCAAACCCGTCGTGCTCATCGCCGAAGAACTGTCACCGGCCACCATCGAAGCTCTCGGAGGAGACTTCGAGATCCGTCACACCGAGGGCGCCGACCGATCCCAGCTCCTGCCCGCCATCGCCGACGCCGATGCGATCCTCGTCCGGTCTGCCACGCAGGTCGACGCCGAAGCCATCAACGCTGCGAAGAAACTCAAGGTCATCGCCCGCGCCGGCGTCGGACTCGACAATGTCGATGTCCCCGCGGCCACCTCGGCGGGTGTCATGGTCGTCAACGCACCCACGTCGAACATCATCTCCGCAGCCGAGCTGACGATGGCCCACATCCTCGGCTCGGCTCGCTACTTCGGTGCCGGAAACACCTCGCTGAAGGCGGGGGAGTGGAACCGGAAGAAGTACACCGGCGTCGAACTCTACGAGAAGACCCTGGGCATCGTCGGCCTCGGCCGCATCGGCGGACTCGTCGCCGAACGCGCGAAGGCCTTCGGCATGCGACTCGTCGGCTACGACCCCTACATCACCCAGGCCCGCGCGGCTCAGATGGGCGTCGAGGTCCTCGACCTGCCCGGTCTGCTCGCCGTGTCCGACTTCGTCACCGTGCACATGCCGAAGACGCCGGAGACGGTCGGCATGATCAGCACCGAGGAGCTCAAAGCCGCCAAGCCCGGAGCCCGGTTCATCAACGTCGCCCGCGGCGGCATCATCGACGAGGCAGCCCTGGCCGAGGCTGTGGCCAACGGCGAGGTCGGCGGTGCCGGAATCGACGTCTGGAACGTCGAACCGCCGGAGCACTCGGCACTCATGGATCTCGATGCCGTCAACGTCACCCCGCATCTGGGCGCCTCGACTCATGAGGCCCAGGAGAAGGCCGGCGTCGCCGTGGCGAAGTCCGTGCGCAAGGCCCTGGCCGGGGAACTCGTCCCCGACGCGGTCAACGTCGCAGGAGGCGCCATCCACGAGGATGTGCGCCCGGGCATTCCCCTGGCCGAGCGTCTGGGCCGGGTCGTCAACGCTTTGGCCGACTCCTCGGTCACGCACTTCAAGGTCGAGGTCAACGGCGAGATCGCCGACAAGGACGTCTCCGTCCTCAAGCTCTCCGCGCTCAAGGGCCTGTTCAAGGACGTCGTGTCCGATCAGGTCTCCTATGTCAACGCTCCGCTGCTGGCCGAAGAGCGTGGAATCGGCGTCGAGCTCGTCACCGATCCGTACTGCGAATCGTTCCGCAACATCACCCGACTGACCGCGACGACGAGCACCGGGCAGCGCATCTCCGTGTCCGGCACGGTCACCGGTCCGAAGCTCGTGCAGAAGCTCACCGAGGTCGACGGCTACTCGCTCGAGATCGAACTGACTGACAACCTGCTGATCTTCCGCTACGAGGACCGTCCGGGAATCATCGGTCAGCTGGGTCTGGCGCTCGGTGCGAACAACGTCAACATCGCGGGAATGCAGGTCTCGCCTGCATCGACGAGCAACGAGGCGCTGTCCGTGCTCGCCGTGGATTCGGTCGTCTCGGACGAGGTCGTCAAGGCCGTGGCCGGTGCCGTGAACGCCTCGGCCTTCACCGGCGTCTCGCTCCAGGAGGACTGAGCCCCTCAGCAGAAGACCCGTTCACCCCGCAAGCCACAGAGCGAAGCGGGGTGAACGGGTCTTCTGCGCTGTCAGGGTCCAGAATTCGTCGACGAGAACGGCGACGGCGATGCCGATGAAGGCGCCGGCGATCGTGTCGGTGAGCCAATGGACCTGGAGCGCTGTCCGAGACCACATCATGCCGAGGATCCAGATCCCGGCGAGGATGAACGACCAATGGAAGCCCATCCTCGGTGCTTGTGCTTGTGCTTGTGCTTGTGCTTCCTGGGCTGTCGATCCGCGCAGCTGATGACGGCGGCAGGCGATGATGGCCAGACTCATGGCCAGTGCGGCGGCGCCCATCGAATGCCCCGAGGGATAGGAGAACCCCAAGGATTCGTAGAGCTGGTCGCCGGGGCGCAGCCGGGTGACGATGGCCTTGAGGATCTCCGAGGCGGCGATGCCGGCGAGCATCGTGGTGACGAGGAAGAGCGCCGAGCGCAGGCGTCTGCGCAACACGAAGACGCCTGTGAGCAACGCGGTGCAGATGACCACACCCGTGCCGCCGCCGACCTCGGCGAGGACGACGGCGATCCAATACGGCACCGAACCTCTATCGAGACCGGCGAACTCCAACCAGGACTGATCGACCGGGGTGGGCCCGATGCGCTCGAGATGCAGCCACAGTCCGAAGGCGATGACGAGCAGGACGGCGGGCAGTGTTGCCCACAGCAGCCAAGGCGGCTGTCGGCTCAAGCGTTCCAGAGACCGTAGGCGTCGGCCATGGACGCGATCTTCTTGGCGCGGGCCAGGCGCGGCAGGTAGGAGCCGTCGGTGATCTCGGATCCGCCTTCGGCGGCTTCGAGCATCTGGCGGGCCCAATCGCGTTCGTCTTCGCTCGGGCTCATGGCCTCGTTGAGGGTGTTGACCTGGTCGACGGTGAGGACGAGCTTTCCGGTCATGCCCATCATGTGTGTGACTTCGGCATCGGCCCAGACCTTCTCATCATCGGCATCGGCGGCCGAAGGGCCGTCGATGGGTCCGGGAAGGCCGCCCATGCGAGAGGCGATCGTCAGGCGTGAGCGGGCATAGGCCAGAGCCATCGGATCGCCGGAGAAGCCGGTGTCCTTGCGGAAGTCATTGGTGCCGAAGGCCAGACGGAAGGTGCCGGGCGCCTCGGCGATGCGGGTGGCGTTCTCCACTCCGCGGGCCGATTCCAAGAGGGCGAGCACGGGCAGGCCGGCCTTCGCGCGCATCGCGGTGTAGGACACCTGCTCGGGGCGTTCGGTCTCGGGCAGCATGACTCCGCGCAGGCCCGGAAGCATGGCGACGGCGGCGAGGTCGTCGGCCCAGAACTCGGATTCCATCTTGTTGATCCGCACCCAGGCGGACATTCCCGAGTCGAGGGCGCGCACGACATTGTCGCGGGCTTCGATCTTCTTGTCATCGGCGACAGAAGCCTCGAGGTCGAAGATGACGGAATCCGCTTCCGAGGTCTGCGCAGGAGTGAACAGTTCCTCCCTCGCAGCATTGACGAGCAGCCAGGACCGGGAGAGTTTGGCGGGCAGAGCTGCGGCGCGGGCGTTGCGGATGATTTCGGTCAATGATCGACTTTCTCTCGGGGCTGGTTGCGGTTGGCCCCCACGGGGTTTGGGGTGCTGTCTCCATTTTCGTCCCTGCGGCGTCGGATGTGTAGCCGAGAACAGTGATTGAGACGTGAATTTGTTCATGTCGGCACACGGAGCGCGGGGCAGCGGCGGGTGCGGCGGTCGTCGTCCGAAGTGTTCGCGCCACTGTTGCACCGACGTCGCTGCATCTCCGCCCCTCCGCGACGGCGCAGACGACGGTTCACATTGTAAGACGCTGTAGTTGTATCGTGAGATTGAGTCTTATTCTGTGAGCATGAAGTTCTCAATCGCAGTCATGCCCGGAGATGGAATCGGCAACGAGGTCGTCCCCGAAGGCCTCAAAGTCCTCAAGCGCGCCATCGAGGTGTCCGGCGAGCCCGTCGAGCTCGAACTCACCGATTACAAGGTCGGTGCTCAGCGCTACCACGAGACCGGTGAGACGCTCACCGACGAAGAGCTCGAATCGCTGCGTGAACATGATGCCATCTTCTTCGGCGCCTGCGGAGATCCGTCCGTGCCCTCCGGCGTGCTCGAGCGCGGAGTCATCCTCAAGATGCGCTTCGGGCTGGGGCATGCTGTGAACCTGCGTCCCTCGAAGCTGTTCGCCGGAGTCACCAGCCCGCTGGCCGAGCCCGGGAAGATCGACTTCGTCGTCGTCCGCGAGGGCACCGAGGGCTCGTACACCGGATCCGGCGGTTCCGTGCGCACGGACACGCCACAGGAAGTCGCGACCGAGGTCTCGGTCAACACCTGGTACGGCGTCGAGCGCGCCGTCCGCGATGCCTTCGCCCGTGCTCAGGCGCGGAACAAGAAGCTCACCTACGTGCACAAGCACAATGTCATGGTCCACGCCGGCCACCTGTGGCGTCGCGTGGTCGAGAAGGTCGGGCAGGAATTCCCCGAGGTGGCCGTCAACTACGAGCACACCGATGCGTGCACGATCTACATGGTCACGAATCCCGAGCGCTACGACGTCATCGTCACCGACAACCTCTTCGGTGACATCCTCACCGACCTCGCAGCCGCGGTCACCGGCGGAATCGGTCTGGCAGCCTCGGGGAACCTCAACGTCGAAGGCACGGCGCCGAGCCTGTTCGAACCGATCCACGGATCCGCTCCGGACATCGCCGGGCAGCAGATCGCCGACCCGACCGCCTCGATCCTCTCGGGGGCGCTCATGGCCTCCCACCTGGGGCTCGAGACCGTGGCCAAGGCGATCGAGACGGCCGTGGAGGCCGACCTCGCCGAGCGCGACGGAACGAAGCGGTCCACCGCCGAGGTGGGCGACGCGATCGCGGCACGCATCGGCTGACCGGATCGACCGTCTCGGCGAAGGGGTGAGTGGGTGACCACGGGGTCACCTCTGCGAGGGGGCGGATGGGCAACCATGGGGTCACCTCTGCGAGGATGAACCCAACCGAGCGACACCCGATTTCAGGTTTGACGACATCACCCCGGTGCGACGAGCGCCGGGTGATGGACTACCCTGAAAGTGTCACTCATCACAAGTGAGAAAAGAGTTTTCATGACAGATTTCACCGTTCTTAAGAACCTCCAGCCGCAACCCGAGCTGGTGCGCGAGAACATCAAGAAGGATCCCGGCTTCGGCCAGTACTTCACCGACCACATGGCGCACATCCGCTATACGATCGATGACGGTTGGCAGGGACACGAGGTCCGGCCGTATGGTCCGCTGCTGCTCGACCCGGCAGCCGCCGTCCTCCACTATGCCCAGGAGATCTTCGAGGGGCTCAAGGCCTACCGTCATGCCGACGGATCGGTATGGACATTCCGACCCGAGCGCAATGCCGCGCGCATCAACAAGTCTGCCGAGCGTCTCGCGCTGCCGCAGCTGCCCGAAGAGGACTTCATCAACTCGCTCAAGCACCTGGTCAGCCTCGATCAGGCATGGGTTCCGACGCCGGAGTCGGACGCCGACGAGTCGAGTCTCTACCTGCGCCCGTTCATGATCGCCACGGAGCGGTTCCTCGGCGTGCGGGCGAGCCACGAGGTCGACTACTACGTCATCGCCTCACCGGCCGGACCCTACTTCTCCGGCGGCATCAAGCCGGTGTCGATCTGGCTCTCGCCGAAGCTCAAGCGCGCCGGCGCGGGCGGCACCGGATTCGCCAAGTGCGGCGGCAACTATGCATCGTCGCTGGTGGCGACCAACGAGGCGGCCGCCAAGGGCTGCCAGCAGGTGCTGTTCACCGACTCGGTGGAGAACAAGTACATCGACGAGCTCGGCGGCATGAACCTCATGCTCGTGACGAGGAGCGGCAAGCTGCTCACCCCGGCGCTGAGCGATTCGATCCTCGACGGCGTCACCCGCCGTTCGCTGCTCGAACTGGCTCCTCAGCTCGGACTCGAGGCCGAAGAGCGTCAGATCTCCATCGAGGAGTGGCGCGAGGGCGCGGCCAGCGGCGAGATCGTCGAGGCGTTCGCCTGCGGCACCGCCGCGGTCATCACGCCGATCAGCAAGCTTGTCAGCGAAGACTTCACCATCGACCATGGTGAAGAGGCCGGTGAGAAGACCATGGAGCTGCGCAAGACGCTGCTCGGCATCCAGTACGGACGCGTCGAGGACAAGAACAACTGGCTCGTGCGGCTGGCCTGAGGGTCGGGGCTCTGGAGGGCCGGGCGTCGCGATGATCGCGGAGTCCGGCCCTTTGTGTCAGTTCGTCTGCTGTTGCGGAGCCGTTGATTACGGGGTGACCGGTCGGCAGTTATTTTACTCAGCTGTGCGTTAAATGGGGTACTGTGTCTTCGTGCACACGACCACCTCGGCGTCGGTACCGACAGCCTCCGAAGTCATCGCTCACCTGCCATGGAAGTGGCGCACCCAAGGTGCCATCTTCATCATCGGCGGGCTCGGTTTCATGTTCGACGCATGGGACGTCGCCCTCAACGGATTCCTCATTCCGCTGCTCAGCGACTATTGGAGTCTCACCGTCGGCCAGGCCGCCTGGATCGCGACCGCCAACCTCATCGGCATGGCACTTGGTGCCTTCATCTGGGGCGGCATCGCCGACGTCATCGGTCGGAAGAAGGCCTTCACTCTCACGCTCCTTGTGTTCTCGATCTTCACCGTCGCCGGAGCCTTCGCGCCCGCATATGGGTGGTTCATCCTCTTCCGCTTCTTTGCGGGATTCGGGCTCGGCGGATGTATCCCCGTCGACTACGCCCTCGTCGGGGAGTTCACTCCCAGCCGTCACCGCGGACGCGTGCTCACGGCTATGGACGGCTGGTGGCCGATCGGCGCCTCGCTCTGTGCGTTCGTGTCGGCTTACCTCCTCGGCTTCGGGGACTGGCGCCTGATCATGCTCGTCATGATCGTGCCGGCTCTGTTGACGGTGGCGGTGCGTTTCGGGATTCCGGAATCACCTCTCTATCTGGCCTCGGTCGGACGCTACGCAGAGGCCGATGCGATCATCAAGCGACTGGTCGAGCGCACCGGCGCCGACGTGCGTGAGTGGACACACGAGCCGGTCGGAGGGACTGCTGCGACGCCGACCTCGAGTGCAGAGCCCAAGGTAGGTGGGCAGCTGCGTGCGGCCAGTGGTCAGCTGGTGCAGCTGTGGCAGCATTCCGCGAGAACGACTCTCGTCGCCTGGTCGCTGTTCGTCTCCGTCCTTCTTGTCTACTATGCGGCGCTGACATGGCTGCCGGGGATCCTCAAGAAGCAGGGGCTGGCCGATCAGGCGGCATTCCTCGTCACCGGGTCGATGACAGCGGTGGGCATCCTCGGTGTGATCGTCTCCGCGCTCATCGTCGAACGATTCGGTCGCAAATGGGTGCTCGGGGTCTCGTCGATCGTGGCCGCGATCCTCCTCGTCGGATCGGCAGTGTTCATCGAAGCCTCCGGCGCCGACCTCACCTGGACTGCGAAGGCCGCAATCATCGGGTTCGGCTTCGTCATCCAGATCGCCATCCCGACGCTCTACACCTACGTCTCCGAGCTCTATCCCACCCGCCTGCGCGGATCCGGATTCGGATGGGCGTCGGCAGCGTCTCGACTGGCGACAGGAATCGCCCCGATCGTCTTTGGTGCGTTCATGTGGCCCGTGCTCGGACTGGCGCTGACGTTCGTCCTCACCGGCGCGCTTGTGGTCGTCGCCGTGCTGCTCATGGGCTTCCTCGCCCGAGAGACGACCGGCGAAGAACTGAGCTGAGGCAGCCGCGAAAGCAGCGGGGCAGCTCCACCTCGAACCGATTGGCAACGGATCTGCTTCCATGAAGCTGTGACCTGCACAGATGGTCGCGCGAAATCTCGTGTCAGTGGCGAACGATAGTGTTCTGGACATGGAGGCAAAGCCGGTTCCAGACGTGCTCACCGAGATCGCTCGGTGGTGTGAGAGCCTGTCCGAAATGCCTCCTGCCGCGACCGAGGAAGAGGCGATCGATCGCATCACGGCTCTCGAGGAGCTGACTTCCGCCTGCGCCGCCGCGCAGGCCCGCGAATCCCTGACGTTCGATACGCACCGCAGGAATCGGGAAGCCGAAGACGGGATCCCGAGCAAGAAGCAGGGCCTCGGAGTCGGTGCGGAGATCGGCTTAGCCAGAAAGGTCTCCCGGCACCGTGGCAACGCGCTGCTCAAATTCTCTCGGACCCTGCTCTTGGATCTGCCCAATGTCTACAGGGCGATGAAAGGTGGCGACATCTCGGAGGAGAAGGCCCGCACGGTCGCAAAGGAATCCGACTGGCTTCCCCGGGAGAAGAAGCACGAGCTCGACGAGCAGATGGCCGGACGCCTGGCCGAGGTGGGTGTGAGGCGACTGGGCAACGAAGTGAGGGCTCTCGCACAGAGACTCGATCAGAAGGCTGCAGTCGACCACCTCGAGCGCTGTATCGAGGAGCGCTCGGTCAGTGTGCGTCCGGCACCGGGAAATATGGCGTATCTGACCGCTCTGCTGCCGATGCCGCAGGCTGTCGCCGCATTCGCCAACCTCAAGAAGTCGGCGCAGACTGCCATCGCCACCGGCAGAGCCGACGGTCGAGGTCAGAATCAGATCGCTGCGGATCTCTTGGTCGAGCGACTGACCGGGCAGGCTGCTGCTGCGGCAGTGCCCACTGAAGTCCACCTCATCATGCAGGACAGCAGTCTGTTCGGGCCCGGGGAAGAATCGGCATGGTTCCCCGGAGTCGGCCCGATCCCGGCACAAGCCGCCAGGGCCGTCGTTGCCGAGAACGAGGCCGCCACCTTCATCCGCAGGCTCTACACTCGGCCCGAAGACGGGCAGCTCGTGAGGATGGACTCGCGCCGCAGGGAATTCTCCGGGCTGCTTCGACGCATGGTCGTCTTCCGCGACGACGTCTGCCGCTCGCCCTGGTGCGAGGCACCCATCCAGCACGCCGATCATGCCGACGCGGCTGCCGGCGGCGGCGAAACCGAGTGGGACAACGCCTCTGGACTGTGCGCCGCCTGCAACTATCTCAAAGAGCTCAGCGGGTGGCGCCACAAGGCAACTGCCGACTCCCTCGAGGTCGTCACACCGACCGGTCACCACTACAAAACCCGC
>Ga0308158_10005595_pt1 | contig 10262 bp, 11 predicted proteins | sample PhyBR2_FD_201038 | JGI IMG/M metagenome (GOLD analysis project Ga0308158, IMG submission 201038) | Phyllosphere microbial communities from UC Gill Tract Community Farm, Albany, California, United States - DLSLB.R2 | ecosystem: Host-associated > Plants > Phyllosphere > Unclassified | place: USA... | reverse complement strand
ACAGCACACTGCGGCTGGCGGAATATCAGGATTTCCTCGCCCGTGAAGCGGAGAGTATCGGTCTGTTTCGCGATCACCAGCAAGCCGCGTTCCATGCGGAACGTGACCGCTGGATCGCCAGCGGCCAGGCCCATTTTGACAGTCAGGAAAGTGTGGCCGATGAAGGCGGCGACGCGCCGCTGCAGCCGGGCGAGCAGGGGGTAGAAAGCCCGGTTTCCGGCAATTTATGGCAGGTGCAGGCGACGGCGGGCAGCCGGGTGCGGGAAGGCGATATTCTGGTGGTGCTGGAGTCGATGAAGATGGAGATCCCGCTTCTGGCGCCGTGCGACGGCATTGTTCAGCAGGTCAGCGTGCAGCCAGGCAGCGCTGTACGCGCAGGGCAACGCGTGGCGGTGATTGTCGAGGATAATGCGGATGGATGATGACATCTGATCACCTGGTGGCGCAGTGATAATCTGACTCTGTGCCCGCTGAGGGTTCCAGACTGGCGGGCGCAGGCGAGTCCGATCACGGCGACGGGCTATCCGGCGCTCGCGCCCAGTTGGCTTAACCAGCTGCTTTTAGCAGAGGAATTGCCTGAATAAATGTTCGGCGTGCTATTCCCTTTACTCATTAATTTCTTCATGAAACTGGAATGATTGTTAAACAATCAATAAAAGTCAGGTTCTCTACCTGTAATAATAGATATTTAATTATTTTCCATAGAATTAACGAAATATCTTTAAAGCGCAGCACACTATGAAATATCCGTAATAGTCAGTTGAGTTAAGGTTCCTTTATTATTTTATCGGAGCCTTTTATGGACATCATCGGAATTATCATGTCAGCGGGAAAAACTTCCGTTGACGTCGCTTTGTATACATTAATACCTGTCATGGTAGTGATGCTCATCATCATGAAGTATCTGGAACAGAAGGGAGTACTGGACGTAATTGTTCGCCTGATGACCCCTATACTCAAGCCATTTGGTGTAACGGGGCTGGCGATCTTTGCGCTTATTCAGCTTAACTTTGTCAGTTTCGCTGCCCCTCTGGCCGCACTGGCTATCATGGAAAAACGCGGCACGTCTGACAGGCATCTTGCTGCCACGCTGGCTATGCTTTTTGCCATGGGGCAGGGCAACGTATTTTATCCTCTTATCCCGGCAGGACTGCACTGGGGTGAGGCGCTGATTATATCGGTAGCGGGGGGCCTGGCTGCTGCTGCCTTTACATATCATCTTTCAGGCCGAAGGTTATCAGGCAAGGATCTGATCCGTGAAGATGCTGATACTCATGATGGAAAATCATCTCAGGGTTTGATTGGTGTGATTAACAGCGCAGGATCAGATGCTATCAGATTGGCGCTGGGCTCTGTTCCCATGCTTATTCTCTCTTTGACTGTCGTCGGCATACTGAAAGCGAGTGGTGCTATCGAAGGTTTAACTACGCTGGTCGCGCCGCTACTGGCACTTCTCAACATATCAGACATTTATGTCATGCCTGCACTAACAAAATTCCTCGCTGGCGGAACGGCGTACTACGGTGTAATGACTGAAATTATTCACAAGGGTTTAATGACCCCACAGCAGATCAATGCTTCTGCAGGGTTTCTTATCCAGACATTTGATTTACCGGGTATTGGTATTTTCCTGGGGATTGCCAGCCGGTTTGTGCGGTTATTCCGCTACGCTTTGCCAGGCGCACTGATTGGCATCGTGATCCGCGGTATGATTCATGTGATCATCAGTTAAAGTCTATTGCCTGGGTGGAAAATCTGTACTTCTGCCCTGGCGATTATTGGTACCAGAATCATAACAAACTGGTTCCTTTTAAGGCATATTTTCGGCCCCTCTGAATGAATAGAATAAAATCAAACTGCCCGCTGCTCAGAAAGGCACAGTGGCAGGTAAACCGGATTTACTGCTAATTTCAGACGGTGATTAAATGTCCTTACATACTGCTGCCCATTCTGTTAATTACTCATCCTGTATGAGTTCTGACCCTCTGTATTGTGACCCTGACGCATTTTCTGCAATGGGGGACAGAGAGGGATTGAAGCACACCGCCAGTCCTCACTCCCTTCGCTCCTCTGCCATCATGCGCAGCGTTGTCTGCGATACGCTTAACTGGATTGAAAACAATCTTGATAATGACCTTCATATAGTTCAGCTGGCTGAACGCTCGGGCTATACCCGCTGGCACTTTCAGCGTCAGTTCAAAGAAATAACAGGTCGCTCTCTATCTGAGCATGTCAGGATCCGTCGTTTGATCCGGGCTGCTGAGGCTATTATGTATACCACTGAGCGCCTGATGGATATTGCCTGTGAGTATGGATATACCAGTCAGCAGACTATGTCTCGTGTCATCCGCTCTGCATTTGGTATGACCCCAACAGAGCTGAGGAATCGCGCTAATGCACATCACTGTACAGAAGAAATCAAAAGCGACCTGGATGCACTGAAGTTCCAGGGCTTACAATAAATTTTAAGAGGGAATCGCAAAGATTCCCTCCGGACTACTCACTCCTTATCCCTCTGTGCACGACTTTATACCTCTTGGCCAATCACTATTCGCCCCTGTGCCTGTTAATTACTGCCTTGTAACGCCAGCGGTTTATAATTAAAAACCTGAAGGCCTTCCCATATCAATCGTTTAATCTGCGGACAAATTATAAGAGTCTTAGAAAGACCGGACCATGGAGTGCCCGCTCTGCTACAAAGTCTTTACACGGTTTGCAGCGGTGCTAACAATGAAAGTATCAGGCGTAAAAAGACGATTTCTCTGGAGTGTTCTGATTATCTGTCCAGCAAAGGATTTGAATAAAGGTGAGAGGTTCAGGTTTGCTGGATTGAAAACATGATCTGCTCTTTAATCTTCATATAATAAGATTAATGAGAGCCCAGTATTTTGCAAGGAGAGAGTCACAATGGTAATTGAATTACGTTGCAGATAAATACGGTGAAGTTATTCAAGGTACTTAAATTATAAAAAAAAGCCCGGCAATGAAGCCGGGCCGGGGGATGCTATTTGTAAATTATCGCCGTCCCATAATAACGATTCCCGCCGTATGCAGAAGTGACTTTGAGATCTGTAGCGCCTGCTTTCATCGCTGCTGATTCAAGGGCGCTCGTCATTTCATCAAGGGTGGTGCCCCAGGCAGAGACATGACCTGCAGGTGAAGCTTTAATTTTTTCTGCTGCATTAGCAGTAGCAAGCAGAGACGACAACAGGAGCGACACGAGTACTGAATTACGAAGTTTCATGGTATTACCTCAATTATTTTTTGATGTCATAATTTATGAGGAAGTGCATGCAAGATAAATGCGTAAAAAGGAAATTCACAGATATAGATTTAAGAAACAATGACTGAGGTTAACAGAATTTTAAGCTTAAAATTTTAGCAGATTGTGTTAGCTAAAACGCGGTGCTGATTTAAAATATTTCCGGTGCGCTTTATCAGGCAGGCTTCATATTTAAAAAAAAAGCCCGTGAGATGATCCATCCCCGGGCAATATATCACTGGCTTTGCTTATTTTATACGCCTCAATTATATGAAGCGTGGAGGAAGCTAATCAACAGTGACTACGATTTTGCCTACCTGGCCATTTGCTTCCATATAACGCTGTGCATCAGCAATGTCTTCAAGCGCAAAAGTTTTATCGATGACAGGTTTAAGTTTACCTGAGCGCAAACCTTCAGTGACGAAGGCTTTAGCACGAGCCATTTTCTCAGGGTTCGTGGTGATTTCAAAAAGTTCGTACCCACGAATAGTGAGATGTTTGCCCAGAATATCGAAAACAGGTACGAGCATGTCACGACTATCAAGTGCGCCATACTGGAAGAACATACCCAAAGGTGCCATAACCTGAGTGAGCTTCGCTACGTCCGGGCCACCGACGGGGTCGAATACGATGTGCGCACCAACATTATTTGTCTCACGATTAATCTCGGCGACCATGTCCTGTTCAGCTGTCGCAATGACGGCAGCAGCGCCCGCCTTCAGAAGCAGATCGCGTTTTTCGCTGGTGCGGGTCAGTGCAATGGGTTTAGCGCCCAGCATGTTGGCAATCTGAATGGCTGCAAGGCCAACGCTACTGGAAGCGGCACGAATGACCACGTTTTGACCAGCCTGAAGGTTGCCATATTCTACCAGCGCGCCAAACGCGGTGACATACATCATCCAGCTTGCAGCAGCTTGTTCAAATGACAAATTTTCTGGGTGCTTAACGACCGCATGAACTGGCGCATTCACGATCTCGCCATACATACCGTATTCGTTAAACATAAAGGATGGGATCACGCTGACCAGATCGCCTTTGGCAAAGTCTTTCACATTTTCACCTACGGCCTCAACGGTACCTGCCGCTTCATAACCGAGTCGTGCTGGAAACTCTGGTTCGATAACATACTGACCATTGCGATACATGATCTCAGCCCGGTTCAGGCCAATAGCCTTAACGCGAATCTGAACTTCATTGGCTGACGGAGCCGGAACCTGAACATCGACAACTTCCAGGACTTCCGGTCCACCTGTACGGTTAAACGTTACTACTTTTGACATAATCAGACCTCGTGAGTGGGGGGCAGGCTTCAGAATAGTGTGGTAAAGCATGCCCGTTTCATCTGCCGATAATTTACGCGCTTATAAAACGTATAAAAACAGGCATAGAGGAACTTCAGTATTATCAATTCAGTAACAATCACGCCTTCACTTAATCTGTTGAGAAAACAGTTCACTGAACCAGTCAATGAAAACCCTGACCTTCGGAGAGAGATATTCCCTGTCCGGATACATGACCGAGACAGGCTTGGAGACGGATGGATACTGCGTCAGTATTTCGACCAACTCACCCGCATCCATATGGGGTTTAAGCGCAGGATAAGTTGCCTGAATGATACCCAGGCCCGACAGGCCACAGCTCAGCAATATGTCTGAGTTATCTACAAGCATACTACTGGCAGGACGTTGCGAAACGACGCTATTTTTATCCGTAAATTTCCACTCCATAACCTCACGGCTATGGTCACTGAAGAAATTTACTGCCTTGTGTTTTTGCAGATCGTCTAATGACTCAGGGGTGCCATAGGTCTTGAGGTATGTCGGAGAAGCACAGGTCACCATACGAATGTCACCGAGTCGTTTCGAGATAAAGCTCGAATCCTGTAACTCGCCCAGTCGTACCACACAATCCACTCCCTCGGTAATGAGGTCCGTTTTCTTGTCGGAAGAAAGTAAAACCACTTCAATATCCGGGTACTTTTCTTTGAACTTTGTCAGATGCGGGATCAGGATGGTATGAGCTAATGAAAGTGGCACGTCCAGCCTCAGACGACCACGAGGTGGCAGCGTCGTTGAAAAGCTGGCCATCATATTATTCACTTCAGAAAGAATGGTCTTTGAACGATGGTAGAACTCTTCGCCTTCTGCGGTAACGCTGAGCTTTCGAGTGGTGCGGTGGATTAACTTAACACCCAGATCGTCTTCAAGATGCTGAATGGCTTTGCTCACGGCAGGGCGGTGTAATTGCATAAATTCAGCAGCTTTTGTGAAACTACCTTGCTCCACGACTTGCATAAAAATATTAATATATTCAATCATCTTTGAACGCATATTACCGCCTGAAATGTTGTTTTTGCGTCAGTCATATTCACTAATGCACAGAGTATTAAACCTGATTATCTCAATGAGCGTAGTGTAAGGCATGCATCGGAGACGGCATGATCTCCTGTGCTTTAATACGAAAGCTGTCAGGCCTTAACAGGGTCAGGATTGTTAATTCTGAGGAAAAAGTGAAGTACTCTTTGAGTGATTTTTCATCTTCACTTACTGAATTAAGATGTCATTTCCTGCCGCCGTGTTGCGGTACTAAAAACCTGAAAAAGGTTCTTGCTTCCGGAAATTTTCCGTTGAAAGCCTGTCAGATAAGGAAATGAAAATGCATTGCGTATCCGGTCTTAAATTGAAACCTGAGCTCCAGGCTCATCCGGGGTTTAGCCGGGTTTTTCAGCCAGGTAAGCTCACGTTTGGTTTTATTATGCCGCTGGAAGGATATCCTGACTCACCGTTTCCGTTGCTGGAAGATCATCAGATGATGGCTCAACTGGCAGATCAACTGGGATTTTCAGCGCTATGGATGCGGGATATTCCTTTCTATGACCCTTCTTTCGGCGATACCGGGCAGGTTTTTGATCCGATGGTCTACCTTGGATTTCTTGCAGCCGTCACAAGTAACATTGCATTAGGAACGGCTGGCATAGTTCTTCCATTACGCGAGCCTCTCATTGTAGCTAAGCAGGCGGTGTCAGTAGACCAACTGAGCAAGGGCAGGCTAATCCTGGGGCTGTCCAGTGGTGATCGCCCATCTGAATACCCGGCGTTCGGCGCGGATTTCGAAAACAGAGCTGAAAGATTCAGAGAGGCTGTTAACCTCATACAAAGAGTCACAACTGAAAGCTTCCCTCATATCGATACGAAACATTACGGCAGTTTAAAGGGCATGCTTAATCTCGTTCCACCACCACGGGCAGGCAGAATTCCTGCACTCATTGTTGGTCGTGCACAGCAGGATATAGACTGGCTGGCGGCGAATAGTGATGGATGGATATGGCATCGGGGAAGTTTTAACCAGTTACCTGAAATCATAAATACATGGCATCAGAACCGTCCGGATGAATATTTCCGTCCCTATGGATATGGTACCTTTTTTGATCTGGCCGAAGATCCAGATGAGCCGGTTCGCCAGAACTGGGGTGGGATCCGTGCGGGCAGAAATGCGTTAATTAACATGTGGAAAAAGCACGAATCAGCGGGCGTCAACCACGTTGCACTTAACCTCAAAACATTACAGCGGCCAACCGAAGACGTGCTTCAGGAGCTGGCTGAATATGTACTGCCTCACTTTAAAATTGACTAATGACAGCATACTGGTTAAGTGATTCTTAACTGGTATGCAGTGAATAATAATGTGGGAAACCAAAGATCATTCCACATTTTTTAATAATAAATAGAGGATTAATATGCCGGCACAAACTCATTTCCTCTGGAATGAAGGTTTCTGGCGCGCTCCTGGTGAATACGATAAAAATACCAACACCGGCCTGACCCGACTTGCTGGCTTTTGTAAATACACAGCGCCAACCCTGCACTGAATATTGTGTTAGTTTCAAAAGAGATTAAATTAATTTCGTGGTGAGAGAATTGGTACGAAATAAGTAAAACAGTAATTCATTTACAGATCTTTTCCACGACTGAAGTTGTAGTTATCATCATCTTCAGCTTCACATCTCAATGACTTTCTTCCCAGTGACTGTTCCAGTCACCCGATATATTTACCCATCAGATTGAAACCAGGAACCAGCAAATTATGCTGGAAGGAGTGCATCTATGTTAACAAGAGACATCTTATCATCTGCAGCACCCGAAGAAGTGTTTGGCAGACTCGGTACAGGTCGCTATCTATCCGATGATGAACGTCTCGCATCAATGCTGGAAATGCTTCAGTCGCGTCCGGAGGGGGAGGGCATCTGGATTTTTGCCTATGGTTCTCTTATCTGGAATCCAGCGCTTGAATTTGACCTGAGCTATCGTGGGGTTTTGAAAAACTGGAAGCGCGCTTTCTGCATGAAACTTACAGCAGGCCGGGCGACGGGAGATATTCCCGGCAGGATGCTTGCCCTGGTACCCGGCGCCGGAACTGAAGGTATTGCTTACCGACTTCGGGAGAGTGATCTTGAGCAGGAACTGGTGGTGCTGTGGAAACGTGAAATGAGCACGACATCCTATATTCCTAAATGGGAGCAGGTAGAGCTCTATAACGGGGAGGTTATTACTGCACTCGTTTTTGTTATGAGCCAGAATGACGCCACTTTTGACTGTAATTATGAATCAGAAAGCGTTGCTGAATGTATCGCTCGAGCTCAGGGACCGCTAGGAACAAATGCTGATTATCTGCATCGTCTTAATAACGCGCTGGATGAGAACAATATTACTGATGAGTACATTATTAAGTTATCTGAAAAAGTTGCAAGAATGCATGCCAGCAAGAAGCACCTGCAGTGATTGATAACTTCGGCGAATTTCACACTCTCAGACGCTCTTGTTCAAGAGCGTCTGAGAGTGCTGCCGAATAGATTTAAAAGGAATTCTTAAGCTTTACCTTGTCAGTGGCTGATTAATGCCTGCATATAAAACCATTTTTAATCAATAGCATGCATAAGACAGCCTTCCCGGGTATGATTGGTATCAGATTTAATAACTTAGTATGATCAAATCTCTGTCTTCTGACCTTTAGAGCAAGCGGATATATTTCTCTCCACGGAAATGATTCCGACCCTAAATATGAGAGACATTATGAGTACTATTAAAAAACCTGCGCGTGATTTTTCTTCCCTTGAGCAGTCAGCTGGATTTCAGCGTCGTATCCTGGGTAATTACACTATTACTGCACTTTATGATGGCATTGTAGCCATTAACCCTGAAGCATTCGCAGGGGTTACTGCTGATAAACGCCAGGCTGCCCTGCAGCGTCAATTACATCCTGTCACCGGTGAAATTGATACTTCGGTTAATGCATTCATTGTCGATACCGGTTCAAAGATTGTTCTGATCGACGCGGGCTCAGGTAATAAATTCGGGCCGACCATGGGCCGTCTTGAAGGTAGCATCAGGGCTTCTGGTTATTCCCCTGAAGACATTGATGCAGTTCTGATTACTCATCTGCATCCGGATCATGTCGGCGGCATTTCTGACGATAATGGTAATGCAACCTATCCGAACGCAACTGTCTGGGTGCCGAAGGCTGATGCTGAATTCTGGCTGGATTCAGCAACAACTGCAAAAATTCCAGAAATACAGCACTGGTTCATTGATGTTGCACAAAATACTACTGCGCCTTATATCAAAACTGGCCGTTTTCAGACTTTTCAAAATGGAGACGACCTGTTAAATGGGCTGGTGAAAGTGATTGGCCTGCCAGGGCACACTCCTGGACATTCCGGCTTCCGTATTGAATCGGCTGGTGAAACTATTTTGTTCTGGGGTGACATCACTCACTTACCAGCAGTGCAGTTGTCCCATGCTGAAGCGACGATTGACCTGGACATTATTCCGGAAAAAGCGGTGAGTTCACGAGAGTGGGCGCTGAAAGAGACGTCGTCAACGGGTATCTGGATCGGCGCGGCACATCAGGCATTTCCGGGTATTGGGCGTCTGCGCCAGGACGCAGAGGGTTACACCTGGATTGCCAGTGAGTATACCTATCTGACCGCTCGCGGCTAAGTCGTTATCAGACACAGTTATGTTTAAGCAAAGGCCCCGTCTGTGTGGAGACAGGGCCTTTTTTGTACTGGGAAGAGATGAATTAATTAATCTGACTCGGTTGACCTGGTTTATAGTGAAAACTACGAACCAATGGTCGTCATCTGAGAGTTATCAGCAGGTTGTCTGAAACGCCCGGATACGGTGAGTTCAGAGCGTTAATCTCTGTAGAGTCTCCTTGCCTTAAGTGCGCATAATCTATCTTATGTTAAATAACCTATCGCACATGTACTCAGGTAGCTTAAGTAATCTCAATTCCCCCCCTTCGGGTTTTCATTTCAGGCACAGGAGGATGTATCGCAACTAATCTGCAAGATTATTTATTGGATGATTACTACGGACGGCACGCTCTGAAGTGTACGGGAGCACCCTGATCAGCGAGAGCGTCCCGGCGCCTCCTGTCCAGAGAACAGCGTGATAATATCCCGCGAACCATGTAGCAGCCTCTCTATACGGACTTCGGTGTCCAGCACCGTGAACACGATGAGATAGCGCCCATAAGTACAACTTCTGACGCTCTGTCCCAGTTCCGGTCTTTCTTTGTAGATAACCGGCGACTCGGCTATCAGCAAGCATTGCTGGTATAGTTCTTCCGTGAAGCTCACCGCGCGCACCGGGTTATCCTGCGCGATATAATCACCGATGGTTTCCATATCCTGTTCTGCCAGAGGCGAAATACCTAGTTTCATTACGCTTTACCACCTTCGGCCTGCCGCCGATATTTTTGCGACAGGCGACCAAATACCTCTTCCGCGTTTTTGCTTTCGCCGCTGTTTATACCTGCGCTGACCGCTGTTTGCAGAGCATCAAGTTTCATCTGCTGCTCCCGTTCTTCCAGTGCCCTGAGGCCCGCACGGATCACTTCACTGGTGTTGTTATATCGCCCGCTTTCTATCTGTTCGCGAATGAACGCTTCGAAATAAGGACTGAGTGCTACGCTGGTTGGCATGATTCCTCTCCCGCTG
>Ga0308158_10005592_pt1 | contig 10269 bp, 8 predicted proteins | sample PhyBR2_FD_201038 | JGI IMG/M metagenome (GOLD analysis project Ga0308158, IMG submission 201038) | Phyllosphere microbial communities from UC Gill Tract Community Farm, Albany, California, United States - DLSLB.R2 | ecosystem: Host-associated > Plants > Phyllosphere > Unclassified | place: USA... | reverse complement strand
CGGTGCCCAGGCCGCCGCCCGGGAATCCCTGGCTCGCGTCGACGAGGTGGCCGTGCGCGCCAAGGAAGTCGCCGCGGTGCGCGACCGGTTCGCTCACGATCTGCGGGAGCTGGGTCTGTCCGTGCCCGATGCTCAGGGCAACTATGTGTGGATCGCGCTCGACCCCGAGGCGGCCGTCGCCTTCGAAGGTGAGTGCGCGAAGCAGGCCGTGGCCGTGCGTCGTCTGCAGGGCGGTGTGCGTGTGAGCATCGGACCCGATGAGGCTCTCGAGCGCGTGCTCAAGGTCGCCGCGTCGCTGTGACGATGAGTGCGGAGACGACGGTGGACACGGACCTGGACGGACTTGCGGCCGAGCTGAGCGCGGGCGCCCTGGTCACCGATCGGGATGTCATCGAGTCCTATTCGTCGGATAAGGCCCTGTTCTGTCCGGTGGGGACCGCCTCGGCGCTCGTACGAGCTGCCGACGTCGATGATGTGGTCGCGGTGATGCGCTTCGCCACCGCGCATCGGATCCCGGTGGTCACTCAGGGTGCCAGGACGGGTTTGTCGGGGGCGGCGAACGCCACCGACGGGGCGCTCCTGCTCAACGTCGCGAAGCTGAACGCGATCGTCGACATCGACGAGGTGAACCAGACCTGCCGTGTCCAGCCCGGTGTCATCAACCAAGACCTCAAATCGGCTCTGGCCGAGCACGGTCTGTCGTATCCGCCGGATCCGGGGTCGGTGGCGATCTCCACGATCGGCGGGAACGTCGCGACGAACGCCGGCGGCATGTGCTGTGTGAAATACGGGGTGACGCGAGACTACGTGCGCGGTCTGACCGTGGTCCTCGCCGATGGGACAGTGACCCGGTTGGGTCGGCAGACGGCGAAGGGTGTGGCCGGTCTCGATCTGGCGGGTCTGTTCGTCGGGTCCGAGGGGACTCTGGGAGTCATCGTCGAGATCACCCTCGGGCTCAGACCTCTGTTGACTCCGCCGGTGACCGGTGTCGGGATCTTCCCGGACTTGGAATCGGCCGGGCATACGGTCTCTGAGTTCATGGCCTCCGGGGCGGCCCCGTCGATGCTCGAGCTCATGGACGGAGGCACCGTGGGCATGATCAATGCCTATGGTGATTTCGGGCTGCCCGACGGGGCCGGTGCGCTGTTGTTGGTGCAGTCGGATGCTCCGGGGCAGGCCGGTGTGACCGAGCTGCAATCGTTCGAGGCGATCGCCAGAGCGCAGGGTGCCGATGAGGTGTTCTTCTCCGATGATCCGGCGGATTCGGAGATGCTGGTCGCGGCTCGTCGGGCTGTGTCTCCGGCGATGGAGAAGTACGTGTCGGGGCTCGGTGGGGGAGAGCTCATCGATGATGTGTGCGTTCCTCGGTCCCGCCTCGGCGAGTTCTTCGCCAGGTTGGACGAGATCGCGGCCCGGCATTCGGTGGAGGTGTCCACGGCCGGGCATGCCGGGGATGGGAATATGCATCCGAGTGTGCTCTTCGATGCCCAGGATGAGGCGAGTGTGGCCGAGGCGAAGGAGACGTTCGCTGAGATCATGCAGCTGGGTCTCGATCTGGGTGGGACGATCACGGGTGAGCATGGGGTCGGGTATCTGAAGAAGGGCTGGCTGGTGCGCGAACTCGATGCGGGTGCGCGGGCGCTGCAGACCTCGATCAAGGCGGCGGTGGATCCGTTGGGGATCCTCAACCCGGGCAAGATGCTCGGCTGATTCTCCTCTTCATGTCTCGGAATGTGACGGTTCGCGACCGACTGTGACCGGTCGCGGCCGGCCCCGTCAGGGCGCGGCCTAAGGTGCTGGGAAAAGAGAGGAATCCCCATGACGCTCACCCAGCTGCCCGTTCTCGACCTCAGCCTCGCCGATGACCCCGCGACCGCCGAACAGTTCCGCGAGGACCTGCGTCGCGTCACTCACGAGATCGGCTTCTTCTACCTCACCGGCCACGGCATCCCCGACGCCGAATTCAGCCGCATCATCGATGTCGCCCAGAACTTCTTCGCACTGCCCGAGGACGAGAAGCTCGCGATCGAGAACACGAACTCCCCGCACTTCCGCGGCTACACCCGCACCGGCGGCGAACGCACCCAGGGCCGCGTGGATTGGCGCGAGCAGATCGACATCGGCCCCGAACGCACACCCGTGGCCGAACCGGTCAACGACTTCGACCATCTCACTGGCCCCAACCAGTACCCGGAATCGCTGCCCGAGCTGCGGGAGGCCACGGACTCCTGGCATGCGCAGCTGAGCGAGGTCGGCGCACGCCTCCTCGAACAGTGGGCGCTCAGTCTCGGCCAGCCCGGCGATCATTTCGCCGACGCGTTCGCCGAGGATGCCGAATCCTTCATCAAGATCGTTCGCTATCCCGAAGCCGAGTCCGAGTCCGTGACCCAGGGGGTGGGCGAGCACCGCGACGGCGGCACCCTGACCCTGCTCTACCCGCAGCCGGGCACCACCGGTCTGCAGGTGCTCACTGACGACGGTTGGATCGATGCGGATCCGATCGAGAACACCTTCGTCGTCAACATCGGCAAACTCCTCGAAGTCGCCACGAACGGCTACCTCAAGGCCACCGTCCACCGGGTCCTGCCGACCGGTCCCGGCCAGGACCGCATCTCCATCCCGTTCTTCTATAACCCGGCGCTCAGCGCCCGCCTGCCCGAGGTCGCACTGCCCGACGAACTCGCCGCCGAGGCCCGCGGGGTCACCGACGACGAACGCGATGCCCTCTACGCCGTCTATGGGGAGAACGCGTTCGCCTCCCGGCTGCGCTCCCACCCGAACGTCGCCGAGAAGTACTATCCGGAGCTCGTGGGGGCCCAGGGCTGAGGAATCGCGTCAGCGGCGAATCTGTTCTGCGAGCACCGCGATGTCGTCGGGACGGACCCGGCAGCAGCCGCCGATGATCCGTGCGCCGAGGTGGGTCCACTCCGCCACCGGCCACGACCCGACGCCGGGCTCCGCGCCGTCGTGCCACGTCAGAGTGTCCGCGTCGTAGGTTTCGCCCGAGTTCGGGTAGGCGATGAGCGGCAGGTCTGTGTGCTTGGACAGTTCGCTCAGCGCCGGGGTCACGAGGGACGGGCGAACGCAGTTGACCCCGATCGCATACACGCTCACCGAGGCGGCCACCACCTCGGCGAAGTCCGCCAGGGTGCTGCCGTCGGGCATGGTCGGGGCGGTCGTGTCCGTGGTGCCCTGTAGAGTCACGGTCACCCAAGCCGGAAGGCCGATGTCCTCGGCCAGAGCGATGAGGGCGCGGATCTCATCGAGGCGCGGTTGGGTTTCGATGGCGAGCAGGTCCGCACCCGCCTCGGCGAGGGCTTCGATGCGCGGACGATGGAAGGCGGTGTAATCCTCAGGACTCCGGTGATAGCTTCCCGTGTACTCGGCGCCGTCGCCGAGCGCCGCACCATACGGGCCGACAGACCCGGCGACGAGGATACTTGTGCCTGGTGCGGCACAGCGATCTGCCGCAGCGCGCGCGATGCGCACGCTGTCGCCGGTGATCCGGCTGCCCTCCTCGGCGCTGATTCCCGCCGCGGCGAACCCGAGCGGCGTCGCCTGGTAGCTCGCGGTCGTGAGTATCCGGGCTCCGGAGTTCGCGAAGGCGGTGTGCACAGCGCGCAGGGTGTCGGGGACACGGCGGATGAGCTCGGCCGACCACAGTGCATGGTCGAGGTCGATGCCGCGATCCTCGGCGGCACTGCCCAGCCCGCCGTCGATGACGATGGGGGCGGCCTCCTCGGCGAGAGTGAGCATCTGGGTGAACGTCATGGACTTAGTTAAGCTTGTCTGGTGACTACAGACGAAACTCCGGCAGCATCCGAGACCGCCCCCATCAACGACCGATCGCAGTTCGGCTTCGAGGTGGGCACCCGCATGGACACGGGCGGACGCACCGGAGTCATCCGCACCCCGCACGGCGACATCCAGACCCCCGCGTTCATTCCCGTCGGCACGAAGGCCACGGTCAAGGCCGTGCGCCCCGACGAGGTCGCGGAACTCGGCGGTCAGGCGGTGCTCTCGAACGCCTACCACCTCTATCTGCAGCCGGGATCGGACCTCATCGACGAGGCCGGCGGGCTGGGGAAGTTCATGAACTGGCCCGGACCCACCTTCACCGACTCCGGCGGATTCCAGGTGATGAGTCTCGGCTCGGGGTTCAAGAAGGTCATCTCGATGGAGTCGACGGGGGAGCAGAACGACGAGCTCGTCGCCGTCGGCAAGGAACGGCTGTCGAACGTCGACGATGACGGGGTCACGTTCAAGTCCCACCTCGACGGATCGATGCACCGGTTCACGCCGGAGATCTCGATGCGGGTGCAGCACGAACTCGGCGCCGACATCATGTTCGCCTTCGATGAGCTGACCACGCTGGTGAACACCCGCGGCTACCAGGAGGAATCGCTCGAGCGGACCCGGCTGTGGGCGATCCGCTGCATCGAAGAGCACTTCCGCCTCACCGAGGAGCGGTCGCACCGGCCCTACCAGGCACTGTTCGGGGTCCTCCAGGGTGCGCAGTATGAGGATCTGCGGCGCAAGGCCGCCCGCGACCTGGGCGCGATGGACTTCGACGGCTACGGCATCGGCGGGGCACTGGAGAAGGAGAACCTCGGCATCATCATCCGCTGGGTGTGCGAGGAGCTGCCGGAGAACAAGCCGCGGCACCTGCTCGGCATCTCCGAACCCGACGACCTGTTCGAAGCGATCAAGACCGGCGCGGACACCTTCGACTGCGTCTCGCCCTCCCGCGTGGCCCGCAACGCCGCGATCTACACCCGCGACGGCCGGTACAACCTCACCGGCGCGAAGTACCGCCGCGATTTCGGCCCGCTCGATCCCGACTGCACGTGCTACACGTGCCAGAACTACTCACGGGCGTACCTGCGGCACCTGTACAAGGCGAAGGAGATGCTCTTCTCCACCCTGTGCACCATCCACAACGAGCACTTCGTCGTCTCGCTCGTCGCCGAGATCCGCCAGGCGATGATCGACGGCCGCTTCGACGAGCTCGAAACCGAGGTCCTCGGCCGCTACTACGCGAAGAAGTAGCCGCGCTTCCGGCGGTCGCTGCGGTCGCCCGCCGGCCCCACACGCTTCCGCCCGCAGGTGAGTCATCGACTTCTGATCAGCACATCGAGTTCTATCCCGATGACCTGATCAGAAGTCGATGTCGGCCAGGGACAAAACTCGATGACACTCGCCGACAACCGCTTTCCGTTCGGGGCCAGCCGTTGTGCGTCCGGTGCATCAGTTCGCGAACGCGCGCCGGTCGGCTAAGGCGTCATTGAAATCTACGCTTCAGCCGCGTCGAGTTCGTAGCTGGGTTCGTGGCGTTTGACGAGCTTGATGACCCGGTAGGTCACGGGCAGGAAGATGATCTCGACGGCGACCTTGTAGACGAAGCCGACGATGATGTAGTTGAGGAAGTCGAGCCCCGGGATGACACCGGCGAAGGCGATGATGCAGAACAGCAGCGTGTCGACGAACTCGCCGACACCGGTCGACGTGAGCAGCCGCACCCACAGCTTCGACTCGCCCATGCGCTTCTTCACCGCCACGAGCACCCACGAGTTGAGCAGCTGGCCGACGAAGTAGCCGACGAGGGAAGCCGCGACGATGCGCGGGTAGAAGCCGAGCACGGCGGCGAACGCGTCCTGGTTCTCGTACCCGGGCCCCGGAGGCGAGATGAGCACGAGCCAGAAGACGAAGGTGGCCAGGATCTGCAGGGCGAATCCGGTGATCACGGCTTTGCGAGCGGCTTTGAAGCCGTACACCTCGCTGATCACATCACCGAGGATGTAGGCGATCGGGAAGAGGAACGCGCCGCCGTCGGTGACGATCGGACCGAAGCCGATGACCTTCGTGGCCGAGATGTTCGAGATGATGAGCACCGCGCAGAACACGGCGAGGAAGACCGCATAATAGCGGCCCCGGGAGGAAGCGAAAGCTGCGAATCGTGCAGCCGAGGTGGTGGTGTGCGCCGGATCGGTGGTGCGATCCGGCTGCCCAGACTCGGACTCGGAACGCCCAGACTCAGGACTCTTCTGCGACAACGGTGATTTCCTTTCCTCCGGTGACCGTGAGCAGCTGCTCGTACGTCAGAGGCACCATCGAATTCGGTGTCCCCGCGCCGGCCCAGAGAACAGGATAGTCCTTCAGCGACACATCGACATAGGTCGGAATCGGCCCCGGATGACCGCAGGGAGCGACCCCGCCGATGACCTGCCCCGTGGCCTCGCGGACGAGTTCCTTCGACGCCCGGTCGAGGGAGTCGACGCCGATGAGTTCGGCGACATGTGCGGTGTCGACCCGGTGGGCGCCCGAGGCCATGATGAGCACGGGTTCGCCGCCGGAGGAGAAGATGAGGCTGTTCGCGATCGCTCCGACCTCGATGCCCAGCGCTTCGGCCGCTGCGGCCGCCGTCGGCGTCGAGCCGTCGAAGATCTCGATGCGCGGATCGATGCCCGCAGCCGCGAGATCGGCGGCGACCGCCTCGTGGTTGGGGTGGTCCCACCTCGCCGAGGCGGCTCCGAACTGGGTCTCGGTCGTTTCCTCCCCGTCGACCTCGGTCACGGGTTCCGCGAGGCCGCGACGGCGCAGCAGCGGGGCGACATCCGGGCGGGTGCCGAAGAAGCGTTCGATCGCCGCCATCGGGTCGACCGAATAGCCGGGGGCGAGGATCGCCTCGCGGAAGGCATCTCCGGCTTCTCGGTTGAGTCCGCCCTGGGACTCGAACCATTCGCTCACCCAGGCGGCGATGACTTCGGAGTAGAGGTAGGAGTAGTAGCCGGCCGCATACCCGGAGGCGAAGATGTGCCCGAAGTACGTCGACCGGTAGCGCGGCGGAACGAGCGGCGAGAAGCCGGCCGCGGCGAGCACCTCCGATTCGAAGGACAGGACTTCGGTGATGTGCTCTCCGGCCTCGAGCGAATGCCAGGACAGGTCGAGCATGGCAGCGGCGAGGTATTCGATCGTGTCGAAGCCCTGCCCGAACTTCTCTGAGGCGATGAGCGCGTCGACGAGTTCGGCCGGCATCGGCTCGCCCGTGTCGACGTGCTTGGCGAAGTGGGGGAGGACCTGCGGGTGGAAGCGCCACATCTCATTGAGCTGGGACGGGAATTCGACGTAGTCGCGGGGGACGGCGGTACCGGCCGTCGACGGGTAGGTGGAGTTCGCGAAGAGCCCGTGGAGGACGTGGCCGAATTCGTGGAAGAACGTCGTCAGCTCAGTCGGATTGAGCAGCGTGGGCCGGCCCGGACCGGGCTTGGCGAGGTTGAGCGAGAGGGTGACGACCGGCAGCAGCCCGGTCAGCCGGGAGGCCGGAACCAGCTGGTCCATCCAGGCCCCGCCGCGCTTCGTATCCCTCGAGTACGGGTCGATGAGGACGAGCCCCAGGTGACGTTCGTTGACATCGGTGACCTCATAGACGCGGACGTCCTCATGCCAGGCGGTGACACCCTCGTACGGGGCGAACGTGATTCCGTACAGTCCGGTGGCGGCCCGGAAGACGCCTTCGGTGAGGACTGTGTCGAATTCGAAGTACTTGGCCACCTCGTCGGGGTCGATGCCGAATTCGTCGGCGCGGAACTTCGCAAGGTAGTACTTGACGTCTTCGGACGCGACCGTCTCGAGGCCGTAGCGCTCCTTGACCTGCGCAAGTTCCTCATCGAGTTGGGCATTCGCGGGATTGATGAGCGAGGAGACGATGTCGGCAGCGGCATCGGGGTTGCCGGCCGTCTGATTGTCGATGGCGAAGGACGAGTAGGAAGGGTATCCGAGAAGATGCGCCTTCAGCGCACGCAGCGCCGTGGTGTCGGCGACCTGGGTGCGGGTGTCGCCGTCGCCGCCGCGGGATCCACGGGCCATCGAGTTGTTCAGCACGTGCCGACGCGTCTGTGCTGTGCTCAGGGATTCGAGCACGCCCTGTTGGGTGAAGTTGTTCAGCGGCAGCAGGTAGCCGTCGACGCCGCGTTCGGTGGCACGATTCGCCGCTGCCGCGATCTGATCGTCGTTCATCCCGGCCAGGGAATCGGCCTCACTGAGGTGGACGGCCAACTCGCGCGTATCGAGCTGCAGCGCGCGGGAGAAGGAGTTCTCCAAAGTGGTCAGTTCGGCCGCGATCGTGGCCATCTGCTCGCGTTCGTCCTCGCCGAGGCGGGCGCCCGCACGCACGAACTGATCGATAGTCAGTTCCTGCTGACGCTTGTCCTCGGGGTTCAGGTCGGAGACCGAAACCTGCTCGATGCGGTGGAAGAGGTCGACGTTCAGCAGGATCTCGGTCTCGGTGGCCGACAGGAGTTCCCAGGTCTCGGAGATGGCGTCGGTGAGTTCGGGACGCAGATGATTCGACTCGATGGCTGCTGCCACGGAGGCGATGCGGGTCATCGGCACGGACGCGGATTCGAATCTCACGGTGGTGGAGAAGAACGTGGACTCGGCGTCGTCGGCGATGATGGCGGCCACCTCGGCGCGGGCGAAATCGGTCGCCGTGTGAACCGCGGTCAGCAGCGTCTCCGGGGTGACTGCGGCGAAGTCGGGCAGCGAATAGTCGGTCTGCGGGTCGAGGAACGCTTCCCAGACATCGATGCTGTTCGGATCTGCGCTCATTTTCTCGACGATTCACTTTCTGAAGCGGGTGGGGGTTCGCTCCGATCCTAACGTGAGTCGACCGGCCAGTGCATGATCGCTGGTTACACTGGGTTCCATGGGCACTGGGCAGGGCAAGTCCCTCACACTCAACAGCGCGTTCCGGCTCGGTTTCACCGGCGCCCTGGGCGTCGGGCTGGCGATCGTGGTGATGACGGCGCTGCAGTCCTTGGCGACCGTGATCATCTATATCGGTCTGGCACTGTTCCTCGCTCTCGGGCTCGAGCCGATCGTGCAGTGGCTCGTCGACCGCAAGGTTCCGCGGTCGCTGTCGGTGCTCATCGTCGTCGTGGCATTCATCCTCATCGTCGTCGGCGTCGCACTGCTCATCGCGCCGGCCGTGATCAGTCAGATCCAGACGTTCGTCGCGGATCTGCCCGGGATCGTGGCGAACCTTGCCACGACCGGGTGGGTGACGGAGCTCGAAGAGCAATTCACCGGCGCGATCGACATCGATGCGGTGTTCGCCAACATCTCGGAGTGGGCCTCGGATCCGAAGAATGTGCTCTCCCTCGGCGGCGGCGTCGTGTCGATCGGGGCGGGAATCCTCAGCTTCCTCACCGGGGTGATCATCGTCGTCATCCTCACCATCTACTTCGCCGTGTCCATGCCGACGATCAAATCCGCGATGTTCTCCCTGGTCGCAGCCTCATCGCGGCCGACGGTCGAGTCCGTCACCGAGGAGGTCACCCGATCCATCGGACGCTACGTCCTCGGTCAGGTGTCTTTGGGTGTCATCAACGGCGTATGCTCGGCGATCTTCCTCACCATCATCGGCGCCCCGCTGCCGGCGCTGTTGGCGTTCGTGGCGTTCCTCGCCTCGCTCATTCCCCTGGTCGGCCCTATCACCGGGGCGATCATCATCACCGCTTCCTGCCTGATGGTCTCGCCCGGGCTGGGCATCACAGCCGGAATCTACTACCTCGTGTACATGCAGGTCGAGGCGTATCTGCTCAGCCCGCGGATCATGAACAAGGCCGTCGACGTGCCCGGTGCCCTCGTCATCATCGCCGCGATCGCCGGCGGAACCCTAGGCGGTGTGCTCGGTGCGGTGGTCGCGGTGCCGGTGGCCGCCTCGGCGCTCATCATCATCCGCAAGGTCGTCGTCCCGGCGCAGGCGAAGAAGTAGGAACGGCTGGCCGACTGTCAGTCGTGGTCGTCGTGGTGGTCTGAACCGATGCGGGTGACGAGGGCGTGAATGATGAGCTTGACGATGAAATATGTGCCGAAATAGCCGACCGCTGCGACGACGAGCGTGACGAGCAGGTTGGACTCCCCGGTACCGACCACTGACAGTGTGGCGAACACCGTGACGGTGATCGCCGCGAGATACGGGATCAGTCGGAGGACGGGGGATTCGGGCTCGCTCATGGGGCTGAGTCTAGCAACGGGGTACCGGAGCCTCGACGCGGAGTCTAGGGTGGAGCCCATGACTGAAGCCGACTGGAGAGCTCAGCGCGACGATGCCGTCCCCGAAGACGTGGAACGGCTGCTTGCAACCGTGCCGGAATGGTTCGGCAGACCCGAATCCAACGCCGAATACATCGACGACGCGCGCCGCATGGAGACGTGGACGGTCCGCGACGAACATGGCCGAGTCGTCGGAGTCACGTTGGTGACGCA
>Ga0308158_10005591_pt1 | contig 10269 bp, 8 predicted proteins | sample PhyBR2_FD_201038 | JGI IMG/M metagenome (GOLD analysis project Ga0308158, IMG submission 201038) | Phyllosphere microbial communities from UC Gill Tract Community Farm, Albany, California, United States - DLSLB.R2 | ecosystem: Host-associated > Plants > Phyllosphere > Unclassified | place: USA... | reverse complement strand
CGTGCACGAGGCGGCGCGCGAGGGACGCGAGGATCTTGAGGTGGTCCGCGTCGCCCTCGGCGGGCGCGGCGATGAGGAACACGAGCGTGGCCGGGCCGTCGGGTGCACCGAAGTCGACACCGGCGGGCACGCGGCCGACGGCGAGGGACGGGGCGACGACGTGCGCCGAACGCGCGTGCGGCAGGCCGATGCCGCCGGGCATGCCGGTGGCCATCTTGGCCTCGCGCTCCTGGACGTCGGCGAGGAAGCCCTCAGCGGACGTCACGCGTCCCTCGGCGACGAGCAGGTCGATGAGGGCTCGGGTGACCTGTGTGCGGTCGGTCCCGGGCAGGTCGAGGGCGACGAGCCCTGGGGTGATGAGGTTGGTGCTCACGTCACAGCTCCTTCAGTGCGATGCGGCGGGGCGGGTCTGTCAGGGTGCGCACCTCGTCGAGGTGCAGGTCGTTCGGGGTGGGGACGGCAGATCCGGGGAGCAGCACTGCCGCGCGTCCCCACGCGGCCGCATGCTGGAGCGCGAGCAGCGGGGAGCCGACGCCGTGACGCCGGTCCCCTTCCTGCGTCGCGACGGAGAGGTAGCCGGCGAGGGTGCAGTCCCCGGCGCCGACTGTCGATCGTGGGACGAGGGCGTCGCCGCCGGCCCACCAGGTACGGACGTCGCCGGGTGCGGCGTCGGCGTGCTCCCGGCGGACGAGCATGAGCCCGTGGGCGCCGAGCGAGACGAGCACGGAGCGGGTGCCCCGGTCGATGACCTGGGTCGCGGCGTCGACGACGTCGCCGACCGTGACGAGCTCGCGTCCGGTGAGCTCGGCGAGCTCTTCGTCGTTGGGCTTGATGAGCTCGAGCCCGCCGGTCTCGACGGCGCGGGCGAGCGGAGCGCCGGAGGTGTCGAGGACGACGCGGGCGCCGAGCCCGGTGCACACCTCGGCGACGTGCCCGTAGAAGTCGTCGTCGAGACCTGCGGGCAGGCTGCCCGCCCCGACGACGACGGGCGAGCGTCCGGCGGCGGTCGCCTGGGCGACCTCGTCGCGCAGGGCGTCGAGCAGCTCGCTCACGTCGTGGCTGCTGAGCGTGTCCCCGGGGGCGTTGATCTTGGTCGTGGTGCCTGAGGCGTCGACGAGGGTGACGTTGGAGCGGGTGTCGCTGTCGACGGGGACGGGGTGTGCCGGGACGTGGCTGGCGGCGAGCTCGGCGATCATCTGCGCGCCGTCGGGGCCGCCTGCGGGGAAGATCGCGATGCTCGCGGTGCCGGCGGCGGTCAGCGCGCGGGTGACGTTGAGGCCCTTGCCGCCTGCGTCGACGCGGGTGGCGTGCGCGCGGTTGATGCCGCCGAGGTGGATGGTCTCGGCGGCGTAGGTGCGGTCGAGGCTGGGGTTGGGGGTGAGGGTGATGATCATGCGAGCTCCACGGTGAGGCCGGCGTCGGTGAGCTCGGCCTGCAGGTCTGGGTCGAGGGCGTCGTCGGTGAGGAGGAGGTCGACGTCGTCGAGGTCGACGACCTTGGCGAAGTCGGAGCGGCCGACCTTGGAGTGGTCGGCGAGGACGACGACGCGGCGTGCGGCGCGGACGAACGCCCGCTTGATGCTCGCCTCGGCGAGGTCGGGCGTGGTGACGCCGCGGTCGGGGGTGATGCCGTTGGCGCCGAGGAAGAGGATGTCGGCGTGGAGCTCGCTGAGGACGCGCTCTGCCCAGGGGCCGACGCTCGCGAGCGTGCGGCCGCGCATGAGGCCGCCGACGAGGTGGAGGGTGATGTTCGGCCGGGTGGCGAGGACGGTGGCGATCGGGAGGCCGTTGGTCACGACGGTGAGCTCGCGGTCGGTCGGGAGGAGCTCGGCGAGGCGGACGGTCGTGGTGCCGGCGTCGAGGAGGATCGTCGCCTGCTCGGGGAGCTCGGCGAGCTGGCGGACGGCGGCCCTCGCGATCCGCTTCTTCTCTGCGGCGTTGCGGCTCTCCTTGTCGGCGATCCCGGGCTCGATGCCGAGCGTCTCGATCGCGACCGCGCCACCGTGGACGCGGCGCAGCAGGCCCTGGCGCTCGAGGACGGACAGGTCGCGCCGGATCGTCTCGGGTGTGACGGCGAGGGCGGTGGCCAGTGCTGTGACCTCGACGCGTCCTGCGGTGCGGGACTCGGCGAGGATCGCGCGGTGGCGCTCGGGTGCGTACACATCAACTCCGTCGTTGCCTCGACACCCCCGTTCGGATGTCTGTATGTACTTGTATATGCCCGATCATGTCCGGATGCAAGGGCCTGAGTGGCCCCGATCACGTTCCCCCAGGTCGCTGAGGCGAAGAACAGTCGCGCTGGGGCGCCTGGCCGTGTCCGTCCAGACGCGACGAGACGAGACGCCCGCGCTCCCCAGAGCGCGGGCGTCTGGCGACGTCTCGGTCAGCCTGTGACGGCTTTGAGGCCCATCGCGGCGAGCGCCTTGCGGGAGCTGGTGAACCAGTTGCGGGAGCCGCCGTCGCGCACGTTGGTGCCCGAGTGGATGCCGTAGGCGTTGGCGCCGTAGAACCAGGGACCGCCGCTGTCTCCGCCCGCGGAACCGGTCGTGCCCTCGGTCATGGCGAGGTCGCAGATCGTGTAGCTCAGGTTCGGGTACTTGGTGCACGCGGAGGTGTACTTCACCGTGCTGCACCCGGATCCGGTCCCGGTCGCCGCGCCGAAGCGGCACACCCGCGTGCCGACCTTGAGCACGGGGTGGGCGCGGACGTTGCGGTACTTGCCCCAGTCGTAGCGGAACTGGGCGTTGCCTCCGCTCTTGGAGCGGTGCCACTGGGCGTCGCCCGTGCTGTTGGACGTGAAGAGGCTCGCGTTGTAGAGGTTGTCCCCGCTGACGATCGTGAGGTCCTGCGGGCAGTGCTTCGCCGTGAGGACCCCGATGTTCGAGCCGGACTTCGCGGTGAATGCTGTGGTGCAGCGCAGCGCGCTGCTGTTGCGGTTCGCGAGGAGCTGGCCGCCGCTCGCCGCTTCGTTGACGTTCTCGAGCGTGCGGTCGACGTCGACCGTCACGGCGTCCTCGGCCTGCTCGCTGGCGTCCTCGGGTGCGGCGTCCTCGTAGGCCTCGACGGCCGCGGCCTCGACCCGGCTCTCTGCGCGCCCTTCCGTGATGGCGATCTCGATGTCGCCGGTCTGAGGTTCGACGAGCGTCATGAGCTCGCCGTCGTCCGGGAGCACCTCGGCGACGGCCTGGGCGACCGCCTCGTTGATCTCGGACGCCTGCGCGTCGCTGAGTGCGGCGCCGCCACGCGCCGTGATGCGCGGATGGTCGGCGAGCGCGGCCTCGACGTCGTCGGGCACAGGGCCCGTGAAGGCGATGTAGGCGTCGCCGTCGTCGGTGAACCCTGCCGCCGAGAACGAGTCGGCGTGCGCCTCGATCAGCGGGTCGAGGATCTCGTCGACCTCGACCTGGAACTGGGCCTGCTGCGCGAGCGTGTCAGGGTCGAGGCCTGACTCCTCCGCGTCCCGGGCCACGTCGACCGCGAGCGCTCGGGCGCTCTGGTCCTCCTCACCGGCGTGGGCCGCGTTGACCCCACCCCACCCCCACAGCGCCGCCATAGCGACCGCGAGAAGACCGGTTCCCCACCTGCGAGCTCGTTTTCCTGTCACGTGTGCCCCCACGACCACGTCGGACGGGATGCGTCCTGTGGCGCGCCCCCTTGCGTGCGACGCTAACCGCTCGCCGGGTGGAGGGCAACAGTGCCCGGATCGCGGGCCAGCCGCAGGATCACGCGGGAATCAGGGCAGCCTCAGCGACCTCAGCGCGCGCAGCCCGGCCGTGAGCACCTCCTGCCCCTTCCCTGCGGGGAGGGTGAACAGCTCGTCGAGCGATGCGCCGTGACGCACGAGCCGCTGTCCTACGACGGTCTGCGCCTCGGTCATCTGCTCGATGCTCTCGCGGCCGTGCCGGCGCCCGACCCCGGACGACCCGAACCCGCCCATGGGCGCGCCGACCGAGCCCCACGCGGCTGCGTAGCCGTCGTTGATGCCGACGGACCCCGAGCGGACCTGCGCGGCGAGCTCGCGGCCGCGCCGCAGGCTCGACGTCCAGATGGAGGCGTTGAGGCCGTACTCGGTGTCGTTCATGACGCGGATCGCCTCGGCGTCGTCGCGGACACGCTGGACGGCCACGACGGGCCCGAACGTCTCCTCGGTCGCGCACAGGGCATCGGGCGGGACGTCGGCGAGGACGGTCGGCTCGTAGAAGAGCTGCCCGAGGTCGGTGCGGTGCACGCCGCCGACGAGGACACGCGCGCCGCGCGCGATCGCGTCGTCGACGTGCTCGGAGATGCGCTCGAGCTGGGCGTCGTTGGTGAGCGAGCCCATGTCGTGCGTGTAGTCGAGCCCTGGACCGATGCGCAGCTCGCGCACCGCGTCGACGAAGCGGGCGAGGAACTCGTCGGCGACAGCCTCGTGGACGAGGAGCCGCTCGATCGACATGCAGAGCTGGCCCGTGTTCGAGAAGCACGCACGCACAGCACCGGCGACCGCCGACTCGAGGTGGGCGTCCGCCGCGACGTAGAGGGGGTTCTTGCCGCCGAGCTCGAGGGTCATCCCGATCAGGCGGCCGGCGGCCTGCTGAGCGACCTTGCGGCCGGTCGCGGTCGAGCCGGTGAACACGAGGTGGTCGACCTGGTCGATGAGCGCCTCGCCGATGTCGCGGCCACCCGTGACGACCTGCAGGACACCCTCGGGAAGGCCTGCTCGCGCGAGCGCGTCCGCGGCCCACAGGGCCGTGAGCGACGCCTGCTCGTCGGGCCGCAGCACGACGGCGTTGCCCGCGAGCAGCGCGGGCAGCGCGTCGGCGAGGGCGAGCGTCAGCGGGTAGTTCCAGGGCGAGATCACGCCGACGACACCGACCGGGCGGCGGTGCACGGTCGCGGCCGTCAGGACGGGCAGCATGCCGGCGACCCGGCGCGGACGCAGGTAGCGCGGCCCCTGGACGCCGTAGTGCCGGCAGACCTGCGCGACGTCGGCGACCTCCTCGAACGCGCTCGCGCGCGCCTTGCCGTTCTCGAGCTGGATGAGGTCGAGCACGGCCGACTGTTCCGCGAGGACGATGTCGTGGAGAGCGAGGAGCACGCGTGCCCGCTCGGTCGCGCTGCGCCGCGCCCACTCCCCCTGCGTCTGGCGCGCGCGGCCGACCGCGGTCGAGACGTCCTCCCGGGTGGAGCGCGGGACGCTCGCGATCGGCGCGCCCGTCTGAGGTGAGTGCACGAGGCGGCTCCCGCCGCCCGGCGATGCGACGACGCGCGCCACGAGGTGGGCGACGTCGCTGGGCTCGAGGAGCAGGGTCGCGGTCGGCTCGTCCACGTCGACGAGGCCGGAGGCGTCAGGGCCGCCGGGCGCCGTGTTCTCGTTGGTCATGGGTTCACGGTACGTGGCGTCCCTGACAGTCGACCGCAGCCAGGGCGGAGCAGCTAGAGACCGCCCGGTGCGGACGTGAACCGGCGCCCGAGCACGACCGTCTCCTGGTCGTCGTACCCGAGGCGCTCGTAGAAGCCGAGGACCGCGTCGTTCGTGCGGCGGACCATGAGCTGCACCTTGACCGCGCCTGCGGCCGCGAGCCAGGCCTCGGCGGCGACCACGAGGGCCCGTCCGCGCCCCGAGCCCTGCAGTCCCGGCGCGACGCCCAGGTAGTAGAGCCAGCCGCGGTGGCCGTCGTACCCGGCCATGACGGCGCCTGCGACCGCGGCGCCGTCGCGCGCGACGAGGACCGTCGACGTCTCGCCCATGACCGCGTCCTGGAAGTCCCGGACCGGGTCGTTCCACGGCCGCGTGAGCTCGCAGTCACGCCACAGCGCGACCACGGCGTCGACGTCGGTCAGCTGGGCAGGCTCGATCGTCACGGCGGTCATGATCTCCTCGGGGGACGGCGAAGGCCGCGAGCGCTCAGCGGTCGCGGCCTTCGACGGACGGTGTCAGTGCGGCTGGTAGGGCGAGACGACGACCTCGACGCGCTGCAGTTCCTTGAGGTCGCTGTAACCGGTCGTGGCCATCGCTCGGCGCAGGGCGCCGACGAGGTTGAGCGTCCCGTCGGACTGGCGGCCCGGGCCGAACATGATCTCCTCGAGCGAGCCGCACGTGCCGACCTGGACGCGCTCGCCGCGCGGGAGCTGCGGGTGGTGCGCCTCGGGGCCCCAGTGCCAGCCCTGGCCGGGCGCCTCGTCGGCGCGCGCCAGTGCGGCCCCGACCATGACGGCGTCGGCGCCGCACGCGACGGCCTTGACGAGGTCGCCGGAGCGGCCGATGCCGCCGTCGGCGATGACGTGGACGTAGCGGCCGCCCGACTCGTCGAGGTAGTCGCGACGTGCTGCGGCGACGTCGGCCACCGCGCTCGCCATCGGGGCGTGGATGCCGAGCGTCGTGCGCGTCGTGTGGGCGGCACCGCCGCCGAAGCCCACGAGGACGCCGGCCGCGCCCGTGCGCATGAGGTGCAGGGCTGCGGTGTACGTCGAGGCGCCACCGACGATCACGGGGACGTCGAGCTCGTAGATGAACCGCTTGAGGTTGAGCGGCTCAGCGTTGGAGGAGACGTGCTCCGCGGAGACGGTCGTGCCGCGGATGACGAACAGGTCGACTCCCGCGCCGACGACGTCCGCGTAGAACTCCTGCGTGCGCTGCGGCGACAGGGCGCCAGCGACGGTCACGCCCGCGGCGCGCACCTCCTGGAGGCGCGCCTTGATCAGCTCGGCCTTGATGGGCTCGGAGTAGATCTCCTGCATGCGGCGCGTCGCGTCCTCGGGGGCGAGGCGCGCGATCTCGTCGAGGAGGGGCTGCGGGTCCTCGAAGCGGGTCCACAGGCCCTCGAGGTCGAGGACGCCGAGGCCACCGAGCTTGCCCAGGGCGATCGCGGTCGCGGGGCTCATGACGGAGTCCATCGGGGCGGCGATGATCGGCGTCTCGAAGTGGTAGGCGTCGATCTGCCAGGACACCGACACGTCCTGCGGGTCGCGCGTGCGCCGGGAGGGCACGATCGCGATGTCGTCGAAGGAAAATGCGCGGCGTCCGCGCTTGCCGCGGCCGATCTCGATCTCGTTGCTCACACGCCCAAGGCTACCGCGCCAGCGGCCTACCGCCTGAGCCTGAGGGCCGGACGCGCCGGTCCCCGGCACCGCGAGGGCGGTACCGGGGACCGGTGGTCGGGCCTGGACGTCAGGCGAGGTAGCGGCTGTACGCCCCGATCGTGAGGAACGTCGGGAAGTCCTCGCCGAGGGCGACGTCGCGGAACACCTGCGCGGCGTCGTCGAACCTGTTGCCCGGGGTGCGGGGCAGGTCCTCGACAACCTGGGTGACGAGCGCGTCGACGCGCTCGGCGGTGATGGGCGAGCCCCCGGTCGTGCGGGTGCCGTTGTGGATCCACTGCCACACCTGGGAGCGGGAGATCTCCGCGGTCGCGGCGTCTTCCATGAGGTGGTCGATCGCCGCGGCGCCGACGCCGCGCAGCCACGACTCGATGTAGCGGATCGCGACGGACACGTTCGCACGCAGGCCCTCGGGCGTGACGCCCGAGCCTGACGCCGACGCGACGTCGAGCAGGTCCTTCGCGGTGACGTGGACGTCCTCGCGCAGGCGGTCGCGCTGGTCGTCGTGGTCGCCGAGGATCGCCTCGAACTCCTCCCGCGCGAACGGGATGAGGTCGGGGTGCGCGACCCACGTGCCGTCGAACCCGTCGGTGGCCTCGCGCCGCTTGTCCGCGCGGACCTGCTTCTCCGCGCGCTCGGTGACGTCGGGGCGGCGACGGTCGGGGATGAACGCGCTCATGCCGCCGATGGCCTGCGCGCCGCGCTGGTGGCAGGTCGCGACGAGCAGCTCGGTGTACGCCCGCATGAACGGGACGGTCATCGAGACGGTGCCGCGGTCCGGCAGGACGAAGAACGGTCCGCGGCAACGGAAGTTCTTGATCATCGAGAACAGGTAGTCCCAGCGGCCGGCGTTGAGCCCGGCGCAGTGCTCGCGCAGCTCGAACAGGATCTCGTCCATCTCGAACGCCGCGGGCAGCGTCTCGATGAGGACGGTCACCCGGACAGTTCCGCGCGGGATGCCGAGTGTCTCCTGGGCGTGGATGAAGATGTCGTTCCACAGCCGGGCCTCGCGGCGCCCCTCGAGCTTCGGCAGGTAGAAGTACGGTCCGCGGCCGCGGGCGATGAGCTCGGCCGCGTTGTGGAAGAAGTACAGGCCGAAGTCGACGAGCGTCCCCGAGGCGGGCGTCTGCGTGCCGGCCCGGTCCTCGAACCGCATGTTCTTCTCGATGAGGTGCCAGCCGCGCGGCCGCATGACGATCGTCGGCAGGTCGGTCAGCTCGGAGCTGCGCATCGTGTAGCTCTTGCCCTCGGGCGAGGTGTAGCTGAGCGTCCCGCGGATGCCCGCGTGCAGCGAGGCCTGCCCGCCGACGACGTTCTCCCACGTGGGGCTCAGCGCGTCCTCGTGGTCGGCGAGCCACACGTTCGCCGAGGAGTTGAGGGCGTTGATCGCCATCTTCGGGTCGGTCGGACCGGTGATCTCGACGTGCCGGCGCTCGAGGCCGGGGCCGGGGCCGGCGACGCGCCAGGTGCGGTCCTCACGGATGTGGCGCGTCTCGGGGAGGAAGTCCGGGTCGACGCCGTCCTCGATGAGGGCGCGCGCACGCTGGCGGGCCTGGAGGATCTCGTGGCGGCGGGCCGCGAAGAGCTCGTGCAGGGTGGCGACGAACTCGAGCGCCTCGGGGGTGAGGATCTGCGCGGCTCCGGGGACGTCCGGGCCGGCGACGATCATGCGGGCGGTCGTGGGCGGGGCGGGGGCGATGGTGCTCATGGTCGTGCTCCTTCGGGCCTGCAGGTCAGAACTGGGCGGTCTCGGTGGAACCGTGGAGCGCGAGGGTGGCGCTCGTGGGGTTCAGTGCCGTGGCGACGCGGTCGAAGTAGCCGGTGCCGACCTCCCGCTGGTGGCGGGTGGCGGTGTAGCCGTCGGTCTCGGAGGCGAACTCGGCCTCCTGGAGCTCGACGTAGGCGCTCATGCCGCGGTCGCGGTAGCCGCTGGCGAGCTCGAACATGGAGTGGTTGAGGGCGTGGAACCCGGCGAGGGTGATGAACTGGAACTTGTAGCCGAGGTCCGCGAGCTCCCGCTGGAAGCGGGCGATCTGGTCGTCGTCGAGGTGCTTCTTCCAGTTGAACGACGGCGAGCAGTTGTAGGCGAGCATCTTGCCCGGGTACTGGGCGTGGATGGCCTCGGCGAACGCGCGGGCGAGCTCGATGTCGGGCTCGCCGGTCTCGACCCAGATGAGGTCGGCGTAGGGCGCGTAGGCGAGGCCGCGGTTGATGACGGCCTGGAGGCCGGGCTCGGTGCGGTAGAACCCTTCGGTGGTGCGCTCGCCGGTGAGCAGGTCCTGGTCGCGGGGGTCGATGTCGCTCGTGATGAGGTCGGCGGCGAGCGCGTCGGTGCGGGCGATGATGAGGGTCGGCGCGCCGGCGACGTCGGCTGCGAGGCGGGCTGAGGACAGGGTGCGCACGTGCTGGGCGGTCGGGATGAGGACCTTGCCGCCGAGGTGGCCGCACTTCTTCTCGGAGGCGAGCTGGTCCTCCCAGTGCACGCCTGCGGCGCCCGAGGTGATCATCGAGTGCATGAGCTCGTAGGCGTTGAGGGCGCCTCCGAAGCCGGCCTCGGCGTCGGCGACGATCGGGGCGAGCCACTCGCGGCTCGGGGCGCCCTTCTCGGCGGTCTCGATCTGGTCGGCGCGCATGAGCGCGTTGTTGATGCGGCGGACGACGGCGGGGACGGAGTTCGCGGGGTAGAGCGACTGGTCCGGGTACGTCTGGCCGGAGAGGTTGGCGTCGGCGGCGACCTGCCAGCCGGAGAGGTAGATCGCCTCGAGGCCGGCGCGGACCTGCTGGACGGCCTGGTTGCCGGTGAGGGCGCCGAGCGCGGGGACGTGGGTGCGGGTGTGCAGGAGGTCCCAGAGGCGCTGTGCGCCGCGGCGGGCGAGCGTCGGGTCTTCGCGGACGGAGCCGCGCAGGGCGATGACGTCCTCGGCGGTGTAGTCGCGGCGGATGCCGGCCCAGCGGGGGTCGGTCGCCCATTCGTGGGCGAGCTCTTCGGCGGTCTGGGTCTGCGTGCCGGGAAGGGTGCCAGCGGCCGTCGACGTCGCGACGTCGGTCCGGCGCGCGCCGGCCTCGGTGCGCAGATCTTCCGTCCCCAGCTGCGAGGTGGGGGTCGTGGTCTCGTCGATGGTGCTGGTGGTGGTGCTCACGGTGTCCTCCTGGGCGGTTCGGTTGCGTCGTTGCTTCCGTGGTTCCACCG
>Ga0308158_10005590_pt1 | contig 10269 bp, 10 predicted proteins | sample PhyBR2_FD_201038 | JGI IMG/M metagenome (GOLD analysis project Ga0308158, IMG submission 201038) | Phyllosphere microbial communities from UC Gill Tract Community Farm, Albany, California, United States - DLSLB.R2 | ecosystem: Host-associated > Plants > Phyllosphere > Unclassified | place: USA... | reverse complement strand
GTTCTTCACAAACCATGACCAGAAATGTGATGCCTTTTCTCAAACATCATGCTTGATAAGGTAAGTTTTATGACTACATTTATTTCTGGCACCCTTTAGCTGATGTAACTTCAACTGTGCTGTTTGAATAATGAAATTTGAGGAGAACACAGAATGACGCAATATCGTGGTGGGGCGGGTAATTTTGCTGCAGACAAAGAACGTGCAGCAGAAGCGGGACGTAAAGGTGGTCAAAACAGCGGTGGAAACTTTAAGAACGATCCGCAACGCGCTATTGAAGCAGGTCGTAAAGGTGGTAAAGTCAGTCGCCGGAGTTAATGCTTAATTAACAAAGAGTTAATCATTATCTTTGCGCACTGAAAAGCTTAATGTTTCTTCGAAACAGATAAACCTTCCAGTGTAATTCATTGTGTCAATCATCTCTGGTGTGAGATTGCGTTAATCTTGCCGGAAAGGAAATTCCTTTCCGGTATTTTTTTATCTTGTCGTCCGATATCAAAAAAATCACAAATTTAAAAAATGGAATCTGAGTCCAACGGGCGGAACGTTTTTATTTAAAGCGTGTATTAAGTTGTACGGTTTATTGATTTTTTGTACAGGTTTGTCGTTATTGATGAAAAATCATTCTTTGACCGAAGATAAATTAAAAGAAGTAAATGACTGGTAGTAAAAGAAAAATTGCATCGATAATGCTACTTTTGATGTGGGTTTGTGCAAAGTTAAACGCAATTTCCGCTAATTACACTAAGGTTATATGAGAGTGAGATTTACGGTTGCTGCGCTGAAATTACGGCGTGGCTGTTTAAATAATGAGGCGCTTTTTATGACTGTTAAAACGTTAAATGATCTTTTCATCCATGACCTGTCAGATGTTTACAGTGCTGAAAAACAGATAGCCCGGGCGCTGCCAAAAATGGCCCGCGCAGCCAGTGATGAAAATCTTATCGCTGCGTTCAATCAACATCTTGAAGAGACACGCGGGCAAATTGAGCGTCTTGATGAATTAGTCGACATCACGCCCGAGGTTAAAATTAAACGTATGAAGTGTCATGCGCTTGAAGGGTTGGTGGAAGAAGCGCAGGAGATTATTGAGTCTGTTGAAAAGGGTGAAGTACGCGATCAGGGATTGATCGGGGCGGCGCAGAAAGTTGAGCATTATGAGATTGCTACCTACGGCACCCTGCATGCGCTGGCACTGAAGCTGGGCTACACCAAAGCGGCGAAGCTGCTGGCTCAAACGCTTGAGGAAGAAAAACAGACCGATGAAAAACTGACCGGCGTTGCACAGGCCATCAGCACGGTTAAAGGAGCATCAAAATGACGACGGCGATTGAAAATTATCATGACTGGCTTCGTGATGCTCACGCCATGGAAAAGCAGGCTGAGAGCATGCTGAGTAAAATGGCGGGCCGTCTGGAGCATTATCCGGCGTTGGAGCAGCGGCTGGCGCAGCATCTGGATGAAACCAAACATCAGCTCAGGCTGCTGGAGCAACTGCTGGAACGCCACGATATTGACCATTCCATTATGAAAGACGTGATGGGAAAAATGGCGGCAATGGGGCAGGCGATTGGCGGTATGTTTACCCCTGACGAAGTCGTGAAAGGCGCAATGAGCGGCTATGTGTTCGAAAACGCAGAGATTGCCAGTTACACCAGTCTCATCGCGGCAGCGGAGCAGGTAGGCGACAGCGAAGGTGTCAGAGTGCTGACAGAGATTCGCGACCAGGAAATTGCGATGGCTGAATGGCTGTTCCAGCATTTGCCGGAGGTGACTCAACAGTTCCTGCAGCGCTCAGCCCAGCCAGGTGTAGAAGCGAAGAAATAGTTCTGATTAAGGTAGTGAGCCGGAGCGACGTTTAATCGTTTCGGCTTTTTTATTGGCTTTCACTGGCCGCGTTTAATTTCCCCGCTTTCCTCACAAAGAACCTTACCCATCCCCTGATAGTATCCGAGTCAGTTAACGCCGACTAACCGTAAGCGCGGCAACGTTATGTCTGCTAACCCAACTGGTTGGCTCAGCATTTATGAGGCCAGTGGAGAGGCTAATCGGGGACGAGTGAGGAAAATATGACCTAGCCCAATGAGAGAGTCATACCATCCGCAGATAGTAGGAATTCGTTGAATGCCGACTAAAGATGAGCCCAATGCGTGTTTCAAAATGGATCTCCTGTTTCCTTTATCCCCGACGTTTGCGCAACCAATTGATTTTAATGAGCCTTCTTATGGTAATTATCCCAACGCTATCCATTGGCTATCTTGTGGAAGTTGAAGGCCGGTCAGCCGTGTTATCCGAAAAAAAGAAAAAGCTGGCAGCGGTAGTGCACCTGCTGGATACCGCGTTAGGGGATCGCTTAGAACTTCATAGCCATCTGTCGCGTGAAGCGCGCATTCTGGCACTTCACGCCGAACTGAGTCCGGATACAGAACGGATTACCCAGGCATTTCCGGGCGTGGGGAGTGGTTACTACAACAAAGAGTTAGATGCGATCATTACTTATTCACCGGAAACAGAATATCGGGATCATGTTGGCCTCACTATCGACCTTGATCATCCCGGACGTGAGGTTATGCGCACGAATATGCCTGTGGTTTTTTCAGGTAAGCAGGTTCGGGGCCACATTCTTAATTCGATGATTCCCGTTGAACGTCGTGGCGAAGTCCTGGGCTATATTTGGGCGAATGAATTAACGGAAGATATCCGCCAGCAATCCCGAAAAATGGATGCCGGTATTTTGGCTATTCTAATCGTCGGCCTGATATGCAGTATATTGCTGATCGTGCTGTTCTCCCGGCGATTGAGTGCCAATATAGACGTCATTACTCAGGGGTTACGGACGCTGGCGCAAAATAACCCTAAACCATTGCCAGCCATGCCGGGTGAGTTAGGGCAAATCAGCCAAAGTGTCAATGCATTAGCGCGGACGTTACGCGAAACCAAAACTCTTAATGATCTGATTATCGAAAATGCAGCTGATGGGGTAATCGCGGTTAACCAGCAGGGCGAAGTCATAACGCTTAATCCAGCGGCAGAACTGATAACCGGTTATAAGCAGCAGGAAGTGGTGGGAAATCCCTACGCCCTGCTATTCGCTAATAAGCAATTCAACAGCCCGGTACTGGATACGCTTAAGTATGGTACTGAACATCTGGCACAGGAGGTGAGCTTTCCGGCACGCGACCGTGTGATCGAAATTAGCGTTACCACGAGCCGGATTACCAATCCCCAGGGGGATTTGATTGGCGCACTGGTCATCTTCTCCGATCTGACTGCCCGTAAAGAGGAGCAGCGTCGGCTGGCTCAAACGGAAAAGCTTGCCACCTTAGGGGAGTTAATGGCCGGCGTCGCACATGAAGTGCGTAACCCTTTAACGGCAATTCGAGGTTATGTGCAGATTATGCATCAGCGAATGACCCAGCCGGAACAACGGCAATATCTGTCTGTGGTGCTGAATGAAATTGATTCAATTAACAAAGTTATCCAGCAACTTCTGGATTTTTCCCGCACCCGATTAAATCAGTGGCAGCGACTTTATCTTAATACGCTGATTGAAGAAGCATTGGTGCTGGTGCAAACATCTGGAATACAGGCGCGAATCTCATTCACTACCGAGCTCGACAGGCATCTGACGGAGATTGTTGCCGATCGTGAACAGTTAAAACAAGTCATTCTCAATGTGTTAATCAATGCCGTTCAGGCCATCGCCGTCCGGGGGGAGATTCGCATTCGTACCTGGCAATATTCCGCATCACAACAGGCGTTGGCCATTGAAGATAACGGATGCGGAATTTCTCCCGCTATTCAGAAAAAAATTTTTGCCCCTTTTTTCACGACCAAAGCATCGGGTACAGGCCTTGGTCTGGCGCTAAGCCAGCGTATTATTAACGCGCATCAGGGCGATATCCGGGTAACCAGCACAAAAGATTGCGGAACCACTGTCACCCTTATTTTTCCAATGGTTCAGGGGGATAACTCGCCAGTATGAAAGGATATCGTATTCTCATCGTCGATGACGAAGAGAGCGTTCGACGCATGCTTGATACGGCATTTTCTTTACATGGTCATGAAACTTGCTGTGCCAGCAATGGTTATGCGGCATTGGCGGTATTTAAAGAAGCACAGCCTGATTTAGTGTTAATGGATATTCGTATGCCAGAAATGGATGGCATTGAAGCGTTGAAAATAATGCATAAGCAGCAACCCCGTATCCCGGTGATATTAATGACAGCCTATGCTGAGGTGGAAACCGCTGTTGAGGCGCTTCGCAGTGGCGCATTCGATTATGTGCTCAAACCTTTCGATCTTGATGAGCTGATGTTAATTACACAACGCGCACTGCAACTTCAGGCAATGAAACAGGAGATCCGCCGCCTGCATAATGCGCTGACAACCAGTTGGCAGTGGGGACATATTCTGACCAACAGTCCCTTGATGAGAGATATTTGTAAAGACACGGCAAAAATCGCGCTATCGCAAACCAGCGTTTTGGTCAGTGGAGAGAGCGGAACGGGAAAGGAGCTGATTGCTCGGGCAATTCATTATAACTCTCGTCAGGCCTCCGGCCCGTTTATTAAAATTAACTGTGCTGCATTGCCTGAATCATTACTCGAAAGTGAGCTGTTTGGCCATGAAAAAGGGGCTTTTACCGGCGCACACCGGCTGCGACAAGGCGTATTTGAACGGGCACATCAGGGAACGTTATTACTTGATGAAGTGGGGGAAATGCCGCTCATTCTTCAGGCTAAACTCTTGCGCATTTTGCAGGAGCGAGAATTCGAACGTATTGGTGGGCATCAGACGATAAAAGTCGATATTCGTATCATTGCCGCCACCAATCGTGATTTACAGGCAATGATTAAGGCGGGAACCTTCCGAGAGGATTTGTATTACCGATTGAATGTGATTCATCTCATCTTGCCGCCGTTGCGAGCGCGCCGCGAAGATATTCCCTTACTGGCCGCACACTTTTTACAGAAATTCAGTTCCGAAAATCAAAGAGACATCATTGAGATAGATCAGGCAGCGATGTCCCGACTGGTCAACTGGTCATGGCCCGGAAATATCCGTGAATTATCGAATGTCATTGAACGTGCAGTCGTTATGAGCACAGGCGCTATCATTTTTACCGAGGATTTACCTTCGCAGTTTCATTCCTCAGAAAGCACGACGACAGAGGTGAAACGCATGCATACAGGCGAGCGGAATCTTAAAGAGGAGATTAAGCAAGAAGAGAGGCGAATTATCCTTGAAGTGCTTGAACAGCAGAAGGGAAACCGGACCCGGGCAGCGTTAATGCTCAATATCAGCAGGCGCGCCTTAATGTATAAACTTCAGGAATACGGCCTTGAACAAACCAGTGGTTAATACCTGAATTTGCTATGCAAGATCCTGCACAGTGTGAAGAATATTGCATAGCCATCAAAACATGAATCATGTTTATTTTCAATTAAATGCATTTAAATTCAATGAAATAGTAGCATTCTCCGACTGCTTTAATGCCTGGCATCCCGCTTGCAATCTCTTAAACGTACTCAACATGGAGTATGTAAAAGGGAACGATAATGAAAACAAAGCTGATTACCCTACAGGATGCTTCAGGCTTCTTCCGTGACGGCATGTCAATTATGGTTGGCGGCTTTATGGGGGTGGGAACTCCTCCTCGTCTTGTCCACGCGCTCCTTGAATCAGGTGTCAGAGATCTGACGCTAATCGCCAATGACACTGCGTTTGTGGATACCGGTATTGGCCCGCTCATCGTCAATGGGCGGGTTAGAAAAGTGATTGCCTCGCACATTGGAACGAACCCTGAAACGGGACGGCGGATGATCGCCGGAGAGATGGACGTTCATTTGGTTCCGCAAGGAACGCTCATTGAACAAATTCGCTGCGGCGGCGCCGGAATAGGAGGTTTTTTAACCTTAACCGGTGTGGGTACGGTAGTAGAAGAAGGCAAGCAGACTGTCACATACGATGGCAAAACATGGTTGCTGGAGCATCCACTTCGGGCCGATTTGGCATTGATTCGTGCTCACTGTGCGGACATGTCTGGCAATCTTACTTATCAACTCAGCGCACGTAATTTCAATCCCGTCATCGCCCTCGCTGCAGATATCACCCTGGTTGAGCCTGACGAACTTGTCGAAACCGGCTCGTTATTGCCTGATGAAATTGTCACGCCCGGCGCAGTTATTGACTTTATCGTCCTTCCAGAGGAGAGCAAATAATGGATGCCAAACAACGTATTGCACGCCGCGTGGCACATGAGCTTTGTAACGGTGACATTGTTAATTTGGGCATCGGTTTGCCAACAATGGTCGCAAATTATTTGCCTGAAAATATTCATATTACCCTGCAATCTGAAAATGGCTTCCTTGGCCTAGGGCCCGTGGCGAGTGCACACCCGGATCTGGTCAATGCAGGCGGTCAGCCCTGCGGTATCTTAGCGGGTGCGGCCATGTTTGACAGCGCAATGTCATTTGCCCTTATTCGCGGTGGTCATGTGGATGCCTGTGTTCTTGGGGGCTTGCAGGTAGATGAACAGGCTAACCTCGCGAACTGGGTCGTACCCGGAAAAATGGTTCCGGGCATGGGCGGTGCAATGGATCTGGTAACAGGTGCGCGTAAAGTGATTATCGCCATGGAACATTGCGCCAAAGACGGTTCGCCGAAAATTCTTCGTCGCTGCACAATGCCACTTACAGCTCGACAGGCGGTGCATACGCTGGTGACTGAACTCGCGGTATTCCGTTTTACTAAGGGCAAAATGTTGCTGACTGAAATTGCCGAAGGTTGGGATGTCAACTCGCTTCGCTTAAAAACAGAAGCACATTTTGAAGTCGCAGGTAACCTGGTTGTGCAACGGGAGGACGCATGATTGGCAGAATCTCGCGATTTATGACACGCATCGTCAGCAGATGGCTGCCGGACCCCCTTATTTTCGCCATGCTATTAACATTGTTGACCTTTGCGATTGCGCTATGGCTTACGCCACAAACGCCGATCAGCATGGTGAAGTTCTGGGGCGATGGCTTCTGGAACCTGCTGGCGTTTGGCATGCAGATGGCGTTGATCATTGTAACAGGCCATGCACTGGCCAGCTCATCGCCCGTCAGGCGACTCTTACGTACCACGGCTTCAGCAGCAAAAACACCGGCTCAGGGCGTCATGTTGGTAACGTTTTTTGGTTCCGTGGCCTGCGTGATTAACTGGGGCTTTGGTCTGGTCGTCGGCGCTATGTTTGCTCGGGAAGTTGCACGCCGGGTGCCCGGTTCCGATTATCCTCTGTTAATTGCCTGCGCTTATATCGGTTTCCTGACCTGGGGCGGCGGCTTCTCTGGCTCAATGCCTCTGCTGGCGGCCACGCCAGGAAACCCCGTTGAATATGTCGCAGGGTTAGTGCCCGTCAGTGAAACCATGTTTACCGGGTTCAACGTATTTATCACACTCGGTCTTATCATTGTGATGCCATTCGTCACGCGAATGATGCTGCCTAAGCCTGCTGATATCGTAACCATCGATCCCAAACTTTTACAGGAAGATGCGGATTTCCAGAAAACACTCTCGGCTGACGCGCCGCCATCCGAACGTCTGGAAGAGAGCCGTATTCTGGTGCTGATTATCGGTGCCCTGGGGATTGCCTACCTGCTGCTTTATTTCATAGAGAAAGGGTTCAATATCACCATTAACACCGTCAATCTGATGTTTATGATTGCGGGGTTATTGTTGCATAAAACACCTATGGCTTATATGCGAGCAATCAGTGCAGCGGCTCGCAGTACGGCCGGTATTTTGGTGCAGTTTCCTTTCTATGCCGGGATTCAGCTGATGATGGAACACTCCGGACTCGGCGGACTCATTACGGAGTTTTTCATCAACGTTGCCAGCAAAGATACCTTCCCGATCATGACCTTCTTTAGTTCAGCACTGATCAATTTTGCGGTGCCATCGGGTGGCGGACACTGGGTTATCCAGGGGCCGTACGTGATGTCTGCTGCACAGGCACTTGGCGCTGACCTCGGTAAATCAGTCATGGCGATTTCCTACGGCGAGCAGTGGATGAATATGGCTCAACCCTTTTGGGCATTGCCAGCCCTGGCCATTGCAGGCCTGGGCGTGCGAGACATCATGGGCTACTGCATTACCGCTCTGATTTTCTCTGGAATCATCTTCGTCATCGGTTTGACCCTCTTGTGATCTCAAGATGTGATAAGGAACTGAAAATGGAAAACTGTGTCATCGTAAGTGCGGTGCGTACCGCTGTAGGTAATTTTAATGGGATGTTGGCTAACACCAGCGCTGTCGATCTTGGTGCAACAGTGATCAAGGCGGCGCTTGAGCGTGCCCAGATGGAGCAGCAACAGATCGACGAAGTCATCATGGGTAACGTATTGCAGGCCGGGCTTGGACAAAACCCCGCGCGGCAAGCATTACTCAACGTTATGGACCATACAACATGCGGATTCACGGTCAACAAAGTCTGTGGTTCCGGACTGAAAAGTGTGGCGCTGGCCGCGCAGGCTATTGCCGCAAAACAGGCTCAAGCGATTATTGCTGGTGGTATGGAAAATATGAGCCAGGCACCCTACCTGGTGGATGCCAAAGCGCGCTGGGGCCATCGCCTTGGCGATGGGCAGTTGTCAGACGTTATCCTGCGTGATGGATTGATGTGTGCGACTCATGGCTACCACATGGGCATTACTGCTGAGAACGTCGCTAAAGCGTTTGCAGTCAGTCGTGAAATGCAGGATGAACTTGCCTTGCAATCACAGCGTAAAGCGGTGGCAGCCATTGAGAGGGGCGATTTTCATGCTGAGATTGTTCCGGTAGAGGTCGTAATCAGGAAAAAAAGTCAGGTTTTTAACCAGGATGAGTTTCCAAAGCGGGATTCCACCGCAGAAAAACTCGCGGCATTGCGTCCGGCGTTTGATGAGCTGGGGACGGTGACTGCCGGCAATGCGTCAGGTATCAACGATGGTGCAGCGGCCCTTGTCGTGATGGCAGAATCCGTTGCGAATGCAGCGGGACTCAGGCCGCTGGCGCGAATTAAATCATATGCCAGTGCGGGCGTTGCACCGGACATGATGGGAATGGGCCCCGTTCCTGCCACGCAAAAAGCGCTACAACTTAGTGGATTACAACTTTCTGACATCGATTTGATAGAAGCCAATGAGGCATTCGCAGCCCAGTTTCTTGCGGTTGGCAAATCGTTGGGCTTTGACCCGCAGAAAGTGAATGTCAACGGTGGCGCTATCGCGTTAGGACATCCCATTGGCGCCAGCGGTGCAAGAATTTTGGTGACATTACTTCATGCTTTGCGCCAGCGGGACAAAACCCTTGGGCTTGCAACGCTGTGTATTGGCGGAGGGCAGGGTATTGCAATGATTGTTGAAAGACTTAACTAGAGAGGTGAGCGGAGAGTGTTTTGCACTCTCCGCTCAGCGTCAAACAGGGAGGATAACGACAGCACAAGGTTTGATGCCGGTTAATCAGCCATCAGGTGACCATACATCGCCATCAGACGACGCGTTACCCCGTTTGTCCAGCCAAACCCGTCCTGTAACGGATATTCACCTCCGCCGCCCGGACGGGCACGATCGCCGCTGATATCGTACTTTTCTACCAGTTTATGGTGCAACTGATAGAAGTTATTCACCGTGTTCAGCCAGTTAACGGCAATTTCATTCGCCAGCGTCTCTTCCCCGTAGTTATTCAGGCCGACGACAGCCATCCACTGCATAGGGGCCCAGCCGTTCGGTTTGTCCCACTGTTCACCGCTTTCCACCATTGAGGTGAGCAGGCCGCCGTTACTGAGCAGCAGGTGACGCAGGGCGATAGCCTGCAGATGTGCCTGGTAAGGCGTAGCCAGACCGACAAACAACGGCACCACGGCGGCGGCGGTAAAGGCCCCGAAGCGTGCGCGACGCCAGTCGTAATCGCGGAACACGCCTGCCGTGCTGTCCCATAAATAGCGGGTAATTGCCCGCTTGCGCGCCTCGGCCTTTTTCTGCCAGGCCAGGGCGGTAAGCTCTTCGCCTTTGGCATGAGACAGCGTGGCTATCATCAACTCAAGCTTGTATAACAACGCATTGAGATCGATGGGGATAAACTGCGTGGTACGAATGCTCGCCAGGCGTTTGGGATTACGTAGCCAGCGCGACGAATAATCCCATCCGGACGCGGCACCTGCGCGCAGATCCCGATAAACCTCGCTTGCCGGGCGCTTTGAAAGACGAGCCGTTTCCACATCTTCGATCCAGGACTCATCGCGCG
>Ga0308158_10005589_pt1 | contig 10271 bp, 6 predicted proteins | sample PhyBR2_FD_201038 | JGI IMG/M metagenome (GOLD analysis project Ga0308158, IMG submission 201038) | Phyllosphere microbial communities from UC Gill Tract Community Farm, Albany, California, United States - DLSLB.R2 | ecosystem: Host-associated > Plants > Phyllosphere > Unclassified | place: USA... | reverse complement strand
GCCAGCGGCCGTCGGCGCCGAACACGAACAGCGCATGCAACTCCTCGACCTGCGCGGCCATATTCTTCAGATGCAGCTGCAACCGGGCACGTTCAGCGCCGCGGTCGGCCCCATCGGTTTCCACGCGTTCAACCACGCCGGCCAGCACGGTATCGACCACGCGCACGGCGCTCTCGCCCTGGGCCGCGAGCGCATGCGACATATTGGCCGTGGCCACGGCCACTTCGGTCAGACGTTCCTGGCGCGCACGCCAGCTGTCCGAGATCTGGATCGCCAGCAATAGCAGGCACAAAGCCACGACGAACAGCACGGCATTGCGCACGGCGGGGCGCTTTTCAGCGGTCAGGCGGGAGATTTCGGGAACGGCACTGGTGTCTGGCATCGTGGGAGATGGCGAGCCGCTACAAACGCCCAGGGTCGTCAGCTGCAGGGACGCTGATTACTTGTAGAAAACCGGCGAATTGTCGCACAACGCCGCCGCTGCGCCCGAATTGTCGCTGTTCCGTTACAACTGCCGGGAAGCTCAGGCGACGCGCAATCCCAGTTCGCTGATCAGTTCGGCTGCCTGGCGCGGCGTGATCCAGGCGCCCTGGAACAGCTTGACGTCCGCCAGCGTCAAGCCCGACAGATCCGCTTCACGCAGGTCGGCATTGTCAAAGCGCGCCTGCTTCAGGCTGGCGTTGCGCAGGCTGCCGCCTTCGAACACCGTGTCGCGAAAGTCGCAGGCGGCCAGGTCGGCGTCCGAAAAATCGAGCCCCTTCAACGTCGATTTGCGAAACGACATGCGGCGCAGGTCGGCGCCGATCAGCAGGCACTCTTCGAAGGTCAAACCCAGGTGCGCTGCTTCTTCGAAATTCGCACCGGTCAGCTTGCAGCCCTTGAAGGTGAGGGAAGCCAGGCGCGCGCGGCGCCAGCTGCTGTTGTTCAGGTCACAGCTCTGGAACTGCGCATCGGTCAGGTCGGCCGCCTCGAAATCGGCTTGGCGGCCGCGGCAGCGCTGCCACGTGGTCTGCGCCAGCTTGGCGGCGTAAAACGAGGTTTCGGCAATGCTGCAATTGATGAAGCTGCTGCCACGCAAATCGAGCCGCGACAGATCGGTATCGTCCAGCATGCAATCGATAAACGTAATGCTGCCGCTGGCAAGTGCCGCAGCGATATCGTCACGGCTTGGGGAATCGGTAAATGTATGCATTAATTTGTGTTGAAAATAGCGCGCACCAAAGCGGCGACCGGGTTTCAAGTTCTCGGGTTACGCTCATGGCGGCCAGCAGCGTGGTGACAGCAGTTTACCTGAATTTGCCGGTGCTCAATTTGTGCCTGATTTCATCGGAAATTGCACGCAATTCACAGGAGTCGCAGGGTGTTGTGCGCTGAGCGGGAAAGGTACATGCTGAGTTTCCACTTGGACAAAAAAAAGGTAAGATAGTGTCGCCCCCTTTATGTTTTTGATAAGTGCTTATTTCCGGTTAAGCTTATTGAAAACAGTCAAAGGGTAATCGTGTTTGAGAAATTCGGAATACAAGATGGATCATAAGAAAACGGCTGATTGGGAACTCGCTTCCGGCAGCTGGACGGTGGCAGCCAACGATGGCGAGATTCGCCTCAATCGCACGGTGATGGGTAATGCCATCGCCCCCTCATTGGGTTCCGCAGATATTGCCGCCATCATGAACATGCGCCGTGCGCACGGTGCGTCAACGCTGTATCCCCCCGATTTCAATTTCTCGCCCGTCGACGGCGCGCAACTGGCGCCCAATCCCCCGAGCGGCGCCAGCTGGATCGCGCCAAGCGGCGCGTCGGCCATCACGGACGCCGGGATGCCCGAAGCCGTGGGCCTGAAGCGTACGCGCCACAGCGTGCCGGTCGATCGCCTGCGCCGGCACGATGCCGACAGCATGGCCGACATGGAATTGCCGCTGCCGCCGCCCGGCGAGTACGAATTCTTCTCGGGCACGTTCGGCACGGTCGGCGCCGTCCTGCTGGCGCTGGATACGGGCAAGGGCACGCTGTTCGGCTGGCTGCCGGCGTCCCAAAAATGGCAGCCGCTGCTGGGCATTGGTGCGCGCCTGTTGTCCGAATCGAATTTGCCCGTTCACGCCTGGCGCGCCGAGATGGCTGCTGCATTCAACAGCCGCCTGTATATTCCCACCGAACATGGCCTGGCGATGCTGGTGCCCGATTTCGCGGCGCTGCAATTCCGGATCGATTACGTCGGCAACGCCCCGGTCGTGGGCGCACCGGTGGCCTTCGATCACCAGGTCTGGGCGCCGATTCGTCATGAAAACGGCGTGGTCCAGTTCGTGTTTGCCGATGCCCATGGCGTGGCCGGTCCGCCACTGCGCGTCGATGGAAGCTGGACTTTGGGCGAGATGGGTGCGCCGTGCGCCTATGGCCGGCTTGCGGTCTGGCCCTGCGCGGAAGGGCAGTTGCGCTTGCAGAAAATGACCGACGGCAGTGTGGCGGCCACGTTCCTGGCCTGGCCGGAAGGCATCACACCGCATTTCGAATTCGGTAGCGCGCACATAACGCGCTCGGGTTCTCTGTGGCAGTTGTGCTTTGACAGCCGCCTCGACAGTTATGTGTACGTGCGCCTTGGCGTGAACGAGCACGAACAGGTCGCCGCGCTCAATCCGCGCATCGGCTCGGGCACCATCAATTACCGCTTCGCCACCAAGCTGAAAACCGATCCGTGGGTCGAGCCCGAACATGGCGACGACGGCGCGGCCAACACGGTCGTGGTGCCGCTGCTCGAGCTGGGCGAGCGCAGCGCCGTGCTGGCCCTGCGCATCGACAGCACGGCCGGCCTGGGTACCTTGCTCAATTCGGCTGAACGCATGCGCGCCCAACTGGTCTACGATGATGAGAACAACGACATCGTGTTTCACACCATCGCGGTCAGCAAACCATGGGAACTGCGCCTCTTCCTGCACAACGGTTACTTGTGGGCCTACCACCCCGGCATGCAGCGCATCCTTGGCTGGGACGTCCAGCAATGATGCCGCGCGCGTGGTGTGCGGCGCTCGCGAGCGTCGTCCTGGGTCTGTGTGCGGTGCCGGCGCAGGCCATTCAGCAAGCATTTCTGGTGCAGAACTCCGGCTGGATGGAGCCGTTCTACGCCGATCCGCAATCGCAGTTCAAACCGCTGATCGCCGCCGTGGCCAATGCCGCCGCGCGCCCGGGCGACAAGGTCATGGTGCTCGCGTTCAGCCAGTCCAGCGGCAGCAATGTGTCGCCGCAGTTGCTGGGGCAGGGCGATGGCGCCGCCCAGGTGGCCGGCTGGCTGGCGCCGCTCGCGCCTGCGCGCAAGAGCCCTAGCGCACTGGCCGACACGGATTTTCGCGAAGCGGTGACCAAGACGATCGGTGAAACGTTCAAGTCGCGCCCCGGCATCATCTGGATTTTCACCAACAACAAGAACAGCCCCGGTAACGATCCCGCCACGGCGGCGCGCAACCTGGAGTTCTACCGGCTGCTGCATTTGGAACCCTCTATCACGCGCACCGTGGTGTTCCCGCTGCGTATGCCGGTGCAGGGCAAGTTCTTTGCCGCAAAAGGTTTGATGGTCTACGGGCTGGCCTACGGCAAGGAAGCGGGCGACGAGCTGGGCCGCATGGTGGCCGAAGGCCGGCTCGCCAGCATCCTGACGAAACCGCCAGCGCGCCTGAAGCCGGTGGACCAGGACGGCGTGCGCATCGTGCCGCAGGCGGTACTGAATACCCCGAACATGACGGCCTCGATGGGCACCGACAAGCGCACCGTCGTGCTCGATGTGGACGCCGACAAACTGGTCCCGCAAGTGCGCCTGAAAGCGTCGTTGCAGAACCTGTTCTATCCGTACCTGATTGCCCAGGCCACGGTGGATGGCCAGTTGCGCACGCGCGCCGGCACGACGCCGTTGACGGTGGCACCGGCAGCGGTGAGCAATCTCGCGCCGGGTGCCAGCCAGTCGATCGAGGTGAGCTTCAAGCTGCCGCTCGAAGAAGTGCCGTCGGCCTGGTCGCGCCAAGCGATCGCGGCCATGGGCAAGCAAGTGATCATGCCGATGTCAGTGAGCCTGGGCCTGAGCAATCAGCGGCTCGCCTTGCCGGCGTCGTTCAAAACCGAGATGCAGGAACTGTTCCCGGGCGATCCGCTGTCGGACATGTTCGTCCCGCCCGACAGCGTGAAATCGTCCACCGCGCAGGTGCCACTGATTGTGCGCGTGCAATATCCATTGACGCCCGTGCTCGTGATCGTCGGCGGCGTGCTGGCGTTGCTGCTGGCGCTGGCTGCGCTCGCGTTTCTGGCGATGAAAACCACGCGCTACCCGATCATGGTCAACGGCGTGCGCCGCAACGTGCTGCTCAAGCCGTTCAAGTCGCTGGCGATCAAGGCCGATGACGGCGCCGCGGTCGGCGAGATCCGGCGCGGGCTCGGCCGCCCGAGCGTGGTCCAGGTCGAGCCGGGCCAGACGTTGACCATCGCGTCGTAATCCATTCAAGTAGTCTTTATCCCATTCAGGAGAACGTGGCATGACGCAGCAAGCAAAAGATAACGCAGGCTTTGCCCTGCCGGCACCGGTCGAAGGCCAACAGGCGCCAGCGGCGGCGGCGACCCCGGCGACCCCCGCCACGGGAACGCCCGAGACGGTCGAATCGCTGCCGGTGACCACCGACGTCGACACGTCGTCGCGCGATGCGCTGATCGGCGGCGGCGTGCTGCTGGTGCTGTTCATTGCGTTCTTCTTTGCCAAAAATGCCTACGCCAACACGCTGGTGGCAAAACGTATTCAACCGGGCAAGGCGAATGCGGCTGGCTGGTGGCTGTTCATCTTTTTGGCCAGCCTGTCGACCGGCGTCGTGCTGGCGGCAATCAATGCACCGAAGTTCATGGCGCCCCTGATCATCGGACCGCTGACGCTGATCGGCCTGATTGCGCTGGTGCTGATGCTGCTGTCTTCCCGCAAATAAGTACCCAGACCAGGAACACGCGACATGGCAGATAATCTGAACCAAACGATCGGCGCCGGCACGGGCGAGCGCAAGCAGGAGCAGAGCATCGACCTGCGCCCGACGCTGTTCATCGGCATCGGCGGCACCGGCATGGAAGTGCTGATGCGCGTACGCCGCCGCATCCTCAACACCCTGTGGGGCGGCAACGGTGCGCGCACCCGCGTCGACAGCCTGGCCGAATTTCCGGTCGCGCAGTTCATCCAGTTCGACCTCGACACGGGCGCCGTCATCGACAGCGGCCGCGCCCAGGCCGAAGACCTGCAATTTGACCAGGTCAAGTTCACCGACGAAGAAAAAATCGTCGAAGCGTTCGACATGGACAAGTACAGCCGTGATGACGACGCGCTCGAGAAATACCCGCACATCAAGGAATGGCTGTCGCTGACGCCGAAGAAAATCCGCGAACTGGGCATCGACCCGTCGAAGGGCGCGGGCCAGATCCGCGCCGTCTCGCGCCTGTACCTGTTCGACAAGTACACCAAGATCCGCGACAAGATCCGCCTGAAGCTCAAGACGCTCAAGGCCGGCCTGTCGCACGAGCAGCAACTGGCGCGCCTGGGCCTGCGCATGGAAACCGAGAAGTTCCGCATCGTCATCGTGGGCTCGGTGGCCGGCGGCACCGGCTCCGGCGCCTTCCTCGACATGGGCCTGCTGGCGCGCTGGCTGGCCAAATCCGAAGTGGGCAATGCCGACGTCGAACTGATGCTGTTCTTGCCGACCGGTTACGCGGGCGCCAACAAGGAGCGCACCGAAGCGAATGGCTACGCCGCGCTGATGGAACTCGAATCGGCCATGCTCGGCAACAAGGGCTACGTGGGCCGCTGGGATGCCTACGACCAGCCGGAATTGCCGCGCGAGCCGTACAGCGAAGTCTATCTGATCGACTCGGGCAACCTGGCCCAGCAGCACACGAATGACGTCAAGGATGTCTACCACATGGTGGCCGACACGCTGTTCGAAGATTTTGCGTCGGGCGACTTCGCGCGCCGCAAGCGCTCGGTGGCCGTCAACCAGGCGCAGCACAAGAACTTCCTGCACGATGCGCTGGTGCCGAAGAACCGTTTTGCCGACATGCGCCTGTCGTACTCGAAGCGCTTCTCGTCATTCGGCCAGGCCGTGCTCGACACGCGCCAGGAAGCGCGGCGCGAAGAGCGCGCGCACCGCTGGGCCGGCGCCATGCTCAAGGCCTTCTTTGGCGTGGGCGGCGCCGACACCGGCGTGAACCGCGCCACCGACAAGCAGCGCGACGAATTCATGGCGGCCCAGATGGCGCTGCGCGCCGCGCCGTTCAGCGATTTCCCGACGTTCTCCGACCGCAACGTCGAGTTGAAACGCTCGAGCGGCGAGTTCCTCGATTACGCGCTTGTCGACGACCTGCTGCAGGACAAGCACGGCCTGCTGCTGGCCGGCGTCGAGCAGCGCGTCAATGCACGCATCGACAGCATTCGTACCGGCTTCGATCGCGCCGAGTGGCCGACACAGGTGCGCGAAACTGTTCAGCAGCTCGAGCGCGACTCGGTGCGCGACCAGGATTCCACCGCCGATACGACCGAAGACCGCGTCGTCAAGCGTCGCCGCGAGGTGCTGGAACGCATCAAGCACGCGATCCGCGACCAGCTCTACGCCTACCTCGACAACAAGGATTTCGGCGGTCTCGAATACGTGCTGTCGCTGGTCGAGCAGATCAAGGATCGCCTGGAAGCGCCGGGCACGGGCCTGATCAGCGCGTTGAAACTCAACAGCGAGCGCTACCGCGAAATCAAGGAAGCGGTGCGCACCCGCGAATACGAACGCCTGCTGGCCAACCTCGAACAAACCAAGGGCGGCTTCTTCAGCAGCAATAACGAAAAGCAGGCGGTCACGGTGCTGGACCACCTGCGCACCGAAATCGCCAACGCGCTCAAGTTCCACCTGCGCGCCAAGGCCGCCGATGAAGCGGCGATCCTGATGGCCGACCTGTCCGCGTGGCTGGGCAAGAAGAACGGCGTCGACGCGCAGGGCCGCGCCATCTGGAACGGCCTGGTCGGCGAATTGCAAGCCGGCCGCGAAGCCGTGCTGACCATGCTGGGCCAACTGCAGCACGCCAATGCCATCATCCAGCAAGACCTGAACAAGGACCACGCCACCCTGATCACGGTGCCGGTGGCCGAGCGCAACGTGCCGATGCCGAACGCGCTGCAACTGCGCGAATGGGCTGATGAAGCCTTCAAGGACCTGGGCGGCTCGAAGGTGTTGTTCCCGATGCTGGGCGACGCCGCCCAGCGCAGCGAGATCATCAACAAAGTCAAACGCATGGCCGAGCGGCAGCTGACACTGGCCGGTGCGGGCGACGCGGAAACCGCTGACCACGACCCGTTGATCGAAGCGCTGGAACAGATGAATCCGGCCGAACGGATGGACCGCTTCCGCAAGCTGCTGGCCTGCGCGATGCCGTGGATCGATGCGAACCTGTCGGGCGACTTCACGGTCAAGGCCGACCAGTTCAAGTGCTTCGTGGGCGTGGCCAATGCCGACCGCTTTAAACGCCTGTTCGGCGCCGAACTCAATACCTGCGTGCCGACCCAGGCTAATATCACCGCAGCGCAATTGTCCATCGTCGAGACCGGCGTGCCGGGCCGTGCCGTCTGCTACTGCGAACTGTCCGGCATTCCGATGACGGTGCTGCGGGGCATGGAAGGCTGGCGCACCAGCTACCGCAAGGAAGCCGAAAAGAACCCGACCCACACGCACATCGACTCGACCCAGTTCAGCCATCCGATGGCGCCGACAACCGACGAGATCAATCGCCTGGCCGAAGACTTCAAGCAGTACCTGCAGGCCATCATGCTGGGCATCCTGACGCGCTCGACCCAACGTGTGATCCCGCGCGGGCAGTACCAGTTTGCCGTCGCGCGCGGCGACGTGCGCCGCATCGGCAACGAACGCGCCATCCGCCAGAACGGCTTGCCGGCCACCTACCGCGACGCCATCGTCGAGCGGGTGCAGGAACGCCTGTCTGAACTCGACGCCAGCCAGACCGTCGCGCTGGCAGCACTGGCCAGCTACTACGAGACGGCCGTCTACACGCCGAAACTGGTGGAAGACGCGACCGGCGCGCAGGATGACCGCAAGGGCTTTGCCAGCGCGATTGCCGGCGAAGCCAAGCGCGAGCTGGCCGAGAAGGCCCGCCGCAAGGGCATGAGCCAGCGCGACATCGACCGCGCCGACGAGCAATTGCTCGAGGTGCTGACGGAGTGGGCGAGCGTCGTGCCGGATTCGGATGAAGACGCGTACGACTGGGAAGTGCGCGAGCCGGGCGAGGATGGTCATCTGAGGCTGAAATACGTGATCAAGCCGGATGCGTTCAATGCCGGCAAGTTAGACACGTTGCTGGCGCCGCAGGCTACCGCGCCTGTTGTCACGTTCCCTGCTGGTGCGCCGGGCATGCCTGGCATGCCGCCGCCGTTGGGTGCGACGCCACCGCCACTGGGTATGCCGCCACCGCTCGTCGAGCATCAATATCATCTGGGCATTGGTGGGCAGCAGTTCGGGCCGTACACCCCGCAGCAGATCGTGCAGATGGTGCAGACGGGGCAGGTTGCGGTTGCCGGCACGAAGGTGTGGCGCGCTGGTCTTGCGGCCTGGGGTGAGCTGGGGCAGTTACCGGAATTGACCATGCTGTTCGCAGCGTCGGCACCTGCATCGCCGCCGCCGTTGCCACCGATGCTGTGAGGATGAGACTTTGAAACAGTGTTCTGGCTGCAGTGCGACGCTGCAGGGTGATGTGGCGTTTTGTCCATTCTGTGGTGAAGGGGTGGATGGGGCGGTGCGTAAGGTGGGGCAGGGTGCTGCTCCTGTCGCTGCTCCTGCTTCGGTTGCTGCGGTACCAGCGCCGCCGAGCGTGCCCGTGCCAGCGGCGCCTGTCGTGACACCGCGACCAGTTGCGGCGCCGGCGGCAAGCGTGCCGCCTGCTGCTGCCGTGCCGCCGCCATCTGCGCCCGCAACGCCTTCCCGGCCTGCAGCCGATCGCGCGCCGATACCACCCGCAACGCGCAAAGGCGGGAAGGGCAAGTGGATCGCTGGCGGGATCGCGCTGCTGCTGGTCGTGCTCTACAACGTGGGTTCCAATGACAAGCCGGTGATCGAGGAAAACGCCTGCGAATCGGCCTTCGACCTGGGCACCCAGGCGGTTACCTCGGGCGACCTTGCCGCCGCGCGCACCCAAGCGCTGCGGGCCAGCGCCGAATGCGGCGACAAGGAGCGCGCCAAGGTCAACACCTTGCAACGTGCGATTGCGGCAGCGGAAAAGACCGACAACGCCTGCCAGCGCAACTTCCGTTCAATCGACGGCTTGCTGCAGGACAGCCGGCCCGGTCGTGCGCGCGCAGGACTGAACGAATTGACGGCGGCGTGTTCAAACAAGCCGGAGGCCGAAGCCTTGCGTACCCGGCTGGAGGCGACCCAGGAAGCCATCAAGGGGGCGCTGGCTGACGTGCGCAGTGCGCTCGATGCGCGTGACCAGGTGCAAGCCAGGGCCGCACTGGCCAAACTGACGGGCCTGAACCGCGATGAGCCTAGCTTGAACCAGCTGAAATGGGAGGTCGACGCGCTGGATGCCGCCGCTGCGGCTGCGGCCCAACCGGCGCCGCCTGCCGAGGTCTTCATGCCAGGCGCTGCACCGGTCCCGCGCGCACCAAGCCCGGAGCCGGCTGCGCAGCGTGCGCCGAGTGCGCCGAGTGCTTCAGCGACACAAGACGCGGGCGCGGCGCAGCGCACGTCGATGGCAACGATGTTCCTGCGCGATGCCGAGCAGGCGCTGTTGCAGCGAAAATTTGATGCCGCCAAAACCTATGTAGAAAGCGCGCGTCGTGCCGATCCAAACAATCCGCAGCTCGACAGCATGATGCAGCAGATCCGCGATCGCGAACGACAGATGCTGCAAGAAGAAACCACCATCAGATAATGCAGTCTCATCAGGGAAAACCATGAAAACGCCAATGAAAAAGATCGTTGTGCTCACGTTGCTGACGAGCCTGGTATCCGGCTGCGCCACCACGGGCCAGAGCGGCATGTCGCAAACGCAGTACCCGCAAGGCGGCGTCGCTGCCGAGCAGGACCCGTGCGCCGTCGGCTCGTCGGCACTGATGGGCGCCGCAGCCGGCGCATTGCTGGGCGCGCTGATGGACGGCAAACGCGGCGCAGCGCGCGGCGCCGCCGCCGGTGGCATCGTGGCCGCACTCGGCTGCGTTGCGATCAACTCGCAATCGCGCCAGACGCGCACCGCCGCCCAGGTCGACAACG
>Ga0308158_10005588_pt1 | contig 10273 bp, 11 predicted proteins | sample PhyBR2_FD_201038 | JGI IMG/M metagenome (GOLD analysis project Ga0308158, IMG submission 201038) | Phyllosphere microbial communities from UC Gill Tract Community Farm, Albany, California, United States - DLSLB.R2 | ecosystem: Host-associated > Plants > Phyllosphere > Unclassified | place: USA... | reverse complement strand
CGCTGCTGCGCCGCGGGGCGGACAAGCTGCGGCTGAAGTTCCTCGAGCGGATGCTGGGCGGCGTCGCCGCTCTGGTCGCCGGGGCGCTCGCGATCACGATGGCGGGTTCGGCGATCGCCTCGGCCGGTATCCCCGGGCTGTCGCCCGTCGTCGCCTCGTCGACCGTGCTGCGGACGATCGAGCAGTACACACCGGCGCCGCTCGCCGAGGGCGCCGCCCGCCTGCGAGCGCTCGTGTTCGGCAGCGTGCCCCTGCCGACAGTCCAGGGCCCCGACAGCCCTGCGGCTCCGCCGCCGGACCCCAACGGCATCGACCTGTCGACGCCGGGTCTGAAGGCCGCGCAGGCCTCGGTCGCGAAGATCTCGGGTGTCGCCAGCCAGTGCAGCATCATCTCCACCGGATCCGGTTTCGTGGTCGCGCCCGACCGCATCATGACGAACGCGCATGTGGTCGCGGGCGTGACCTCGCCGGTCGTGGAACTGCCGGGGGAGCCGGCACGCGACGGTCGAGTGGTCTACTTCGATCCGGTCGACGACATCGCGGTGGTCGCGGCGGATGTCACGGCGAAACCGCTCGGGCTCTCCGACGCCTTGGCGCCAGGTGCCGGAGGGGCCGTGATGGGGTACCCGTTCGGAGGTCCTTTCCGGGTCGTCCCCGCAGGCGTGCTCTCCTCGTCGACCGCGTCGATCCAGAGCATCGACGGCAGCAGCAGCGACGAGCGCAGCATCTACGCGCTGCAGGCGCAGGTCGAGCCCGGCAACTCCGGCGGCCCGCTGCTCACGCAGGACGGCCAGGTCGCGGGCATGGTGTTCGCCAAGGACGAGGTCAAGCAGAACGTCGGCTACGCGATGACCAACGCTGAGCTGCTGCCGGTCATCGCGCAGGCCGAGAACGCGACGAAGGGCGTGGCGACGGGCTCCTGCCGGCGCTGACGCGCGACCGGATGCGGGAACGAGCGGAGATCATGAGCGGCACCCCTCTCTACGTCACAGACCTGGACTTCACCCTGCTCGCTCCCGATGCGCGGGCGAGTGCGGCGACCGTGCGGGGCATCAACGAGCTGAGCGAGCGCGGCACCCTGATCACCTTCGCCACCGCGCGGTCGTTCGGGTCGGCATCGCGTGCGACGGCCGGGATCCGGTGGCGGCACCCCGTGGTCACCTATGGCGGCACGATCATCGCCGACGGCACGGACGGCCGGCCCTTCGACGTCGCCTTCATCGGCGACGACGTGGTGCAGGCGATCTGCGCTGCGACGACGGTCGACGCCGATCTCGAGCCGGTGTTCCACACCTACGAGTCGGGCGTGGAGCGCATCCGCTGGCGACCTGATCACGCGTCAGCCGGCTCCAGCGCGTTCGTCGACCACCGGCACGGCGACCCACGTCTGCTCCCGTTGCGGACGTGGCGGGAGCTGGAGCGCGGGTCGACCTATTACGCGGTGGTCATCGGACGTGAGGCTCCCATCCGCGCGCTCGCGGCATCACTCGCCGAGGTGACACGGGACTGCGCCGTCTTCGTCGCCCATGACCCGTACACAGCCGACGACTGGTGGCTCGAGATCCACTCGGGCGCGGCGACCAAGGCGCACGCCGTGCAGTGGGTGGCCCGACGCCTGGGCGCCGAGCGCATCATCGCCTTCGGGGACAGCCACAACGACGTACCGCTGTTCGAGGTCGCCGACGAGTCCTATGCGGTCGGCAACGCGGTGCCCGAGCTGAAGGCGCGTGCCACCGGCGTGCTCGACGGGCACGACACGGATGCCGTCGTGCGCTGGCTGCTGACGCACGCCTGACCGAGGTCGAGATCGCCTCTTGTGCTCGGCAGGGAAACCCCGTACGGTGATGCAAAGCGGTTGCCAAAGCGATTTGCAAAGCGGGCCGCAGAGGACTGATCCACACGAGGAGGTGTGCGCGGATGGTGTCGATCTCGGACGTCGCGCGACACGCGGGCGTGAGCCCGACTACGGTGTCCCACGCGCTCAGCGGCAAGCGACGGGTGAGCGACTCCCTGCGTGAGAAGGTCCTCCGCGCGATGGACGAACTCGAGTACGTGCCGACCCGCGCCGCCCAGAACCTCGCCCTGGGCCGCTCCGGCATCCTCGCGCTGATCGTCCCCGACATCGCCATCGAGTACTTCGCGGAGCTCGCCAAGAGCGTCGAGCAGGAGGCCGTCGAGCGCGGGTACAACCTGATGCTGGCGACCACCGGCTTCGATGCCGACCGCGAGGCCCGCTACCTCGAGATGGTCGCTTCGCGCGCGGTCGACGGGATCGTGTACGCCTCCGGCGCGTCCGTCGGCATCACCGCCAGGGCGTCGCTGTCGCGCGGACTCCCGCTGGTCATGGTCGACGAGGAGCTCGAGGGAGTGGAGCTGCGCACCATCGTCTCCGACAACGAGGCCGGCGGACGGATCGTGGCCGATCACCTGCTCGGGCTCGGCCACCGCCGGGTGCTCGAGATCCAGGGGGCCCACCAGCCCGTCAGCTCCGTGCATCGCAGCCGCGGGTTCGCCTCGTCGTGGCTGCGCGAAGGAGGCGAGGTCATCACGACCAGCGGTGACTACACCGCCGACGGAGGACGTACGGCGGTCGAGGAGCACCTCGACCGCATTCGCGACCGCGGCGTCACGGCGGTGTTCGCGCACAACGACCTCATGGCCCTCGGTGCGGTCGACGCGCTGCGCTCGCACGGCATCCGCGTGCCCGACGACATCTCGGTGGTCGGCTTCGATGACATCTCCAGCACCCACTACAGCGTGCCCCGGCTCACCACCGTGCGACAGGATGTCGGCGCGCTCGGCCGGCTCGCGGCGCAGGCGCTGCTCGACTCCGTCGAGGAGAAGCGCCCGATGGCGCCGGAGCGCACCGTGCTGCCGGTCGAGCTCGTCGTACGCGGATCGACGGGGAAGGCCGCGCGATGACCACACGGCATTCCGTCTTCTTCGGTGATGTCGCCGAGGACGAGTACTACGTCACCCCGCACTTCCCCGTCGCCGGCGACAAAGTGATCGTGCAGGCCCTGCCGCCCCAGTTCGGCGGCAGCGTGGCCAATGCCGCATCCATCTACGCCCACTACGGCATGCCGACTTCGTTCATCTCGCAGCTCAACTCGGGAACCCTCACGCAGAGGCTGCTGCGGCAGATGCGCGAGCAGGGCATCGCCACCGACCATGTCATCTTCGACGAGGACGTGCCTGACTCGAAGTGCATCGTGCTGCTGCATGGGGAGCAGCACATCGTGCTGATTCCCACACTCGGCATCACGCACAGTGAGATCACACCCGCCGCCTTCGAGCACATGGCGACGGCGGAGTTCGTGGTCAGCACCCTCACCGACGTCAAACCGTTCCGAATGGCCGGCCGCGGCCCCGCTGACATCCTCGACCGGCTACGCCGGCGCGGCGCGCGCATCGTGCTCGACCTCGACGTGTACAACGCCGAGAACCAGGGCTCAGGGCTGCTCGAGCACTGCGACATCCTCTTCATGAACTCCCTCGGCGCGTCCCGCTTCGAGCAGGAGGGCCAGGCGATCGCACGGCTCATCGACGGCGGCGCCGTCGCGATCGTCGTCACCCGCGACGCCGAGGGATGCGAGCTGCACACCGCCTCGGGCATGGTGACCGTACCGGGCATCCCCGTCGACGTCGTCGACGTCACCGGCGCGGGGGACACGTTCACCAGCTCGTTCCTCTACGCCTACTCCTCGACGGGTGATCTCGTCGAGGCCGCGGAGTTCGCCAACGCCGCGGCATCCCTTGCCGTGGGCCGGGTCGGAGCGCGCGGCGGACTCACTACCCGGGACGCCGTCGAGGCATTCCGCCGATCGAACACGCGGACGGCGTCGTCCGCGTGAACCATGGCCGCGAACCCCGATACGCGGCCCGAACAGAAAGGACGCCGACGATGGCATCCCCAAGCAGGTTCTCGACATTCCTCCACGGCTACGGCCGCCTGACCATCTTCCTTCTCCCGATCGGCGTGGCCATCAACTTCGTCGGTGGGCAGATCGCGCTTCTGCTGAAGCTGCCGATCTATCTCGACAGCATCGGCACGATCCTCGTCGGCGCGCTCTGCGGCGGCATCCCCGGCGCGATCGTCGGCCTGCTCTCGAACGCGATCAACTCGATCACCTCGCCGCCCACGTTCGCGTTCGCGGTGCTGAACATCGCGTTCGGCCTGCTCGCCGGCTTCTTCGGACGGCGCGGCTTCTTCCGCGTCTGGTGGAAGGCGCTGCTCACGGCCATCCCGTTCGCATTCATCGGCGGGTTCTTCGGCGCGCTGATCACCATCTGGGTCTTCGGCGGCCTGGCCGTCGGCGGCGGCGCGATCATCGTCGGCATGCTCACTGCCCTCGGCATGGACGTGAACACGGCGAACTTCGTGGCGCAGATTCCGATGGATGTGCTCGACAAGGTGCCCACCGTGCTGATCGTCTACGCGATCATCAAGGGCGTCCCGAAGCGACTGATGACCAAGCTTCCGCTCGGTCACGTCTACCTGACCCCTGCCGGCCGCACCCCCGCCACGGCGAAGGCGGTCTGACATGGCGGACACCGCGCTCGAGCGGGCGGCGCGACGCTACGGCGCCGACGCCACCCTCGGCAACCCGATCCGCGACATGAACCCGCTGATCCTGCTGGGCTGCGTCGCCGCCCTTGCGGCGATCGCTGTGGCCGTGCCCGGGTGGGTCGTCGCGGTCGGCATGGGCGCGGTGTTCGTGGTCATCGGCTTCCTGGGGGGACGCGGCTCCGGCTACCTGATGACCTTCCTGAAGCTGTGGGCGGCCGTCGGCCTGATCCTCTTCGTGCTCCGCGCGCTTCTCACCCGCAGCGGCGAGGTGCTCGTGCCGCTCGGGCCGATCGCCGTCACCACCGACGGTGTGCAGGACGGGCTGCGGTTCGCCGCCGCCGTCATGGCGGTGTGCGCGGCGGCCACGCTGTTCTTCGCCCTCGTGCCGATGCGTCACCTCATGCTCGCCCTGGAGCGGATCGGCGTCAGCCCCCGCGTGAGCTACGTCCTGTTGGCGTCGTTCCAGTCGATCGCCGACCTCGGGGCGACCGCCCGCGTTGTGCTCGACGCGCAGAAGGCCCGTGGCATCGAGACCGAGGGCAGCCTGCTGGTGCGCGTCCGCGCATTCTTCCCCGTCCTGGCACCCGTGTTCCTCACCGCCATGAGCGCGACCGAGGAGCGGGCGATCGCACTCGACGCCCGCGCCTTCAACAGGCGCGGCGCGCGTACCTCCCTCGTACGCCTGCGCTCTCCGCGCTGGTGGGAGTGGGTCGTGCTCGCCGTCCTCGTGCTTGCGGCCCTCGCGACCGCGATAGGAGCGAATCTCGCATGACCCTGGCGAACCTGCACGATGTGCGCTTCACTTACGCGTTCTCCGAGCGACCGGCGCTCGACGGGCTCTCCCTGCAATGGGAGGAGGGCCGCGTCCATGGGGTGGTCGGGCTGAACGCGAGCGGCAAGTCGACGCTGTGCGCGCTGCTCCGAGGGATCATCCCGCACTTCCACTCTGGCGAGCTGACCGGCCAGGTCGAGATCCTCGGCCGCGAGCTGTCCGAATGGGACCCGGCCGAGCTGTCGACGACGATCGGATGCGTCTTCGACAACCCGTTCACCCAGATCAGCGGAATCCGCGACACAGTGTTCGAGGAGATCGCGATCGGGCTGGAGAACCTCGGGATGCCGCGTGACGAGCTCATCGACCGCGTCGTCGCCGTGGTGCGCCGGCTCGGCATCGAGCATCTGGTCGAGAAGAACCCGAACGGACTCTCCGGCGGCCAGCGGCAGAAGGTCGCATTCGCCTCGATCATCGCGATGGACGCCGAGGTGATGGTGATCGACGAACCGACCTCGCAGCTCGACCCGGAGTCGTCCGAGGAGGTGTTCGAGATCATCCACGGGCTGAAGGACGCCGGGAAGTCGATCGTGCTCGTCGAGCACAAGATCGATCTGCTCGCCGCCTACGCCGACACCATCACGGTGCTGCGCGAGGGCGCCGTGGCGATGAGCGGGCCGACCCGCGACGTGCTCGGCGCACCGGAACTGCCCTCGTTCGGGGTGCGACCGCCCGAGGTCGTCGAGCTGGCCGTGCGACTGAGCGGCGACGGGCGCGACCTCGGCGTCATGCCCATGACCAGAGCCGAAGCCACGCGGGCGGTCGGCACCCGGATGGAGGAGGCGCATCGTGCCCATTGAGCTGCGAGGGGCCGGCTACGCCTATCCGGACGGGACGGTCGCCGTCGGCGCCGTCGACCTCCGCATCGGCGACGGCGAGCGGGTCGCGATCGTCGGGCAGAACGGCGCGGGCAAGACCACCACCGTGAAGATGATGAACGGTCTGCTGAAGCCGACCGTAGGCGAGGTGCTCGTCGACGGCGTCCCGACGGCCGGGCGCACCACCGCGCAGGTCGCGAGGGAGGTCGGCTACGTCTTCCAGAACCCCGACGATCAGCTGTTCGCCGCCGACGTGCGCTCTGAGATCGAATACCTTCCTCGTTACCTCCGGTGGGACGAGAGCAAGCGCGACGACCGGGTCGCGCGCGCCGTCGAACTCACAGGCATCGGTGAGCATCTCGACACGAACCCGAAGGATCTGCCCACGGCGGTACGGAAGTTCGTCGCCATCGCGGCGATCCTCGTGTCCGAGTGCCGCTACGTGATCCTCGACGAGCCGACCGCCGGCCTCGACAGCGTCGGGCTCGCGCAGCTGACGCGCATGCTCGACAGGTTGCGCGAGGACGGCATCGCCGTCGTCACCATCACACACGACATGCGCTTCGTCGTCGACACCTTCGCGCGTGTGGTGGCGATGGCGAACGGCGGGGTCATCGCCGACGGTCCGCGGGAGGCGGTGTTCTGTGACGACTCCGTGCTCGACCGGTCGCGCATCCGCCGTCTCGAGGTCGCGCAGCTCGCCAAGGACCTCGCCCTGAGCGACACGGCGGTCACCCTCGACGACGTCGTCGCGGTCATCCCGTGACGAGACCGGAACCACCGGTCGGCCCAGGAGCTCGACCCCAGCCACGCAGGCCAGAACCCACGAACAGGCAAGGAACAGACATGACCACCGACTTCCGCACCGTCTTCCCCTCGGGGAGGGCCGGCTTCGCGATGCTGCACCTGAAGGGCGAGGACCGTGCCGATCGGCTGGACCGCGCTCGCCGCGAGATCGAGATCTACGCCTCCAGCGGCCTCGACGCGTTCATCGTCGAGAACTACTTCGGGGATGTGGACGACGTCGTGAGCGTGCTCGATCACCTCCGTGAGACCCGACCGGATGCCGTCTTCGGCATCAACATCCTGAGGGACGACTGGCGTGCGTTCGAGCTGGCCAGGGAGTACGGAGCGGCGTTCCTGCAGCTCGATTCGGTGGCCGGTCATCTCGTGCCCGACGAGGATGCGGCGTTCGCCGAGCGTCTCGCTGCGGAGCGCGGGGCGACCTCGGCCCTGGTGTTCGGGGGCGTGCGCTTCAAGTACCAGCCGGTGCTGTCGGGCCGCTCAGTGCAGGAGGACCTGCAGCTGGGCGCGGCCCGCTGCGACGCGATCGTCGTGACGGGGGAGGGGACCGGCCTGATCACCCCAGCCGAGAAGACGGCGGAGTTCCGCGCGGTCGTCGGCGACGCGTTCCCCCTCATCGTCGGCGCAGGCGTCACTCCAGAGAACGTCGCCGCGCAGCTGGCGCTCGCCGACGGCGTGATCGTCGGCAGCGCGCTGAAAGACACGCTGGCCGACACCGGCGACGTGTCGGCCGAGAACGTCGCCGGCTTCGTCGCGGCATTGCGGGCGCTGCCCGAGCGCGCCGCTGCGTCGCACGTCGGCGCCTGATGAGAGCGAAAGGATAGAGAATGAAGCGAGTGCTTCTGGCCGGGGAGTCCTGGTCGACGACATCGGTGCACACGAAGGGGTTCGATTCCTTCTTCACCTCGTCCTACGAGGAGGGTGCCTGGCCGTTCATCCGGGCTCTCGAGGCGGGCGGCTTCGAGGTGGACTTCCAGCCCAACCACGTCGCATCCGAGAAGTTCCCGAAAACGCTCGAGGAGCTCGACCAGTACGACGTCGTCGTGCTCAGCGACATCGGAGCGAACACGCTGCTGCTGCCGGCCAGCGTGTTCTCGCGTGGCGAGACCATGCCCGACCGGCTCGCCCTGCTGGGCGAGTGGGTGCGGCGCGGAGGGTCGCTGCTGATGGTGGGTGGATACCTGAGCTTCCAGGGCATCGAGGCCAAGGCGAACTACCGCGGCACCGCGCTGGCCGAGATCCTGCCCGTGCTGCTCGAGATCGGTGATGACCGCGAAGAGACCCCGCAGGGCGTCAGCCCGCGCGTGATTCCCGGGCACGCGGCCGTCGCAGGACTGCCGACGGAGCTGCCCGCGATCCTCGGGTACCAGCGGTTCACGCCACGACCTGGATCGACCACCGTGATGACCGTCGACGGGCGTCCGCTGCTGGTCGTCGGTTCGGCGGGCAGCGGCCGCGTCGCGGCCTTCGCCACTGACATGGGACCGCATTGGCTGCCACCGGCGTTTCTCGCCTGGGATGGCTTCGACACGCTGTGGCAGAGCATGGTGGGTTGGCTCGCTGACCAGGACGCGGAGGTGCAGCCGTGACCGCCGACGACCTGCTGTCCGACGAACCGCCCGCAGGGCTCGTGCAGGCGCAGCGCATCGCGATCCGCGTGGCCGAGCGAGCCGCGAAGGCCGCAGTTCCCGGTCAGACCGAGCGCGAGTTGCACCGTGTCGTCGATCGCCTGGTGATCGAGGAGGGTGCCGTCGGAGTCTGGACACCGAGCACCGTCGGCTTCGGCGCCGGGACGCTGAGCTGTTACCCCACCGACGTGCCGAGTGAGCGAGCCCTCTGGAATCTCGACCTCGGCATGATCGACGTGCACCCGGTCACGGCCGACGGATGGTGGGGCGACTGCACACGCAGCTTCCTGGTGGGCGGGAACCACGCCCAGAAGGAGGCGCTGGCGACGATCGAACGGCTGCATGCCGCGGTGCTCGCCGCAGCCAGGCCGGGAATGCGCGCCTGCGACTGGTTCGGCGTATTCGCCGAGGAGCTCGCGAAGACGCCGTTCGTGCTGCTGGACCGCCTCAGCAACATCGGCCACTCGCTCACCGCGAACTCGTCGTACGACGACGGCTACATCGACGCGAGCAACGAGACGGTGATGCGTGGGGCCTGGGCTGTCGAACCGTTCATCGGCAATCATCTCTACGGCGTCAAGCGCGAAGACGTCGTGTGGTTCGGCCCGACCCGCTGCACGGTGATCGCCTGATGACGAAGATCCTGCTCGATGCTGACACCGGCATCGACGACGCAGTGGCGCTGGTCTATCTGCTCGCCCAGGAGGACATCGAACTGGTGGGCGTGGCGTGCACGGCGGGGAACGTCGGCGTCGACCACGTGGTGCGCAACACCCTCGAGGTGCTCGACCTGCTGAGTGCCGGCGCGGTGCCCGTCGCCCGTGGTGCAGCGCTGCCACTCGTGCAGCCGTTCGCCGCGGCCGATGCTGTGCACGGAGAACGCGGCCTCGGATACGCCCGGCTGCCCGTCTCCGACCGCGCGCTCGACGAGCGCTCGGCGGCGCAGCTCTGGGTCGACCTCGTGCGGCAGCATCCGGGTGAGATCGTCGGTCTGGTGACCGGTCCGTTCACCAACCTCGCGCTCGCGCTGCGGCTGGAGCCGTGTCTGCTCGAGATGCTCGGCGGGCTGGTCGTGATGGGCGGCGCCTTCGAGTATCGCGGGAATGTCGGCGGCACCGCGGAGTGGAACATCTTCGTCGACCCCGAGGCCGCCGCTCTCGTCCTCAGCGCCTATCGGGGACGCGACGTCGGACACGTTCCGGTGCTCTGCGGTCTGGACATCACCGAGCAGGTGCTGCTGACGCCGGACCATCTCGCCATGGTGCGGGAACATGTGGGGGAGACGCCGGTCATGCGCTTCCTGGACGACGCTCTGCGGCTGTACTTCGAGTACCACGAGTCCGAGGTCGGCCGGCCGGTCGCTCCGCTGCACGACCCGCTCGCGGCGGTGCTCGCGGTGGACCGGGACGTCACGGCGGTGCTTCGCCGCGCCGATGTGGACGTCGAGCTGCGGGGAGACCTGACCCGCGGCATGACGGTGCCTCGCTGGCTCCCCACAGACGATGCGGTGTCGGCCACAGGGGACGTCGTCGGGGAGGTCGACGTGCCGGCCGTCCTGGAGCACATCATGGCGGCGATCGCCCATCCGTCGTATCGGCGATCACCCGCGTCGTAGCACCCA
>Ga0308158_10005584_pt1 | contig 10274 bp, 6 predicted proteins | sample PhyBR2_FD_201038 | JGI IMG/M metagenome (GOLD analysis project Ga0308158, IMG submission 201038) | Phyllosphere microbial communities from UC Gill Tract Community Farm, Albany, California, United States - DLSLB.R2 | ecosystem: Host-associated > Plants > Phyllosphere > Unclassified | place: USA... | reverse complement strand
AGTTCGTGATCAACACGCCGTTCCGGGCGGCGACCAAGGAGTACCTCGGCAACGCGGCGCTGCACGGCGTCGCCGCGACCGTGTTCGCGCAGCTGATCACGAACGGCGTGAACCACGGCGTGCACTGTTTCTACGTGCCGCTGCGTGGCGAGGACGGGGTGGATCTGCCCGGGATCGGCCGCGAGGACGACGGGCTCAAGGGCGGACTGAACGGCATCGACAACGGCCGGCTCAGCTTCGACCACGTGCGGATCCCGCGCACCAACCTGCTGAACCGCTACGGCGACGTCGCGGCCGACGGCACCTACGCGAGCGCGATCGACAGCCCGGGACGCCGCTTCTTCACGATGCTCGGCACGCTGGTGCAGGGACGGGTCTCGCTCGACGGGGCCGCGTCGTGGGCCTCCGCACTCGGCCTGTATATCGCGATCACCTATGCCACGCAGCGTCGCCAGTTCAACGGCGCTGACGGCTCGGAGACCACGCTCCTCGACTACGGCAAGCACCAGCGCCGCCTGCTGCCGCGCCTGGCCACGACGTACGCGCAGCTGTTCGCCCACGACGAGTTCCTGCAGAAGTTCGACGGCGTCTTCTCCGGCCGCACCGATACCCCGGATGACCGCGAGGATCTGGAGACCCTCGCGGCCGCGCTCAAGCCGCTCTCGACCTGGCATGCGCTGGACACGCTGCAGGAGTGCCGCGAGGCGTGCGGCGGCGCCGGCTTCATGTTCGAGAACCGTTTCGTCGGCCTCCGCGCGGATCTCGACATCTACGTGACGTTCGAAGGTGACAACAACATCCTGCTGCAGCTGGTCGGCAAGCGCCTGCTGACCGACTTCGCGAAGCAGTTCGCGGGCGCCGACGCCAAGACCCTCGCGAAGTACGCCGTCGGCCAGACCGCGGGCCGGGTGTTCCACGGTGCGGGGCTGCGCCAGTTCGGGCAGGCTGTCGCGGATCTCGGATCCACGGCCCGCTCGGTCGAGAACGGCCTGCGCGCTGAGCAGCAGCACGAGCTGCTCACCGACCGTGTGCAGCAGATGATCGCCGACATCGCGGGGCGTCTCCGCGCCGCCGGCAAGGACAAGGTGCTCGGCGAGCAGCTGTTCAACGAGAACCAGGCCGAGCTCATCGAGGCGGCCAGGGCGCACGGCGAACTGCTGCAGTGGGAGGCGTTCACCGACGCCATCGGCCGCATCGAGGATGAGGACAGCAAGGCCGTGCTCACCTGGCTGCGCGACCTGTTCGGCCTCCAGCTGATCGAGAAGCACCTCGCCTGGTATCTGATCAACGGCCGGCTCTCCACCCAGCGCGCGGCTTCGGTCTCGCGCTACATCGACCGGCTCTGCGCACGCCTGCGCCCGCACGCGCTCGACCTCGTGAACGCGTTCGGCTACGAGCCCGAGCACGTGCGGGCACCCCTCGCCTCCGGTGCGGAGCAGATCCGGCAGGACGAGGCCCGCGCCTACTACGCCGACCTCCGGGCCTCGGGCGAGGCGCCGGTCGACGAGAAGGCCCTGAAGAAGGCCCGCCAGCTGTAGGCAGCGTCGAGAAGAGGTCCGGATCCCCGATCCGGACCTCTTCCCGTGTTTCGGGAGCGTGCGGTGCGCGCGGCGAGTGCACGGGATCCAGCCGAGTGCACAGGATCTTCGCGCTGGTAGCCCGTCCGCTCGACAGCAAGCCGTGCGCTCGCCGAGTTCACGGGATCCTGGCGATGCGGCGGATCCTGCCGGGCGCACGGGGTCCTGCCCAGTGCACGGGATCCGGGCGAGTGCACAGGATCCACGCGCCGGTAGCCCGTCCGCTCGACAGCAAGCCGTGCGCTCGGCGGGGCGCGCCGACCGTCAGCGCAGCGGGCTCAGGCCCCGGCGACGCGTTCGGCGAGGTGCTCCGGGAAGCCGGGGGTCGTGGCGAGGACGACGCGGACGTGCTCTCCGTCGTGATCGACGGGCCCGAGCCGCTGCCCGCGCAGATCGAACACGGTCTGCCCGCGGCCGGGGCCGTCGGTCGTGTCGACCACGGCCGGCACAGCGGGTGCAACCGTGGGGAGCACCCGGCCGACGGCGATCGCCGCGGCGAGCGGGTCGTGCAGTGCGCTGCACCGGCGGCCGTAGGTCGGGCGGTAGAAGTCCATGTAATGGTCCAGCATCGCGGCGACCGTGCGCGCCACGGGGGAGCCCGACGTGGCGAGCAGGTCGCGGTGCGCCTCCTCGAACACGTTCTCCATGGTGACGTCCAGCGGCACGACGACCACCGGCCAGCCGGCGTCGAACACCGCGGCGGCGGCCTCGGGGTCGTTGCCGATGTTCGCCTCGGCGAGCGCGGTGATGTTGCCCGGCACCAGAGCCGCCCCGCCCATCAGCGTGACTCGCGCCACGCGGTCAGGGAGGGTCGGATCCTGTTCGAGCGCGGCGGCGAGGTTCGTCAGCGGGCCGACTGCGAGCACCTCGAGCGACCCGGCGTATTCGTGCGAGAGCCTGATGAGCAGGTCGGCCGCAGTGCCCGCCTCGACGGCGCGGACGGGCTCGGGCAGCTCCACGCCGCCCACGCCGTCATCGCCGTGCACGTGCGGCGCACCGCCGTCGTACGCGTGGGTGAGGAAGTCGTGCCGCCCCACCGCCACCGGCACGTCGGCGCGCTCCGCGAGGGCCAGCAGACCGAGCGTGTTGCGCGCCGCCTGAGCGGAACTGGTGTTGCCGCTGACCGTGCCGATGCCGGTGAGCGCGATCTCGGGCGACACCAGCAGATACGCCAGGGCGAGCGAGTCGTCGATACCGGTGTCGCAGTCGAAGTACAGCGGGGTAGGGGTGTCGGTCATCGGATCCTCCTCGGATGCGGACGAAGGTGCGGGCAGCAGGATCCGGGTCCTCGCCGACTCCACTGTGCCATCCCGAGCGATCCTCCTCCTGCTTGAATGAGGGTCACGGCCCGCGGACCCACCGATCCCCGGCCGTCGGCCCGTCCCGCCCGTCGCAACTGGAGTCAACATGACCGCGCCTCTCGCGCTCGCCGTCGTCGGCAGCATCAACGTCGATCTCACCGCCCGCACCGCTCGTCTGCCGCAGCCGGGGGAGACCATCGGCGGCGGGCGGCTGTCGCGCGAGGCGGGCGGCAAAGGCGCCAACCAGGCTGCCGCGGCCGCGCGCCTGGGCGCCACGGTGCGCATGGTCGGAGCCGTCGGGCCCGACGCTGACGGGGCCTGGATGATCGACGAGCTCGCCGCCGCCGGCGTCGACACGCAGGCGGTGCGCCGCGGAGCGGAGTCCACCGGCGTCGCCCTCATCGTCGTGGACGACGCGGGCGAGAACCAGATCGCGGTGTGCGAGGGCGCCAATGCCGAGGTGAGCCTGGACGGCGTCGTTTTCGGATCCGGGGAAGCTGTGCTCGCGCAGTTGGAGATCTCGATGGAGGTGATCGCCGCGCTCGCCGCGGCAGCGCAGGGGTACCTGGCCGTCAACGCGGCCCCAGCGCTCGAACTCCCCGCCTCGGTCGTCGAACGTGCCGACCTCATCATCGTGAACGAGACCGAGTACGCCCTGCTGCCCGCGCTCCGCACCGCCCGCCGGGTCGCCGTGACGTACGGCGGTGAGGGCGCGAAGCTCTTCGAGCACGGTGAGCTGGTCGCCGCCGCGCCGGCGGTGAAGACGACGGTCGTGAACAGCGTCGGCGCCGGGGACGCGTTCTGCGCCGCGCTCACGATCGGGCTCGCCTCCGGCCTCGGCGCACAGCGAGCCCTCTCCGGCGCGTGCGCCGTGGGGGCCGCCGCCGTCGCGGACCCGCGCTCGCAGCCGCTCCTCGCCGACCTGGCGCAGTATCTGCCGGCGGGGTGATCCCGGTGTCAGTGCCCGCGCCTACCCTGGACGCATGACGACGCCCCTCGCCGAAGACGACCGCCCGCGCTGCGCCTGGGCGGGCGACGACCCCGAGTATCGCCGGTACCACGACGAGGAGTGGGGACGGCCGCTGCACGGCGACCGCGCGCTGTTCGAGAAGATGGCGCTCGAGGGCTTCCAGGCAGGGCTCAGCTGGATCACGATCCTGCGCAAGCGCCCGCGATTCCGAGAGGTGTTCGCAGGGTTCGATCCCGCGGTGGTCGCGGAGTTCGGCGACGAGGACATCGCCCGGCTCATGGCCGATGCCGGGATCATCCGCAACCGCGCGAAGATCGAGGCCACGATCGGCAACGCGGCCCTCGTGCGGGAGATGGCCGAGGGCGAACTCGACGCGCTGATGTGGTCGTTCGCGCCCGTCGCCCCGTCCCGTGCCCGTCCGCGATCCATGGCGGAGGTTCCCGCGGTGACGCCCGAGTCCGAGGCCTTGAGCAAGGCCCTTCGCAAGCGCGGGTTCCGCTTCGTGGGGCCGACCACGATGTACGCGCTCATGCAGTCGGCGGGCATGGTCGACGACCATGTCGAGGGGTGCTGGCGGGCGCTGTAGGTTGCCGCAAGCCTGAGAAGGCAGAGTTTGCGAACCGCGAGGTTTGCTTTGGGCGCTTCAACCCTCATACTAAGAAAGTCGTCCAACTAGTCAGGCGATGTCTGGGTAAGGGGGATCGTGGTTGCGAGTGCAGTGCAGAAGGTCAAGCGGGCCAACGGCTTGGAGACCCAGAACGCGCTGCTGATCGCCGCGGGGAGCGTGTTCTCCCGGATGGCGTATTCGCAGGCACGATTGAAGGACATCGCTGACGAGGCGGGAATCAGCCAGGGGTCGCTGTATTTCCACTTCGGCAACAAGGACGACGTGGCGCGGGCGGTCCTCGCGGCTCAGCAAGAACGAATGGGCGAGGTTCTTGCGAACGCCGTCAGGACGCAGGGGTCTGCGTTGGATCATCTTCTGCTTGTGATGGAGGGGCTTGCAGAGCTGATCGCGTCGGATGAACTGGTGCAGGCGGGGATCCAGTTGTCGACGCAGCCGGAGTCGGGTCCGGAGTTCGACGCGCGGGCGCCATACCAGGAATGGGTCGAGGTGACGGAGGCGATCGTTCGCGAGGGGATCGCGGATCGTTCGATGGCTCAGGACCTGGACGCCCGCGCGTCGGCAGAACTGCTCAACGAGATCTTCGTGGGGGCGCAGACTCTCGCAGGGATGCAGGACAAGTGGGAATCCTTGCCGCGCCGGATCGCCGCGGCGGGCCCGGCGATCCTGCTGCTGCTGAAGGCTCCGACGCGGGCACCCTGAAACAGCTCCCCGAGGCGTTCGGCCAGCAATGACGAGGAGCTACGCGGCGGGACCTGGGCCTTCTGCCGGATCCGGCTTGCGGAAGACCTGGCGCATGTGGTCGCTGGTGAGGAAGTCGGCGACGCCGATCATGATCAGGCTGAACACGATCTGCTCGGTCACCATCCATGCCGGGTAGAGCCCGGGGATCGCGGCCATCACGAGCGTGATGACCGGGAAGATCTGCGCGAACAGGCGCAGCCGCTGATACGCCCAGCGCCAGCCCAGGGCGGCACGCCAGGCGAAGTAGAAGAGTGTGACCGTCATCGCGAGCACGATGAGCGCCCGCATCCACACGGCGAACGGCACGGCGGCGATCGACCCGGCCTGCACCGCGATCACGACGGCGATCACGACGGCCGCGACGCCGATCAGCAGCTCGACCGCGAGCAGCCAGAACACCCAGCGGAAGGCGCGTACCGTGCGGTGATGGTGAAGATCCGCGTCGAGGATCTTCACGTGGGCGTGGCGTCCGCCGGCGATGCGATCCACGCGCAGCAGGAGCGGCTCCATGCGGCGCAGCACGGGGTCGAGGAACATGCTCTCGAGCGTACGGCGTAGGGCTGTGCGCTGAGCGCGGAACCAGGCTGACGACGCGGAAATCGATCGAAGGATGGAGGCACCGAGCGCGGCGTGGAGTGGTGCCGAGCCGGTGCTGACCACTCCTTCCGTATTCATGAAAGTCCCAGGTGGGAGGCTCAAATCCGTTGTGGATAGAGCTAGAACGAATCTACGAATGTTGGTAGAATCGGAGCATGACCAGCACTCTGGATCCGCTTCTGGAAGCCACGCGGCTTCTCGTTGCGGTGTGGGGTGGTGTCGAGTCGGGGGCGGGGTTGTCGCGGGCCGGGCTGGTGGCCGTGAACGATGCGTTGGGTCTGCTGGAGCGGACGGCGGGTGCGGTGCATGCGGAGGTCGCGGCGGGCATCGCCCGGGAGTCGCGGCGGGAGCTCGGCCCGGAGTCCCTCGCCAAGCAGCAGGGGTTTCGGAGCCCGGCGCAGCTGATCGCGACGACGACGGGGGTGTCGGTGGGGGACGCGGCCCGGTTGGTGCGGGTCGGGGAAGCGACCGCGCCGCGCACGAATCTGATCGGCGAGCCGTTGCCGGCGAGGTTCCCCGCGGTCGGTGCCGCGCTCGCGGTCGGGCGGATTGGTGCGGCGGCGGCGAGCATGCTGGTGTCGTTCCTGGACCGGATGATCGTGAAGGTCGGCCGCGAGGCGGTCGCAGAAGCCGAAACGGTGCTGGTCGAGAAGGCGCCGGGGTTGTCGTTGGATGAGGTGCGGCGGATGGTGACCCGGGTGGAGGCGTATCTGGACCCGGACGGGGTCGCACCCCGCGAAGACGAACTGCGGGCCCGGGCGTCATTGTCGATGTTCGAGCGGGACGGGATGCTGCATGTGAACGCGGTGCTGGATCCGGGCCGGGCTGCGGCGGTGAAGACCGCGATCGAGGGGTTCGTGTCGGCGGAGTTCGCCGCGAAACGTGACGGCCGTGACCCCGGCGCGCCGGACGCGGACCGGCGCAGCGTGGCGCAGATCCAGGCGGACGCTCTCGTGTATTTCGCGGAGCATGCGTTGACGTGTGTGAAGAACACGACGTTGAACGGGGCGACGGTGATCGTCCGTGTCAATGCGACCGATCTCGCTCACGGGAGCGGGTTCGGGCTCATCGACGGGATCGAGCAGCCGGTCAGTATCGGCACTGTGCGTCGGATGAGCGCGGGCGGGGCCGTCATCGACTGGCTGTGCGGGCGTAACGGGGAGATCCTGCATTGGGGGCGCCGCCGCCGGTTGTTCTCCGAACCGCAGCGGCTCGCGTTGCGGGAACGTGATGGCGGGTGCGCGTTCTGCGGGCTGCCACCCGGGATGACGAAGGCGCATCACATCGACTGGTGGGCCCGCGACCGGGGGAAGACCGATCTGGACAACGGGGTCCTGCTCTGCGAGTCCTGCCACCACCTGATCCACGACAACGGCTGGGGTATCCGTGTCGACGGGACCGGGATCCGCGCGAAGGTGTGGTTCCTGCCCCCGCCCGGCAGCGGATCCCGACCCCGCCTCGGTGGACGCGCCCGCACCGAACACCTCGCCTGACCACACGGGCGGGCCGGGGCCGGTTGTTCGAGCATCCCGGGCCCTCCGACAAGCTCGCGGGCCGGGCCGGGCCGGGCCGGGACCGGCGGGGCTGGGGGCCGGGCCCTTCGACAAGCTCAGGGACCGGATCCGGATGGGGATTCCTGCCCATCGCGGCTTCCAGGATCGCGACATACACTCTTACAGTCCCCTGGCAATTGCTCATGGGACCGCTGTGTCGCACTCTCGGGGGGAAATTCGTGGTGAAGTCGTTCGCGTGGTTGCGGATGCGACCGAAGACCCTCGCGTCCGCCGCCGGCGTCACCGCCGCGGCCGTCGCTGTCGCCGGAATGGCCTTCGCCTACGAGGGCAACCCCACCGCCGAGGTCGATCTGCACGACGGCGGCGTCTGGCTCACCAAGACCTCCAGCCTGCTGGTCGGCCACTTCAACAACGAGTCCCGCGTCCTGGACGGGGGCCTGCGCACCGGCAGCGAGGACTACGACGTGCTGCAGTCGGGCGGCACCGTGCTCGTCGACGACCGCTCCGCCTCCACGCTGACCAGCGTCGACCCGGCGCGCGTCGTGCTCAGCGACGCCGTGCTCATCCCCGGCGGAGCGAAGTCGGCACTCGGCGGCACCACCGTGGCGATCCTCGACCCCAAGGAGGGCAAGCTCTGGGTGCGCCCGGCCTCGTCGCTGAGCGGGTTCAAGGCCGCCGGCTCCAAGCCCTCCGCCACCCTCGGCGCCGGCGCCGACGTCACCGTGGGCAAGGACGGCACGGTCTACGCGGTCTCCGCCAAGGACCGCAGCATCGTCACCGTGCACGTGGACGAGCAGGGCGATCCGCAGCCGCCGTCCACCGAGAAGATCGACCTCGCGGAGAAGGCGAAGCCCACGATCACCGTCGTGGGCACCACCCCGGTGGTGCTCGACGCCGACGCCAAGACCGTGTTCGTCGCCGGGCACCGCACCGAACTCAGCGGATCCGAGGTCAAGAATCTCGATGCGGCCGTGCTGCAGCAGCCCTCCGCGGAGAACGTGTCCGCCGTGCTCGCGACCGCCGACGCGCTCATCTCCGTTCCGCTGGACGGATCCGCGCCGAGCGTGCAGGACGCCGGCGGCATCGGCGCCCCGGCGGCCCCGGTCTACCTGAACGGCTGCACCTACGCGGCGTGGGGCGGATCCGCGAAATTCCTGCGGGACTGCGTCGGATCCGGCAATGACCTGAAGTCCTCGATCGAGGGCGCCGAGAGCAGCACGACCCTCGTGTTCCGGGTGAACCGCGACGTGGTCGTGCTCAACGACACCGCGAGCGGTGCGGCGTGGATGGCCACCGACAACCTGCAGCGCGTGGACAACTGGCAGGACATCGTGCCGCCCGAGGGCGAGTCCGAGCAGCAGGACGAGACCAGCGACGACCAGGTCGAGACGACGCTGCCCAAGCGCACTCCCGAGAACACCGCGCCCGTCGCACACGACGACGATTTCGGGGTGCGGCCCGGCCGCACCACGATGCTGCCCGTGCTGGACAACGACACCGACGCCGACGGCGACGTGCTGGTCGCCTCACTCGCGCAGGAGCAGCCGTCGCTCGGCGACGTGCAGCCGATCAACAACGGCGGCGCCCTGCAGATCGCGGTCCCCGAGGACGCCACCGAATCCAGCTCGTTCCAGTACCAGGCCGATGACGGCCGTGGTGGCAAGGCGACCGCGAACGTCGCGCTCAGCGTGCACGACTGGAGCGTCAACGCCGCCCCCAAGCAGAAGCGCACGCCCGGCCTGCTCGTGGAGGCGGGCGGTTCCGTGACGTACAACGCACTGCCGGACTGGATCGACCCCGACGGCGACGACGTGTACCTGAAGGACGTGCAGGCCGCCCCCGGCGACGAGGTCGACTACACGCCGGACGGCCAGCTCACCTACCGCGCCGTGGCCAGCCTGCCCGGGCGCAAGGAGATCCGGATCCAGGTCGCCGACGCGATGGGCGAGCTCACGAGCGGAACGATCCGCCTCGACATCCGTCCGGCCGGCACCACGGCGCCGAAGACCAACGCCGATCACTACGTCACCCGCGCCGGCGAGCAGGTCACCGCCTCGCCGCTGCTCAACGACTCCAGCTCGGGCAAGGAGCAATTGCGGCTCACCCGGGTGGACGAGACCCCCGGCGCCGTGATCACGCCGAACTTCAGCGAGGGCACCTTCACGTTCCAGGCGCAGCTGCCGGGCACCTACTACATGCAGTACCTCGTGAGCGCGGGCCCGAACGCGGTGCCCGGTCTCGTGCGCGTGGACGTGCTGGACAAGACCGCCGAGGCGGCGCCCCCGATCGCCGTGCGCGACGTGGCGCTGCTGCCCAGCGGCGGCGACGTGCTCGTGGGCGTGCTGAACAACGACGTCGACCCTGCCGGCGGCATCCTCGTCGTGCAGTCGGTGACCGTCCCGCCGCACAGCGGTGTGGCGGTCTCGGTGCTGAACCACGAGACGCTGCGGATCACGGATCAGGGCAACCTCGACAAGGAGGTGCGGATCAAGTACCGCATCTCGAACGGATCCAAATCCGCCGACGGCGACGTGATCGTGATCCCGATCCCCGCGCCGAGCAAGCTCGACCCGCCGACCGCGAACGACGACACCGCCGTGGTGCGCGCCGGCGACGTGGTCACCATCCCGGTGCTGGAGAACGACAAGCACGCCCCCGGGACGACTCTGCACGTGGCGCCGAAACTGATCGAGCCGCTGGTGGACCCGAAGTTCGGCGAGGCGTTCGTCTCGCAGGACACGGTGCGCTTCCGCGCCGGCGACACCCCGCGCACGGTCTATGCGACGTACGAGGCGGTGGACTCCAACGGGCAGAAGGCCGCCGGATACATCACGATCCAGGTGCTCCCGGTCGATGAGAAGACCAACACCGCGCCCCGCCCGCACGATCTCACCGTGCGCGCGCTGAGCGGCACCAGCGTGCGCATCGCCGTGCCGCTGGACGGGC
>Ga0308158_10005581_pt1 | contig 10275 bp, 6 predicted proteins | sample PhyBR2_FD_201038 | JGI IMG/M metagenome (GOLD analysis project Ga0308158, IMG submission 201038) | Phyllosphere microbial communities from UC Gill Tract Community Farm, Albany, California, United States - DLSLB.R2 | ecosystem: Host-associated > Plants > Phyllosphere > Unclassified | place: USA... | reverse complement strand
GGAACAGCTCGTGGTAGTAGTACGCGCCCCAGGTGGCGCCGTCGAGGTACTGCTTCCAGCCCCAGTCCTCGTAGCCCCACAGGTTCTCGTTGTTGCCGGTGAGCAGCACGAGCGAGGCGTGATCGGCCAGACGCACGATGTTCTCCCGCGCCTCCGCCTCGATCTCGCCGCGCAGCGGCTCCTCCTCGGGGTACGCGGCGCACGCGAACAGGAAGTCCTGCCAGGTGAGCAGCCCCAGCTCGTCGCAGAGCTCGTAGAAGTCATCCGACTCGTAGATCCCGCCGCCCCACACCCGGACGAGGTTGAGGTTCGCGGCAAGCGCCTGCCGCAGGCGGCGCTCGTAGCGGGCGCGGTCCACGCGCACCGGCAGCGCATCGTCGGGGATCCAGTTCACGCCCTTCACGAACACCGGCTGATCGTTCACGACCAGGGTGAACGGGGTGCCGTCGGCGTCGGGCGCGGTGTCCCACCGGACCGTGCGGAAGCCGACCCGGCGCACGACCGCGTCCAGGTCGCCGCGCACGTGCGGCGGCTCCTCGCGGATCGACACGTGCACGTCGTACAGAGGCTGGTCGCCGTAGCCGGCCGGCCACCAGCGTTCCAGGCCCGCAGCCTCGACGGCGACGACGAGGCTGTCGGATCCGGCGTCGAGGAGCGCCTCCCCGCGGGATCCGCCGAGGGTGCCCGTCACCACGAAAGACGTCGCCGCATCGGCCGACGCGCGCTCGACGCGCACCGTCGCCTCCACCCGGCCGCCGCCGACCGTGGGACTCGCCGCGACCCGCACCTCGGCGAGGCGCGCGACCGACCAGGACTCCAGGCGCACCGGGCGCCAGATCCCGCTCGTGTACGTCGCGATGCCCCAGTCCCAGCCGAAGTTCGCGGCCGACTTGCGGATCGCCTCGTACGGCAGCGGGTACGGCCGGGGCCGGGCGCCGAGTTCGAGGCTCTGTGCATTGGCGTACTTGATGGGCGAGCGGAACGCCACCTCGAGCACGTTCTCACCGTCCACGAGCGCCTCGCGGGCGTCGATCCGGTACGAGCGGTGCTGGTTCGCGGCCTCCAGCACGACGTGCCCGTTCAGCCGCACGGTCGCGACCGTGTCGAGGCCGTCGAACACGAGGTCGTGCCGCTCGTGGCCGTTCGCGGCCCACGCGAAGCGCGTCTCGTACGTCCAGTCCACCAGGCCAATCCAGGCCAGCAGCGCCTCGTTGTCGTCGAGGTACGGATCCGGGATCAGGTCCGCGGCCAGCAGGTCGGTGTGCACGCAGCCGGGGACGGTCGCCGGGACGGATCCTTCGCCGAGCACTGCGGCGAGCGCGTCCGGCACCGGACCGTCGGCGGCGCGCAGGCTCCAGCCGTCGTGCAGCTCGCGTGCGTGCGCCCGCATCGGCCCGGCCTCCAGGACGGTTTCGGAGAGTTCGGGAGTCAGGGTCATTTCACGGCTCCTGCCATCAGGCCTCGGTAGATCCACTTCTGCAGCAGCAGGAAGGCGATCAGCGAGGGGATGATCACGAGCAGGGTTCCCGCCGAGATCACCTCCCACTGCGTGTTCGTGGCGCTCTTGAAGTTGTAGAGCGTCGTGGACACCATGCCTTCGCTGGGCAGGTAGAGGAAGGGTGTGTAGAACTCGTTGTAGATGCCGATGCCCTTGATGATCACGACCGTGGCGATCGCGGGCTTCAGCAGCGGCAGGATGATCCGCCAGTAGATGGTCCACCGGTTCGCACCGTCCAGCATCGCCGCCTCATCGAGCGACTCCGGGATCGACTGCATGAACTGGATGAACAGATAGATCGCGATGATGTCGGTGCCCGTGAACATCAGGATCAGGGCGCCCTTGGTGTCGTACAGGCCCAGTCCGTTGATGAGCTGGAAGGTGGCGACCTGGCTGGTCACCGACGGCACCAGCGTCGCGATCATGAACAGCGCGGTGACCAGGCCCTTGCCGCGGAACCGGAACCGGTCCAGTGCGTAGGCGGCCATGGATCCGATGAAGATCGTGCCGACGAGCGAGACCGACAGCACGATCGCCGTGTTCATGAAGCCCTCGAGCATGTTGCCCTTGACGAAGGCGGTGACGAAGTTGCCCAGGTTGAACCAGTTGCTCGGCGGCGTGAGCGCGCTCGTGCGGTGGTACTCGTTGGTCCCCTTGAAGCTCGCGAACAGGATCGCGACCATCGGCAGCAGGGTGAAGAACGCGGCCAGCAGCAGGCTCACGTACTTGGCGGTCTTGGCGCTGGCGACGCGCAGGCGGATCCAGCCGAGGCTGGGGGTGCGGCGTCCGTCCGGACGCCGCGGAGCGAGGGAGGTCATGTCAGTTCCACCTTCTCGTCGGGAAAGAGCTTTCGTTGGATCCAGGTGACCAGCAGCACGATCAGGAGGAGGATGACCGCCATCGCCGACGCGAGCCCGACGTGCGTGTACACGAACGCGGTCTGCACGGTCTTGATGACGAACGTCGTGGTGCCGTTCGCGCCGCCGGTCATGATGAACGGCGTCTCGAAGGCGGCGAGGGATCCGGAGATGCCCAGGATCAGGCTGAGTCCGACCACGCGACGGATGCCGGGGAAGATGATGGCCCAGAACTGCTGCCATCTGCTCGCGCCGTCCAGGTCCGCCGCCTCGAACAGCTCCGCGGGGATGGACTGGATCGCGCCGAGGAACAGCACGAAGTTGAGGCCGGTGTAGCGCCACACCGAGGTGCTGGCCAGCGACCAGTTCGCGATCGACGGGTCGCCCAGCCACTGCGGCGGGTGCGTCACGCCGAACCAGCTGAACACGATGTCGAGCGAGCCGCCCTGCTGGAACACGTACTGGAACATGAACGCGATCGCGACGCCGTTGATGAGGTAGGGGAAGAACAGGATCCCGCGGAACAGGTTCGAGAAGCGGGTCGAGAAGCTCAGGATCGACGCGAAGTACAGGGCGAGGGCCATCTGCACGAACGTCGCAAGGAAGTAGTAGACGCTCACCAGGAACACCCGGAAGATGTCGGGGTTGGTGAACACCTGCGTGTAGTTGTCCAGGCCGATGAACGTCTTGTTCTGATCGAAGCCGTCCCAGCTCGTGAAGCTGTAGTAGATCAGGTTCACCGCCGGCCAGTAGGTCAGCAGCAGGAGCAGCCCGAGAGCCGCTGCCAGGAAGAACCAGGGGGTGAGCTGGGTGAGGATCCGCCGGCGGCCCGTGGGCTCCGGGCGCCGCTTGCCGAAGCGGCGCCCGGAGACGGCCGGGATGGCGGAGGTGCTCGCCGGCGTGGGACTCGAAGTCGAGATCGCCATGAGATGTCCTCCGTTGGTTTCGTTCGTTACTTGACGAGCTGCGTGACCGCAGCGCCCCACTTGGAGTTCAGCTCGGCGAAGTAGCTGTCCTTGGTGCCGTCGGCCGCACCACGGGCGATGTCGACGAGCTTCTGGCGGTAGACCTGGCCGTAGATGTCGACCTGCGCCTGATTGGCGACGTCGCTGAGCAGGCTCTCCTTGCCCTTCGGGGCGGCGGCGGGCTCGATGAGCTTGACTCCCGCGTCCGACAGGCCCTTGAGGTTCGCGGGCAGTGGTGAGTCCTTCAGGGTGGAGATCATGCCCTGGCTCTTCGTGTAGTCGCTCTTCTCGGTGAACCAGGTGATCCACGCCTTCGCCGCGGCCTTGGCGGTGGAGTGCTTGCTGATGCCGTAGGCGTAGTCACCGGCGTTCATGGCGTACTGCACGCCCTTCACGTTCGCGGGGAACGTCATGTAGCCGATGTCGTCGGCGGAACCACCGGCCTTGACGGCGGCGGCCTGCATCTGCGAGATCGCCCAGGATCCGAGCACCATCGCGCCGACATTGCCGGTGCCGAGCTGAGTCTTGGATCCCTCCCAGTCGGTGGACAGCGGGTCGGGCTCGGTGAGCTTCTGATTCACCGAATCGAACAGCAGCGAGTCGATCGCGTAGATGTCGGTGCCCTCGGTCCACGGCCTCGGGTTCTCCGCCATGTGGATCGCCGCATCCGGGTCGTTCGTGATGGCGCCGAGGCTGCCCATGCCCTGCGAGAGCGGCCAGCCGTCCTTGTAGTTCGTGTAGAGCGGGATGGCGTCGGTCTTGCTCTTGATGAGCTTGAGGTCGGCGAGCCACTCGTCCTCGGACTGCGGGAGCGTGGTGATGCCGGCCTTCTCCCAGACCTTCTTGTTGTAGACGATGCCGTTCGCGTTGCCGCCGGAGACGATGCCGTACTGGGTGCCGTTGTACGAGGCCTGGGCGGTGTATCGGTACTTGCCGCTGTAGTCGGCCGTCTTGCCGAGAGGCTCGAAGAACTGTCCCAGCTGACTGGGCTTGACGGCTGCCGGGATCGCGAGCACGTCGCCGTACTTGCTGCCGTTCAGGCGGGTCTTGATCGCGTTCTCATAGTCGTTGACGCCCTCGAACTTCACCGTGACGTCGGGATAGGTCTTACGGAACTCCGTCGCGTACTTGTCGAACGTCCCGTCCGATACGAGGTCGGTGCGCTGCGTGAGGACGGTGATGGTGCCCTTGGGCTTGCCGTCGATCGTGTTGTCCGCGCCGGCGCTGGACGAGCAGCCGCTCAGCGCGATCGCGGTGACGGCGAGAGCCGCTGCCGCTGTCAGTGCCTTCTTTGCCATGTCTGACTCCTGTCGGGTTCTTCCTTGAACGGGTGAAGCAAGGGGTTGGTCACGGGGACCTCTGTTGCTTCGTAGACTTAAGCGCATAATCATTTCAAACGCAAGCCCCATGTCAACGCTGTCTTCGGCCGGATCCGATGCTGTCGAATCGATTGATATACCTCTTCAGCTGGGTTTTCTGACCATTGAATGCGGTGGATGGGCATCCAGAATCCGTACAAATGTCTGTCGATGGACATACAACCGATGGGGTTGCTAGGCTCGCCGCTCACACCCCCAGGTCTCGCCAGAGGACGCTCATGACGCACGAAAGGAGCCACGGATGACCGTGCAGGCCCGCGCCACGCTCGACGATGTGGCCCGCCTCGCCGGCGTCAGCGCGAAGACCGTGTCGCGGGTGTACACGCACCGCGAGCTCGTCTCGGCCGAGACCGTCGCGCGGGTGCTCGACGCGGCCAAGCGGCTCCGCTTCCGCCCCAACTCGCTCGCGCGGAGCCTGCGCCGGGGCGGGGCGACGCACACGATCGCGTTCCTGATGGGCGAGCTCGGCAACCCGTTCTACTACCGGGTCGCCGCCGGCATCGAACAGGAGCTCTCCGCACACGGCTACGCGCTGATCGTGGCCACCACCGACGACACCGCCGCGGGCGAGGAGCGCGTCGCCGACGCCCTGCTCGCACAGCGGGTGGATGCGCTGCTGATCGTTCCGGTCTCCGACGACCAGTCGCACCTCGAGGGAGAACGGCACCTCGGCACCCCGGTCATCGCGATCGACCGGCCGGCGCGAAATCTCGTCGCCGACTCGATCGTGCTGGAGAACCGCCGCGGCGCGTTCGCGGCCACGACGCAGCTGCTCGCCCTCGGCCACCGCCGCATCGCCTACGCGTGCAACCCGGCTGCTGTGTACACGCAGTCCGAGCGGCTGCGCGGATATCGGGAGGCCATGGCCACCGTGGGCATCATGGACACGGCACCTTGGGAACGCCTCGTCGACGACCGCGACGCCGTCCACGAGCGCATCGTCGCCTCGCTGCTGGAGATGCCGGATCCGCCCACCGCGATCGTGACAGGCAACAACCGGATGACGGTCGGCGCCCTGCGCGCACTGCGCGGGCACGAGGGCGACCCTCCCGCGCTGATCGGCTTCGACGACTTCGACACCGCGGACGTGCTCGGCGTCAGCGTCGTCGCCTACGACCCGATCGAGCTGGGCAGACAGGCCGCTCGGCTGGCGCTGGAGCGCATCGGCATCCCGGCCGCCTTCGCTCAGCAGCTGCGGCTGCCCACCTGGATCGTTCCGCGCGGCACCGGCGAGCGCATCCCCCGAACCCCTGCAGGAGAGACCGCATGACCGCAGATCTGACCGTCCTCGACGCCCACGGCGTGTGCGTCGTCATCGACTCAGCCCGCGGGGAGCTGCCCGCCGTGCTGCACTGGGGCGCATCGCTCGGCGGCGCAGCCCTCGACGGCCCTGCGCTGCGCGCGGCGCTGAGCCGGCAGACCCCGCCCGCCACCCTCGACGCCGCCTGGGAGGCCACCCTCTCGCCGCAGGAGGCCGAGGGGTGGTCGGGCCGCCCCGGGCTGCAGCTGCGCAAGGATGGCGTGCTGCTGCGGCCGCGATGGCGGCTCGAGCGGGACGCTGCGGGCGGTGACGCGTCGGGCAGCGCGGATCCGGTCTCGGGATCCGCTGACTTCGAGGCGGTCGCGGTCGACGACGCCTCCGGTCTGCGCCTGACCGTGCGGATCGCGATCGAGCAGGGCGGGGTCGTGCGCCTCGGGCAGACGCTGCGCCACGACGGCAGGACCGGTCCGGTCGAGGTCGACTGGCTGGAGAGCATCCTGCCCGTGCCGACGACCACCGACAGCCTGCTCACATTCGACGGCCGCTGGACACGCGAGAAGCGGCCCGTCGTCACGTCGATGCCGGCAGGATCCACGATCCGCCAGTCCCGCCGGGGGCGCCCGGGGCACGACGCCCCCACCCTCGTCGCCGCCTCGATCGGCGCGCCGCGATGGGGTGACGGCTCGGTGTGGGCGGCGCACGTCGCATGGTCGGGCGACGTGACCTATCGCGTTGACCGGATCACGGATTCGGTCACCCAGATCGGCGGCGGGGAAGTGCTGCGCCCGGGCGAGGCCGTGCTCGAGCCGGGCCAGCAGCTCGTGGCACCCGAGGTGCTATTCGCATATTCCGAGAACGGCATGGACGGTGTCGCGGCCGCTTTTCACGCCTGGCTGCGCGCCCGGCCCGGCCACCCGCACAGCACCCGCCCGTTCGTGCTGAACACCTGGGAGGCGGTCTACTTCGACCACGATCCCGCGACCGTGACCGCCCTCGCCGAGCGCGCCGCGTCGGTCGGCGTCGAGCGGTTCGTGCTCGACGACGGCTGGTTCGCCGGGCGCCGCGACGACACCACGAGCCTGGGCGACTGGGTCGTGGACCGCACGATGTGGCCCGATGGCCTGGGTCCGCTCGCGGACCGTGTGCATGAGCTCGGCATGCAGTTCGGCCTGTGGTTCGAGCCGGAGATGGTGAGCCTCGACTCCGACCTGGCCCGGCAGCACCCGGACTGGCTGCTGCACGATGAGCGGCACGTGCGGCAGCACGATCCGCTGCTGTCCTGGCGCACCCAGTTCGTGCTCGACCTCGCCCACCCCGGCGCCTACGCGCACGTGCTCGGGCAGATCTCGGCGCTGGTCGACGAACTCGGCATCGACTTCATCAAGTGGGACCACAACCGCGACCTCGTGGAGAGCGTGCATGACGGCCGCCCCGGCGTGCACGCCCAGACCTTGGCGCTGTACCGCCTGCTCGACGAGCTGCGCGTGCGGCATCCGCGGCTCGAGATCGAGTCCTGCTCCTCGGGCGGCGCACGCACGGATCTCGGGATCCTGCAGCGCACCGACCGGGTCTGGGCCAGCGACTCGAACGATCCCGTCGAGCGGCAGGACATCCAGCGCTGGACCGGCCTGCTGCTGCCGCCCGAGCTCATCGGTGCGCACGTCGGCCCCGCCGAGTCGCACAGCTCGGGGCGGGTGGCTCCGCTGTCGTACCGGATGACGACCAGCCTGATGGGATCCGCGGGCCTGGAGTGGAACATCCTGGACTGCTCGGACGAGGAGAGCGCGGCGATCGCCGCCTTCGGCCGGCTGTACAAGGAACTCCGCCCGATCGTGCACACGGGCCGCACGGTGCACCCCGAGCTGCGCGATCCGTCGTGGCGCGCCACCGGGTTCGTCGCTCCGGAGCAGGACGCCGCCGTCGTCGTGGTGGCCACGGTCGCGAGCCTCGAGGACGCGCGCGCGGAACGGCTGCGGATCCCCGGACTGGATCCGCTCCGCCGCTACCGGGTGCGCGTGCGCCGGGAGATCGGCACCGCCGCCTACGGCTGGATCGCGCCGGGCTGGTTCACCACCGGCGAGGTTGAGCTGCCCGGGGCCGTGCTGGCGGAGATCGGTCTGCAGCTGCCGACGCTGTGGCCGGTGCAGGCGTTCGTGCTGCACGTCGAGGCGGTCTGACCGGCCGCATCGACCGGGCTGCCGTGCTCAGCGCGTCGTCGCGGCCCCCAGCGATCGCCAGCGGCGGGCCCGGTCGAGTCGTGCGAGGTCAGCCGCGGCTGAGCCGCTCCGCGAGCCACGCGGCCTGGCGCTGCCACTGGATGCCCTGGCCGCCCTCGTGCTCGTTGAAGGCGTACTCCACCACCTCGACCGCGGCGCCGTAGTGGTTCGCGGCGGCGTACACCGTGGACGGCGGGCAGATCGGGTCCATCAGCGCCACCGAGAACAGACCCGGCGCCGTGGCGCGCCGGGCGAAGTTGACCCCGTCGAAGTAGGACAGCGTGGTGAAGGTCTGCGCGACGGCGTCGCGGTGCACCGACAGGTAGCGCACGATCTCGTCGTACGGATCCCGGTCGGTGAGCCCCACGGCGCGCTCGAAATGGCAGAGGAACGGGACATCCGGCATCGCGCCGACGAGCCCCGCGGACAGCCCCGCGGCGGCGAGGGCGATGCCGCCGCCCTGACTGCCGCCGACGACGGCGACCCGGTCGGAGTCCACGACGTCCAGCGTGCGCACGGCGTCGATCAGCAGCGCCGCGTCGGTGAACACGCGGCGGTAGTAGTACGCCTCAGGATCCTCGATGCCCCGGGTCATGAAGCCCGGGTGAGCGGGACCCGCGCCATGCGGATCCGGCGTCGCACCGGGGGTGCCCCAGGCGCTGCCCTGGCCCCGGGTGTCCATGAAGGCCCAGGCGTATCCGGCTGCGGGCCAGGCCAGGCGCTCGTGCGGAAGCCCTCGCCCGCCGCCGTACCCGTTGTACTCCACCACCGTGGGCAGCGGACCGGTTGCACCCGCGGGCACGACGAACCAGCCGCGCACCTCGTCGCCCGCGTATCCGCTGAAGCGCAGGTCGTAGACGTCGAACACGCTCAGCGGACTCTCGATCCGGGTGAGCACCGGGGCGTTCGCGACGGCGCGGGACTCGGCGAGCGTGCGCTGCCAGAAGGTGTCGAAGTCCGCTGGTTCCGCCACATCGGGGCGGTAGACGTGGAGCTGCTCAGGGGGCAGATCGAAGCGAGGCATGGCGTCCATTCTGGCGGATCGTTCGCGGTGCGCTTCGTCGAGATTGCACGGATAAGGGGCGGGTCCACGCGGCGGCGTGCTCGCAGTCCAGAACCGCCCGGGCCCGCCCCGCCAGGCGGGCCCGACCGCTCAGCGCCAGGTGTCGTCGAGCGCCATCGATCCGCCGGATGCCGTGCTCACGCTGCGGTTCGGGTCGCTCTCCCACGTGACGTTGCCCGCGGCGTCCTTGCGGATGTACTTGTACTCGATCGTCGTGGAGCCGGGCAGGGTCACGGTGCCCGTCCAGGTGCCGTCGCCCGCGGCCGTGAGCGGGATCGCGACGTCCGGGCTCCAGTTGCCGAGCGCCGGGGATCCGCCGACAATGTACGCGGTCTGCCCGGAGTCGAGCGTCGCGTGCAGGGTCACCGAGGCGTCCACGGTGGCTCCGGCGTTCCAGCCGTCGTTGACCGCGAGGGCGCCATCGGCCGGGACGGTCGCCGTGCGGTTCGACCGCGACTCCCACACCACGGATCCGTCCGCCGAGACCTTCGCGTATTTGTACTCGAGGGCCGTGCCGGCGGGGATCGTCGCGGAACCGCGCCACACCGGGTAGCTCGCGGACGAGAGCACCAGGCCCTTTGCCGGATCCCACGCACCGAGCGCCGGGTCGCTGCCGACCACGACCAGCTTCTCGCCCGCGTCGGCCGACGCGTACGCCGTGAACAAGACGGCCGCGGCGGGGGCGGCGGCGGCCTTCGTGACGCGCGAGTCCTTCGAGATCGCGAGCGCGGAGAGTCCGGGAACCGAGGTCGTGAGGGATCCGTCGGCGGACACCGTGACGGATCCGCCCGTGCAATGGTTGCCGATGACCCGGCCGGTCAGGAGGTTGCAGTACTCGCCCGCCGTGAGGCCAGTGTCGAAGGTGCGGGTGAGGGATCCGCTCTCCTTGTTGACGACGACGTAGCCGGAACCCTCGCGGGCGAAGGCGATCGCGTCGGATCCGTCACTCCACCAGCGCGTCACGGCGCTACCCGCCGTGGTGTTGCGGAAGCCGACCATGCCCACGGTCGAGGCGGCGCGGTCCTGGCACAGCCAG
>Ga0308158_10005580_pt1 | contig 10278 bp, 4 predicted proteins | sample PhyBR2_FD_201038 | JGI IMG/M metagenome (GOLD analysis project Ga0308158, IMG submission 201038) | Phyllosphere microbial communities from UC Gill Tract Community Farm, Albany, California, United States - DLSLB.R2 | ecosystem: Host-associated > Plants > Phyllosphere > Unclassified | place: USA... | reverse complement strand
TTTTGCGATTGTCATTGGATTCATTCAACAAAACCAACGCATAGCTACCATCTGTATTCTGAAAAGCACTATAGACCAATCCCTCGGCTGTATATCCCGATGTAGCAATCCGTACCGCTCCGGTCTTGACGACCGAAGACAGATGTCCTACGATATAGTAATGGGAGTTGCGCGTAATACTTTTATAATTCGCCTTGTTAATATCAACCGCGCCATAACAGGTCTGGCAGCCACCTTCCCGATTCGGCCCTTTATCTGTATCCAACATCAGGTTCCAAACAATAACAACTTTGCTCCAGTTATTGACGGTTCCCAATGCTACCTCGCGCATATCTTCCATTAGACGCTTGTCAAGGTTACGCCCATCGTTCCATTCCCCGATAGATGTCTCTGTAAAAACCAACTCCTTATCCGGACGCTGATTATGAATGTCAATTAACTCCGCTTTATCACCCCCATAATTGTGATAAGCTGCGCCAGCAATAAAGGAAGCCGCTCCTGCATCATTATAGATTTTGATAGGATAATCTTCCTGGTCAGCCATATTATCGTAATTATAGTTGTGGTCAAACGCATAGATTTTCGTGGCTATATTTGCAGCTTTTAACTGTGGGCCGAGCGATTGTTTGATAAATGTCTGCTGTTCCTGCCATGACATATACATGGAGGCTGAATTTTTGCGATTCAACGGCTCATTTTGAACAGTGATGGAATACACCAGTATACCTTCTTTCTTCATTGCCTGAAGCCATTGTACAAAATACCAACCGTAATCCTGATAGTATTTAGGATTTAATTGACCACTGGTCCAAGAATCAAAAGGTTTCAAATCTGTCAGGTTATTCACTTTCATCCATTTTGGCGGCGTCCATGGTGAGCCCATAATTTTGACATTCGGGTTAATGGCCAGTATTTCTTTTAGCACGGGGATGATATATTGTGTTTCTTCTGACTGTAAACCAAAGTTTTCCTTGCCCGCTCTATCCCAACAGGTATACTCACTCAATGAAAAATCCGAGCATCCGATAGCGATACGAATGTAACTCATACCCATACCATCTTTATCGGAGAAAGTCTCCGTAAGAAATTTCGTCCGATCTTCCTTATTCATTTTCATGAGGTTATAACAGGTGGAACCTGTGATCGCAGCACCAAACCCATCCATCGTTTGAAACTTTTGAGCAGGATCCAACGTAATTGTATTCGGAGACATATTGGATTTTGAGCTGAAATCAACGAATCGCTTTCCAAAATCCAACGATCTATTGCCCGTTGTCGTATAGATGGTAACGTCACCACTTTTTTTGATGTCTTCGTCTTGAGAAGGTGTATAGCTGTCGCGGTTACAAGATGTTGCCGTAATCAAACAGGACAACAAGAATGTATATATCATAGTGTTATTATTACGTTTCATAAACAGTTAAAATAATTAGTATCCTGGATTCTGAACTAAGTTAGGATTCTGGTCAATTTTAGGTTGCGGAATCGGTAGGCGGTAGGAATTCTTTGTGAATGGATATACCTGTGCCTTTCTCCCTGAATCCTTTGCATACACGGCATTCATTACTGATTCCACTTTATCCAACCGAACCAGATCAAACCAGCGCTGCCCTTCAAAAGCCAATTCGAGACGACGCTCCTTCAAATATGCTTCGAACAGTGCGTCTTTATTCGCACGCACTGCCGCAGTTAACTTTGGCAATTTTACACGTGTGCGGATTTTGTCAATAATATCAGCCGCAGCAGTAAGATTCGAGCCTTGCTGAATCAGTGCTTCCGCTTTTAGCAATAGCAGATCCGCGTAACGCAGCTTTACAATACTGTTAAATGCGGATCTCAGCTTAAACATAAAAGGATAATGGTTTGAGGGGTAGTAGTTACTCCATGTTGTTGTATAATAAACAATAGATTGCTCCATCCGAATTTGGTCTGCTTCGTTTGTATAGGCTTGTATCAAATCACGAGACGGCGTTACCCATTTAGCCCAGGTAAAATTGTTATCGTAGTTGGATAGATCCCTACCAAACATCCAGGTGGCCCAATTGCCGCCGCCTGAAGTAAACTGAGTTTCTAAGATAGACTCTTTTGTATTTCGTTGCGCCAAGTCTGTATTGCTGGCATTCATTGCATATAAATCTGAGTAATTTAAATTTAATTCAAAACCCTCTGCTGCCAAGGCATCGACGTATTGAATAACTTTAGCATAATCCCGAATTGGCTTTTCTGCATATATCTTTGCCAGCATGGCGCGAGCGACAGATTTCGTAAATAAGGTTTTATTAGCATTATTATTAACAGGAGCATCAGCCAATCCATCCAATAAATCCCTTTCAATCTGTTTATAGACTTCTTCTTCTGTGGATTGTTTAGGAAAATATTGTGGGTAAACTTCTTCCACATTATCCCCTGTAATATTAGGAGCAATGGTGGTAATAATCGGAATTGGACCAAAAATACGTGTCATATCAAACATAGCCAAAGCACGGAAGATTTTTGCCTGTCCTTTGTAAGTTTTAATATTTGTATCACTCAGCGATTTATCCGCCACACTGTCGACATAAATAATAAGTCTATTTGCCCGGCCCACATCTTCCAAATATCGTCCCCAATCCCGATCAACAACTGGATTGGACCCTTCTATTCCATTGCTTTCAAAAGGGACAACCTCAGCGCCAGTAGTACCAGCATAAGCGTTGTCGGCATGCGAGTCTCCAATCAACAATAAATCCAGGTACCAATGCTCTTGCCGGTCTTTCATTCGTTGATAAATACCCGCAAGGTAATTGTCCACCTCAGCTTTATCTTTGAAGACAATCTGTGTCCCCTCCCCCGTCTTTCCCTGACTTACATCGGAATAATCCGAAAGAGGATCGCGGTTCAAGGAACATGACACTAGAAAAATGGAACCAATAAACAACGAGAAAAGACGATTTATAATTATTTTTTTCATGATTTATCTGATTAAAATTCGACATTAAGTCCGACAACAAAAGATCGGTTTTGCGGATATGTCCCCCAATCTATACCTTGGATTCTAGAATCGGATCCGCCAGAATACTGATTTACTTCAGGATCCATTCCGGAATATTTTGTTAGCGTAAATAAATTACTTACTGATAAATAAGGTTGGATTTTATTTATTCCTATTCTTTTTAGGCGCTCAGGTGCTATCGCATAGGATAATGAAATATTTTTCATACGTAAATAACTTCCATCTTCCACAAAATACGTGGAGTTTTTCATATCGAATCCAGCTTTAGGAACATGGGTAAGTTGCCCTGGGACCCGCCAACGATCGAGTACGGTAGTACTCTGATTTCTACCATCATACATTCCTTCAGTTTCCATACGGCCTGCATTAAAGATGTCATTACCATAAGTACCTTGAATAAATATACTTAGATCAAAATTTTTCCATGAAAAATTATTCGTCATACCATAGACAAATTTTGGAAGAGGATCACCAATATAGGTCCGGTCGCTGGAGGAAATTCTGCCATCTCCATTCAAATCACGGTACATCAATTCGCCTGTTTCCGGATCTACGCCATCAGAAATATAGCCAAAAAAACCGCCAAGTGATTTTCCCGGTTCGTTTTTCACCGCAAAATCATTGACAAAATCGTTTGTCTTGGCATCGTAATAGACTTGTTGTAAATCCAATTGCTGCAATTTATTTCTGTTAAACGACATATTAAAATCCGTATTCCAACTAAACGCACCGGTGAGATTCTTTGAGTTGATCGTGAATTCAATACCATGATTATTTAATTTCCCACCGTTCCGCTGAATCCGATTTGCCTGCTGGCCTTCGGGAAGGGCTGCGTTCATCAACAAATCCTTCGTATTCTTATTGTAGTAATCAACGGCAAATGTCAACCGATTTTGTAACACAGATAGATCAAAGCCGATATTTGTCGTGCTAGTCGTCTCCCACCTTAAATCTGTTGCTCGAAGAAGACTTGGCGAGTTAATGTTGGGTACCGAATTTTCAAATCCCGTTACAAACCATTGTTGACGTTGGATATCACTTAACTCCAGATACCCATAGTCACCCAATCCATATTGATTGCCCGTCTGGCCCCATCCTCCCCGGATTTTGAAATCACTAATCCAGTCCACGTCCTTCATAAAGTCTTCAGAAGATATCCTCCAACCGGCAGAAACCGACGGAAAATATCCCCAACGTCCCTGTGGACTTAACTTAGAAGATCCATCTGCACGCATATTTGCAGTTAATAAGTATTTCCCGTCATAATTATACATTGCACGCGCAAAATAGGACATGATCGCCCAGTCAGATGCTGTAGAACCGGTCCTGTCCCACGAAATTTTGTTCGCAGCATTTAACGTTTCAATGATGCCATTCGCATAATTAGAGCCATAGATATTACTTTTGGAATATTTTGAATCTGTCCAGGATGTTCCCGCCATCAATTCCAAATTATGCTTATCAAAATTTTTAGTATAGGTAAATACATTATCCCAGGTCAGAAGGGTATTTGTATTGCGGATATCAGATGCTTCACCAAATTGATTTCGGCCCCAAGCTGTTATCCAGGGATCTAAAAATGTCGTCATCACCCCAGATCTTCGATCTAAAGAAAACGATGATTTTAACGTCAGGTTGGGCATGAAGGAGATTAAAGCACTTCCGGTAGCAATAATACGGTTCTCCCGGTTATTATTCCTTCTTGTTCGCTCCAAGTTCTCCAATGGACTGGTGATATTATTGATACCATAAAAATTGTTATAGAATCGATCCGGATGGATTGGATCCCAAACAGGAGCATAAGTAGGTGTTGTTATCACCGAGGTAACAACACCCCCGCGATTTGATCCAAGCCCAGATGTAATCCCATTGTCATTATTGTCCGAATAATTAATATTAGCATTAATTTTCAACCACTTACGCACTTGATTATCTATGTTCGCCCGGAAGTTATAACGTCTAAAAAATGATCCTTTTAATGTACCATTCTCGTTGAGGTATCCACCACCAAGATAGTAGCGTAATTTTTCGTTTCCGTCAGAAACAGCTATCTGATGACTTTGTTGCAGTCCTGTTTTATAGGTTTCTTTAAACCAGTCAGTTTGATCACTCAATCCCTCCGGTAGATTGACTATACCAATCTCCTTTTGCAATTCCCTATATTGCTGTGTATTTAATACATTGACAGTATTATTGACAACATTCGCAGTCCATTGTGTCCCAACACTAATTTTCGCTTCTCCACTCTTCCCTGACTTCGTGGTGACTAAGATGACGCCATTGGAACCACGGGAGCCATAAATAGCGGCCGATGAAGCGTCTTTTAAAATTTGAATATCCGCAATATCATTCGGAGATAAAAATTTGATATCTTCAACAGGAACCCCATCCACCACATATAATGGCGTCGTATTACTATTAAAAGAGGTGATTCCGCGCACTTGAATTTGTGGGGCTGCACCTGGCTGACCACTCGGCTGAATGACAGTTACTCCGGCTGCTTTTCCTTGAATCGCTTGTCCAAAATTAGTGACAGGCCTTTTTTCCAAGTCTTTTGTTGACACCGAAGAAATTGCTGTAGTGACATCCTTACGTTTGACAGCGCCGTAGCCAATCACAATAACATCTTCAAGCACGTTTGTGGCTGCGCTCAATTGGACGGTCATTGTCCCATTGGCCGGCAATTCTTTGTTATCATAGCCGATAAAACTAAATTGAAGTATACTGCCTTGGACAGCTGAAATTTGAAAACGCCCGTCTCCATTACTGGAGGCCGCATTACTGGTACCCTTCTGTGTAATTGTGACTCCAGCAAGTGGTCTCTGATCTTGCGCATCCAGCACCCGACCGCTAACCTGAATCCGATCTTGTGCAAATACCGAGTTCAAACACATACACAAGAAAACCAGCCCCATTGAAAAGGTTACTTTTCGAGTAAAGTAAATCATATGAAATAAAAAATTGGTTATTGTTTTATCTTTTGGTTATTCCAAATTGGCGATGAAGTTTCCCCTGCTCTATCGCTCAAAACAAAACTACTAGGAGCCATACAAGAAAAAAAGACCAAGTACTCAAAAAGTACCGGTTAAAAAACACAACAATTTAACATTCAGCATTTTGTAAAAATAAAAACGGACTAAAAAGTACTTAAAAAAGACCTATAAGTGCATAAGGGGCAGTACATCTGCTCATTGGCGACGGTTAGGAACGATCAATAGTTGCAATTTGACATACCGAAGCTTCAAAGTCATCGCGGTTCCCAGCAGCTTTATTCCGTACTTTGGTTCTGTAGTTATAAACTGTACGCAGGGAATACCTAAGGAAACTGGCAATTTTAACCGAATCATCTATCCCCAATCGAATCAAAGCGAAAATACGCAGTTCGGTATTGAGCAACTCCGTCTTCTTCGGATAGATCTTCTCATCTTCCTGAAGAAGCGCATTAAATTCATCAACAAATGTCGGATAAAGGTTCAAAAATATTCGGTCAAAATTGATATACAGTTGCTGTATCTCCCTTTCCTCCATTTGTGTGGATTTGAGTTGCTCCCGCAGTGCTTCCCACTGTTGGTTAGATGCCTTTTTCAACAATGCTTTTCGTATATCCTCCATTTTGTCGATATAGCTCGAACACATATCAAAAAACTGGGCTATATATTCTTCTTTAATGTGATTGGATTCTGATAGTTTTAGATTGGTTTGATTGATTTCATTATTTAAAGACCGTAATTGTTGATTCGTTGCTGACAGCTGTGACCGAATCTTTCGTAAATGCTGGACTTGACGATAGATCACAATCAAGCCAATAATCCCTCCGATCAACAAAATACTGACCACGATAACGAGTGCAATCAACTGCTTGTTCTGACTATTGATTTTCTGTTGATAGGCGGCATTAATAATTGGATAGGAAGAGGTACCCTCAATAATCCGATAGCGCACTTTACATAACATGGCGTCATCAATTGCCTTTTCTATATAGCGAAAAGCGCGATCAAAATCTTGTTTGTCATAGTATGCTAAGGCTAAATCATGAAAGGAGGCGTTGTCGCGATTTGCCATCTCGATATCCGCACTTGCTGAGACAGCTAGATAATAAAGCTGGCCAGCAGTATTTTTTTCATATTTATAGATCAAACTTATAAAGTAGGACAATAATGCCCGTTGCTCCAAATCCTTCTGGTTTTCATTCCAAAGGTTTAGAAATTGTTTTTTCGCGTCTTCCCGACTACCGTTAAACAAAGTCTTGGTCGCGATGGTTGTCCGGTACTCCAAGGAAGATTTGGGTAAAACCTTCAATAACGAATCCCGATAATGTTCACTTGCCTGATAATATTCCTGACGATTATTACTTTGTCCATAATGGCTATAGAATGAGCTATAGGTATCGTAATATTTTGCTAAAAGATCGGTACCAAGACCTGTGGCACTAATTTGGTTCAACAATGCTGAGGCTTCAATATATCGTCCAACCGTGGAATAGACCCAGGCTAAATCCAAATGAATAACGGTCTGAAGTGAATCATTGTCACTGGGAGCCAGTTTTTGACAAAGGGTAATATAGCTGAGTGCAGCATCAGAATCGAACTTCTTATAATTCTCAAAGATTTCATAATTCTTCTGAAAAAACAGCTGTTGGTTATTTTCGAGGGCTTTTGCCTCCTGTTTTAGTTTATCCAGTTTGTCTTCTCGATTCTTAACGTAAATTTTCTGATTTTCCATGAGATATTCCAATCGCTGAAAAACCTTAGTGCTATCCGAGTAATCTTGGGCGGATAGTGAAAAACATACATGAAATAAACAAATGAAAACTAAAATGCGCTGCAACATAATAACCCCGGTTCAACATAGTCATAGCTAAACTACATAAAAATAACAACAAAAAAGAGGACATCTCACGACGGCCTCTTTCCCTAACCCATATAAGGGTATAAGAATTAACAAGTTAATTCTTTATCGCATGAAAAATAGTTTTCTTATCATCCAAAGGCGGTTTTATTTCCAGCCACCACCCAAAGCTTTATAGAGCAGAATCTGATTCAATGTGTTCTCCTTTTCGAGTTCTACTTTTCCAACTTGTGCTTCCAGGGCTTCCTTCTGTGCGGTGACAACATCCAGTGATGTCACCCGTCCGGCAATAAACAATTCCTGTGCAGCTTCAATGGAAAGATCCAGCGCCTTTACATGTTCATCCACAAATGTCCGACGCCGGCTGATTGCCTCTTGCGTCATAATGACATTGGAAACCTCGTTATAAGCATTCAAAACGGATTTTTCATAGTCCAAAAAAGCAATTCCATAATCGGCTTTTGCAATTTCATACTGTGTCTTTAATTGCCTTTGATTCAATATGGGGAGTGTAATACCCCCAAATAAATTATAGGCAATGGATTTGTCCAGATTAAATAGCTTGTTAAAACTGAAACTCTGTAAACCGACAAAAGGACTAATGGCCACCGATGGCAGAAAAGCTAGCCTTGATGCTTCCTGACTATTTGATGAGGCCATCATCTTCAGGTAAGCAGCTTTAATATCCGGACGTTGATTGACCAGATCATCTGGAGAACCGAAAGTCATTGCATGATATAAGTTTGTGTTCTCAACATACGTACTACGTTTGATCGGCTGATAATAGCGTCCTAGTAATCCATTGATATGATGTTCCCAAAGTGCAATTTCCTGGCTCAATTTTTCTTTGGCGGATTTAGAATTCGCCAATAGCGCTTTGAACTGCTGAACCGACAATTCAGTCGCATAACCCGCATCTTTTTTTATCTCCACGACCTCAAGTGCATTGGTGTGCAGTTCAATATTACGGTCATAGACCTTGATTTTTTGATCTAAGGCCATCAACTCATAATAGGCCGTCGCAATATTGGATACCAGTTCCGTTTCTAAAAGACGTTTCCCTTCTTGCTCGGCCAAAAAGCCAAAGTAAGCCGCTTGCCTTTGGCTTTTTAATTTACCCCATAGATCGATTTCCCAGGAAGAACGAAGCCCAATAAAATAATCTGGAATAAAAGGTTCCGGCAGTTTTTCGTCACTTTTCAAATTGTCCGAAAAATTGGAATCATAATTACCGATCCCCGATTCGGTGTAGTGGCCATACTTACGTATTCCACCCTCAACCGCTGCTTCTACCGTCGGGCCCAATGCTGCTTTACGTTGTTTAAAGTAGGCTTGCGCAGACTCTAATCGTAAGATGGATTGACGGATATCTATATTAGCATGTAAAGCCGAATCAATCAGTGCGACTAAAAGTGGATCCTTAAAAATCTCCCGCCAGGAGCGATTGCCAACATTCATACTATCAATTGCCGTCCTTTCTGAAAATGCTGTGGGCAGGGCAATTTTTTCAGGTTGTACTGCTTTTTTGGGAACAGCACAACTGCCAAAGAGAATAAGTGCAGCGATTACTAAAGAGGTCTGTTTAATGACCTGTTTTTTATTCTCTTTTTTGGAAAACAAGATCACGAGACCTGGAATAACAATAACTCCCAATATCGTTCCGATGAGCATCCCTCCTACCGCAGCTGTACCAATACTTCGATTCCCCAACGCTCCGGCGCCACTCGCCATCATCAATGGGATCAGTCCGGCAATAAATGCAAAAGAAGTCATCAAAATAGGGCGTAAGCGCGCGACAGCACCCTCAATGGACGCCGTGACAATATCCATTCCCTGCTTATATTTCAAATTGGCATATTCCACGATGAGGATGGCGTTTTTACCCAAAAGCCCGATCAGCATGACTAAAGCGACCTGTGCATAGATATTATTTTCTAAGCCAAATATTTTCAGGAAGATAAAGGCTCCAAAAATTCCTGCTGGCAGACAGAGTAAGACTGGTAATGGCAACAAAAAGCTTTCATATTGCGCACACAACAAAAGGTAGACAAACAATAGACAGAGCGCGAAAATATACAGGGCCTGATTTCCTGATATCTTTTGCTCTCGGGTCATCCCTGACCATTCAATGCTATAGCCTTGTGGCAAGGAAGACGCAATCTTTTCCACTTCTTCGATTGCCTGTCCCGAACTAAAACCCGGTGAAGACTGTCCTGTCACCATCGCCGAACTAAACATATTGTACCGCGTAATCTGCTCCGGCCCGTAAATACGCTCCATGGAAATAAAGGCGTTATAGGGCACCATTTCCCCCGTTTCATTCTTCACATACAGCCGAAGTACGTCTTCGGGCCGCTGACGGTACTCTGGTCCTGCCTGTACCATCACCTTGTACATTTGTCCATAACGGATAAAATTCGTTGCATAAAGACTTCCCA
>Ga0308158_10005574_pt1 | contig 10285 bp, 11 predicted proteins | sample PhyBR2_FD_201038 | JGI IMG/M metagenome (GOLD analysis project Ga0308158, IMG submission 201038) | Phyllosphere microbial communities from UC Gill Tract Community Farm, Albany, California, United States - DLSLB.R2 | ecosystem: Host-associated > Plants > Phyllosphere > Unclassified | place: USA... | reverse complement strand
CTTGATGTAGATTTCAACTTTTGCCATGTTTCCCACCTGTGGTCTCACCCCTGGCTTGTCAATAATCTCCGGTCTCGGGCAGCACTCTTGCCCAGCACAGGATCGTCACGGACCGCGCACCCGCCGAGCGCAGCACGCGCGTGCAGGCATTTGTCGTCGCACCGCTCGCACAGACATCGTCGACGAGCACCACGGCCTTGCCGCGCACGCGTCCCTCCCGGCTGGCCTCGCCGCTGATCGCGAACGCCCCCGCGACGGTCCTTGCCCGCGCGCGGCCGCCAAGCCCGCGCAGCGACAGCGTCTGACGCCGACGCAGCAGCGCATCATGATCGACCGGAACCCCCGACCGCGACGCCACGCCCGCCGCGATCAGCCCAGCCTGGTTGAACCCGCGCGACCAGAGCCGCCAGCGATGCAGCGGAACGGGGACGATCAGGTCGGCCCCCTCTGGCAGCAACCGCGCCATCGGCCCCGCCATCGTCTCGGCGAACGCGATACGCCCGCCATATTTCAACCGGAGCGCGAGGCTGCGCGCGACCGGCCCATAGGCCACCGCGGCGCGCAGACCCGCGTGATGCGGCGGATCCGCCAGACAAACGGCACACCGCGCGCCGTCGCCGCGATCATGCGCGAACGGGATGTTGCACGCCGCACACCAGGGCGGACCGAGGAACCGCAGGCTGTTCCAGCACGTCGCACAGAAACGATGATCGGCCGCGACAGGGATCCCGCATCCGGGGCATCGCGGCGGCAGCGCCAGCCGCGCGGCCGCGCCAATCGGATCGAGCCATCGCACGCACCCTTGTCGTCAAACCATGCACGCGGCACAAGCGCCGCGTGCAAACCCCCGACCCCCACCACGCCGCGCCCGAAATATTCGACCGTGCCGCCCGCCGGACCCGCCGCGACCGCGCGGCACCGGTCTATGGCGATCATGATTTCGTCCGCGCGACGATGCTCGACGGAATCGCCGAACGACTTGATGCGGTGAAACGCGATTTCGTCGACGTGCTCGATCTCGGCAGCTTCGACGGCGCGTTCGTCCCGCCGCCCGGCGCGCGCGTCGCGCGGTGTGATGCGGGATATGCGTTTGCCGCAGCTCATGGCGGCGTCCAAGCGGACGAGGATCGTCTGCCGTTCGCCGATGCGTCGTTCGATCTGGTGATCAGCGCGGGCGTCCTCGACCAGGTCAACGACCTGCCCGGCGCATTGAGCCTGATCCGCCGCGTGCTGCGGCCCGACGGCCTCTTTCTCGGCGCGTTCGCGGGCGCGGGTAGCCTGCCCGCATTGCGCGGCGCACTGCGGATGGCCGAGGCAGAACGCCCGGCCGCGCGTCTGCATCCGCAGATCGACGTGCGGTCCTCGGGTGATCTGCTGATGCGCGCGGGGTTCGCGCTTCCCGTTGCCGATGTCGAGACGCTGAATGTCGGCTACCGCGACGTCGGGCGCCTGCTTGGCGATCTGCGCGGGATGGCGGCATCGAACCTGCTCGCGACGCGCACCGCGATGACGCGCAGCACGCTGGTCGCGCTGGCACAGGCCTTTGGTGCCGCGGGCGACGACGACGGCCGGACCGCCGAACGGTTCGAGATCGTGTTCCTGACCGGCTGGGCCCCGTCCCCGACGCAGCCAAAGCCCGCGCGCCGCGGCAGCGGGCGAACCTCGCTCACCGAGGCACTGCGCAAGGCGGGTCCGCCGACGCCATCCGACCCCGCCTAGCGCGGCATGCAGGCTATTCCGGCGTAGCGGGCTTCGATCGGCCGAACGGGAACCTGAGCGACACGACCGCGCCAGATCCGGTCGCTCCGGGCAGCGTGCTCTGGACCGCATGCACATTGCCCTGCCCGCCCCCCGGCAGCCGGAACGTCATCGGCGCCTCGGGCGCCCGCCGCTGCGGTTCGGGCAGACGGCCAAGCCGCTGATCGTCGGGGCGACCGCAGACGATGATCTCATCGCCCGGGACGATCTCGGGACACGGGACCGTGGCTGGCGGGGTCTTGCGCGCGATACGGGGGGCCGGTGGGCCGGCGACGCCTTGCAGGATCAGCAGCATCGCCAACATCTAGAATCTCCGCGCAATACCCGCATAGAGCCGAGCATCGGGCGTATCATGCGTCAGGCCGACCGCGCCGAACAGGTCGAACTGCAGATCGTCCGTCGCCAGCCAGGCAAGCGACGCCGCCGCCACGGCCTGCGTCGTCGCGCCGCCGGGGTCATCGTCGCGCAACGCCTGGACCTCGCCCATGGCGGTCAGCGACTTGCCGAGCTTGAACGCCAGTCCCGCGGCGCTGCTGAACGCGACGTGGCGACCGTGGCCATCATCGTCGACTGCGGCATCGACCTCGGGGGTCAGATCGACCGAGACGCTGTCGCTGATCTCGTAGGTAACCGGCAGCAGCATGCCGCCGCCCCAGTCGCCATCGCCGATCGGCCGACGCCCGACGGGCAAGCTGACGAACGGCAGAAGCGCGATCGCCAGACCACTGCCGTCCGGATCGCGCAGATTGGCCTTCATCCCGAGCGATACGTCGCCGACACGATTGAAGGACTCGACCGCCGCCCCGTTGCTTACGGCTTCGCGCGTCCGGTCATGACCGAACGGCGTGAACCCAAGCCTGGCCTCGATCGTGTCCGACACGCCGAGCCGTACCAACGTATCGCCGACCAGCACGTTGTCCTCGCGCGCGCCGGACTGATCGTCGCGCGTCCAGTCGGCGATCGACGTCTCGACCGACACGCGGCCCTTTGCCATCGTACACGCCGGCGTATCGATCCCCGGACGTTCGGGGCAATAGGGCCGGTCCTGCGCGAAGGCGGGCGAAGTCCCCGTGATAGCGATCGCAGCCGCCAGCAGCGGCAGCAGCCTCACCGCAACCGAACCCAGGTCGGTGCGTGGTCGCTGGCCTTGTCACGGCCGCGATAGGCCTTGTCGACGCCGGCATCGATCATCCGGTCCGCCGCCTGCGGGCTGAGCAGAAGATGGTCGATACGGAACCCCGCATCGCGCTGCCACGCTCCCGCCTGATAGTCCCAGAACGTCCAGACGCCACCCTTGGGAAACTGCGTGCGGAGCGCATCGGTCCAGCCCTGCCCGACCAGCGCGCGATAGCGTTCACGGCTTTCGGGCTGCATCAACGCATCGTCCTGCATCGCGCGTACCGAATAGGTGTCGTCGTCGTTCGCGATGACATTATAATCGCCGGCAAGGACCGCGGGCACCTCTTCCGCGAGCAGCACGCGCGCGCGCGCCGCCAGCCGGTCCATCCAGCGCAGCTTATAGTCGAACTTGGGCCCCGGCTGCGGATTGCCATTTGGCAAATACAGCGCGGCGACGACGATCCCGCCTGTCTCTGCCTCGATGTACCGGCTGTGCTCGTCCTCGGGCTCGCCGTCCAGTCCGCGCTGGCGCACTACCGGCGTCGCGCCCTTTGCGAGGATCGCGACGCCGTTCCACGCCTTCTGCCCGTGCCAGACGGCGCCGTAGCCCGCTGCCTCGATCTCTGCGACCGGGAACGTCTCGTCGCTCGACTTGAGTTCCTGGAGGCACACGATGTCGGGCTGGTCTTCGGTCAGATACTCGATCAGTCGCGGCAACCGCGCCTTGATGCCGTTGACGTTATAGGTGACGATCTTCACGCGCCATCAAACCGAAAAGCTGGAGCCACAGCCGCATCCCGATGCGGCGTTCGGATTCTCGACCTTGAAGGCCGCACCGGCGAGCGATTCGACATAATCGACCGCGCAGCCACGGACCAGGTCGATGCTGACCGCATCAACGACCAGTCGGACGCCGTCGGTCACGGCGATCACGTCGTCCGCGTCGATGTCGTCTGCAAACCCGAATTTATATTGGAATCCGGAGCATCCGCCGCCGTCCACCGAAAGGCGGAGGATCGCGGGCTTACCCTGCTTGGTGGCGATCGCAGCGACGCGCGCCGCCGCGGAAGGGGTCAGGATGATGTCGGGTGCAAGCGTTGCCATGCACCCGAGATAGGCGGTCGGCAGGACCGCGGCAACCTAAGTAAACCTATCCGCCGCCTCGATACGCCGAAGCGCTCAGTCCTGTGCGGCAGGACCGCTCGTCGAAACCGGGATCGCGCCGACCGACCGGTCCTGCGCGGCGAGCAGATAGTCTGCCGTGGTCAGGAACGGGATCGGGTTGACCGCATGGCCATCGATCCGGACTTCGTAATGCAGATGCGGACCGGTCGAACGCCCCGTCGATCCCATCAGCGCGATCAGCTGCCCGCGCGTCACGCGGACATTGTCGCCCACCAGGATCTTCGACAGATGGCCATAGCGCGTGGCGATGCCCTTGCCGTGGTTCAGCTCGACCAGATTGCCATAGCCGCCCTGGCGACCGGCGTGCGAAACGATGCCGTCGGCGGTCGCATAGATCGGCGTGCCGACCGGACCGGGAATATCCACGCCTGCGTGCATTGCGGCCGTACCGCGGAACGGATCCGAGCGGATGCCGAAATTGCTCGTGAACGACAGCAGATGAACCGGCTGGACCGACGGGATCGCGATCACGCCCTGCTGCAGCGTGTCGGCCTTCTTCCAGGTCTGGAAGAGCGTGCGGAACTGTGAGTCGGCGCGGAGATCGGCGAGTGTCTCGGGGCTGTCGGCGGGGGCAAGCGGCCCACCCATCGCAACCCGGGTCGCATGCGCGGTGGTCTTCGTGGCGGGCGAACCGTCGGCGGCCTGTGCGGTGCCGTAAGCGGGGAGGCCGAAAGCGACGGCGCCAATCGCGAGGATCGTGACGTGACGCTTGATGTTACCCACAGCCTTGGAAGCGAACGCTGCAGCGGTACCGGTGATGTTGACCATTAGTCCCCGACAGATATCGAGCGCGGATCCTTCGGGACCCGGCGCCAAGGCAATGTCTCTGATCGCAGCCCCTCCGCGCTCCAGACAGTGCTTTTAGGGCCGATGCCGCCGCGTTAAGCAAGTCCGGCGCCGCGATGTCGGGGCAGACCGGGAGCCGCGCACGGCGAACCGTTGAAACCTTCGCCGGGCCGCAACTCACCTCACGCGGTGATCTTGCCCCAGAATCGCATCACGTCGGCACAGACCTGCTCGAGCGCCGCCGCCACGCCGCCCCAGTCCGACACCCCGAGCGCGCGCGCGATGACCGCCTGCGTCGCGTCACCCGGAAGCACCGCATCGGGCGCGACGAGGCGTAGCGTCACCAGCAACCGCGTCAGCACGTCGTGCGCCTCGAGCATCGACGCAGGCATGGCCCGGTCGTCGACGAGACGCGCGATCGCGGTCCGCAGATTGGGGTCGAACCCCGACTTGCGGGTCAACTGGACGACGTGGGTCGCGAATTCGAGATCGACCAGCCCCCCAGGCAACAGCTTGGCGTCCAGCGGTCCCTGGGGCGGCTTGTGCGCGGCCATCTTTGCCCGCATCTCGCGCGCGTCGCTCACGATGTCGTGCGCGACGCGGTCCCCCGACAGGACGGCCGCAATCACGTCGCTGACCGCGGCGCGCGCCGCCGGCGAGCCGAACACCGCGCGCGCGCGGGTCAGCGCCATATGCTCCCACGTCCACGCCTCGTCCTGCTGATAGCGGCGGAAGCTGTCGAGCGACACGACCAGCGGGCCATTGCCCCCCATGGGGCGCAACCGCGTATCGATCTGATAGAGCGGCCCCGCCGCGGTCGGGACCGACAATGCGGCCGTGATCCGCTGCGCGAGCCGATTGTAATAGAGCGACGCGCCAAGCGGTTTCGCGCCATCGGACTCCGCGTTGAAGTCGCCGGTGAACAGATAGACGAGGTCGAGATCGGACGCATGCGTCAGCATCGCGCCACCCATCCGCCCCAGCGCGACGATGACGAGCTCGCTCCCCGCGACACGACCATGCGTCGCGACGAACGCCGCGACCGTCGCACTCGCCAGCACCTCGATCGCAGCCTCCGCGACGCGCGCATAGCCTGATGCGACGTCGAGCGGGTCGGACGTCCCCGCGACGATCTGCACGCCCAGCGCGAACCGCATCTCGCCCGCGGTCCGCCGCACGTGATCGAGCAGCGCCTGATAGTCGCCGTCGGTATCACCGCCGTGCATCGACGCCTTCAGCGTCTCGAGATCGGCGACGGGCATCAGCGCACTCGCGTCGATCAGCCCGTCGAGCAGGTTCGCGCGACGTCCCAGTTCATCCGCCAGCGTCGGCGCATGGCTGAGGATCGTGACCAGCAGCGTCGCCAGAGGGGGCCGTGCGTGGAGCAGGCGAAAGATGTTGATCGCGCTCGGCAACCGCTCGATCATCGCATCGAGCCGCATCAGCGCCTGCTGCGGCTCGGGTGCCGTCGCTAGTGCCGGGATCAGCGTCGGCAAAACCTGTTCGAGCGCCTCCTGTGCGGCGGCGCTTCGCAGCGCCGGGTAGGCACCGCCGCGCCACGCATCGATCCGTCGCCGCGCGGCATCGGGATCGGCGAACCCCGCATCGACGAGATTGGCCTCGAGCCCGCGCGGATCGTGCGGCAACCCCGCCGCCGCATCGTCGTCGAGCGCGTCGTAGATCCGCCCCGTCGACGCGACATGCGGCGCGATCTCCGCGAGCAGCGCGGCGCCGTTCTCCGCCCCGTGAAGCCATGCCAGCCGGTCGAGCGCGTCGCCTTCGGGGAGACGATGCGTCTGGCGATCGTCGACCATCTGCACGCGGTGCTCGATCGTCCGCAGCAATGTATAGCTCGCGCTCAGCGCCCCCGCCTCGTCGCGCCCGATCCATCCGGCATCGGCGAGCCGGGCGAGCGCGGTCCGCGTCGCGGGCGCCCGCAACGCCGGATCTCGCCCGCCGTGGATCAGCTGGTGGATCTGCGCGAAGAACTCCGCCTCGCGGATCCCGCCACGCCCGCGCTTCAGATCATAGCCGGCGCCGAACGCCTGCCCCTGCGCATAATGATCGCGGATCCGGCGCGAGATGCCGCGAAGCTCGCGTATTGCGCCGAAATCGAGCGCCCGGCGCCAGACGAACGGGCGGATCGTGTCGAGGAACGCGCTGCCCAGCGTGATATCGCCAGCGGCGGCGCGCGCGCGTATGAACGCCGCGCGCTCCCACGGCAGCGCCTGTGCCTCGTAATAGCTGATCGCGGCCGACACGGGCAGTGCGATCGGGGTGATCTCGGGCGATGGCCGCAATCGCAGGTCGACGCGGAGCACATAGCCATCGCCGTCGCGCGCCTGAAGCAATTCGACGACGCGCCGCGCGATCCGTACCGCGGCGACGTCGGGGGTCTCGGTGCCCCGAACGGGCAGCGTCCCGGGATCGTAGAGCAGGATCGGATCGATGTCGGACGAATAATTGAGCTCGCCGCTGCCCTGTTTGCCCAGCGCGATCGCGACGAAACCGCGGACTTCGGCGTCCGGTGTCCGTTCCTTGATCGCGGTGCGGATCGCGGTATCGAGGGCGTGATCGGCAAACCGCGTCAGCGCCGTCGTGACCGCGCCGAGGTCCAGCACCCCCGCCAGATCGCCAACCGCGACCTTGAGCGCCAGCGCACGCCGCTGCAGTCGCAACTGGCGACCGACGGGGACGTCATCGGCAAATGTCTGGTGCGCCAGGTCGAGGCGGCCGTTCGCCAGATCCTCGGCGACGGTCGGTTCGCGAGTGAGGATCATCGCCAGAAACGGCGACCAGCGTCGTGCCCGATCAAGCGCGTCCGCGAGCTGCCCTACCGGATACGTCGCTGGCTCAGGATCCCGGATCATCGCGCACCCCGCAAAAGGCAAGTAAAGTCAAGTCAAAATGCAACGAAGAGCGTCGCTCGTCGTTATTGACGCATGACCTACGAACCTCAAATCTCGCGTGGCGTCGAGGATGGCGGCCGCGTCATACGCGCGCCCCGCCGCACCGATGCGATCGGGGCCTCCTTGTGCCGCGTCTACGGTCGTCCGTCGACCATGCCCCGGGACTTCGCCGCGCTTCTCGACCAGCTCGACGACGCGCCGCAACGCGCGCACTAGAGGTCGAGAGACGTCGGATCGACCGATACCCGACCCATCCGACAAACAGATTAACGGCCGCGGCTCAAATGCTCGACATCACCCATGATCGAGTCGAGCGCACTCTTGCTCGCATCGGTCTCGTGATCACGGCGTGAGGGAAGCGACCCGTCGGTCAGAATGGTTTCGAGCGCAACGCGACCGCGTGCGACCCGGCTCTTGATCGTGCCGACCGCAACGTTGCAGATCTCGGCCGCCTCTTCATACGCGAAGCCACCGGCGCCGACGAGAATAAGCGCCTCACGCTGCGGCTGTGGCAGGTGCATAAGCGCGCGCTGCATGTCGCCCAGTTCGACGTGACGATCCTGGCTGGCGGGTGCTGCAAGGATACGGTCCGCGACCAGATCGTCCCACTCGCCCTTGAAGCGTGCGCGGCGCATCTGCGACAGATACAGGTTGCGCAGGATGATGAACGTCCAAGCGCGCATGTTCGTGCCGGCCTGGAAACGCAGACGTGCGGCCCATGCCTTCAACAGCGTTTCCTGGACGAGATCATCGGCAAGATCGCGACTGCCCGACAGCGAGCGCCCGAATGCGCGAAGATGCGGAATCACCTGGGCGAGTTGAACCTTGAACTCGGCATCCGAAAGCGAAACGTGCTCCAGCGGCGCGACTTCGGCCTCACCGGCGTCGACCTCGTCGTCACGCTGAGCAGACTGTATCATGTAATTCCGATCGTCTCGTTAGGACGACTGTGCCCGAAAGCCAGCCGCCATGGCAGCACGGATCAGCAAACACCGCCCCGCACCTGTCGTCATATGCTATCGAATGACCAGAAAAGCAAAGATCGCAATGACAAGGACGAGGGATATCGCGAGGATATACCGCGTCATGTGCGGCGTTGCGCCTGCGCGAGCGTCTTCGCCATCGACATGGATCGGTTCGTTTGGATCAGCCATTTCGGTCAAACGACCAAGGACCGTTTTGGGTCCGTAACCTTCGAAACTTATCGAGCGGCATGACCTCTCGGGGCCATGCCGCTCGATGACAGCGCCAGCTTAGAGGCCGGGAACTGTCGCCTGGTCGAAGAACAGTGCCTGGCTGATCGCAGCCTTGACGGTCGACCGCTGGAACGGCTTGGTGATCAGGAACGTCGGCTCCGGGCGCTCGCCCGTCAGGAGGCGCTCGGGGAACGCGGTGATGAAGATCACCGGAACCTCGAATTCGGCGAGGATGTCCTTCACCGCATCGATGCCCGAGCTGTCGTCCGCCAGCTGAATGTCGGCCAGCACGAGGCCGGGACGCTCTTCCATCGCCAGCGCGACCGCCTCATCGCGCGTTACCGCGACGCCCGTCACGTCGTGACCCAGATCACGGACGATCGTCTCGATATCCATCGCGATGATCGGCTCGTCCTCAATGATCAGCACGCGCGCACGCGTCTGGTTCTCGATCTCGGCGAGCGCCTCGGTGACCAGCTCCTCGACTTCGCTCGGCTCGACGTCGATCAGATACGCCGCGTCCTCGGGCGTGAAGCCCTCCATCGCGGTGAGCAGCAAGGCCTGACGCGACAACGGCGTCATTCGCGACATGCGGGCACGCGCGACCGCCGCCTGGCCGTCCATGTCACCGGGGCCTTCGTCGGCGACTTCGTCATAATTGGCCGAGGCCCAGATCGCCTGGAACATCCGGTACAGACCGAGACGCGGGTCGACGTCCTTGGGAAATTCTTCCGGCGCCGCGACGATGGCCTCCAACGTCGCGCGCACATATTTGTCGCCATGACTCTGACTGCCGGTCAGAGCCCGGCCGTAGCGCCGCAAAAAAGGAAGATGCGGGGCAAGTTGCTGTCCAAGCGACATGGGTATTGGTAACTCCCTGATCGGTACGACGCCCCGACTGGAACGCCGTCATTGTAATGCGCCACGAGCCTTCGTCCGTCGCAATATCGTCCGGGTTGTGCCCTTTCGTAACGACGGTGTCGATTTTTCGCTCGAACGGGGAACCATCGAGAGGCTATTTGGTTTCACGAACAATATTCCGAGTGTGTGCCTGTCGCGTCGCGTCCGGTGCGCATTCGCCATCACATGCTCGCCAACGTAACGTGCGTCGTGCAGGGGGAAGTTTGAGTTTGGGCCACGACACGCAACAGAAGACCCCGGCAAGCAAGACGCCCCGTTCCACCGCCGACAAGGATCGGCAGATGGGCAGCGCCTTGCGCTCGGTCTATCAGAAAACCGTTGAAGAGGCCGTTCCGGACGAGTTTCTCGCGCTGCTCGGCAAGCTAGACTGACGGCGGGCCGGATGGCCTCGCCCTCATCGCCACCGCGTTT
>Ga0308158_10005573_pt1 | contig 10290 bp, 7 predicted proteins | sample PhyBR2_FD_201038 | JGI IMG/M metagenome (GOLD analysis project Ga0308158, IMG submission 201038) | Phyllosphere microbial communities from UC Gill Tract Community Farm, Albany, California, United States - DLSLB.R2 | ecosystem: Host-associated > Plants > Phyllosphere > Unclassified | place: USA... | reverse complement strand
CACTGGCGCTGTCGATGGCACTCGCCGGCTGCATGTCGCTGGCGCCGGACTATGAGCGCCCTGCTGCCCCGGTGGCAAGCGCCTTCCCGGCCGTGCCACAGGCGGCCACGGCATCGACCAGCCCGGTGATCGCCCAGGCGCCGGCCGCGGTCGCCTGGCAGCAGTTCTTTGCCGATCCGCGCCTGCGTCAGCTGATCGACCAGGCACTGGTCAACAACCGTGACCTGCGCATCGCCATTGCCAACATCGAGCAGGCACGTGCGCAATACCGCATCACGCGCGCCGATCGCCTGCCATCGGTGGGCCTGGGCGTCAGCGGTAGCCGCCGTACCGTGGGCGAAGACCAGCCGATCGAAAGCACCTACCAGGCCGGCCTGCAGGTCACGTCGTTCGAACTCGACCTGTTTGGTCGGGTGCGCAATCTGTCCGAGGCCGCGCTGGCGCAATACCTCGCCACCGAAGAGGCGCGCAAGACCACGCAGATCAGCCTGATCGCGTCGGTCGCCAACGCCTACCTGCAACTGCTGGCCGACGAAGAGCTGCTGCGCATCACGCAGGATACGCTCAAGACACGCCAGGATTCGGACCGCCTGACGCAGCTGCGTTTCGAAAATGGTGTCGCATCGCGCCTGGACATCCAGCAATCGCGTTCGCTGGTTGAAACGGCCCTGGCCACGCTGGCGCAGCAACAGCGCTTCCGCGCGCAGGACATCAACCTGCTGACGCTGCTGGTCGGCCAGCCGCTGCCAGCCGACGTCTCGACCGGCGCCACGCTGGCCAAAACCGAGCTGCCCGACCTGCCGGCCGGCCTGCCATCGGACCTGCTGGCCAACCGACCGGACATCCGTGCGGCCGAGCAAGAGCTGATCGCGGCCAACGCCAACATCGGCGCAGCGCGCGCGAACTTCTTCCCGCGCATCTCGCTGACGGGCAGCGCCGGCAGCGCCAGCACCGAGCTGTCGGGCCTGTTCGAGAGCGGCACCTGGGGCTGGTCGTTTGCACCGCAGGCGATCCTGCCGATCTTCGACTACGGCCGCAACACCGCGACGCTGGGCGCCGCCCGTGCCCAGCGCGACATCGCCGTGGCGCGCTACGAGCAATCGATCCAGACCGCGTTCCGCGAAGTGGCGGACGCCCTGGCCGGCCAGGCCACGTACAGCGAACAGCTGCGCGCACAAGCGGCCGTGACCGAAGCCGAAGCCGACCGCTTCAACCTGTCCGACCTGCGCTTCCGCAGCGGCGCCGCCAGCCAGCTCGACCTGCTCGATGCACAGCGTTCGCTGTTCCAGTCGCAGCAGTTGTCGGTGCAGGCCAATCTGCTGCGTTTGCAGAACCAGGTCGCGTTGTATCGCGTGCTGGGTGGTGGTTGGGTGGAACCGGCGGCGCAAGCTGATGGGACGCCGGTGGCGGCGAGGTAAGTTGCGACGCTGCTGCTGAAGTGAATGAAAATCGGGCCTGCGTGGCCCGGTTTTTTTTTGCACGTAAAGGTTGGCTTGGAAGGTAGGGGCGCGTGGCTCGCCCTAGCTGTGAGTGAAGGTTGCAATGGTCGAAATTAACGTAGCGCCGCAGCTGGTTTGATGGCCGTTATAAGCAACTGGATTGCCATTGATCGTGTGCATAGACTCGCCCTCCACAATGGTGCCGTTACCGTGGATCGGGCATGCACATTTGTCGCCAATGCAGGCGACGGCGATGCCACCAACGGTGAAAGACGTAGCAGCGACAGCAGTGACCTTGCCGCCGTGGCTGGTAGGATCGTTTAAGCGGATGACGTTAGGCATGGCTATCTTTTGATTTTTGGGTAACTTCGCAAAGACCATCAACTTCATCTGCTAAAGAAGACTGTGGGGAATAGGCTACCAATTGCCATTCAGTTTGAGCAACACGGTAAACGTCACCGATAAGTGTCCTGAGAAGACTCTTATGGCCCATCACGATCACTGGCGGGATTTTTTCCCCTTCTTCGAATATACGAGATCGCTCCCCCTCGATCGTTCGCTTGTCAGTGCATTGCCATTGCCCCGCTTGCGGGCATATGTTGCCTGATTGAATTGTAGTTCCCAGCGGTGCTTTATGACTTAACTCCTTGGCCACGATTGCATCGCTTGGCTGGCGTATGTTGATAGACGGCAGCAATCTATCCCACAGGGCTAAGGCTTCATCATCTGTAAGGGTGGGGTTGACCTTGGCTTTCGCGTCATCCTTTACTCCAGAATCGAGTCGAATATCCAGCAAAGGATGCAACGCGTTGTTTGCCTCACCAACGCTGAAAAATCGGAATTCATGTGCATCTGTGTCATTTTTGTAAGCCGGTCGCCTAGTGAGAATTTCTTCACCATGCCAGACTCCAAGCTGACGAGATCCTTCTCGTAGCATTTTTATGCCGGAGAAAAAGCTGCCTAACCCAAGACTGGCAGCATGTTCTTCCGCTTGTTGCCGGAGCCGCCGCGGAGCACTGTCCTCTTGCAAATAATCATGGTTTTTTCGTGCTTCGATAGAAATTCGGACGTCTGGAATCTCTTTTAGATAAATACCTATAGCACTGTTTTCGTGTTCTGCATCAATTTCTAAAAAACCTCCTTCAACGCACACCCCCATTCCAGCAGGAATTTCATTTTCAGAACGGGATCTAAGATGACCAGCATTTTTATTCATTAATGAAATAATGTCGTCACTAGGCATTACACTGCTTATGTAGTGGATAAAAAGATCATTTTTTATTGGGATGTAAGAATGAATCGAGTAACTTACTGAGCTTTTCGCTCCAAAAACAATTTTCTGACCTGGGACGATACCATCAATGACTTCTCCAATTTTTGGCAGCTTGGCGAGTGAGTAATCTGCCAAGTAGCTTTTTTCCACTTTAATCTCTTGCAAACGTGAATTTATTAGTGTGGAAATTTTTGAGGATTGATCGGGATAAAATTGTATATTTCCATCAACTGAAATAGGCCCATAGATGACAGATGCGTCCTCCGGAATTTTCACGCGCAATCGCCCAAAACATACCATACGTGTATGCTCGAACATTTTATCTATTTTATTAGATACGGGCATCGCCTTACCCTCCCTTCCGTTGACGATTATAATGACTAAGAAAATCGCCAGCATAAAAATCAACCATGTAAAAAAATGATAAGTGGACCTTCTCATCATTTATCCCATTTCATTGTAGAAATTATTTTAAATAGACAATACAAAGTTGATGCCAATACGACAGGATTCGAGTAACTCCCCTGATGCTCGTAGCCTTGCTGTCGGAATATACCTTTAAATTTTCTACTTAAAAGCTGTGCATCTGCTGAATGCGACGGCACGGTCTGATCGCCAGGAGCATCCGGACCAAGCATCTCGACATTTAAAAAATTAACCTTCCTCATATCTTCTGGTGCTTTTAGATCGACCAGACTAAGAGTTCCTTTTCGATTGTCTTCGACAATCTTTAAAGAATCAACATTTTTTGAATCGACGACATCATCAACCTTCCAAGTCACTTTGTGCCAAGCTTTTCTATCGGGATCGACCCCATAGTGAGCGTAACTCTGATTGTGATAAGTATTCTCAATTTTAGCGTGGAAGCTCTTAGCGTCGTCCAATAAATTCAACGTCTTTTGAATTCCAACCCCTATCGCATTTGCCGGATTAATCCATCGTTCTCGGAACAAACTAAACCACTTCGCTCTTATTTTATAAATTTCCTCGTATGGACACTGGACAGGCCAGCTTTTCAATATTTTCTTGTCGTCTCGAAATTCCAGCCAATGAGCTCCGTAAAATTGATTTGGAAGCAACTCTAAGGCGCCTTGAGCATTCGCAAGTACTGCAGTTACATCCTGTGCGTTATCTCCCAAAACCCCTGCTGTTATTCTTTCTGTTGGCGCTGTCCATTCTCCCTCAACGCCACAACGCATTCGCTTGTAAGCTGCCCCTGCACCCATGGCAGGCATAACTCCGTGAACGACTCCCAAGATTTTATCGTTCGCGTTTCCAATCGCAGGATGTATAACCGCACGTGCGACTATCCCTCCCATCGAATGTGTTACAAGGATGACCTTTTCACATTCAAATCCTTCACTTTTATACTTATCAATCAAAGTACTAATTTTTTTGGCAATAACGACACCAGATTCAAAATTTCCTTTAAGCCAGTTATAACCCATTGCATGCACTGGAAACCAACACCCTTTAACAGCGTCTCGCATGGAACTCTCATCAAGGGGGGTCATGAGAATGCTCGGATCTGCCTCCCACTTTTTTGGTTCGATTTTTAGGATATTCGTCTGCAAATATAGATCCATTGCTCCGCCGGAAAATGCGGAATTGAGCTTGCTCTCACAGATCTCAAGAACCTTTTTATAGCTTCCGAAATATATTTCACCCCAGCCTCGCTCCCGAGCTTTTTGGTCCTGGTTACGGCGATTTTCAGTCCCCGGCAAATCTGGCTGTAGTAAGGGTCCATCTAGTCTGCCCCAACCTCTATACCCTCGGGTATACGTTACGCTTTGATTGCGTGAGTCCGAACTTTCTTCAAGGTTTCCGGTCGTGTTTTTCAAAGGATCGTAGGTGTCAACCTCAGTGTTATCTGGATCTAAACGCAATTGCCTCTCGATTGGACTATCGTTGTATTGCGTCACAGTCACACTGGAATTATCTGGCCGCCAGGATATGTTATGCGTCCCATGGAGCTCTTTCTGGCGGGTCTCCGTCATTCTCAGATTTGACCCCATAATTCCCGGTATAAATACAATAGGCAACACCCGCTTAGGCGGAATTTTTTGAACTTGTGGGATTTTGTCTTGTTTAGGCGTGACGAAACCTTGAGAAATCTTTCCTTGTTTTCTCTCGGGATTGATTGGCAGCTTGTATCCATTTTTCTTTGGAACAATCGTCATCGCATACCTTTCTTGATTCTGCTACTGATAGCATCAATATGACGTCCAATAGTGATTTTGCACCTTTACTTTAGTTAGTCGTCGATGGCTTCAATCCTATATTGAGCAAACGGGATATCAGACGAAAAGTGCTGAGTTACTCCATCTGCATTTGTTCGCCCTTCCAATACCTGACCATCTTCAACGGTCACTCGGTAACGTTTCTCCGCTAATGGCTCACCGGTAGACAAATCAACCAATCGAACATGCTGATCGTATTCAGTATCAGTTTTATACATTTGCATTGAAAGCATCCCTCCATCCCCTGCACCTGAAAATTCTGCTTTAGCCGACTTGACCATAAAACTCCCAGTGCACTGATGCGTAATGGCTCCATCCCCAAACGCCGCCTGCGCGCCCTGCGTCACCACGGTCACTTTCGGGGCCTGCAAAACGATCTCCTCCGTCGCCGTCAGAACAATCCTTTTCGACGACGTGATCTCGACGTTGTCATCCTGAGCAACAATCTCCACCTTCCCGCTTGCCGCAACAAGCTTGGTTCCAAGCGAATGCGCAAACAGACTGATCCCCTGCAATGCATGCAGCATCAGTTTGCGACCAGCAGATAGCTGGGTATTCCGAACACTGACCAGATCCACATGCGTCTGCGCCCCGATCGTGACGCCAGCCTGACTGCCAATGATCACCCCCGCCGGTGCCTCGATGGCGACAACGGGCGCACCGGTCCCTGCCGCAGCTTGCCCCGCCGTATTGCTGCCCTGCTCCCACTGTTCCAGATGCGACTTCACCTGCGACAACGACTCGCCTTCTACCGCCTCTGTTTCATGGGCCTCGGCCAGCTCGGCCAACTGCTTTTGTACACTCGACAGCGCCTCGGCCAGTCCAATCAAGCCATCCCGATCCAGCTGTCGTCCCGCCGCTCGCAACGACGCATCCGCGCTGATCAGGACGCCTTGACCACCGCGCAGTGCCAATGCTGCGTCTGTCCGCAATTCAGCGCCTTCGCCACGTGGCACGGCGGCACCATTGCAGCGTGGCTGCGTGAGATAACCCAGGTTGAGTTGACTGTGATCGTGCTCGCTCCCGATCTGCGCACTGATTTGTCCCGGCGTATCGTCCATGCGCAGTTGATTCGCGCGTCCCCCCTCGCCCTCCCGGCTTACGATTCCCGATAAATGCCTATCCCCGGGCAGGACGCTGGAATGGCTGAAGGCCGGGGGCGGTGTCCGGTATCCATGAACGCTGCCAATCACGAGAGGCTTATCCGGGTCGCCTCCCAAAAATACGACGACTACTTCATCGCCTGCGCGTGGCAGCGAGATCGCGCCATATCGGTTGCCTGCCCAACCGGTCGCAACACGCACCCACGCCGAATCCCGGTCGCTGTCCGATGTGCCTGCACCGCTGGCATGTTCATGGTCTTGTGCGCGACAGGCGGGAAATCGCAGCTTGATTCTCCCCAGTGCGTCGCAGTAAATCTCTTGATTCGCAGGCCCGACAACGATGGCGGTTTGTGGCGCCGTTCGTGGCAGATCGATGCGTGGATCGAAGGCAGGAATGATTGGAATACCGCGTCGTACGCAAGTGAATCGATTGGTATAACGTGCGCCCCGCTCGGCGCTGGCGCGTACCAGATCACTGCTCCAGCGATTCAGCGCGAATAAGCGGCCAGCGCGTTCATTCAAAGTCGTGGGCAGGTTGTTATCAGCTTCCACCCGCAATTCGGTGCAGACAAAGTCACGCTGCGCTTCCGGATGCGAATCGATTTCACGGTGCCCGGTTATCCTGCGCCACTGCCCGACACGCATGTCGCGGTCGCCGCTTTCTCCCTCGAAGAACTTGGCTTCATACTCTTTGCGCTGGATGCGCGCAAGGCCAAGGTAGCGATAGTCGTCCGAATTCTCGCCCGCGTGCGGTGAGTCGATGAGGTAGTCATCAAGGGAGGCGGCGAACCGGTTGCCTGTCGCGCCCTGATTCGTCAGGCTCGTATCCTGGCTGGTCATCGACCAGGCATGCCGATAGTTCCAGCTCTGGCGTTCCACGCGCCCGGCGGTCAACTTGCGCACTGCATGCCAGGCAGTGATGCTGTCGCGTTGCTCAGTAGCGTCATCGCGGTGGTAACGTGCCGGGCCGGCTGGGTTCTGTTCCAGTGCGTTTGGTTGGTCGAACAGCACCAATGTATGAGTGGGCGTGTCGTCGCTTCCGCGTTCATTCGAGGCACCAGCGCGGATAAACCATGCGATGCCGCGCCGTTTCCATAAGCGGCGCAAAAATGCGGCGTTGGACTCGTTATATTGCATGGTGAATTCGCGGGCCGGATACACCTTGAGCCCGCTGAGGTCGAAGCGGAATGCAGCACTGGCAATGGGATTGGATTGGCACCACTCGCGAAGCATGATATTCGTGATATCGACCTCACTGCGATTGCGAAACACTCGCGTATTGGAGGTTTCCTCCAGCAGAGAAATCGCGTCACGGACGATCAACTGGTAAGTCGCCAGACCGCCATCGCTCTGTCCTTCCGTCACGCCTCCGACAATGCCGCAGACGGTGCGCAGCGATCCGGTATCAGTGACGAACTGCAGCTCGACCGGATTGGCAATGAAATCCTTCAGGGGCAACCCGGCCTTGAGACATACGCATTGCAGCGCGTATTCGATCCCGCCGCACATCGTCTCGACACCGCTCACATACTTCACCAGCAGCAGGTCGTCGACAATGCCGTTGGCGCCCGACAGACGAAGACGAATGGCGCGTTTCGCATCCGACAATCCCATGACGCTCGCAGCGATTTGATCGAGTTTCACTGTCTATGCCTCACGATGACCGCCGCAGATCACACGGCAACGCCCGATCTTAGCGATGCGAAACTGTCGTGAAATTGATGATGCGCAACGTGTCGACGGTCATCGTTCTCGTTGTGGCTTTCATGCCGCAGTGCCCAAGCGCAGCGCGTGCGCCAGGCCCTTGCAGCAATGCGCGATGACCCAGATGCGCCAAGGGCTGGCAATCTCGGCTTACGTGATGGGCTTGATGCTCTCGAGCAATGACGATGGCGCTGGCAGCGCCGGTATGACGACCTTGCTGATCACCGGCAGCGGCTTTGCCGGCTACCCCTATTTCCATACCGCGCCGTTGACTGCCGATGAGAAAACCGAGATGCAGCAGCCAGGCGAATTCGATGGCCTGGCGCGCGTCGTGGCCGGCCTGACTCGCACTCTCACCGCGATGGCAGGTGTGGTGCAAGCTTGAAGACCCAAGACGCTTACTCAGCCAAAAACATTTCCTGCAAATCGTTCAGAAAACGCTGCCCCAGTTCCGTCGGCTTGATCAGCTTGTGATCGCGATAAATCAACCCCTTGGCCTCAGCCTCGTTGAGCGACTTCGTGATCGTGTTGATGCTCATCCCGGTGCGCTCGCCGAACAGGTTCGGATCGAAGCCACCGGTCAGGCGCAGCGTGTTGAGCATGAATTCGAAGCCCATGTCGTTGCGGCCGATCTCGTGCTCTTCCTGCACCGGGTTGCCGCGCTTTGCTGCCTCGATGAACGACGCCGGCTGCTTGTAGCGTGCCTGGCGCAGGATGCGGTGCGGGAACGAGATCTTCGAATGCGCGCCGGCGCCGATGCCCAAGTAGTCGCCGAACTGCCAGTAATTCAGGTTGTGACGTGCACGCCGGCCGGCGCGCGCGTAGGCCGAGACTTCGTAGTGGTCGTAACCCGCGGCACCCGTTACCTCGGCGATCATGTCCTGCATGTCGGCGCTCAGGTCGTCGTCCGGCAGCGACGGCGGGTACTTGGCGAAGACCGTGTTCGGCTCCATCGTCAGGTGGTACAGCGACAGGTGCGGCGGCGCGAATGCGAGCGCCGTTTCCAGGTCGTGGCGCGCCTCGGCCAGCGTCTGCGATGGCAGCGCGTACATCAGGTCGAGATTGAAGTTGTCGAACGTGTTTTTCGCAATCTCGACCGCGCGTAGCGCTTCGTCGCCGTCGTGAATGCGCCCCAGCGCCTTCAGGTGCGCCGGGTTGAAACTCTGGATGCCAATGGACAGGCGGTTGATGCCGCTCTCCCGATAACTCTTGAAGCGCTCGGCCTCGAAGGTGCCGGGATTGGCTTCCATCGTGATCTCGGCGTCCAGCTCCAGCGGCAGCAAGGTGCGCAGGTCGGACATCAGGCGGTCCAGTCCCGCCGCCGACATCAGGCTCGGCGTGCCGCCGCCAATGAACACGGTGTGGATCTTGCGGCCCCAGATCAGCGGCAGCGATTGTTCCAGGTCCAGGCGCAGCGCGTCGAGATAATCCTTCTCGGGCAATTCTCCCTTGCCTTCGTGCGAATTGAAATCGCAGTACGGACATTTGCGCACGCACCATGGCCAGTGCACGTACAGCGACAGCGGCGGCAGCGCCGTCAGGTTCAGCGCGCCCGGCTGCAGGTATTGCAGCGCAGCCGTCGCGGGCGAACGGGGCTCGCCGGCCAACGGTTGCGGTACATTCTCGCCGACGAATTTAATGGGGATCATGTCAGGTGTTTTTCAGTTTCTCGACCAGCGCGCGCAGCGCCTGGCCTCGGTGGGACAGCGCGTTCTTTTCGGCGGGCGCCAGTTCGGCCGTGGTCTTGCCCAGCGACGGGATCAGGAAGTACGGATCGTAGCCGAAGCCATTCTCGCCGCGCGGGGTGGCGATGATTTCGCCATTCCAGCGGCCATCGGCGATGATCGGCTGCGGGTCTTCCGGGTGGCGCACATACACCAGCACGCAATAGTAATAGGCGGACTTGTCGCTGAGCGTGGACAGGTCGGCGACGAGCTTGCGGCTGTTGTTGGCGTCGGATTTCGGCTCGCCGGCATAGCGGGCCGAATACACACCGGGCGCGCCGCCAAGCGCATTGACGCAGACGCCGGAATCGTCGGCCAGCGCCGGCAAGCCGGTCAGGCGCGACGCGTGGCGTGCCTTGGCCAGCGCGTTTTCAACGAAAGTGCCGAACGGCTCTTCTGCTTCCGGGACGTCGAATTCGCCCTGCGGATGCAGGTCGAGGCCGATGGGGCCGAGCAGCTGGGCGAATTCCTTGAGTTTGCCGGCGTTGTTGGAGGCGAGGATCAGGCGCTGGGTCATGGTGGTCACGGTGCTGGTGAGGAAACCGGTCATTTTACCGGCTTCGCGCACCTGCCGCCCGAGAACCGGTCAGCCGACCCGCAGCGCCTGCTTCTGCAAATGGATCAGGTCAGCGATGCCTGTCTGCGCCAGGTCGAGCAGGCGGTCCATGGCGGCGCGGTCGAACGCGGCGCCTTCGGCTGTGCCCTGCACTTCGATGAAATGGCCCTGGTCGTTCATCACCACGTTCATGTCGGTGTCGCAGTTCGCGTCCTCGGGATAGTCCAGGTCGAGCACCGGCACGCCGTTCA
>Ga0308158_10005572_pt1 | contig 10291 bp, 17 predicted proteins | sample PhyBR2_FD_201038 | JGI IMG/M metagenome (GOLD analysis project Ga0308158, IMG submission 201038) | Phyllosphere microbial communities from UC Gill Tract Community Farm, Albany, California, United States - DLSLB.R2 | ecosystem: Host-associated > Plants > Phyllosphere > Unclassified | place: USA... | reverse complement strand
AAGCACGAAGTTGCGACGGGAACAAGCTTGCCATACCGCAGGACAGTTGCCCGAAGCACTGCTCCCGGGTGAAGGACGAGGGTGGCTTGCCACTGCGCTCGTCACGGTCCGCTTATGCGGCGATTGGTGAGCTATGTACCTCATCCGTTCCAAGTAGCCAAGCCCCGATCTTCATGTTGATGCCGGCAAAGGCGACGAGCACGAACTTGCCGCCACCATCTTTCACCACCTTACCTGACAAGCCAGCATCAGGCCCCTCGGTGACCTTGACTGGCCGACCGATCGTGAACGCCTGTCGCTGGCCCATTTTGGCAGCGCGCTTCCCTCGCTCTTCGATGCGCCTAGCTTCGGCGATCTCTGCATCACTGATCGTCGGGATGGCGCCGAGGTATCGGAACACCGAGAATCCGGGATGCCCAGAGAAGGGCAGAGCGGCAAGGCGTGCCAGGTCGTCGCGCCTATCTGCGCGGGCGAACACGAACGTCGGCATGATCGGAGCGGCATATTCGACCCGCTCTCGGGCGCGACCGCGGCTACGGGTCAGCGTCTGCACTGGACTCCATACGTCGAAGCCGGCTGCCTGAAGCGAAGCTACTAGCGGCAGCGTCCGCGACGCGCCGGTTCGAAGAATGCACCAATCGTTTCCGCGGCCCATAACCTCAGCCCTGCCTGTGTTCGAAAATATAATCGGATGCTTCGTTTGGGCCATTCGATCGCAAGTACGGCGAGTTCGACGTCAACGGCGGCGAGTTGCTGGGTGATCTTAGCAGGGACCTGCATAATTTCTCCCCGATCCCCGATATGGTGAACGAGCTCAGCACACGAGCCTGGGACGTGTCCAAGTCCCGGCTCGCCCTGTCGATCGAGATCGGTCACGCGATCACCGGCGCCTGCAGCTTTGCTCGCGATGAGAATTGTATCGAGCGCGAGGAAGAGATCACGTCGACTGGTCTCCCCGCTGGCTACGATCGCTACATGGGTGGCCCGCTGGTCGCTTGCCGGAAGGCTTACTCGCGCTACGCGGACGCGCGCGATGCCCTCCAAGCTTATGACCGCGACGTATATACGCCGACCTTCACAAACGTGGACGTGACGGACAGCATCACGGATCAGGTGCAAGAAGCATACGACATCCTGCTGACGGCGGAACACGAGGCGATCGAGCGGCTTTACCGGACCCCGGCGCCGAGCGCGTCGGAGTTGGCGATCAAGCTCAAGATCTTCGAAGGTGCCGAAGGTTGGGCGCTCACATATGCTCCCGAAGCCATTCGTCGAATTTCGATCGACGCCCGCCGTGTCGGTCGGTACGGCGCGCACCTGCTGACAGACCAGCTCCTGCTTGCTGCCTTCGCAGCTTGGCGTCGCGAATTTGAGGCGGCCGACAAAGACCCATGGACGGCTTAACAGGAGGACGCATATTTCGGCCGCGTCGATGCTGTCGAGATGGTCCTGCTCGATACCCGCGCCACTACGCTCGAGGGTGCATCGCGAAGCTTCGCGTTGCGTTCATGAACCATGAAGGCTCGGACTGGTCGGATCTCGCGATCTCGAACATTGCTGACCCAAAGTTCGTTGAGGGTCTGGGAATGTCTGGCATGTACGAACGCATGGCGTGGTCTGCGATCGAGGACCTCGCCCGCATCGCAGGCGTCGGCCTGGCGGAGCAGGGCGCATGATGGGCCTCTTCGAGTCCTGCGGCGACGTCTGCACTCTGTCGGACATCAAAGCCGTCCAGCATATCTACGAGCGGCCTCGGCAGGCCGAGCACTACCTCTTGCAGCTTCATTCCGGCAGGGAGCCATTGAAGATGTTCGCGTTCGATTACGCGGCGCTCGAGGCTCGGCCTGTTCAGCTTATGCTGGCGGAGCCCGGAACGCGTTTCCTCACAGTGTTCGTTGGACAGACGGAGGATGAGGTGCCGTTCGTGGACAAATTGCCGGCCATTGCATGGGCGCTGTCCATCGACGGGCAGGTCCGCCCGGAGACGCCTGCAGGAGTCGTTCGGGGGTTCAACCCTGCCAGTTCAGCCAACTGGTATCCCGATTACCTGGAACTGCCCGACGGCGCGATTCACCAATTTGACTACGACGCGGAGCCCGAGAACTTCGAAAGCGTAGCGGTGGTTATCTCGCGCGAGACACGCCGCCAGCGCAACTATGAGACGGAGCGCGCTGCGCGTGCTGCCGCACGGTCCGAGGAGACGATCTCGTGACTCCCGACAAAGCATCTCGCCTCATCGGCGGATATGATTGGCGCACCTCGACCTTCTTCAAGGTGTTCATGCCCTACCTGCTTTAGCGCGTTGAGGTCCCCGGCCGCAAGCACGCCTTCCTGCCGCTGAACTGTAATTATGTTCCGCTTGGGATGCCAAGCAGCGAGGGATACGTGAAATACTCGGACGCCCAGATCATCGCCACGCATGCCGTCTACTTCGCGCGCGATCCGGCGAAGATCGATGGCGTGTGGTGGAGCAACGACGGGAATGGCCGGCACTGGCTCTACGACGATAGCACTGCCAGTCGCGTCGACTATTTCGCTCGCCTCGAACGGCTGATCAGCCGCCAAATGGATATGGTCGTATGAGCTGCGCATCCTGCCGGTTCTGGGATCGCTACGCCGAAAGCGACATCTCGAAGAGGTTCGGTGACTGCCGGTACGACCCGCCGCGCATCAGCGAGACGCTACTGGCGCGGATGCTCCCCGGCTTCAGTGTGCCGCTGTCGGAGTACGACGACATTGAGCGCGACATCTACGTCGCCAACGCTTCCCGGTCACGCATCAGGAAAGCGAGTGCGGCCGATGGGACGGGAGGGTTCCGACATGCTGACGAACCGATCGGGCAACAAGTGCGCAACCTGCCGCCACTGGCACCACACTGGGCCGAAGCTTGCGAATGCCCAGCGCGATCCTTCGTGCGCCGCCGACGAAGGCACTTGTCAACGCCGGGCACCGAGCGTGGTCCAGGGCAACGCTCCGTTCCCGGTTTCGATGTTCCCGGCGACCCACGAGAGCCGCGGTTGCGGAGAATGGGTCGCGAGGAGCGGCACGGGCGGCGCGCCGGATGACGGTGAGCGCATGGGGGAGGGTGGGGCGGCTGACGATACCGTCACGCGATTTCGAAAGATCGTCGCATGATACGGCTGCGACCGCTTCAAAGGCTACGCTCTGTCAGCTCGATTGCTCGTTCAGGATCCGCCGAAGGTTTAGATCTGCGATCAATGCGCCGAGGGCATGCCCGTCGAACGTATGCGGTCGCACCCGTCGATCGGGCAATGAGACCGAGTATCCTCGCCTCGCCTCGATCGGTGTACCCGCGACCTTTTCGATTACCTTGTGCAACGGGCCTTCGAAGAGGAATTCGCGATCCGCTTCCGTGCTGCTCGTCCGGTCCTTGATGCGAATGAGCGTCGCAAGCTCGTTCCATGGAATGTCCATCCCGCTTCACCCCTCTCCTTCTCTCCTGCAGTTATTAAAGCAGTGCTGCCAGATTGGAATTGATGTGGGGCAATACGTCCCCGGGAAGGGTGCATCGCGAAGGATGCGGTCGGGGTGGCTGAGATGCAGCGACACGCAGACTATCGTCCCGCGCATCGCCACGTCAGTTGTCCGATCAATCGGTCTCGCTCGTGCCGCTGCCGTCGTCGGTCGACTTCCAATTGCCTTCGGCGACCTTGTCGTCATCGCCTTCGATCGCCTGCTCGTACGCAGCGCTTTCGTCCGCGATGCCGGCCTCCGCGCTCTTCTTGGCGGTGTCCTTGAAGTCAGCTGCGCTCGGGTCGGTCTTTTTGCCGTCGGTCATGGTCTGCTCCTGTACTGGAATGGTTCGAACGCGCGACGACCGTGGGCGGGTTCCAAACGCTCTTCCTATCCCTGGTCAACATTCGGGAGCATCCACTGATGCGCCTTGCACTGGAGCGGCTGCCTGATTGGCCTGTCGCCATGAACCGGGAGTTGGCGCTCGCGTACACCGGTGTCGCTGAAGCCCAGCTCCGCGAGTGGGAACGGCGCGGCACTGTCCGCTTCTGCATGCGCGGACCTCGGGGCGCCGCGATCGCAGCCCGCTCTTCGCTAGACGCCGCGGTCCAGAGTCTGTTCGCAGCGACCGCCGACGATGGCGCAATTGAATTCGACTGATGGCGATCGCGCGACTGCCGGCATACGTCCGGCCGATGAAGCTCGCCGGCGACAAGACCGGCTACTATTTCGAGCTGCCCGCTTGGGCGCGACCGACGAAGGATCGTAAGACCGGCAAGCTGACAGCTGCCGTGCGTCATGGCCAAGCGTGCCCGGTAATCTCCACTGCGCTCGGCACCGACCTGGCGCAGGTCCACGCTAAGGGCGCGGCGCTGAACGACGCGCTGCGCGATTGGCGAACTGGCAAGATGGGGCAGAGGCGTATCGCTGAAGGCAGCGTCGCTTGGTTGTTCCAGTGGTACCGCGAGCAGGAGCGTTTCATCAAGAACAAGGCGAAGACGCGCAAGGACTACAAGGCGCTTATGGATATGCTGGTGGCGTTCGAGCCGATCTTTCGTCGCAGTCTTACTCTCGTCGCAGTCTTACTCTCGTCGCAGTCTTACTCTCGTCGCAGTCTTACCAGGGGCTGCGTTGGCACCGGGTACGGACGTAGGCTGGGGCATGGTGCAGGAGGGGGCGGCCGGTCTGAGGAGCGGTCCCGGGCAATGTGGTGGGCCACAAAGGCATCCCGAGGGCTCATGCCAGTCGATGGGGCAATATGTACCCGGGCTGCGTACGCGCGGATTTAAGTCGTCGATCTATCCGCCGCCGATGCCGCTTGTGGGCGCTCTGACCACGCGGACGTAGATGCTAGGGCAATGTCGCGGCAACGTCCGCAGCGAAGCGAGCAATGTCGAACCGCGCGGTGCCGGGATCCTCGCCGCGCCTGACGATCACGAGCTGCCGCGAGGGGATCACCATCACATATTGGCCTCGGTTGCCTTGCGCGGCGAAGCTGCCCTCGGGCAAACCCTGCTTGAGGCCGAACAGCCACATCGTCGCGCCATAGCCCGGTCCGCTTGCCGGCTGCGGTCCGCTTGGCGTTGTCATGGTGCGCATCCAGCCTGCCGGCAACAGGCGCTTGCCCTGCCAGACGCCGTCCTGCGACCAGAACAGCCCGAGCCTCGCCAAGTCGCGTGCGGTCGACCAGACCTGGCTGGAGAGGATGAAATTGCCGTGCCAGTCCGCCTCGGCAATAGTATGGGACATCCCGAGCGGGCCGAACAGGCTGCCCGGCAAGACGCGGTACCGGGCCTCGCCGATTGTGTGTCGTGTGGCGTAGACCGCGAGCAGAATATCGGTGTTGGCGTAGCGGAAGCGAGTGCCGGGCAGCGCCTCCAGGGGCCATGACACCGCCTGTTCGTCCACTGTGGTGCCGCCGAAGTAAATGGCATCGGTGCGGTTGCCAGCGGTATCGCTATGCAGGCCGGATGCCATGCGCAGGAGATTGTCGAGCGTGATGACCTGACGTGGATCGCCGGCCTTCCATTGCGGCACGGCGGCGGGCGCCTGCAACGCGCCTGGATTGGCGAGGCCGATGAGCGTGCCGGCGATCGACTTGCCGACCGACCAGGTCCGATTGGACACGAACGGCCCGAAGCCGCTGCCGTAGCGTTCGGCAACAACTTCGCCGTTCTTCACGACAACCACGCCTACCGTCTTGGTGTCGGCGCCGTAGGCGGCCCCGAACGCCTTACCGACGGCGCCAGCAAGCGTGGCTGACGGGCGCGGCGCGACGCCGGCATCGCCCTGCGGCCAGCGACGAGGATCGGCTGCTGGCATCGACGGTGCCGCCGTCGACTTGCGCCCAGTTGGTGCCCCGCTGCCGATCGGCAGGGTCACGCACCCCCGTCCGCTGTTCCACACGGCGCGTCTCGGCGGTAGCTGGGAATCGAATGCTACAGAAACGGAATGAAGAGTACCGTCGACGTTCACAGTCAGCGTCGGCACGATCCTCTCATATTCGGGGTAGATGCCGGCCAGCTCGTCAGTATCAATCTGCGCGGCCGTGCGTCCTGCGTTGAAGATGCCGGAGCAGTAGAGCGCCGCCTTGTAACCGGCTGCCACCGCGCGTTGGTAGGTGCCTGCCGAGGGCTGGGCGACGATCTGGGCATTGGCAGGCGTTGCCACGAGGAGGGCGAGGCCGGCCGCTTTGAGTATCCGCATGATCCCATCCTTTCACTGCGCACCTAGATCGGCAATTCGTTTCTCCGATCCGCAGCGCTGGAAAGCGTCGCGGGCATACGTTTCATCGATACCGGGTCGAGTCCAAACCTTACCCAGCGGAGACCGGCACGGCAGCATTAATTGGCCGCACAGGTCTCCCGACGAGCGATCATTTTTGCATGAACTGCGCAAAGGCGTCGCGCCATTCTGGGTGCCAGCGCGACAGGGCTGGACGGTTCTCGATCAGGTCTCCTGCCGCCCATGCTATACGCCTGGCGTCCTGTTCGGGCGTCGTCTCGTTGTCCGGGCACAGGATGTAGAAGTCGCCCGCTGCTACCCGGTCCATCATCAGCGCGACGACCTGTTCAGGCGTCCATGCAGCGGGTGGTTTTTCCGCCGGTTGACCGGCGGTCATGCCGGTCCAGGTGAAGCCAGGCACCAACAGATGGGCGCTGACCCTGCTTCCGGTGCGTTCGCGCAAGCTATGGGCCAAGCCTTCGGTGAGGGCTTTCACCCCGGCCTTGCTGACGTTGTAGGCGGTGTTGCCGGGCAGCTGAGTGATGCCCTGTTTGGAGCCGGTATTGATGATCAGGGCAGGGGCTTCGCCTTCGACCATCGCCGGGACGAACGCCTGAACGCCGTGGATCACCCCCATCAGGTTGACGCCGAGCACCTCGTCCCACTGCGCCGGGTTGGCGAACGCGTCACCGCCCGCGCCGATGCCGGCGTTGTTCATCAGCACCGACACATGACCGTGGCGGCCCACCACGTCCTTTGCCAGCGCGGCCATCGCGGCACGATCCGCGACGTCGGCGGATATTGCGACCGCGCCGTCCAACGCGGCAGCGGCTCGCTCGAGCCTCTCGCCGGGCCGGTCGACGAGGACGACCTGCATTCCTGCGTCTGCAAAGGCACGGGCAGCGGCGAGTCCGATGCCGCCAGCGGCGCCGGTGACGACGGCAAGCTTACCCGGCGCGATGGCTGCGAAAGACGCCACGCTCACGTGTCGATGCTCGCCATCGAGACGTCCGGATAGCGTGTCCCTTGGGCCGCGCCGGGCGGCAGGATGTCATCAATGCGGGCCAGATCGGCGTCGCTCAGTTCGACTTCGAGCGCGCCCAAATCGTCCTCGAGATACTTGCGCCGCTTGGTGCCAGGGATCGGCACGATATCCTCGCCCTGGCGCAGGACCCAGGCGAGCGCCAGTTGCGCCGGCGTGCACCCCTTGTCGGCCGCCATCGCGCCGATCGCTGCAACGAGGTCGAGGTTCTTCTGGAACGCCTCGCCTTGAAAGCGGGGGTGGTTGCGGCGCGTGTCGCCTGCGTCGAGATCGTCGGGTGTCTTGAACTGGCCGGTGAGGAAGCCGCGGCCAAGCGGGCTGTACGGTACGAAGCCGATCCCCAGCTCGCGCACCGTTGGCAGGATCTGGTCCTCGACGTCGCGGCTCCACAGCGAATATTCTGTCTGCAATGCGGTGATGGGGTGCACGGCATGCGCACGGCGGATAGTCGCGGGGGCAGCTTCGGACAGGCCCAGATACTTTACCTTACCCGCGCTCACGAGGTCGGCCATGGCACCGACCGTCTCTTCGATCGGCACCTCGGAGTCGACGCGGTGCTGGTAGTAAAGATCAATGAAATCGAGCCCGGTCCGCTTCAAGCTCGCGTCGCAGGCCGCCCGCACATAGTCAGGGCGGCCGTTGACGCCCTTGAAGCTACCATCCGGGCCACGGACATTCCCGAATTTCGTCGCAACGATGATCCAGTCGCGCCGCTCACGGACAACCCGGCCGACCAGCTCCTCGTTGGCGCCGACGCCGTACATGTCGGCGGTGTCGAGGAACGTCACGCCAAGGTCGAGCGCACGGTTGATCGTCGCAACCGACTCCGCCTCGTCGCGGCCACCATAGAAGTCGGACATGCCCATGCAGCCAAGGCCCAGCGCGGAGACTTCGAGACCTTGCCTGCCGAGTTTGCGGGTTTTCATCAGATCGGTCCTTGTTGGCTGGCGAGACGGTTGGCGGTTGAACGGTTGCACGCTGCAGTATTATGAAGGCTCATGGTGAGACGTCGGAGGCCGTCAGCAGGACAGGGGGTTCTCCGCCTAGGCGACTGACAAACTCGCGCCGTGCGATCTGGTGGATGTCGGATTCGAATTCCACATACGTCTCGATCGCGGTGTCGCTGTCGATGCCTTCGAAGTCCGGGTTGATGAACTCCGCCAACGCCTCGCTCGTGATTAGGAACTCGACCATGCCAAGGTCCGTGTGGCCAAGGAACAGCACGCCATGCCGCTCGGCCAGCCACTCATACTCGCCGAGCTCAAAGCGAACGCTCGCAGACGCCATGCCTCAGCCCTCGTCGTTCTCGCCGGGCAGGCGTTCGGCCAATGCTGCGATACCATCAACGGCCAGCGTCGCATGCGCAGCCCCATCAATTTGCACGGGCCGCTCCGGGGTCAGCATGGCATCGTCGCGATGCGCGGGATCAAGTGTCATCCACGCACGGACCGCGCCTTCCAGGCTCGTCACCTCGGCAAGATCCCCGTCCCCACGCGGGACGTTCTCCAACGCAGCACTCATCCGCCAGTCGATGTCCGGCGTCTTCGCCTCGTCGCCCCAGTTGCTTCCGTCATGCTGAAACCTCAAAATGGCCGGCAGTGCCGGCGTGCTGATGGCTCAAGCGCGCACCTTCGAAGGCTGGTTCCGCTCAATTGCGCATTTCGGCAGGACGGTTCATCTGCAAAGCGGGCTAGGCCTACAAGGTAACCAACCATGAGCTATGAGACGGACCATCGCAGCCGAACGCGCGCCATCGCCGCGTATGGAGCCGTAATCTGCGTCGCTATACTTCTGGGTTTGCTCGTCAGGGCGGGCGTCATCACCGACCATTTGCTTTGGTAATAGCGGCTAAGACGGGCTCTAGAGTCCGCTAGTCATCCCCTATGGCCTGGAGGATGCGATGTGCGGCAACGACGTCGCGCTCGACGACGGCGGCGGTGAAGCGTTCGATGATGGCGCGCAGGCGGTTGGTTGGAGCGGTCGCCGCGGTCAGGATCGGGCCATCGATTAAGCGACTTCCCCATTCGATGCCCAGCCGCTGCGTCTCGTCGTCCGCGCCGACCGCGATCGATGGGAAGGGCAATCTCATCTGCGGGGATGCGAAATCGTCGCACTTGAGGCCCGCCCGCTCGGGAGCCACGAGCAAGGCGCCGGACACGTTCGCGGTATAGGATTTCGGTGACAAGCGCGCCCACCACGCGGCCGCCGCGCACGCGCTTCCCTGTGCCAGCAGCAAGACGGCACGGTCGGAGATCGACACCGCGGCGTCGATGCGCGCCGCCATCGCGGTTCGCTCTGCAACGGTACGGCCCCGAACCGCGATCTGTTGTATATCGCCAAACCGCGGAAACTCCCGGAACCGGTCGAAGATCGAGACAGAATTTTCGGGGACGAGCGCGATGAGCTTCAGCCGATGGCTATCCAGGACAGCAACAGACACGATCCGGTCTCCCGTTCTATGAGCGCACAGGCTGCCTAATTCGGAACGGCGACGCAATGCCGTTGATGAGATACGCGTCACTCCGGTTTATCCTGGCTCCCGGCTGATTTCGGGGGGCATCCTTGTGGCGTCCGGACTCACTGCGCTTCGTCAGCGTGGAAGGGCTTTTCCGGGTGCATGAAGAACGACAGACCCGCGCCGACTAGCAGCAGCGCCAGCGACGCGCAGAATGGGATCGACCAGCTTCCCGTCAGGTCCACCGCTGCGCCGAATACCAACGGCGACAGGATGCCGGCGATACCGAAGCCGAAGTTCATCATACCGCTGGCGGTGCCGGCGTATTGGGGCGCGATATCCATCGGCACGGCCCAGATCGGCGCTACCACGAGCTCGGAGAAGAAGAACGCCAGCGACAGGCACACCGCGACCGTCGTCAGATCGTGGGTCAGGACTACCGGCACGAGGAACACGAACGCGCCGACCATCCCGATGATGATCAGGTTGCGCCGCGCCGCCTGCAAGCTGCCCGTCTTGCGATAGATATGGTCGCTCGCCGCGCCGCCGACCCAGTCGCCGATCACGCCACCCAACAGCACGCCGCCCGAAAACAG
>Ga0308158_10005571_pt1 | contig 10292 bp, 8 predicted proteins | sample PhyBR2_FD_201038 | JGI IMG/M metagenome (GOLD analysis project Ga0308158, IMG submission 201038) | Phyllosphere microbial communities from UC Gill Tract Community Farm, Albany, California, United States - DLSLB.R2 | ecosystem: Host-associated > Plants > Phyllosphere > Unclassified | place: USA... | reverse complement strand
CCGGGCACGCCGACCACGCAGGCCCGGCTCGACACCGTGCGCGCCCTGACGGACGCCGGATTCCGGGTCGGGGTCTTCCTGATGCCCGTCCTGCCGCACATCACCGATTCGGTGGGAGCGATCGACGAGGCGCTGTCGCGGATCGCAGATGCCGGGGCCGACCACGCCGTGTACGGCGCGCTGCACCTGCGCGCCGGCGTCAAGCCCTGGTTCTTCGAATGGCTGCAGCGCGAGCGCCCCGACCTGGTCGCCGCCTACCGGGGGCTCTATCCGGGCGCGGCCGCTGAGGCCCCGAAGGGCTACCGCCAGTGGCTGGCCAAGCGGATGCGGCCGCTGATCCGCACCCACGGACTGCACACGCAGTCGGAGGAGGACCACGATCGGATGCGGGGGATCATGCGCGAGCGGATGCGGCCGACCCCGGCATCCGCCCCGCCGGCGACGAAGGCGGAGATGCTGTTCTGAACGCGGTCAGTCGCGCTTGACCAGCGGTTCGGTCAGGAAGACCAGGAGCAGCAGTGCGAGCGGACCGAAGATCATCCCGAGCACGAACCAGCCGAGCTTCGTCCTCCCCTGTACGCCCGCGAGCCCGCTCGTCATCAGCGCGATGCAGAACCAGACCGTGCCGCCCGCCGTCGCCCAAGAGCTCCATTCCATGCGCCCAGCCTATGGGCTGCTGCTCATGCGCCCCGGACGCGGTCGCGCACGCCGGCCCACAGCGGGTCGGCCTCCGCAAGACCCGAGGTGATCCGCATGATGCCGCCGAGAATTCCGCACATGCACAGCGCGGAGATCACGCCGATCGACACCATCGCCGCGGTCAGCAGCGGCATCCGCGCGGCGTCGGTGAAGAACACCGAGGACAGGCCGAAGATCGCCATGAGGAGGAGCAGCGCGCCCGCCGTCGTCCTCGTGAAGATGCGGGGCTCGTACTGCACCGTCCGCGGTGCGTACCAGAAGGGAGCGCGTCGGGAGCGCTGCCCCGTGCGGAAGGGCAGCCGCAGCCACCAGGCGGCCGCAATCGTGAGCCGACGCCCCGTGCGCCAGAGCCGGTGCAGAATGAGAAGGCATGTGACGGCGACGATCAGAGCCACGCATCCGATCACGACGACGGCAACCCTCCCGACTCCCCACGAGAGCTCGCTCGCCGCTTCGAGCGTCGCGAGCCCGACCAGTGTTCCGAGCATCGCTCCGAGATAGGCGAGCGCGCCCCATCCCAGCCGGCTCCACCGCTCGTAGTCCGCGCGAAGTGCGCGGGCCGCGGCGTCCGCCTGCCCGATCTCACCCGAGCCGCCCTCGGCCGCACGGATCAGCGGGAGGGATGCGGGGCGGATCAGCGGCATCCGACCAGACTACGGGCGACCGCGGCCTCGGCCGCAACTCCGGAGATTCGGGTGCGAAAACGCCCCTGCCGGCCTGGAACAGGCCGAACAGGGGCGTTTCTCCGGAGTTGTGACGCGCGTCAGGCGGTCAGCTCGGCGGCGCTCGGGACGCGACCGGTGATCTCGTCGATCAGGTCGTCACCCGGTGCGGCCTGCTCGAACGGCGCGTCGATCTCGGCGCGGTTCAGCAGGTCCTCCATGCGGCGACGGCGCTGACGGGTGATCAGTGTGACGACGCGGCCGGAGCGGCCGGCACGGCCGGTGCGACCGGAACGGTGCAGGTACGTCTTGTACTCGTCAGGCGCGTCGGCCTGAACGACCAGGTCGATGTCGTCGACGTGGATGCCACGCGCGGCGACATCGGTGGCGACGAGAACCTGCACCTTGCCGGCGGTGAGCTTCTGGAGGTTGCGCGTGCGCTTGGCCTGGTTCAGGTCACCGTGCAGGGCGACGGACGCGATGCCCGCATCCTCGAACTGCTCGCTGAGCATCTCGGCGTAGGCGCGGGTGCGGGCGAAGACCAGCGTCTGCCCCTCGCGGTCGACGAGCGAGGTGAGCACCTCGGCCTTGTCGCGGTGCTCGATCACCAGCACGCGGTGCTCGATCGTGCCCGAGTTCTGGTCCTCACCCGCGACCTCGTAGACCGCAGGGTCGACCAGGAACTCGTCGACGATCGCGGCGACCTCGCGGTCGAGCGTCGCCGAGAACAGCAGCTTCTGGCTGGTCGCGCCGTCCTCGAGCGCGGTGCCGGTCTTGCGCAGGATGCGCTGCACGGGCTCGGCGAAGCCGAGCTCGGCCATGTGGTCGGCCTCGTCGAGCACCGCGATGCGGATCTCGGAGAGGTCGAGCTTGCGCTGCTCGATGAGGTCCTCGATGCGACCGGGGGTGCCGATCACGATGTCGACGCCCTTGTTGAGCGCGCCGACCTGACGCGCCTGCGGCACGCCGCCGTAGATCTGCGTGGTGAACAGGCCCACGCTGCGGGCGATCGGCTGCACGGTGCGGTCGATCTGAAGGGCCAGCTCACGGGTCGGGGCGAGGATGATCGCGCGCGGCTTGCGGCCGATCTCGCGGCGCTTGCCCTTCTGCGACAGCAGAATGCTCTCGACGAGCGGTGCACCGAAGGCGATCGTCTTGCCGGAGCCGGTGCGGCCACGGCCCAGCACGTCGCGTCCCTCGAGGATGCTCGGGATGGTGGCGGCCTGGATCGGGAACGGCGTCTCAGCGCCCATGTTCTTCAGGATCTCGACGATGTTCGAGCCCAGACCCAGGTCGCCGAAGGTCACATCCGCGACCTCGGTGGCCTGCACGGCCTCGGCCTCGAGCCGCTCGTGCACGACGTCGACGTGCTCCTCGTGCGCCTTGACCGTCGCGGTGCGGTTCCAGTCACTGCGGCTCGGACGGTCGTCGCGGTTCTGACGGATCGGCCGGGCATCCCGGTCGCTGCGCTCGAAACGCGGACGCTCGTCACGACGGTCGCTGCGCTCGAAGCGCGGGCGCTCGTTGCGGTCATCGCGATTGAACCGCGGACGCTCGTCGCGACGCTCATTGCGGTCGAAGCGGTCGGTGCGCTGCGGGCGGTCCGTGCGGTCGAACCGCGGGCGCTCGTCGCGACGCTCGAAGCCACCTCGCGCACCGCGATCATCGCGGGCAGGACGCTCGTCACGGTCGAACCCGCGGCCTCCACGATCATTGCGGTCGTTGCGGTCGAAACGCGGACGGTCGTCGCGACGCTCGAAGCCACGTCCACCGCGGTCATCGCGATCGAACCGCGGACGCTCCGTGCGGTCGTACCCACCACGCGCGCCGCCACGGTCGTCGCGACGCTCGAATCCGCGAGACCCGCGCTCATCCCGATCGAAACGCGGGCGCTCGTCACGACGCTCGAAGCCACGTCCACCGCGGTCATCGCGCGAGGGACGCTCGTCACGGCGGAAACCACCGGCGCGCTCATCGCGGCGCGGACGGTCGTCGAACCGGCGACCGCCGAAGCCACGGTCATCGCGGTCGTTGCGGTGGTGCGGCGCCTCGCGGCGACCGGACTCGGCACGGTTCCGGATGGAGCGGGCCTCGTCGCGCCCCGCGCGCTCGGCGTCCGACCAGCGGCGCTTGGGCGCCGCATCGGTCTCGGCCGCGCGGTAGCCGCGGTGCTTGGGGCTGATGCTGCCCGGGCGGCGGTCCGCGCGTGCGTCGGACGAGAAGGAGCGGCGCTCACCGGCATCCGTCCGGCGGTCGTCGTCACGAGCAGGGCGTCCGCCGGCGTGACGGTCGTGGAACGCCGTCTTCTTGGCGTAGCGCGGCTCGAAGTTGCGGGACGGGCGTCCACCCTTGGGCTTGCCGTTCTTCGGCATGGGATCTTCCTCACTGTCTCTGACACGAGAACAGCGTCCGCTCCCGTGCGCACAGAGATCAGCGCACGGCGGACATACCCGGGCATCCGTCGGCCGGGGCCATTCATGTGATGGTTGATGAACCATCGGCCCCTGGGCTCACAATGAGAGCAGGTTCACCCTCGCAAAACGCTCCGCACGAGGCGGGTGCCCGAAGCCGACCGCACGAGTCTACCGGACCACCCTGGGAGAAGCCCTGGGTCGTACGATTGCGGAGTGAGCTCCCCGACCGGCATCCAGATCCACCTCAGCCGCGGCGACGTGACGGCGCAGATCGCGCAGGTCGGCGCCTCGCTGCGCCATCTCACCGTCGGCGGTGTAGACATCGTGCCGCCCTACCCCGAGGACATCGCGACGCCGGGGGCCTCGGGAATAGTGCTCGCCCCGTGGCCGAACCGCGTCCGCGACGGGATCTGGCAGGACGGCGAGACCACGCGCGCGCTGGCCATCACCGAGCCGAAGTTCCACAACGCCAGCCACGGACTGCTGCGCTTCACCGCCTACGAAATCGCGGCACGCTCGGAAGAGGCGGTGACTCTCGCCGCGGCGATCGTCCCGCAGACCGGCTACCCGTATCTGATCGACACGACCGTGCGCTACGCGCTGACGGATGCCGGCATCGACGTGACGCACACGCTGACCAACCGCTCGGCCGCTCCGGCACCGGTCGCGCTCGGCACCCACCCCTACCTGACGATCGGCGGCACCGACCCGCTCACCCTGATGCTGCGCATCCCCGCGGAGACCTACTTCGAGACCGATGAGCGGATGCTGCCTGTCGGCGAATCCCCCGTCGCCTCCGGCACCGACCTGCGTGAGGGCCAGCGCCTCGGCGACGTGCAGCTGGACACCGGGTTCGCGAACCTGCACCGGGACGCCGACGGCTTCGCCCGCACGACGCTGACCGCCCCCGACGGCCGCGCGGTCACGCTGCAGCAGGGCCCGGGCTTCGGCTACGTGCAGGCGTATACCTCCACCGGATACCCCGGCCACGAGCTCGTCGTCGCCGTCGAGCCCATGACCGCTCCCGCCGACGCCTTCAACTCCGGGCGCGGACTGCGCCACCTGGGGCAGGACGAGTCCTGGACGCTGGAGTGGGGCATCCGCTTCTCGGGGTGATCCCGCCCTTCGCCGGGTCCGCGTCAGCGGCGAGGGTCAGACCGCGTCAGTCGACCGGGGGCGCCGAGGGCAGCGCCTGCGAGCGCAGCTCGCGGCGGGTCGGATGGTGCGCAGCGGGGTCGGCGGCGGCCTGCGCGACGACGGATGCCGCGGCTGCGGCGGCCGAGGCGGCGGCTGCAGCGGCGGATGCCGCGGCGGCAGCCGCGAGCATGGGGTCGGCCGCGGAGCGGGCGGGCTCGTACGGCTGGACCGCAGGGGAGTCCGTGAACTGCAGGCGTGCGATGGTCCCGGAGTCCACGGCAACGGCCGGCCCGCCATCGTCAGACCGATCTGCGGACGCATCATCCGCGGGTGAATCGGATGCCGCGAACCGCGCCACCCCCGCGTGAGCACCCGCACCGGCCGCGAACGACCTCGCACCGGCTCCGGACCCGGCGATTGCAGAACCGGCACCGCCGCCCTGCGCCTCGCCCGCGAGATGCGCCTCGACGTCGCTGCGGTACATGATCTCGGGCGCGATGGGCTTGCGAGGGCCCTCGGGGCCGGCAGGGCCCGAGCCACCGGGGCCAGATCCGTCCGGTCCGGAGGCTCCGCCGCCGCGTGCGGCCCGCCGTGCAGCACGCCGCTCCTTCGCACCCTCGACCAGGTTGTAGAGCGTCGGCAGCACGATCAGCGTCAGCACCGTCGACGACACCAGGCCGCCGATGACCACGATCGCGAGCGGCTGGGAGATGAACCCGCCGTGTCCGGTGATGCCGAGGGCCATCGGCGTGAGCGCGAAGATCGTGGCGAGCGCCGTCATCAGGATCGGCCGCAGACGCTTCTCACCGCCGGCCATCACGGCATCCGCGGTCGCGAGGCCCTTCTCGCGGTACTGGTTGACGAGGTCGACGAGCACGATCGCGTTCGTGACCACGATGCCGATCAGCATCAGCACGCCGATCAGCGAGGCGACGCCCAGCGGCACGCCCGTGGCGATCTGCAGCAGGATCGCACCGGTCGCCGCGAACGGCACCGACACGAGCAGCAGAAGCGGCTGTCGCAGCGACTTGAAGGTCGCGACCATCACCACGTAGACGATCAGGATCGCGGCGAGCATCGCCAGGCCCAGCTGCGAGAACGAGTCGGCCTGCTGCTGCGCGACGCCGCCGATCTCGGCGCGGGCGCCCTCGGGCAGCTTCACGTGATCGAGCGAGGCGGTCACCGAGCGCGTGGCGACGGCCAGGTCGTCGGAGGCCGGCGGCACCGTGATCGTGGCGGTGCGACGCCCCTTCTCGGTGGTGATCGCGGTGGGCCCGTTGCTCTGCTCGACCTGAGCGATGTCCGACAGCTTCACGATGCCGGTCGGGGTGGGGATCGCCAGCTCCTTCAGCGCCTCCTCCGACGTCGGCGGTTCGGGAGCGACGAGGTACACGGTCAGGCCGGTGCCGTCGACCTCGACCGTGCCGAGCTGCTCCGGGCGCATCGTGTTCGACACGATCGAGCCCACCGCGACCTCGGAGAGGCCGTGCTCGGCGGCCTTCGCCCGGTCGACGACCACCGCGATGTACGGCAATGACGCCGCGAGGTTGTCGGTGACCTCGCCGACGCCGTCGCGGCCCTTGAGGTCCTTCGTCAGGGCGTCGGTCGCCTCCTGCAGCGCATCGGCCGTGGGAGCCGTGACGCTGATGGTGATGTCGCTGGAGCCGAAGCCGCCCGACGACGCCCCGACCTTGACGTCACCGGCATCCTTCAGCTGGTCGATCCTCTTCTGCACGGTCGCGCGCAGCTTCTCCTGATCGGCCGAATCGCTGGTCTGGATGGAGTAGGTGATGCCCGCGCCGCCGGAGAACGCGTCGCGCAGCGCCGAGCCGCTGGACCCGATCGACGCCTGCACGTGCGTGATGCCGTCGACGTCCTCCAGCACCTTCTCGACCTTCTTCGCGGCATCCGACTTCGCCTCGAGGCTCGCGGTGCCGCCGATGTCCTGGGTGACGGTCATGGTGTTCTGCCCGGAGTCGCTGAGGAAGTTGATCTTCATCAGCGGGGCGGCGGCCAGGGTGCCGGCGAGCACCAGCACGGCGATGATCACGGTGGTCGCCGAGTGCTTCAGCGTCCAGCCCAGGATCGGCCGGTAGGCGCGCTGCAGGCGGGTGGGCGGAGCATCCGGATGCTCCGGATCGATCTGCGCCCCCGCGGCGTCCAGCAGCGGCTTGCCGGGCTTGAGGAACCAGTACGCCAGCACCGGCACGATCGTCAGCGCGACCAGCAGAGAGGCGACCATCGCGATCGTTACGGTCATCGCGAAGGGCCGGAACAGCTCGCCGACCATGTCGCCGACGAACACGATCGGCAGGAACACCGCGACGGTCGTGATCGTGGACGCCGTGATGGCCGCAGCCACCTCGCGCACCGCCAGCCGGATCGCATCGCCCTTGTCGGCGCCCTGCACGTAGTGACGCTTGATGTTCTCGATCACCACGATGGAGTCGTCGACCACGCGCCCGATCGCGATGGTGAGCGCGCCGAGCGTCAGCACGTTGAGCGAGTAGCCGAACGCCTGCAGTCCGATGAAGGTGATCAGCACGCTGGTCGGGATCGAGATCGCGGTGACCAGCGTGGAACGGATCGACAGCAGGAAGATCAGGATGACGATCACCGCGAACGCCAGGCCCAGCATGCCCTCGGTGGCGAGCGTCTCGATGGACTGCTCGATGAACGGCGCCTGATCGAACACGACGGTGAAGGTCGTGTCGGGGAAGGTCTTCTTCAGGTCGTCGAGCTTGCTCAGCACGCCCTTGGACACGTCGACCGTGTTCGCCGACGGAAGCTTGGTGACGGCGATCGACAGGGCGTCCTTGCCGTCCACGCGCGAGATCGAGGTGACCGGATCGGTGGTCTGCTCCACGGTCGCGACGTCGCCGATGGTCAGCGCCGTGCCGACCAGCGGCAGGGATGCCAGTTCGCTCGCGCTCGTGATCTTCGACCCGGTCTGCACGGTGAGCGTCTCGTCACCCTGGGTGATGTCGCCGCCGGGCAGCAGCACGCCGTTCTGCTGCAGCGCCTGGCTGATCGCCTGCGTGCTCTGGCGCGCCTCGGCCAGCTTCGCCGCGTCGGGCGTGATGGTGATGCGCTGTCCGACGCCTCCGACGATCTGGGCGGCGTTGACGCCCTTGACGTCCTCGAGGTCCGGGATGACGGTGGTCTGCAGGTCGTTCTGCGCGGCCTCGGCGTCGCTGAAGCCGGTGACGGCGATCTGGATCACCGGGAAGTCGTCGATCGAGACGCTGAGCACCTGCGGCGTGACGTCCTTGGGCAGCTGCTGGCCGATGCGGTTGATCGCCTGCTGCATCTTCTGCTCGGCGGTCGCCAGGTTGGTGCCGTAGGTGAAGGTCGCCTGCACGATCGAGGCGTTGGTGGTGCTCGTCGCGGTCGTCGACTCGAGGCCGGGCACGCCCTGGATGGCATCCTCGATCGGCGTGGAGACGTCGTTCTCGACGACCTCGGGCGAGGCGCCGGGGTACGTGGTCATGACCATCAGCGCCGGCAGCTCGAGCGAGGGGATGAGCTCCTGCTTGAGGTTGGTCAGCGCCAGCCCGCCGAACACGGCGGAGACGATCGTGATCAGGGCGATGAGCGCGCGGTTGCGCAGGCTGAGGACGGAGAGATTCGACACGATGCTCGTTTCAGTCGCTCACGGACGAAGGACGGATGCTCTCGCCGAGGATGGTGGCGAGAGCGGATTCGATGAAGGCGCCGCTGAGCGGCTCGTCGTTGATGCGGGAGTGCCACAGCACCCCGTCGATGAAGATGGCCGCCGCAGTCGCGCGCTCGGGACCGTAGTCAGCGCTGAGGAACCCCGCCATCTGCGACGACCAGCGCCGCGCGAGCTCGCGCAGCTGCGGGTCGTTGACCGCGGCGGTGACCACGGCGCGGTCGGCCTCCATGGCGCGGGCGTCGGCGAGCCCCTGCACGATGAGCCCGGCGATGACGGCGGGAGTGGCGCCTCGGGCGGCGAAGACGGATCGGATGCCGTCCATCCTGGCGTCCACGTCGGACACCAGGTGTCGCAGCGCCTCCGACCGCAGCTCGTCGAGCGTGGCGAAGTACTGCGTGGTCGCGCCGAGGGGCACGCCCGCGCGCGCGGCGATCATGCGGTGGGTGAGCGCGCCGACCCCGACCTCGACGATCAGCTCGGCCGCGGCAACGACGATCTCGCGGCGGCGGGTCTCCGGATCGCGCCTGCGGCGCGTGACAGCATCCGACATCCCGACCCCCTTATGTACATCTGTACATTATCGGCCCTTGGAACCGGCTGAGAGCGGGACCGGAGCCGATCAGAGCACCTGACCGAGCGCGAGGCCCAGAGTCGCCGCGGCGAGTCCGGCCAGCAGCATCCCGCCGGCATAGAGAGCGGACGCCCGGCGCTCACCGTCGCGCCACAGCGCGACGGTGTCGATCATCGCCGTGCTGAACGTGGTGTACCCGCCGAGGAAGCCGGTGCCCAGCACGAAGGCGGCTCCGGGCAGCCCGCCGACCACCAGGCCGAGGGCGAACGACCCGGTGATGTTGATCACCATCACACCCCAGGGGAAGCGCGTGCCGGTCAGGCGTGCGATGCCGAGATCGACGAGGTAGCGTGTCGCGGCCCCGAGCCCGCCGCACGCGGCGGCCAGCAGGAACACCAGCGGGCTCATGACGCCGCCCGCTTCCGCCCCAGCACCAGCCCGAGCCCGGCGGCCGCGAGCCCGCCGGCCAGGCTGACGACGATGTACCCGACGGCGAGCAGCGGAGATGCATCCCACAGCTGCACACTGTCGACCATGAACGAGCTGTAGGTCGTGAAGCCGCCGAGCACGCCCGTGCCGAGAAGCACCCGCAGGTCCCCGGCGGGCAGGCGGGCCGTCAGGATCCCCAGGGCCAGCGCGCCGACGATGTTCGCGGCCAGCACGCCCAGCGCAGCATCCGGGATCAGCATCCCGAGACCCATGCGCGCCGCCGTGCCCAGCATCCCGCCGAGCGCGACCAGGGCCGTCCGCCGGAGGACGGTGGAGACGGACATCGGGGAGGGCACCGTCCAACTCTAGCCAGGGCGGGTTCCCGTCGTCCGGCGCGTGCGCGCGGGGCACGCGGCTGGCGCAAGCCGGCCACCATTGGCCAAAAGTTCAGTAATCGGTTTCTAGAAACGAGTTACCGTTGACATGCTCAGAATCTCTCGGATACGGTCACCCAACAGTAAGCGATTTCTATCGCCTGCACCCAGCACTCCGCTTCGAAGACGAACAGGAAGGCACGACATGAGAGACCATCGCACCGCCCGCCGCAGCATCCGCTGGCGACGCCTCACCCCGGCACTGGCCATCGGAGCGATCGGCGCGGTCGCACTCGCAGGTGCCGCCCGCGCGGACACGACTCCCCCTCC
>Ga0308158_10005570_pt1 | contig 10296 bp, 11 predicted proteins | sample PhyBR2_FD_201038 | JGI IMG/M metagenome (GOLD analysis project Ga0308158, IMG submission 201038) | Phyllosphere microbial communities from UC Gill Tract Community Farm, Albany, California, United States - DLSLB.R2 | ecosystem: Host-associated > Plants > Phyllosphere > Unclassified | place: USA... | reverse complement strand
GGTGCTTGGTTTCCGGAGCCGGACTGCATACCACGGCGGCGGAAACGATGTTTGCCTATCCATTCTACGGCGGCAGGCAAACCAGCCCGTCAGCGGCGGGAAACCTCAGGCGCCGCGCGAGGCCTGGCGCGCCGCAGTACCGGCGGTCTGGATGGAGGACTCATGCCCCGCCATGCCTGCCTGCCGGGCCCGTGCATAGGCCTCAGGCAGCGCCGCAAGCAGGGCATCGACGTCGTCCTCCGTGGAAGCGTGGCCCAGGCTGAACCGCTGGGCTCCACGCGCCGTTTCCTCATCAAGGCCCATGGCGAGCAGCACGTGGGAGGGCCGTGGCACGCCTGCCGTGCAGGCCGAACCGGTGGACGACTCAATGCCGGCCAGGTCCAGGAGGAACAGCAGTGAGTCCCCCTCACAGCCGGGAAACGTGAAGTGGGCATTGCCCGGAAGCCGGCCGCCGCCTGGGGCGCCGCGGAGGACAGCGAGTGGAACGCGTTCGTGGACGCCCTCAATCAATCGGTCCCGCAGGGCTGCAATCCGGGCTGCTTCCGCCGGAAGCGCGGCGATGACAGCCTCTGCCGCGGCGGCGAAGGCGGCTATGGAGGCGGTGTCCAGGGTGCCGGAGCGGACGTCACGCTCCTGGCCGCCGCCATGCTGCACCGGGGTCAGTTTGACCGACCGGCCCAGCAAGAGTGCGCCCACGCCCACCGGGCCGCCGATTTTGTGTCCGCTGATGGACATGGCGTCCAGGCCGGAATCCTTGAAGTGCACCGGCACCGAGCCGAACGCCTGGACGGCGTCGGAGTGCACCGGGACGCCCGCGGCGTGCGCCAACTCCACGACCCTCCGGACCGGCTGGATGGTGCCCACCTCGTTGTTGGCCCACATGACGGTTACCAGCGCCACGGACTCCGGATCCCTGGAAAGCTCAGCTTCAAGGACTGCGAGGTCCAGCACGCCCTGGCTGTCCACCGGCAGCCAGGCCACCTCCGCACCTTCGTGGCGTTCAAGCCATTCGACGGTGTCCAGGACGGCGTGGTGTTCGACGGCGGAGCACAGGATGCGGCGGCGCCTGGGGTCTTCTGCCACCCGGGACCAGTACATGCCCTTTACCGCGAGGTTGTCCGACTCGGTGCCTCCCGAGGTGAAGATGACTTCCGAGGGATGCGCCCCTGCCGCAGCCGCGATGACCTCCCTCGCGTCCTCGACCGCACGGCGGGCGCGGCGTCCCGAGCCATGCAGGGACGAGGGGTTGCCCGTCCGCGCCAACTCGCGGGTCAAAGCGGCGAGCGCAGCACCGGACAGCGGCGTGGTGGCGGCGTGGTCGAGGTAGGCGGGCATCCCCCAATTCTATCCTGCCCGTCTTAGGACAACCCGGGCGCGGGCCCTTCTACCCCGGCACAGCCCCGTCCGTTCGGCCCACTATCCGTGCGCAGCAGTGACCGGGACCGGCAGCCGCGGCCACGCAGTCTTCCTGGCCGCCGGACCCCACCGCTGCCCCGCGGAGGAACGCGCCGTTCATGTCACACACCACCGCCGTATGTGCCCGTGAAAGCCGGTGGAACGGGCAGTTTGGCAGCAGGTAGCCGCCGCCGCCGTCCGGCCGGGGCTGGTAACCGGCGTCGGCCAGGAATGCCTCAAGGCCGGACGCCGCTTCTGCCAGTTCCTTTCCCTTTCGGAACGCGGCTGCACGGAGCGTCTCGGCCACAGGGCCACCGCCGGCCTGGGAATCCTCGATGGCGGCCGCCATCAGTTCCCCGGCGAGGTCGTAATTCCGGTCGGGCACGGAGGCGTTCACTTCGCTGCCCACCGGCCGGTAAAGCTTGGCCGGCCGCCCGGAGCCGGGGCCGGCCCTGCCGGCGGCCTTGCGGAACTCCACCGCCAACAGGCCATCCCGGACCAGCCTGTCCAGGTGGAATGAAACGGTGCTGCGTGCCATGCCTGCAGCCTCGGCCACCTCGTCGCGCCCAAGGGGCCGCGGGGACGCGGCCACCAGCTCGAACAGCTGCAGCCTCTTCGCATCCGTCAGTGAGGCGACGGCTGCAATCCTGTCCACCCACGGGAGTCGGTACATCGGAAGCCTCCATATCCAAAATCAATATCTCTTGATTATAGAACGTGTGCTTTCTAAAATTGCATTACCCACTTTTAGAAGGAGCCCATCATGACCTCAGCATCCGCAGTTCCCGCCCAGCATGCCTCGGCGAGCCTGCCCGCAGAGCGGCAGGCCTTCCTGCTGCTCCGCACTGTCTTCACCGTTGCACCCATCCTTTTCGGCCTGGACAAATTCACGAACATCCTGACGCAATGGACCGTCTATCTGGCACCCCAGGCCACCGCCGTCGTACCACTGCCGCCCCAGACCTTCATGTACGTCGTGGGCGTCGTCGAAATCATCGCGGGCCTGGCTGTGGCGCTGCAGCCCAAGTACGGCTCGCTGCTGGTGGCCGCCTGGCTGGCGGGGATCATCGTCAACCTGCTGCTGCTGGGAAGCTTCTATGACGTGGCCCTGCGTGACTTCGGACTGCTGGTCGGCGCCCTGGCCCTCAACCGGCTGGCAACCGGAAGCAGCCGCACCACCGCGTAAACGCGGCCGTTCCTCCCCAACGGGGATGACGAACAGGAAGACCCGCCGGCGGCTGAGCCCTCCAGCCGCCGGCGCCCCTGTGCGGCCTGCCGGCTAGGCGGAAGGGGGAAGCAGCGGCAGGTACCGCACCACATCGCTGCGGGCTGAAGCGAGGCGCGCTGCATCCGGGCAGGACACGGAAATGTACGCAGACGAGCCTGCGGTACCGAAGACCCGGGCCAGCACGGCCGTGGACCGTCCACCGGGAACCGACTGCTCCAACGCCAGCACCTCCGCCTTCCTGCCTGGTTCCTCCGGGGTCCCACCCCACTGCAGATTCTCCGTCTTCAGATAGGAAGGCTGGATGGTCGCGTCCAGGTACTGGAAAAGCGCAACAGTGGATTCCCGGTCCTCCCCGCGTACCAAGGCGTCCTGGCCCGTGCTGACCCTGGCAGAAACAACGCAGCCATCAGACTTTGCATATTGGTTCGCCCCTGCCACGCTGTCCTTTTCCAGCTTCCAGCCCGGCGCATCTTTCAGTTCGTCGGAGATGCCCACGGGCACTCCGGGTGCCAGCGTGCCGCCGGCGGCGAACGGCATGTCCCGTGCCGCCACGGCCGCGGCGTCGTGTCCCGGCGTGATGGTGGGAGTTGCCGGCACCGGAGTACTCGCAACGGCTGCGGGAGCGGAGGGGTCGCGCACATCCACGCTGCATCCGCCGAGGAACGCCGCGCCCAGGCATGCAAGGGCGAGCGGCACTCCGCTGTGCCGGGCCCTGCCTGGCCGTCCCGCCGTCGTCGGCATATCCATCCCCACTTTCGTTGCTCCCCCGGGCCGGTGTTCAGGCACGCAGGCAAGAGTCTAGACTCCACTCCCCCGGGAACCCGAAAGGCCTTGGCATTCGTTGTACGTGCAGGCCAGCCACCGGTTCTGGCTACACTGGGCGGGCAGCTGGCAACCCCTCGGGGAACCAGGAGGCCGCGCATGATGAAAAGGAAGAGTGCTTGACCGAGAGCAACAGCTCCCACTACCAGGTCCTTCGCGTGGCCGTCACCGCCACTGACAAGGAAATCAAGATGGCCTACCGGCGTGCGGCAAGGACTGCGCATCCGGACAAAGGCGGCGATGCCGCAACCTTCCGCCGCGTAACTGCCGCCTACGAAACCCTGATCGACCCGCAGCGTCGCAAGGCGTACGACCGCTCCTACGGGTCGGGTATGGTCCGGGACGCTTCGTCCGACGACGGCGCCCACTTTGATGCCCCGGCCGCCGGCAGCCGGGCCTCGGCCAGCGTGCGCAGGCCCGGCAGCAGCAGGAACACCGCCGGCGACCCGCCAATCTACGTTCCGCCCTATGAGTCCGGCGGCGGCTACGTCCCGCTTATTCCACTGTCCCAGGCACGCCAGCAGGTGCACGGAATGCCGCGGAAGCGGGGAATCTTTGGCGCGGAGGCCCGCATCCAACGGGAGATGAGGACGGTCCAGCTCCTGACCCGCCAGGTGCTGCCGGCCATACCCGCGGCCCGGCTCATCAACGGCCTGCAGTCGCCCGCGGACAACAGCCATATTGACCACGCGGTCCTCTCCGGCTACCGCCTGGCGCTGATCAACTCAATGCTGCTCCCCAAGGGTGCCTATGCCTGGGACGGCCGCACTCTCAACCATGGAGGGCGGGCAGTGGCACCACCGCAGCTCACCCAGGTGGTGTGGGCCATGCAGGACATCTTTCCGGAGCTGAATGTGACTGGATGGACCGTGGTGCACAGCACCGACGGCAACCTCCACGAACCGGTCATCGACTACCACCGCAGGCCCTCGGGCGCGCTTGAAACTGTCCAAATTGTCAACGCCGCGGGCATGGTGCGGGGCCTGAAGGAATTTTTGTCCTCCGGGCCCGCACCCAACACTGTCAACGTTCCGGTCCTTGCCCGGCTGCTGCGCGGCATGCACTGACGCCGGGTGGCTAGGATGGGGTGGTGTTCCGCATCCTTTTCCATGAACCAGAAATCCCCGGCAATACCGGCAACGCCATCCGCCTCGCCGCCATCACCGGCGCTGAACTGCACCTCGTGGAACCTCTCGGCTTCGACTTTTCGGACGCCAAACTGCGCCGGGCAGGGCTCGATTACCATGACCTGGCCGTGGTTACCGTGCACCGGACCATAGAGAACGCGTGGCAACACCTCCAGCCGGAGCGCGTCTACGCCTTCACTTCCGACGGCACCACCAGCTACACGGACGTTGCCTACGCTCCTGGTGACGTCCTGATGTTTGGCCGCGAATCCGTAGGCCTGCCGGCCGAGCTGAAGACTGACCCGCATGTGACCGCCACGGTCCGGCTGCCCATGCTCCCGGCCCTCCGCTCCCTTAACCTTGCCAATGCGGCCTCCATTGCCGTCTACGAGGCATGGCGGCAGCAGGGCTTTGCCGGCGCCAAGCTGTAGCAACGGCATCCAGGGGCGCATTTTCCTGGCCTGGCAAAATTCCCAGGCTGCCGCCCATCCACCCTGCCAACCGCACCGAATGCCTATTGACGACATTCGAGCGGGGCAAGGAGCTGCAGGTGACACTACTGGAGGCGGGGACCAGGCAGAACAGCCGCAGCCGGCACGGCAGTGCTAAAAATTCACCGCCCGGAGACTTATGCTTGAAGGTAATGGAAACTCCCAACGCGCCGAATTCCGAGGGCTCCGCCGCGGTGACCGACCCCCCTGCCGACCTCAGCAAACGCCTCTCGGCCCTGCTGGACGGCATAGCCCGCGGTGACCAGGCAGCATTCGCCGAGTTCTACCAGCTCACTTCCCGCAGGGTCTACGGTATGGCGCGCCGGGTGCTCATCGATCCTGAACTCAGTGAAGACACCACGCAGGAAGTCTTCCTCCAGGTCTGGCAGAACGCGGCGAAGTTCGACCCCCAGGCGGGGAGCCCGCTGTCCTGGCTGATGACCATCTCGCACCGGCGGGCAGTGGACAAGGTCCGGTCCGCCCAGTCCTCCACGGACAGGGAGGCACGGTACGGTGCCAGCACGCAGGACATTGACCATGACACAGTTTCAGACGAGGTGGGCAGCCGACTGGAGGCGGAGGCGGTGGTCCGCTGCTTGGGGACGCTGACCGAAACGCAGCAGGAATCCGTGCGCCTGGCCTACTACGGAGGCCTTACCTACCGGGAAGTTGCGGAACGCCTGAACGCAGCAGTGCCCACTATCAAGTCCCGCATCCGTGACGGACTGATCCGATTGAAGACCTGTTTGGGGGTGAGTTGAGATGAGTGGAATGGACGAAGGCCGCAACGGCCGTTCAGGTTCCTTCGGTGACACCGTAGCCATGGACCTTGCGGCGGGCCGCGCCGTGGACCTCGCCGAGCTCTACGCCCTGGATGCGGTAACCGGGCAGGAACGCGACGCCATTGACCTGTATATCTCCACCGCCCCGGAGGCCGAACGCCTGGCTTTCCTGGCGCGGGTCCGGCAGTCCCGGGAAACGCTGGCCCGCACATTCCGGGCCGAGGAGGAACCGCCGTCGGACCTGTTCGACCGGATCGTGGCCCAGCTGCCCGCGCAGTTCCCCAAACAGGACGGACCGGACGCCGGAAGCACGGCAGCGGCTGCTCCGACCGCCGCGGTTGACGGCCTTGCCGGCCGTGATGAACTGGCGCAGGCCCGCAAACGCCGGGAGGAACGCCGTGGCTCCTCCGGGACCCGCCGCTGGCTGGTGGGAGTAGCGGCGGCCGCGGCCATCGCGCTGGGTGGCGTGGGTGTCGGCGCCTACATGGCCGACCAGAACGATCCCGTCAACCAGGTGGCCCGCGCCTCCGACCTCCGCGAGGCTTCAGTGAACGTGGCCGGCGGCGGCAAGGCAACCGTCCTGATTTCCGAATCCAAAGACTCGGCCGTGGTGAAAATGAGCGGGGTTCCCGCGCCCCCTGCCGGCAAGGTGTACCAGATGTGGCTGATCCCCAAGGACGGCTCCGCACCGGTATCGCAGGGGCTGATGGACGAACAAGCTCTCTCCAAGCCTGCGGTGGTTCAGGGCATCCACTCCGCCGCCGCACTGGGAATCACTGTTGAGCCGGCTGGCGGGTCCAAGGCACCCACCCTGCCTACTGTGGCGGCAGCCCCACTGGGCGCCTAGCACCAGGCCTCAAACCGCAGGTGCCCCGTTCCTTGCCAATACAGGGAGCGGGGCACCTTTTTCAGTATCAGAAACCCGCGATGGTCCCGGGCCCATTGACCGCCACGACGTGGAAGGCCTCGGCGCTCCGCCCGTCGGCCAGGCCCGCCCTGGCGGCGTTGAGCAGCATGCCTTCGCGGACCGTGGCCTCCATGGCCGCCACGTCCGGGTGCTGGCTGACGTGGACGTGGATGGCTGCCAGCTTCGCTTCCACGTGGGCGGTGACGTCCACGAAGTGGTTTTCCCGCTCTTCCGGTCCCGCATAAAACCACAGCCAAGGCAGCTTGTAGGCCTCCAGTCCGGCTTCCGCCAGCTCCGGGTAGGCAAACGGGTTTTCGAGCGCCGGATACACTGCCCGGGTCACGGCCTCCCCCACGGCCAGGTGGTCCGGGTGGCTCTTCTGGATCCGCTGCCAGTTCCTTTCAGGGTGCATGGAAAGGACGACGTCGGGGCGCAACTGCCGGATCAGGCGCACCACCTCCTTCATCACCTCGTGGGACGGTTCAAGGTACCCGTCGCGCTGGTGGAGGTAGTGGATGTCGGTGACGCCCACCAGGTCCGCCGCCCGGCGCTGTTCGGCGTCGCGCATGGCGATGATGTCCGCGCGGTGGGCGGGGTCGAAACCGCCTGCGTCGCCGTCGGTCATAATGCAGTAGCTGACCTGCACGCCCGCCGCCGTCCAGGCCGCGATGGTGCCCGCGGCGCCGAAATCGATGTCGTCCGGGTGGGCCGCAAAACAGAGCACCCGCCCAATCCGGTGGGTGTCCGGGTTGAACGGGATCTGTGCCTTTGTGGTGGAGGCGGTCAAGGAGTCAGCCTTTGCGCTTCTTGATTTCGGCCGTGGCCTGCGGCAAGACGTCGAAGACGTCGCCGATGATGCCAAAGTCGGCGATTTCGAACACCGGCGACTCCGCATCCTTGTTGATCGCGACAATGACCTTTGAGGTCTGCATGCCGGCCTTCTGCTGGATGGCGCCGGAAATACCCGCGGAAATGTAGAGCTGCGGGGAAACAGTCTTCCCGGTCTGCCCCACCTGGGCGTCGTGGCTGATCCAGCCTGCATCAGTGGCGGCACGGGAAGCGCCGACGGCGGCACCGAGAGCATCGGCCAACTCCTCGACCGGGCCAAAATCGCCGTCCATGCCGCGGCCACCGGCCACCACGATCCGCGCATCGGTCAGGTCCGGCCGCCCGCTGGCCACCTTCTGCTCGCGTGCGGTGATGCGGGCCGCTGCAGCAACTGCCGGGACCTCCACTGTGGCGGTTGCAGGACTGGTGGCGGCAGGAGCAGGTTCCGGAGTGACGTTATTGGCCTTAAGGGTCAGCACCGACACCGCGGTGGTGGCCCTGCACGCCGTGGTGTAGGAGCCGGCCAGGACAGACTTGTGGGCCGTGCCGTCCGGGTCCACCGCCACGACGTCGGTGATGACGCCGGCGCTCAGCCGGACGCCGAGGCGTGCCGCGATTTCCTTGCCTTCCGGCGAGTTGTCCAGCAGGACAACGCCGGCGCCGGTGTTTTCGGCTGCGGCGGCCAGGAAGGCGGCCTTGGGTGCCACCAGGAAGTCATCCAGGTCCTGGGCCGACGGGCGCAGGATGCCGGACACCCCATACTCGGCGAAGGCGGCTGCTACGCCGTCGGAGAGCTCTCCATTGAGCGCCACAGTGCTTTCGCCCAGGGAACGGGCCAGGGTCAACAGTTCCAGGCTGCTCTTCTTGAGCGACGCGCCGGGGTTGTCGATGAATACGAGTACGTTTGCCATGTCGATGTCCCTCTTAGAGCAGTTTCTGGGCGGCCAGGAAGTCAACCAGCTTGACGCCGGCGTCACCCTCATCGGTGATGATGGTGCCTGCAGTCCTGGGCGGCCGCTGCTCCGCGCTGGTCACGGCGGTCCAGGAGCCGGCAAAGCCCACGTGGGCGGGGTCCACGCCGATGTCGGCAAGCGACAGGGTGGTGATGCTCTTGCGCTTGGCGGCGATGATGCCCTTGAAGTTGGGGTACCGGGGCTCGTTGATCTGGTCCGTGACGGATACAACGGCGGGCAACGGTGCTTCCACTGTTTCCGAGTACGTGTCGGCGTCGCGGCGGGCCGTCAGCCGGCCGCCGTCCACCTGCAGCGTGGAAGCAAAAGTCACCTGCGGCAGTCCAAGACGCTCAGCCAGCTGCGCGGGAACAAGCGAGGTCTCGCCGTCGGTGGAGGCCATGCCGGTGAGGACCAGGTCCACGCCGCCCAGGTGCCGCACCGCTGCAGCGAGCGCAAGCGAGGTGGCCGCGGCATCGGAGCCGGCCAGGGCGTCGTCCGTGACGTGGACGCCCTCCGTGGCACCCATCTGCAGCGACTTCTTGACTGCGTTAACGGCTCCGGCGGGGCCCATGCTCAGGGCAATCACCTGGTTGCCCGCTTTGCTTCCGCCCCGGGCCTCGGCCAGCTGCAGCGCGGCCTCCAGTGCATACTCGTCCAGCTCGGACAGGATGCTTTCGTCGCGGTCCGTTGTGTGGCCCTCCCCGTTGAGGTGACGGTCGAACTGGGCGTCCGGTACATGTTTGACCAGGACTACGATCTTCAATGTCTCTTCCACTGTGTTTGCAGCAGCCTTCCATGCTTGTGGACAGCCAGCCGGGTGGGTCATGGCCGCGGAGTGCCCGGCAGGCGGGTGCTCCTAGCTAACCACATCGGCGAGCCTGCGCGCCCGCTTCCGTTAACGCCTGTGTCAGGCCCTGGTTTGGAACGGCATGGCGACGGCGGCGCCCCCTGGGTAGGGGACGCCGCCGTCGTCATGTGCCTGGCGTTGTTGCTGCCCTGCTTCAGCTGGCTGCAGCACCCAGCGTGACGTCGAACGTCTGCTCGCTGCCGCCGCGCTGGACGGTGATCTTCACCTTGGAGCCCGCAGGCTGTTCACGCACGGCCGCGGTCAGCTGGTTCGGTTCTCCGATGGTGAGGTCGTTGAACTTGGTGATGACGTCGCCAACCTTGATGCCGGCCTTGCCTGCCGCTGAATTGGGGTCAACGGTGGCCACGTCGGCTCCCACCGAGAATTCGGAGGACCCGCCCGCAGAAGCCTTGGCCTTGACGCTGACGCCGAGCTGGCCGTGGGATGCCTTGCCGTTGTCGATGATCTCCTGGGCAACACGCTTGGCATTGTTGATCGGGATGCTGAACCCGACGCCGATGTTGCCGCTCTGGGAGGTGGAGGTGCCCGAACCGGCGGACGCGATGGCGACGTTCACGCCGATGATCTCGCCCTTGCTGTTCACCAGTGCGCCACCGGAGTTGCCGGGGTTGATCGCGGCGTCAGTCTGGATCACATTGATGGCAATGGAACCCTCGCCCGAGTTCTGCTGGCTCTGGCCGCCGCCCGGAGGGGCGAACTGGAATCCCTGATCGCCGCCGCCCTGGCTGTTGTCCCCGCCCTTGGGCGCTGCGGAAGATGCCACGCTGATGGTCCGGTTGAGGGTGGAGACGATGCCGTCCGTGACCGTTCCCGTCAGGCCGAGGGGCGAGCCGATGGCGATGGCGGTATCGCCCACGTTGAGTTTGGAGGAGTCCCCGAGCGTCGCGGGAGTGAG
>Ga0308158_10005568_pt1 | contig 10297 bp, 10 predicted proteins | sample PhyBR2_FD_201038 | JGI IMG/M metagenome (GOLD analysis project Ga0308158, IMG submission 201038) | Phyllosphere microbial communities from UC Gill Tract Community Farm, Albany, California, United States - DLSLB.R2 | ecosystem: Host-associated > Plants > Phyllosphere > Unclassified | place: USA... | reverse complement strand
CCAAAATCTCCATAAAGATAAAGTCCTTTTTTCTTGGGAAAATTAGTAATAAAATCAACTAGGGCTTGGTATGGTTTGATTCTTTGAACATCATCAAGGGCAATATCTGCCAAAGTGACTTGTTTTAAATCTTTTGGAAGTCCAATAATATTCACACGTCGCAAAAGGTTTTGAGCTGCTTGTTGCTGCGCCAATTCATTTGTCGTTTGATATGAAACATCAGCATAGCCGTGATTCATGATTAAAACAGGTTCATAACCATCAGCTGCCCGTTTTTCACCTTTTTCAAATTTTTCATGCTCACGAACGTATTCATAAAACTTGGAGTAAGAGCGTTGAATTTCGTCAGAAGTCATTTGATGTTGGGCAATAAAAGCTTGCACATCAGCATTTTTTAATACTTCTGCGACTAATTTTTCAAAATTTTCACGGATGTCTTGACGTTTTCCTAAGATGTCTCCGATAGATTCCATTAATTTTGCTCTCCTTTCAGTTTTTTGAGAGAGTCAAGCCTTATTTTCTCAAGTTTTGCAAGTTCTTCTTGGCTTGTCTTATTTTCATAATCTGGATTTGACCATTTTGGTGCTTCTTTTTTGATTTTCATTGGTCTTTTTTCAGCTCCAGTTTTTGCTTTAGCAGCAGCTAATTCTTCTCGTTCCAAAATTCGTTTTACCGCTGTTTCAGCTGTAAATACTTCATTTCTCATCCAGTCGTTGGCTAATGCATTTACAAAATTTGGATTTAACGACGCATTTTTTTGCTGTACTAAAACATAGTGAATCAAAATATTTTGGACTTCTGCTGGCAAATTTTGGCGACTTAAATTAGTTAAAAGCTTATGTTCTTCCGAACTGACAAAGCCTCCAGCTTGCGCTTTTATCTGTCGGATGAAATCATCTGGTTCATGAGATTTACTGATGACAATCAAATCGGCAAATGCTTTAGGAAAAGCTGAAAGTGCTGGTTGCGGTTGGCTAGCTCCTGAAAGACTTCTCATCAAATTATTCATGTTCAAAGTTTTATCAGCATTGGCTGTTTTTTCTGCTTGCTTGAATAATTCGTACCAATTGAGTTCAAATTTTTCTGCTAGTGAATAGAGCGTTAAGGAGTCTTGATTTTCATTGTTTAAATGATAGCCTTGACGTTCCATAATACTTTTAAAGGCCCCCATATCAAAACGTTCATTTGTATTTGAAGGGTTTTGTTGAGCTTGTGAGTCAAAACTAACTTTATAAACTTCATGAAATTTCTTGGAAATTTCTTTTCCTTTTGGTTCCATTCTTTTAGCTAAAGCAGCTACTCGATTTTCACCAATTCTTGAAATCAAAAGTTGTCTATAAAAATCATCTGCAAGGAAATTTTCAAAATTTAGCGGACTTTTTACTTCAAAATAAAGACTGGTATGATCATCATAAACACGAACTAATGATAAGCCAGATAATTTATCTAATGCTTCAATAAAAGGATTGAGACCGAGATTTAGATATTCCAAAAAGTGAGAAATTCTTCCAGTAGAGAAGCTTAGCATTAACTGATAAAGCGCAAAGGCATCCGTGCCAATGATTGGTAAATAGAGCAGACGAAAAGCCTCAGCGTCAAAGCTGGTCTTTCCTCGATTAAGCATTGTAAATGAATCTCCTGCTCTCATTTTTTTCCTCACTTTTTACTGACAGAAAGTTCAGCAAGCTGATCTTTCTTTTATTTGCCGATAAAATGCTCCTTATTCAGTCACTTTTTACTGACAGAAAGTTCAGCGAGCTGATCTTTCTTTTATTTGCCGATAAAATGCTCCTTATTCAGTCACTTTTTACTGACAGAAAGTTCAGCGAGCTGATCTTTCTTTTATTTGCCGATAAAATGCTCCTTATTCAGTCACTTTTTACTGACAGAAAGTTCAGCGAGCTGATCTTTCTTTTATTTGCCGATAAAATGTTCCTTATTCAGTCACTTTTTACTGACAGAAAGTTCAGCGAGCTGATCTTTCTTTTATCTGCCGATAAAATGCTCTCTATTCAGTCGCTTTTTACTGACGGATTTATTTTTTGGTAATATTTTTAAGGAGCTCTTCTAATTCACTGACATCTTTGAATGAACGATAGACGCTGGCAAATCTGATATAGGTGATATCATCCAATTCAGCTAATTCTTGCATCACAAATTCACCAATGACATCTGATTCAACTTCATTACTGTCTAGTTGACGGATTTTTCTTTCAACATTTGCAACTGTTGTTTCAATATCTTCACTTGATACTGGGCGTTTGTATGCTGAACGAACTAAACCACGAACAATTTTTTCACGATTAAAGGGTTCACGTTTGTCATCTTTTTTGATGACTAAAAGGGGCATTTCTTCGATACGTTCAAAGGTTGTGAAGCGAAAACCACATGATTCACAAACACGACGACGGCGAATAGCATCTTCGGCTTGTCTTGAATCAACAACTTTTGATTCTTCAGAAGAACACTTTGGACATCTCATTTTATTCTCCTTAATAGATAATAAATTCTTATTAATTTTACTGACAGAAAATTGGTTTAGACTTTCTTATTCTGTCAGTAATTTTTTTCATTAGTTTTAATGACAGAAAGCAACTTATTTACTTCTTAGGCAAAAATTTTGCTTCTAATCTATAAATTACTTGACCTTTTTGTGAGAATTTTTGCTCATACTCGGTCATTACATTTTGAGGTGCAAATTCTTCGTCTTGGTGTAAATCTAACCAAACTTTTTTAAGTTCCATGCCATAGTTAGCTAAAGAAACTAAAGAATATTCAAACAATCCACGATTATCAGTTTTGAAATGAATTTCACCTTCAGGACGTAAAATCTTTTCATAAGTTGCAAGAAAAGATTTATAAGTCAAACGACGTTTTTCATGACGTCCTTTTGGCCAAGGGTCAGAAAAGTTCAAATAGACTTGGTCAATTTCACCATCAGCAAAATATTCACTCAAAGCAGCTCCATCAACAAGCATCATTTGTACGTTTGGCAAATCTGCTTCAATTGCTTTATCTAAAGCATAAGATAAAACTGATAATTGCATATCAATTGCAATGTAATTTATTTCTGGATGAAGAGCTGCCATTCCTGTGATGAAAGCTCCTTTTCCACAACCCACTTCAATATGAATCGGATGATCATTTCCAAAACGTTCTGACCAACGTCCTTTAAAGTCCGCTGGATTTTCAACTACGATATGTGCGTTTTCAGCAAGCATTTCGCCTGCCCCTTTACGATTTCTGACGCGCAATTTTTACCTCAATTTTTTAATTTTTGATAGAAAATCAGCAAAAGTGATCTTCTATTTCTTTATTTTTATTATTCAATTATAAGCCAAAAAATAGGAAGGTCCAAACCCTAGCCTATTTTTACTAAAATAATTCACAAAATTTACGAAGTCCCAAGATTTCTTGATTCACTTCTTTCATTTTTCCTCTAGAAAGATATTCAGAGATTTGGCGAAGAAAAGAAAGTTTTCCATACCAAGCCACTTTATCCATAATATCTGAACGAGGTCTAACACCAGATGTCATCAACCACAAAGACCAGTTATTTGGTTTAATATAATGTGATAAAACATGTGCCATATCAACCATTGAATCTGATAAAAAGACGGTATCCCAATCTACTAAATAAATTTTTCCTGAATTATCATCCACTAACCAATTTTTATGATTGACATCGCCATGAACGACTACGACCTCTTCATTTTTGATTTCGGGAACTTGTTGACGCATTTCTTCAATGATTCCTGACAAAAAATGATTTGTTCGTAAAGCCTCAGTATTTTGGACACAATCCTCTAATAATTGTTCAGGAAGAATAATTTGACTTCCCAACTTCTTATAAGATTCAACCAATTTTTTTGAGTCATGCAAATGTGCTAAAATATGATTAATTTGGCGGTCTTCCATATCCTCAGGACTTAGTGTATGACCGTCAATCCAAGGTTGAGCAGATAAGGTATCGCCTTCAGCCGTACGTTTTGTCCATAAGACTTTTGGCGTGATTCCCTCAAGATAAATACTCGGCAAAAATGGACTGCCGTTTTTTTTAATAAAAACGCGTTCCTGATCACTTTTCCCAAAAAATGCATTGCCAGAGCCACCTTTAACAGGCGTCATATCCCAATCGGCTTTCATCATCCTTATCTCCTCCTTTCCTTTAAAAATCTATTAATCATTATTTGAATCATTTACTTTATTCCTCAAACTTATGCGTTTGGATAGTGAATTAAAATAGTTTGAGTCAAAATGTCAGCATATTGATATGACTCAGTTGTTTTAGGACCACGAGCCGGAATATTTTCAATAATGAAATGTGTTGCATAGGCTTCAATCAAGTTCACTTTATGACGATTTTCGCGTTTACGACCAAATTGTGAAGTAATTTCAATCGTTTCACCCAAGTGTGCTTGAACTTTTTCACGAATGTCAACGATTTTTCCTATTTCTTGATTTTGGTTATCCATTTTTTCCTCCAAATAAGACGTAAAAGTCGGATTTCTCCGAACGCTTACCTTATAAATCTAATTTTATCCTTGATTATATCTCTCTTTTTTGATTAAAAGAATCAAATTTTATAATGTATTCTTTATCGTTCATTTTTATTAATAAAGAGAATTAGACAATTACTCATATTATAACACGAATTAGTCAAAAAAATCTAGTCGCCATATCGGTTATCAATACTTGCGAATTTATTATGCTCTTTAATAAAGAGTAATTCGACTGTTCCACGGCTTCCTGAACGGTTTTTTTCAATAATAACTTCAACTTTATTATCTTCCAGAATCTCTTCACCGTCTTCATCTTCACCAGTTCCACGTTCATAATAGTCATCTCGATAAAGAAATGCGACAATATCGGCATCTTGCTCGATTGACCCAGATTCACGGATATCAGACAAAACTGGTCGTTTATCTTGACGTTGTTCCACTCCACGTGAGAGCTGTGAAAGGGCAATAACAGGAACTTTTAATTCTTTAGCTAAAATTTTTAACTGACGAGAAATTTCAGAAACTTCTTGTTGACGATTTTCTCGACCAGTTCCAGAAATCAATTGTAAGTAGTCAATAACAATCAAACCAAGATTTCCTGTTTCTTGGGCTAATTTTCTTGAACGCGCCCGAATTTCAGAAATCTTTATCCCTGGTGTGTCATCAATATAAATACTTGCTCTTGATAAAGTCCCTGTTGCCATGAAATAATCATTCCATTCTTGGTCATTTAATTGTCCAGTACGTAAGCTGTGTGAATCAATTGAACCTTCGGCAGCAATCATCCGGCTGACAAGACTTTCTGCCCCCATTTCAAGAGAGAAAATTGCAACGGTTCGGTCTTGCTTTGTCCCAATATTTTGAGCAATATTTAAGGCAAAAGCTGTTTTACCAACCGCTGGACGAGCCGCAAGAATAATCAATTCTTCTTCATGAAGACCTGTTGTCATGTTATCTAAAGCGGGATAACCTGTTGCGATACCTGTAATATTAGACTTTTGTTGAGCTTTTTGCTCAAGGTCATCCATATGAATCGCTAGGACATCAGAAATTTTCTTAAAGCCATTTGTATTACGTCCTTGTTGGACGTCAATTAAACTTTTTTCTGCTTGAGCTAAAATATCGTCCGCTGGTGAATCTTGTTCATAAGCTTTTTCGACTGATTCAGTTAGACGATTTATCAGTTGACGGAGTAATGATTTTTCAGCAACAATCTTGGCATAATAGGCCGCATTTGCTGCGGTGGGGGTTGCGGTGGCAAGTTCTGCAATATAAGCAATCCCCCCAATTGCCTCCAGCTCCCCTTGATTTTCAAGATGTGAACGAATGGTTAAGACGTCAATTGCTTCACGAGCATCAGATAATTTTTCCATTGTCCGAAAAATTATCTTGTGAGCATTTTTATAGAAATCATCTGAACTTAAAAATTCTTTAATTTCGACTAAGCGTTCGCTATCTAAAAAAACAGCCCCAAGAACGGCCTGCTCAGCGGCTAGGTCTTGAGGCGGGGCTTTTATTAAATCAATTTCGGGCATTTAGTTTAGGCCTCGCTAATTTTGACTTTAACCACGGCTGTCACATCACGGTGAAGTTTAACTGGTACATCTTTTGTTCCCAAAGCTTGAATTTTGTTAATCAATTGAATTTTGCGTTTATCTAACTTGAGATTAAATTGACTTTTAAGGGCTTTTGCGATATCTGCTTTATCTACAGCACCAAAAGTGTGACCTGTTTGTCCAACTTTCATTTTGATTTCAACAACAGTGTCTTCTTTTTCAAGAACTTCTTTAAGGGCTTTTGCTTCTGCTAAAAGTTCTGCTTCTTCTTTTTCCTTAGCTTTGGCTTGACCTTTCACTTCAGAAAGAGCAGCTGCTGTAGCAACTTTTGCCAAATTTTTCTTAATTAAAAAGTTTTGAGCATAACCTGTTGGTACTTCTTTAATTTGACCTTTTTTTCCTTGTCCTTTAACGTCTTCTAAGAATACAACTTTCATTTTTCGTTTTCTCTTTCTTTTAGTATTTCAATTAAATCTTCTTGCACTTCATCGATATATTTTTCATATATTTGGGTTGCAGCATTATTAAAATGTCCACCCCCACCCATTTGCTCCATAATCGTTTGAACATTAAAACCATTTCGAGAACGAGCAGAAATAGAAATATAGCCATTAGTATGTTGTGTAATTGCAAATGCAGCAGTAATCCCTGCCATATCTAGGAGAGTGTCAGCAGCTTTTGCTGTTGCTATATTATCATATTTTTGATGTTTAAGTCCAACTCCTAAAGCAATTCCTGGTAAAACCATTTTTGCATTAAGAACAATTTCATTGGCCTTCTTATATTTATCAAAGTCAGTAGCCATAATCATTTTAATTAAATCGTTATCAGCTCCACGAGAGCGTAGATAAGCTGCTGCTTCAAATGTTCTTTCGGTCGTTGTTTTTGTAAAGTTTTTAGTGTCTAATTCAATACCCGCAAGAACAATACTAGCTTCAATGGTTGACATTTTTCTTTGATTGTTATCATGGAATTGAAGAATTTCGACAGTTAATTCACTAGCAGAGCTTGCTGATGATTCAATATATGACAGAAGTGCATGTTCTGGAAAATCATCATCACGTCTGTGGTGGTCAATGACTACTAATTTCTCAAATGATTTATAGAATTCAAGATTTAAGGTTTGACTTGTTTTTGAATGGTCAACCATGATAAGTAATGAATCTTTTTTCTTCAGTTTTTGGGCAGTTTCTAACTGGACAATATGCGTAAAACCATCAGAAGACTCATTCATTTTATTAATTGCACGCTCAACATCTGGCAATAACTGTTCAGGATCATAAACGACAAAGGCTTCTTTTCCAGACATATTAGCAAATGCCTTCATAGCCACCGCTGCTCCAAGCGCATCCATATCTGTAAAGCGATGTCCTACAATAAAGACATCTTCTGCTTCGGCAATAATTGTCCGAAGTGCTGTTGAAATGGCCCGTGCTCTTGTTCTGCTTTTTTGCGTTCTACTTTCGGAATTACCGCCGAAATAAACAGGACGAGCTTGAGGAGTATTTTCTCTCAGTACAACTTGATCTCCACCACGGACTTGGGCTAATTCAAGATTATTTAGAGCAACTTTACCAATAACTGGAAAATCATTCCAACCATAAGCCACACCAACTGAAAGAGTCAAAGGAATTTCTTTTTGAGATGAAAGTTCTCGGAATTCTTTTAGAACAGAAAATTTATCGTTAATCATTTTTTCAAGAATACGATAATCACAGAAAAAATAATGGCGACTGCTATTAATACGGCGAAGATAAACTCCATATTTGTCAGCAAATTCTTCTAAAAATGAAGCGATAAAACTATTAATAGCTGTTCGACCACTGTCAGTAATTAAATCTGTAGCATCATCATAATTGTCAACAGAAATCGCACCAATAACCGCACGACTGTCATTAAATTCTGATTTAAAAGCAACTTCTTTTGTGGCATCAATTAAATAAATAAGATTCTTATCAGAATCAAGTTCTGCGACATATTTTTGCTTACCAAGGGTGATATACTGGTCATCGCTCGCATTTTTCAATATCTTTTTAATATCGTCACGATTGATAACTTTGTCATTTCCCTTAAAAATCATATCAATGAATGGATTAAACCATTCAGGTTCAAAGGTTTCACTATTAAAACGGATGACCCCAATTGGCATATTATCCAAGGTAGCATTGAGCGAATTTTCTGCTTCATCATTAATTTTACGAATAAAATCTTGACGACGCAATTGATAGTTTTGAGTTTGTGATAGTAAAATGAGTGTAATCGCTATGTTCAAAATCAACAAATAAATCCAAATTGACCAACGTGTTGCTGAAACATGAACAACAACAGTCTCAATGATTTGAACAATAACCATTATGATAATAATAGCAAGCGGTGAAAACCGACGGACAAAATTCATAATATTACTCCTATATTCCTCTATTTTAACATAGGACAGAAAAAACTTAAAGAATCACCGATTTGTCAGTGATTTTTTCTTTTAAAATGTTTATTAAGCCTTTATCATCTTTAGTGATGATTCTGTCAGTAATTTTTGAATAGCTGTCAGTGAATCTACCTTTAAGTCAGCCTTCTCTTGATTCATGCCAAAGCGTTTGTCTTCAATTGCCCAAACGGTCGCACCAGCTGCTTCTCCAGCTTGAATTCCTTTTTCAGAATCCTCAATAATTAATGTTTCAGAAGGTGTTACACCCAATTTCTTCATTGTTGATTGATAAATTTCTGGATTTGGTTTCGTTTGTTTAAAGTCATTTCCTGAAACCACTACTTCAAAATAAGAATTCAATTGATGAATATCTAACATTTGTTTGATATCAAACATTGACGAACTTGAAGCAAGTGCAATTTTTACTTCTTTATGACGCAAAAATTCTAAAATATCAGGCACATCAGAAAATAAAAGTTCTGCATAAGGCATCGGATGATTTTCTTTGAATTGCTCATAGTCTTCTTGCAATTCACTCGCTTTTTCTTCATCAAAAGACCCTTGCAAAATTCGTGGCCAAATATCTTTCATATTTCCACCAATAAAATCGCTAGGCGTCAAGTGACTAATAGAAATTCCATGATCGCCAAAAAATTCTTCTCTTCTTTGTAAATAATAACGTTCGGTGTCAACAAGAACACCATCCATATCAAAAATCACTGCTTTAAATTTCATAGAACCATTATAGCACAGTATCTAAGCATGGTTCAATAGACTTCATTATAAAAGTATTTTTATTTTACACAGAAATTAGTTGACAAGACAACTAATTTGATATATATTATATTCGACGGAGGAATTTATGGAAGACAATCAATATGAATATCAAGGAATCCAATTTATTGGGAAGCTTTCTTCTGAAATTTATAGAAGAGGTTATATTTATTTCACAAAACGCTTAGTGCCTTTTGACATCAATTATATTCAATTGCTTTGTTTGATTTCTTTATATATCAAAGACAATCAAAGCCAAGAGCAAATTACTGATGATTTAAGTATCGATAAATCTAGTGTTCATCGAGCAATTAAAGGCCTGATTGAAAAAGAATACGTTAGCAGAGTCCGCGATGAAAAAGATAAACGCGTTTATCGTGTCTCATTGACTCAAAAAGCAAGAGACATCCAAACTCAAATTGAAGAAATGACAAAAGAGAGAGAAAACTTGCTATCAGACGGAATTGATCCCCAAGAAAAAGCAATTGCATTTAAAGTATTGAATCAAATGACTCAAAATGCAAATCAAATTTATGAAGAGGAAAAGAAGAAAAATGACAAATAATTTAAAAAGAGCGGTTGTATTAGGCGGTGGCGGACATTTTGGTATCGCTTGGGAACTTGGATATCTTAGAGGTCTAGAAGAAGCTGGGCTGCCCATTAGAGAGGCCGATATTTTTGTTGGAACTTCTGCTGGTTCACAAGCAAGCGTAATTGTTAGCTCAGATAAAGATTGGGATTTAATCTGGAAGGAACAGATTGAAAAAGAGATTAGTGAAATCACTCCCATCTCCGATGAAAAAATGGGAGAGCTTTTCAAAACATTTGAGAACATTGCTAAAAATTCTCATTCAGCCAAAGACTGGATTGCGGCGGAAGCTGAAATTTCTAAGAAAACCCAACCTTTTATCTCCAAGGAGGAACGATTAGCTATGCTTAAAGAACGTTATGGTTCAGGTCAAGCCCGCTGGAACAGCAAATTACGAATCGTTGCAACCAGTATTGAGGATATTGAGCGTCAGGTTTTTGATGAAAATTCA
>Ga0308158_10005566_pt1 | contig 10299 bp, 6 predicted proteins | sample PhyBR2_FD_201038 | JGI IMG/M metagenome (GOLD analysis project Ga0308158, IMG submission 201038) | Phyllosphere microbial communities from UC Gill Tract Community Farm, Albany, California, United States - DLSLB.R2 | ecosystem: Host-associated > Plants > Phyllosphere > Unclassified | place: USA... | reverse complement strand
ATCTGACCAGGTTCACGGGTAATCGTTGCGGGGGGACCGGCAGGGTCACCATAACGACACTCGCTGGGTAGCGAGCGGGGGCCATTGTACCGGTCCTGGCAGAAGTTACAACCCGTTGCGCGAGATAAAATTTCGAAGGCTGTCAGGGACTTGGCGCAGATGGCCGGCTGGGGGGTTTGGAGCCTTTGCTGTTGGCGTACGCGCAGGATAAGCGACAGCAGGCATGTGAATTGGTAACGTCGCCGCATTTCCCCTGCCCGGTTGCCTGCAATGAACGTTCTGACGCCCTACCCCGACTTGTCGCCTGCGCAATTGCAGCAATTGATGGATATCGAAATTCGTCCGGAGCAGAAGCAGTACTCCGGTGATGTGGACATGGCGCTGTATACCCTGCTGGGCTGCATGGACGGCGAGATCCAGGGTTTCGCCCTGCTGGTGGATGAGGTGCCGAAGGCTTTCTTGCTGCTCAAGCATGGACGCTATGTGCCGGAATGGGCCCATCCTGGGTCAGCGACGCTGCATGCGTTGCAGGTGGACTCGCGCATGCAGGGCCGCGGGCTGGGACGTGCGTGCCTTGAAGGCTTGCCCGACGCCGCGCGGGGGGCATGGCCGGGTGTGCAGCAGCTGGAGCTGTCGGTGGATGCCGACAATGTGGCAGGCATGGGTTTGTACAAGGCGCTGGGGTGGGTGGACCGTGGTGAGGCTTACCGGGGCCGGATTGGTTATGAGCGCAGGTTTGTGTTGGTGCTGTAGGGAGATTCCAGCGAAATGTGGGAGTGAGCCCCTGTGGGAATGACTTACTGTGGGAGCGGGCTCTGCCCGCGAAGATGTCCGGATGGGCGATGCAGGTTTTGGATAAGAAGGTGACTGGGAGGGCGTCTTCGCGGGCAGAGCCCGCTCCCACAGTGGGGGGCTTCCACAGTCGCCCGTTCCTATACTGGGGGGTGACTGGGAGGGCCCCTTCGCGGGCAGAGCCCGCTCCCACAGTGGCCCGCTCCCACACAGGGAGGGGCTTGCTCATGAAGTGTAGGTCACACCTGAAGCACGTCGTCGGCGCGGCCGCCGGCTTCCTGGACGACGACGTGGATGAAGTGCAGCTTGGCGATCACGGCCGGGGGCAGCACGAAAGGGTAGAAATCGGGCTGGCCCATGGCACGTGACAGCTCGTTGAGCATGCCGGCCAGTTCGATCCAGGCGTTGACGAACGCGAGGAATGCCGGGCCGCTGGTGTGGTCCGGATCGTACAGGGTGGTCAATGGGAACGGCGTGTAGTCGAGGTCCATTTCCTTGGCGCTCATACCGAAGCCCAGAGCGGTGTCGACGGCGTCCATCATGTGCAGGTAGTGGGCCCAGGTCTCGGCCCAGTCTTCCCAAGGGTGCATGGTGGCGTAGGCACTGACGAAGTTCTGCTGCCAGTCGGCCGGGGCACCCTGGTCGTAGTGGCGCTGCAAGGCGTCGGCGTAACTTTGGCTTTCATCGCCGAACAAACGACGGTAGTCGGCGACCCAATGGGTGTCGGCGATCAGCCGGTCCCAGTAGTAGTGGCCTACTTCATGTCGGAAGTGTCCGAGCAGCGTGCGGTATGGCTCGCGCATCTGCACGCGAACCTTTTCCCGGTGGGCGTCATCCGCTTCCTTGATATCCAGGGTCACCAGACCGTTGGCATGGCCAGTGGTAGGCGCATTGCCGTTGAGGTCGGTGCCGATAAAGTCGAACGCAAGACCCGTGGCTTCGTCTTCGGTCTTGGCGATCACCGGCAGGCCCAGGTTGATCAGCTGGGCGATCAGGCGGCGCTTGGCGGTTTCGACCTTGCGCCAGTGTTCGGGGTTTTCCGGGACGCTGAGGTCGGGGATGGTGCGGTTCAGGCTGCACGCGGTGCACAGGGCTGCGGCGCCCTGCTCTGCCGGGACCAGCCAGTTGCAGGCTGCCGGGGTGTCGAGGTTGGCGCAGCGGCGAAACAGCCCAGCGTCAGGGGCGGCGTGCAAGCGCCAGCTGCCTGCTTCGGGACCTGCGTCGAGTGAGGACAGCACGTTTTTGGCCGGCCAGAAACCCAGTAGCGCGTGGCAGGCCAGGCACTGGCTGTTGCGGAAGAAGATCGACTGTCCGCAGGTGCATTCCCATACCTTGCTGTGGCGATTGTCTGGCTTGGTAAATGGGGCGGTGATTCGGGTGCTGAGCTGTTCGAAAAAACGGTACATGGCGATCTCCAGTGGCCTGCCATGACTAGAGCTTGCGGCTATGAAAAAGGTTTCATTTGCGATGTTGGTTGGATGAAAAGCAGATGAGAGGTTAAGCACGAGCCGCGTCGGCGGTACACGCGGTGCATCAGGATAAGCGTGGGGTGGCTGGACGCGGTTGGGGGTGGTTGCGGTGTGTCAGGGTGAACGCGGTGTGCAGGACGCGGCTCGCGCCGCTGCTACAGGGGCTCAGTAGGTTGGGATGAGATGACAGGAGCGACATGTCATGATGTTACATAACTCGAGGATATCAGGCGCATTGGGGTGGGGATGCGCCTTTCATGTCATGATGTTACATCGATGCCAGAAACTTCAGGAATTGCTCTTCGTCGAGGACCTTGATGCCCAGTTCGTTGGCCTTGGCCAGCTTGGAGCCGGCGCCGGGGCCGGCGACGACGGTGTGGGTCTTGGCGGAGACCGAGCCTGATACCTTGGCACCGAGGGCTTCGAGTTTCTGCTTGGCTTCGTCACGGCTCATCTGTTCGAGCGAGCCGGTCAGCACCCACGTCTGCCCTGCCAGCGGCAGACCTTCGACGGCCTTCTTCTCGCTGGCCCAATGCATGCCGAATGCCTGCAGCTGCGCTTCTACCGCCCTCGCTGTCTCGGCGTTGTGCGGCTGCTTGAAGTACTCGCGCACCGCTTCTGCCTGGCGAGTGTTGAGTGCCTGGCGCAGGTCGATGCCATCGGCGGCGATGATCGCGTCCAGACTGCCGAGCTTGGCCACGAGCTTTTCCGCGCCGGTCGGGCCTACCGAGCTGATGTCCAGCTTGGCGATCATCCCGGCCAGGGTCGTACTGGCGGCGTACTCGGGGTGCACCTCGCCCTCCTCCTGCAACTGCAGGCCGCGTTCGAGCAGTTGCTGGATGACGGTGCGGTTGTGCGGGTCCTCGAAGAAGCTGTGGATTTCGAACGCCACTTCCAGGCCGACGTCCGGCAGGTAGGTCAGCACCTGCGGTAGTGCCTCGCTGACGCGCTGCAGCGAACCCAACGAGCGCGCCAGTACTTTAGCCGTCTCCTCGCCTACGTCCGGAATGCCCAGGGCGTAGATGAACCGCGCCAGGCTGGGTCGCTTGCTGTCTTCGATGGCCTTGAGCAGGTTGTTGCTGGACACCTCGGCGAAGCCGTCCAGCTTGACCACGTCTTCGAACTGCAAGGTGTAGAGGTCGGCCGGCGAGCTTACCAAGCCTTCATCAACCAGTTGCTCGACGCTCTTTTCGCCCAGCCCGTCGATGTCCATGGCGCGCCGGGAAACGAAATGAATGATCGCCTGCTTGAGCTGAGCACCACAGGCCAGCCGCCCGACGCAGCGATACACCGCGCCTTCACTGACGGTCTGCTTGCCTTTGCTGCGCTTGATCAACTGCGTGCGCTCGACATGGGAACCGCACACCGGGCAGGTTTCCGGCACATGCACTGGGCGGGCGTTTTCCGGACGGCGTTCGGTGACGACCTGCATGACCTGGGGAATCACGTCGCCGGCGCGGCGGATGATCACGGTGTCGCCGATCATCAGGCCCAGGCGTGCCACCTCGTCCATGTTGTGCAGGGTGGCGTTGGCCACGGTGACGCCTGCCACCTTGACCGGTTTGAGCCGGGCCACGGGTGTGACCGCGCCGGTGCGGCCGACCTGGAACTCCACGTCGAGCAGTTCGGTGAGTTCTTCCATCGCTGGAAACTTGTGAGCGATGGCCCAGCGCGGCTCGCGGGCGCGGAAACCCAGCTCACGTTGCGCCGCGAGACTGTTGACCTTGAACACCACGCCGTCAATTTCATAGGGCAACTGGGTACGGCGCGCTCCGATGTCGTGGTAGTACTCCAGGCACTGCTCGATGTTCTCGGCGACCTTGAGTTCGCGACTGATCGGCATGCCCCACTGCTTGAGCTGTTCGAGGTTGCCGGTGTGGGTGGTGGCGATGTCCTGGGTGACCTGGCCGATGCCGTAGCAGCAGAATTCCAGGGGACGGCTGGCGGTGATCTTCGAGTCCAACTGGCGCAGACTGCCGGCCGCGGCGTTGCGCGGGTTGGCGAAGGTTTTGCCGCCGACTTCCATCTGGCTTTCGTTGAGCCGTTCGAAACCAGCCTTGGACATGAACACTTCGCCGCGCACTTCCAGCACCGGCGGCCAGCCGCTGCCGTGCAGCTTGAGCGGGACGTTGCGAATGGTGCGCACGTTGACGCTGATGTCTTCGCCGGTGGTGCCATCGCCGCGGGTAGCTCCACGCACGAGGGCGCCGTCCTGGTAGAGCAGCGACACGGCCAGGCCGTCCAGCTTGGGTTCGCAACTGTAGTGGATGGCGGCGCCGCTGCCGAACAGATCGCCAGTGGGCAGGTCGAGGCCTTCGGTGACGCGGCGGTCGAATTCGCGCAGGTCGACTTCTTCGAAGGCGTTGCCCAGGCTGAGCATGGGGATTTCGTGACGGACCTGGGTGAATGCGCTCAGGGCCGCATTGCCGACGCGCTGGGTGGGCGAGTCGGGAGTGATCAGGTTGGGGTGGTCGGCTTCAAGGGCTTTGAGCTCGCGGAACAGACGGTCGTATTCGGCGTCGGGAATGCTGGGTTCGTCGAGCACGTGGTAGCGATAGTTGTGCTGGTCGAGTTCGGCACGCAGTTCGAGGATACGGGTGGCGTCGGTCATGATCGGTTCTCGCTTGAAGCAAAAGAGCAGCCAGGGCTGCTCTTGGGTTGAATCAGGCCCACCGCAGCGCGCCCTTCGCGGGCACTGCCCGCTCCCACAGACATCGCGCTCCCATCATGATGTCATCTGTGGGAGCGGGGCGGGCGGCGAGCCCTCTGCCCGCGAAGGGGGCGCCGCGGTTTATGGTCTAGCGCTTGTGGGTCAAGGCGCGGCGTTCGAATTCGACGATGCGCTGGCGGTAGTGCTCGATGGTTTGCGCGGTGAGTACGCTGCGCTGATCATCTTTCAACTCGCCGTCCAGTTCATGGGCCAGCTTGCGTGCGGCCGCTACCATCACGTCGAACGCTTGCTTGGGATGACGCGGACCGGGCAGGCCAAGGAAGAAGCTCACGGCACGGGTGCTGAAGTGGTCGATGTCGTCCAGGTCGAAGATGCCTGGCTTGACCGCGTTGGCCATGGAAAACAGGATCTCGCCATTGCCCGCCATGCTTTCATGACGATGGAAAATGTCCATGTCGCCGAAGCGCAGGCCGCTTTCCAGGATGTTCTGCAACAGGGCAGGGCCACGGAAGCCGCTTTCGCTGCGGGAAATCACGCTGATCACCAGCACTTCTTCAACCGGCGGCAGGTCTTTCTCCACGGCCGGCGCACCGCTGCTCGAAAAACCCTTGCCATCGCCGGCGAAGTCATCGTGGCTGTCGCGTGCTGCCTTCATGGCCGGCTGCGGCTTGGCGGGCTTGGGCTCGCGGGCAGGCTTGGGTTGACGGGCTTCGCGGGGTTCCTTGATCTCGTCCGGCTCCACCGCCAGGTTCAGGTCGGCGTGGTCGGCGGTCGGCTCACGCTTGGCGCGCTGGCTGCCACCGTCACGCTGGGCGCTCATGGGCGGCAGGTCATGCTCGTCCAGTTGCGGCTCCTTGTGGGTATCGAGCACACGGGGAGGACCGAGCACTTCGGCGCCGGTGTCTTCCTCGGGAAGGTTGTTGATGTTGCGATCCAGACGGAACTTGAGCTTGCCCTTGCCGCCGCGCATCCGGCGCCAGCCATCGAAAAGAATACCGGCAATGACAATGATGCCGATGAGGATCAGCCACTCGCGCAGACCGATTTCCATGTAATCCCGTGCCTCTAATAAAAATGAAAAATAAAGGGCGTGAACCCTCTTTAAGACGTGGCGCCAACTCTATGTTCTGACAGGCGTTTTCTCCACGCGTAAACACTATTTGGGTAAAACTAGCACGACCGGAAACAACTTTACACCGTCTGTCGCACATAGCTCGATTTTAACGTCGAATTCAGGGTTTTTCAGGCCTCGACCATGGCCAGGGCCTCCTCGACGTCCACGGCGACCAGTCGCGAGCAGCCTGGTTCATGCATGGTCACCCCCATCAGTTGATCGGCCATTTCCATGGCGATCTTGTTGTGGGTGATATAGATGAACTGCACTGTCTGCGACATCTCCTTCACCAACCGTGCGTAGCGACCGACGTTGGCATCGTCCAGCGGCGCATCGACTTCGTCGAGCATGCAGAACGGCGCCGGATTCAATTTGAAGATGGCGAAAACCAGGGCCAGTGCGGTCAGGGCTTTCTCTCCACCGGAGAGCAAATGAATGGTGCTGTTCTTTTTGCCGGGCGGACGCGCCATGATCGTTACCCCTGTATCGAGTAGATCTTCGCCCGTCAGTTCCAGATAAGCACTGCCACCACCGAAAACTTTTGGAAAAAGTGCCTGCAAACCGGCATTGATCTGGTCAAAAGTGTCTTTGAAGCGGCTGCGGGTTTCCTTGTCGATCTTGCGGATTACGTTTTCCAGCGTGTCGAGCGCCTCGGCCAGGTCGGCATCCTGGGCGTCCAGGTAGCGCTTGCGCTCGGACTGCTGCTGGTATTCGTCGATGGCGGCGAGGTTGATCGCGCCCAGGCGCTGGATGCGTCCGTCGATGCGCTGAAGTTCTTCCTCGGCCTGTTGCTCGTTGAGCAGCACGTCGAGGGTGGCGAGCACGCCGTGCAGGTCGTAGCCGTCGGCGTGCAGTTGTTCCTGCAGGGTCTTGCGCCGCACGCTGAGCCCCTGCCACTCCAGGCGGTGCTGTTCCAGCTGGCCGCGCAGTACCTGGCTCTGTTGCTCGGCCTGGGTGCGCCGCTTCTCGACGTCGCGCAATTCGCGGTCGGCATCGTCCAGGGCCAGCCGCGCGTGGCGCATTTCATCGTCCACGGCCATGCGTTGTTCGAGCAGTCCCTCCAGGCTCAGGCGCAGCTCTTCGAGGGGCGCTTCGCCCTCCTCCAGGCCCAGGGTCAGTTGTTCACGCTTTTCAGTCAGGCGCTCGGCCTGCAGTTGCAGGCGTTCGAGGGCCTGGCGTGTGGAGTCATGCTGGGCGCGCAGCGAACCCAGGCGGACCGCCAACTGGTGTGCCCTGTCCTTGTGCTGGCGGGCGTCCTGGCGGATGCGCTCCAGCCCCTCACGGAGCTCGTCGCGCTGGGCCATCAGTTGTTCGCGCTGTTCGGTATCGCTGGCCATGGCGTCGAGGGCGTCCTGCAACTGCAGGCGCGACTCGCCGACCTGCTCGTGCTCGAGCGCACGCTGCTCGGCCAGCTCGCCGAGTTCTTCGTCGAGTCGGCGGCGGCGCAGCGACAACTGCTCGGCCTTGGCCCGGCTGGCCGAGAGCCGGGCCTTGAGTTCGCCCTGCTGGCGGCTTTCGTCCTGGATGCGCCGGCGCAGCTGTTCGCGCAGCTGCTCCTGGGCTTGCTGCTGCTCGCGGCAGGTGAGCAACTGTTCCTGCACCTGCGCCAGGGTCGCCTCGTGGGCCTGCACGTCCAGGTGCAAGGCTTGCAGCTCCTGCCCGCGGGCCAGCACGCCACGGCTGGCGTCGTTGCCGCGGCTAACCCGCAGGAAGTGCCGACCCAGCCAGTAGCCGTCCTGGCTGACCAGGCTTTCGCCGGGAGCCAACTGGTTGCGCAATGCCAAAGCGGTGTCGAGGTCGGCCACTGCGCGCACGCCAGCGAGCCACGGGCTCAGGTCGACCTCACTGTGGACCTTGTGCAGCAGACTTTCGGCCAGGGCCACGCCGCCTGCCGCAGTGCTGACCAAACGCAGCTCGCCCTGTTCGAAGTTGGCCAAGTCCAGCCCCGCCAGATCATCGACAAGCACGGCTTGCAGGTCAGCGCCCAGTACGGTTTCCACGGCCTGTTCCCAACCCGGCTCGACCCGCAGCCCTTCGGCCAGGCGCGGATGCTGGGCCAGCCCCTGCTGGTCCAGCCACTGCGCGGTTCCCGTGCCCGGGTCCAGCGCGGCCTGCTGCAGCGCTTCCAGGGAGGCCAGGCGGCCGTTGAGTCGCTGCAACTCGCCCTGAGCCTGCTGTTGGGCCTGGGTGGCCTCGTGCAGTTGCTGACGGGTGGCTTCCAACTGCTCGGCTTGCTGCTGCTCCTGCGCGGTCCATTCCTCGATGAGCATTTCGCTGCTGGCCAGTTGTTCGTCCAGTTCGAGGATGGCCGCATCTTCCGGATCGGCCGCCAGCAGCTCGCGTTCTTCGCTGTGGCGGCGCTGCCGCTCGGCCAGGCGCTGCATCGACAGCTCCAACTGGGCAATGCGCGCCTGCTGGACTTCGGCCTGGCGCCGCGGCTCGGCCGAGCGGGTATTGAACCGGTCCCACTGTTCCTGCCAGCCGTGCATGCGGGTTTCCGCTTCTTCCAGGGCTGCGGCGGCCTCTTCGGCCGCTTCCGTACTGACGGCCTGTTCGGGCTCGAGCATTTCCAGCTCTTCGCCCAAGGTCGCCAGCAGCGTGCGGTCGTGGCCCAGGTGGGATTCGGTTTCCAGGCGCGCGCGTTCGGCTTCCTTGAAATCGTCCTGCAATTGGCGCAGGCGCTGCTGGCCGTGCTGGATGTTCTGCTCGACCCGGGCAATGTCGCCGCCTACCGAATAGAAACGCGCCTGCACCGTATTGAACCGTTCGGACAGCTCGTGATGACCATCGCGCAGGCGTTCGATGCCGGCATCGGCATTGCGCTGCTCGGCGACCAGGGCTTCGAAGGCCACTTCCTGGTCGGCGATGACCGCTTCGCGCTGGCCGACCTGCTCGTTCAGGGTCTGCCAGCGCAGGGCCGACAGCTGCGCCTTGAGCTGGCGCTCTTCGGCCTTGTACTGCTGGTATTTTTCGGCCGACTGGGCCTGGCGGTGCAGGCGTTCGAGCTGGCGTTCCAGCTCCTCGCGCAGGTCGGTCAGGCGCGCCAGGTTCTCGTGGGTACGACGGATGCGGCTTTCAGTTTCGCGACGACGCTCCTTGTACTTGGAGATGCCGGCCGCTTCCTCGATGAAATTGCGCAAATCTTCGGGCTTGGCCTCGATGAGCTTGGAGATCATGCCCTGCTCGATGATCGAGTAGCTGCGCGGGCCGAGGCCGGTGCCGAGGAAGATGTCGGTGATGTCGCGCCGACGGCACTTGGTGCCGTTCAGGTAATAGGTGTTCTGGCTTTCGCGGGTGACCTTGCGGCGGATCGAGATTTCCGCGTAGGCGGCGTACTCGCCCACCAGGGTGCTGTCGCTGTTGTCGAACACCAGTTCGATGCTGGCCTGGCTGACCGGCTTGCGGCTGGTGGAGCCGTTGAAGATGACGTCGGTCATCGACTCGCCGCGCAGGTTCTTCGCCGAGCTTTCGCCCATGACCCAGCGCACGGCGTCGATGATGTTGGACTTGCCGCAACCGTTGGGCCCCACTACGGCGGCCATGTTGCTGGGGAAATTGACCGTGGTCGGGTCGACGAACGACTTGAACCCGGCCAGACGAATGCACTTGAGGCGCATGCTCAGCGCACCGCCAAGGCGCTGAGCACCAATTCGCAGCTACGCTGACAGTATTCGCCCAGCACCTTGCGGATGAGCTGCGGGTCACGCGTCGACACCGCCTGCAGCAGGCGCCCGAACAAGGCCAGGTATTCGCTCATCGACGCCTTGCGCTGTTCCAGGGCCAGGTAATAGGTGCGGTTCATGGCCGGCTGCAGGTTCTCGATGGTCTCTTGCAGGTAAGGGTTGTTGGCGAAGGGATAGGCGGCGCGCATGACGTTGAAGCTGTCTTCGACGAAGGCGTTGATGTCCTGGCGTTCGAAGCTGGTCTGCAGGCGCCCCTGGATGATCAGGAACGGCGCCAGGTCGGCCTCGGTCTTCCAGCGTTGGGCCACCGCGTCGCCGAGCATGATGTACATCTCGCCCATCAGGGCGCAGAGGCTGCGCACCTTGTGTTCGCTGAGCTCGCTGACCTGGGCGCCGCGGCGCGGCAGGATGTCGACCAGATGACGCCGTTCCAGGATCAGCAAGGCCTCGCGCACCGAGCCACGGCTGACGTTCAGCGCCTGGGTGACCTTGAGTTCCTGGATGCGCTCGGCCGGCTTGAGCTCACCGCTGATGATGCGCTCGGCCAGATGATGGGCAATTTGCTCGGCG
>Ga0308158_10005565_pt1 | contig 10300 bp, 14 predicted proteins | sample PhyBR2_FD_201038 | JGI IMG/M metagenome (GOLD analysis project Ga0308158, IMG submission 201038) | Phyllosphere microbial communities from UC Gill Tract Community Farm, Albany, California, United States - DLSLB.R2 | ecosystem: Host-associated > Plants > Phyllosphere > Unclassified | place: USA... | reverse complement strand
AGCGTTGCTGCTCGGCATCATCCAGCGTGCCGGGGAAGTTACGCGCCCGGTAGCGGAACAGCAGTTTCGCTACCCGCGCACTCTCAAAGCTCAGGTCCAGCGCAGGCAGATTCGCGGGCGCGGTCTGACGGATAATATTCATCCCCGCCCGGTCGGCATCACTGAAGAAGCCATCATAGAGTTGTGTGTCCACATCATCTGACGGTGTAAACGGCTCCGCTTCGGCAAACAGCGTGACCAGTTTTTCCCGCACGTCGGGCTGCTGACGCAGCAGCGCCAGATTCGCCAGGCAGTGCTGACGATCAATATTCAGCCGGGCCGCATCTTCAGGCCGCAGCGTACTGGCAGGCGCCAGCACCGGACACTTATTGATATGCACCAGTTTGACCGGCACCGCGGGCAGATCGCCGAGATCGTTTTTCGGCGTGTAAAGACGCTCACGCAGCGTGTCGGCATCCAGTTGCAGCAGCGGTGACATATCGCCCGCCAGATCCACCACGATCAGCGCATTGCGGTTATCGGGATGCCAGGCCAGCGGTACGATCCAGCTGGTGTTACCGCGCGCGGCACCGAACATGCCGGAGACATGAACCAGCGGTTTCATCTGCGGGATATCAATCAGGTTCATCAGCTTGTTTTTGTTACGATGGGTAAACAAAAACTCAAACAGTTTTGGCTGCTTCTCTTTCACCAGTTTCGCCATCGCCAGCGTGGCGTAAACATCGGACATGGCATCGTGTGCATTTTCATGTGACACGCCGTTCGCTTTGGTCAGATGCTCCAGCCGGAAGCTGGGAAAACCTTCTTCATTCTCCGGCCAGTTGATCCCCTCGGGCCGCAACGCGTAGCAGGCACGCATCACGTCGAGCAGATCCCAGCGTGAGTTGCCGTTTTGCCAGGCCCAGCCATAGGGATCGTAAAAGTTGCGATAGAAGATATTGCGCGTCACTTCATCATCGAAACGCACGTTGTTGTAGCCCACCACACAGGTTTGTTCCGTGGTGAACAGCGCATGGATGCGTTCAGCGAACTCAGCTTCGATCACGCCGCGACTCATCGCTATCTGCGGGGTAATGCCGGTGATCATTACCGCTTCGGGTTGTGGCAGATAGTCATCAGGCGGACGGCAGTAGAACACTTCGGGTTCGCCGACCGGATTAAACTCACTGTCGGTGCGCAGGCCGGCAAACTGGGCTGGCCGGTCACGAGAGGGGTTGGTGCCGAAGGTCTCGTAATCGTGGAAGAGAAAGGTAGGTCGTACGAGGTCGTTTTTCAATGTGCGTTACCGTTCGTCATTGTTCATTAACAGGCTGATTTAAAACATTTTTAATCATTTTATTGCCCTTATTTGTTCACTCTTGCCTATCTTTGTTCGTTGCTGTTCGCAGATGTACATGCAATATTGTGTACCATTCCTGTACCAAAATCACATTTCACTGCGTACCAAGAATTATTATGGCCCTGAGTGACATTAAATTACGCTCTATACATGGTAAACCATATTCCGGCCCGGCTGAAATTTCAGATGCGGATGGGCTGGGTGTCCGGATATCGCCAAAGGGCGTGATCCTGTTTCAGTATCGCTACAGGTGGAACGGTAAACCCCAGCGGCTCAGTTTAGGCCGGTATCCTGCGTTAACACTCAAAGATGCGAGAAACCTGGTCAGCGAATTGCGCGTTATGTATGACGGTGGCACAGATCCCCGCCGGTATACTGAGAAAACCACTGGCGAACAATCCATGACCGTGGGCGACTGCCTGACATACTGGAAAGAGCAGTATGTTGATGTTGCTCTGCGCCCCAAAACACAGGCGCTTTACAACTCGACAGTTTTAAAACATCTGACTGGCGCATTTCCTGGCCGTGCCATTGGTGATATCACTGTTAAACAGTGGGTAGATTTTTTTTCGCGGGAAGAGCGTGCTAATCCACGCCGCGCGCGGCAGCTGCTTGTGCAGGCAAGATCGGCAATCGGATGGTGTATCCGTCGGCAGGTTATAGATAACGCCTCAATCATGCGCATTGAACCGCGTGATGTAGGCGTTAGGTCAGAAACTGGCAGTCGCGTTTTAACCTACACGGAACTGGCGCAAATCTGGCTTGGTATCGAGCGCAGCAGGGCGGCGACGTCCAACAAACTATTGCACCAGATGCTGATGCTATGGGGTGCCAGGGTTTCAGAACTGCGCCTGTCTGAATGCAAAGAGTTTGATCTTAATGAGTGGGTTTGGACGGTTCCAAAGGAGCATAGCAAAATGGGCAATATCATACGCCGGCCCATTTTCGAACAGATAAAACCGCTGCTCGAAAAGGCTATGACGACATATGACCAAATTCTTTTCCCTGGTGCGGATATCGACTCACCTTTAACCATATCTGCTGCCAATCGCTACATTGGCCGGATTCGGGATAGCCTGGATATAGGCTACTGGCGTGCACATGATTTCCGGCGCACGCTTGTTACCAGGTTATCAGAAGAGGGAACAGCGCCACATGTTACAGAGCGGATGCTGGGGCATGAATTGGGCGGGGTGATGGCGGTGTACAATAAACATGACTGGATTGAAGAACAGCGTAAAGCTTATGAAGTCCATGCCGATAAACTACTATGGCATGTCAAAAAAGGAAGTTGATCTAATGAGAAAAGGAATTCCAGTATTACTCTTCATTATATTGTTTTCTGCGAATTCATATTCAGAAGAAAACATGATTTGCTATGTACCTAAGAAGCCCTTTCCTAAACCTACTGTGCCTGTCGAACCTGTAAAAGAAGAAGTATCAGTTACTAGCGAAATCATTAGTACTGGCTCTGGTTTAGCCTCTCAAAATACGCAAGTTTTGATTGGTTACCCTCCAATTGTTAATGAGGGAAAAAGCGGAAGTGATAAGGACGATGTCGGATTCGTTTTTGAAGTTGTAAAATATATTTTAGATTTCATAGTAAAAATATTATCTATTTTGGCATGGCCAGCAGTGTTGATATTAATTGTTAGAAAGTTTAAAGAAGAAATAAAAAATCTAGCAAAGAGAATCGCAAAAGCAAATGTTGGTGGGATGGGCTTTGAATTTCATGATATAGCTGATAAATATGAAGATTTTGATGGAGCGGTAACGCCTGAACAGGAAATAAAATCGGATATTGACCCTAGGGGTACTATAATTTCAGCGTGGCTTAACATAGAAACAAGGTTATATCAGATTTATGCTGCTAAAAATATTATAACCGTTGAGGTTGGATTTAATTCGCCCAAAACAGGCCCGTCAATCGCAAAAATAATTAGGGTTTTGAAAGATAAAAATATTATTGGTCATGATGAATTCGTCTTGCTAAGAGACTTGCAGACAATGAGAAATAAAGTAGTTCATGAGGCTAACCTCGAATTAACACAAGATGACGTCACTAAATTCTTGCTTGTTGCTAATTATGTCGAGGATTGCCTCAAAGTAATTGAAAATCAGGCGCTTTGATTGATTCCACCGCGTAGAATCCATTCATCCACGGCGCTACGCAAATAGGCCTTAGGATGCGTGCGAATTGGTTTAGGGAAATTGTGCAATTTTCCATATTTGTACATGGTTGTGCGCGAGGTAATGGCCAGCATTTTCATAACCTCGGATTCTTTGATCAGTGCTGTCTCGTTCATTTTGATTCCTTACTTTTATTTCCAGGCCGAACCTATGCCATTGCGTCCAGGCTGGTGGCCAACGTGAAATTTTCCGCAATGCGGGCAACGATAAATGCTCATTTGCCCGCGATGGCCATGTCTCTGGTGTAGTTTTCGGATTGCTATGACAGCGCCCGCCGCTGTCGCATGGCGGGCCTTTCCTTCGCATTTTTTGCGCCGTAAACGGCGCTTACTGGCCATTCACTAATTCCAATCCAAAATTTCTTCATGGACGCGATAGTCAGCGTCGTTATAGCCATCAATAGGATCGCTATTGTCGAGCGCATGCAGTACCGTATATTTGGCCTGTTCACGACAAAACGCCTTCCAGGCTTTTTTGCTGCGAAAGTGCGTGTGCCAGTTATGCTTTTTTGAAACGTTGCGCCACGCTTTATTGGCCAGCTGCATCTGTGTTTTCATTTTCAATCCTTTGACGCTCAAGGCGTACATTGTGCATTAAACAAAAATCCTGCCGGTTTGCGCTCCAGTCCTGATTAAGCGCGTTACGCGATGATCTGTTTGCCTTTGCCCAAACCTTTGCCGCGCGGCTGTAATCGCCGTCGCGCTCAATTTGTGCGGCCTCGCGGGCGGTCAGGTAATACAGCGGACTATCGTGATATTTCATGTAATAACTCATGCGACATACTCCGCGCGCATATCGTCCAGTGCAGTGGCAAAGCGGTTATATTCCTGCGGATCCAGATGGCGCTGCGCTGCTGCTATAGCAGTTTCTAAATCTTTAAATTTTTGCTGCGCGTCGGCTAAATCGGGTGACAGTTCATCAAATTTTTTTTCAATTTTGGCCATTGAATTGGCGCGGTGGTAGCGTTTCACGGCTTTGCCTTTCAGCTCAGTAAACGCCGCAATTCCCAGCGTTGATTTGTGTTCCTCAATTTTGGCGCGTAGTGCGGTGGCACTCTCTACAGTGGTTATCTGCTCGATTTCGTCGCGCAGCTGCTGCACTAAATCAGGCTCAGCGGGTGCAGTTTCCTGCACGGTGGTGGGGGTTTCTGGTGCAGCTGCAGCAGTTGCCGGTGTGGCGATGCTATCCGCCAGGGCGGAAATCTCGACGCGCGGCGCAGCCGGTGTAATGTCACGCTCGATCCGCTCCTCCAGTTCGTCATCAGAGTACACGCCCAAAATTACATCCGGGCAATACAGGCGTGACCAGCGTTTTACGGCCAGATACGCCAACTGCTGGCGTGGATCGCTGGCCCATAGCGTGGAGTTACGCACCTGCGCCTGCGACAGATAAAGCTCGAGCACGCGCGGCTCAATTTCTCCTTTGAGCGTGGCCCACACTTTCACGCCAACGCCGTTTTCATCGGCCAATGACCACGCGGGGGCAATGTACTTATTGCCTTTACTTGAGGTCTTTTCCTGGAATTTACCGATTACCTTTTCCCACCGCCCGAACCAGTCGTAATGAATCCGGTCTTTCGTTGGCGCCATCGTGGTGATAACCGCGTTAACCAGCTGCGCCTCATAGCCCAGCGTTCCGCTAACGATGTGCGTTTTCTGCGCCACGGCAAACGGATCCATGCCCCAGCGCGCTGCCTGCATTACAGTGGCCATACACGCGTCTGGTTTACCGCGATAGTGCGCCGGTACCATTTCGCCGCTGTTGGCCATGACGTTGGCCAGATTCTGCAGGCGGTTATACAAATCGCCATTAGTCAGGATCGAGACGTTATCGATCGTGCGTGGCGCGGGGGCGTTAATAGTGGTGATTTCGCTCATTGTGCTGTCTCCATTTTCAGCAGCCATTCCAGCCGGCGCTGGTCTGAATCATTCAGGTCATCGACATAATCAGCCGTAATCGGCGCTGGCCAAATCCCGGTGTTCTGCGCGTTGTCGATTTCACGCAGCGTTTTTTTGTACTCCAGGCGGCCCAGTTGCAGCAGGTCGGGCGATGCCTCGACAATGGCCACCCAGGCGTAATCCTCGTCAGAGTTGATGAATACCCAATAAAATTGATCCAGCCCGGCCACGTCGCAGTACATTGCCGCGCTCAGGTGATAATCGCGGCCGATGATTTCGCGGTGTAGCCGCGCTTTTACCTGGTGCTGTTTAACGCCCCACATCGAAATGGTTTTCAGATCCAGACCGATACGCGCGGTACCGGTATTAATTTCTGCATCTGGACGCACGCGCAGCTCTAATCCGGTGTCATCGTCGAATCCAAAATAGGAAACTTCACTTTCGCGGCTGGGGTGATTTAGCAGCGGCCCGATCGTTGGGTGCTGAAGCAGGGCGCCTTGTAGCGCTTTGGCGTGCTGCATCTGTTTCTGCGTAACCAGCGTGCGGCCGTCGTCGCAGCCCTTCCAGTTCGCGTAAATCTCGTCGGCAAATGCGGCACCCGGGCGGATTTTTTTAATCGTGGCGGTTAATTCTTCTTTCGTGCCGGACGTGTTCACCGTTTGCGGCCGGTTGCGCTCAGTGGCCACTAGTTCCGGATCGATAGTTTCCAGCGTGGCCAGCAGTTCGTCACGGCTTCCGGTGGTTTTGGGCAGTGGCGGCAGCGTGGCGTTATATTCTTTGATGCAGGCTTTCATGGCTGTAGCCGTGTGCTTCTGCTCTGCAGGAATAGACTGAAACTCTGCCGGCAGCATGCCGTATAACATGCCGGTTTCTGTTACGTCGCCGCCCAGCGGGAACGGCTGGCGCAGTTTGCCGTTGTGCGCTTCAATGCGCTGTTTGATTTCCTCAATGCTCAGCCCCGGCTGTAACGTGGCGTTGTACGCCTCGATCGCCTTTTTCATGCTGGCTGCAGTGGTAAACACGCCCGGCGGTAAAATCGGTTCGATATTAAATTCATCCGCCAGTTTTTCCGGCTGCAGCGTCATGGTGTGCACCAGCTGGCCAGAAGACAGCGCCCGCGAATCCTCTTTAACGATCGTCTTTGCAACGTGGCGGCCGTAGTAGTAAAGCAGGCTAACCCGCGCGTCTTTAACCATCGTGCTGCTGATACCGTTCGCGCCGTGGTAAACACCGTTCGGCAAATCGATATAGCGGCCGGGTTCGAAATAGGCGGGGTAAACCGGCGCCGACGCTGGTGGTTCGGCGTCAGCGCTATCTGGTACGGTTTCCGGCATTTCTGGAGCGGCTGGGGCGGATTCCGATACGGTTTGGGCAGTTTCCGTTACAGGCTGGGCTGATTGCGTATCAGGTTCGGCAAATCGTGAATTAGCGAACAGCGCGGAAACGTCATAAACGCCGTTACCCATAGAACGAACATCCTGATCTCCGGCGGCGGCTATTTCTGCTTTTTCGTCATCATTTGCGGCGGTCTTTTCTGCCCGTGTTTGCGCTGGCTCAGTTGCTGCAGTAACTGGCGCCGCAGCTGCGCGGCCTGAATCATCGTTTTGTGGTACCGGTTGCGGCGCATCATGGGGCTTTCCTTTCCCAATTTTTTTAATCCATTTTTCGATCACATCCTGGCGCATGGTCATGCGGCCGTCTGCGCGCGCTGCGCTGTCGTTATGGGCTACCAGCCATTCCTGGATAAACTGCAGCAGCGGTGCAAATGCCGGTGCTTTACCGTCAGCTGGCCAGACGGATTTAGCCGCGGCTACGAGCTCGAACATGGTGGAGGGGTAGACGAATTCCAGCTGACGCACAGAACTGTTGCGACAGGCCAGCAGCAGGTTTTGCGCATACGTTGCTTCATCGTCAAACTGCAGCGTAACGATCGCCTTCTGTTGTTCCGGCGTCAGCGTTTCGAACCGCTCAAACAGCCAGGCACCCAAAACGCGCTGCGTTAGCGTATCGCCTGATTTTTTTTCCGCTGCTGCAGCTAGTGGGGCGGTCTGGCCGGGTTTTTTGGTCCAGGTCAGGCCATCGTCTGCCAGCACATAGCGATCGCACCAGGTATCGTCAAAAACGCCATCGGCCGGCAGGTCATTAACGATCGGCAGGTTAGTGCGCAGCGGTTTAAAATAGTGCTTATGGTCGTGGCCAGTGTTGGCCAGCAGTTCGGTTAGACGCGCCTGGGCGGTTTTATCGTCTGTCGCGTCGAACTGTACAAACAGGCTGTTAACCTGAAATTTCTGTTTGCCCTTCAGTAAAAATGCGTAACTGCTCATTCGTCACCGCCTAACGATTTAAAAATCTGGTTAGCAAATTCCAGCCCGCCGTTTCTATCGTCAAAATCACTGCTGAAATCAACGAACGCAGCCCATTCTGTTTCGAGGAAAAAACGCAGCATGCGCGCCTCGTTTTCAGTTAATTTGATTTCGTCTGGCATAAATCCCCCAATGCAAAAAGGCCGCCGAAGCGGCCTACAAATTAACGACGGTTTAATCTGGCTGCGATAATGGCGGCAAGCAAAGCAAGCGCCGGATCAGATGATTTGATATCAACACTGCGTAATTCTTTTTCTACTACGTCAACGTCATCATGCGAAATATCACAATATTGGGCAAACAACGCAGAGGTGGCACAAATATCACAATGTTCCTCAGGTAGTTCGCCAAATGCGGTGAACGGCGTAGAGATTTTTTTACCGGATTTAATATTTGTTGCCGTGTAGCCAATTAATTTTTTCCCAACATAAATGGCCGTTATGGCGTGATCCGGGCAATCAATGACGACAACTGGATTAATTTTTACCAGCAGGTTTAAGTTTAAATTTTTCATAGCTCAGTCCTTAATTTTGAGTGTGTAAATCCCTGCCGAAAATCGGCATAGTGAATTTTGAAGCTGGTTTATTAGTGCTTTTTTGCCCGGCCGCCGATTGCATAGAAATACAATCGCAGCGCCTCGTTCCACATCGCCCGATCGCGCAGGAAACTGGCGATCACTGCTTTATTGCGCGCAGCAATTAACGCCTCTTGCCGTGACACTCTTCCTCCTTATCGCGTCCTGCAGCCCATGCAAGGCCTACAGCCAGCAGAGTTAGAACAACACCGAATACACAGCCGATTAGGCCGGCCAGACCGTAATAGATCATGGGTTTTCCTCCCTGGATTAGTGAGTTCATGAAAGGCGAAGCCTTTAATCAACACACTGTGGTGCCGGTTACGGTTCCGGCGACGCCAACGGCGCCCGGTGTGGCCCTGGTGTGGCCGCAAATGTGCCCGGCATAACCGGGCTGAGTAGTTAAGCAGTTGCGTTCATTTCGTCACGAAGATCGCCTGAAGCCATCATAAGAACCCAATCATTACCGCGTAGCGCATCCTCAGCTGTTACATAGGTAACGTTGTAGCGATCCATCAGGTATTTGATCATTTCGTATTTGCTCATTGCTTTGGCCCTTCCATGTTGATTGCCCTTGTCGCCGGGCTGGCGGAACGTTTCTGATTGTCGCTGTGCAGCGATGTGTTGACGGGGATAAACTTAACTAAAGGTAAGTAAATGGGCAAGCAAAAAATCTTGCGTTTATGCAAGTTGATGAGTTTTTAAAAGTAAGCTACTGAATTAGAGACTAATTTTTTTTGGCGGTATTTTTTCTAACCTTCAATAGTTCATCAAACAACTTATTAAAGTTTTCCACTCTTGCTTCTAACTCGTTGATTTGAGCTTCTTTTTCAGATTCAGGAAGGTAATTAAATAACTCCAGTAATCGCTTTTCACGATCGCTAAGCGTTGCTGGTAGTTCATCGGCAGGAGTCGGTGACGTTTGTTCATCGCCAAAGAGCAGCCATGCAGGAGAGCATTTCAAGGCAGCAGCGAGAGCAAAAAGGTTTTTGCCCTTAGGTTCAACCTCTCCTTGTTCCCATCTATAAACGGTAACGTATGATTTTTTGATGTGATTGGCCAGCTGCTGCTGGGTTAAACCCAGTTCTTTGCGCCGTGCTGCCATTCTGGTTGAGAGTTCTGTTTTCATTCACTTAATTTATATCAAGTTGACTTGCACTTTTGTAAGCCTTAAAGTCTTAACTGATGTTAAGGAGAGCATAATGTTTACAGAAGATGCAGTAAGGTTTTTTGGTTCAAAAACCAAACTGGCTTTAGCCGCTGGTGTTAGTCAGGCCGCTGTAAGCCGATGGACCAAAGAAGGAGTTGTGCCTATGGGATCCGCAGCCATTTTGTCAGAAGCCTCCAACGGGGTTCTAAAATTCGATAGTGATTTTTACAAATCCATCAAATTAGCTCGTCTGGCCCAGCGTAAACGAAACAGAAAAGGAGTTCTGATTAATGAAAATCAGCATGGACACGAACAGGGCACAGATTGCCCGAGAAATTGAGAGTTACATCACAGAAACCAGCTGGAAATACGTTGCACTGGCCGTTGCAAGAGGTCGATCTGATTTTCAGGAATCAGCAGCAACGGCGCGGGATCTGCATAATATCGAGCAGCACATCAAACGTGCGATACGTGGCAACACAGATTACTACCGGCGGCAGTTCGAACATCTGGCGCCAGAGCTGGTGGCCATATTGCCGGCCGAACGGCGCGCCCGGCTGGCGGATCCGCATAATCCCATGCTGTTGGCCACTGTTGCGGCACGCGAGGGCATACAGGCCGTTAACGCGGTGCATCTGCGCGCACCAGCTGACGTGATTGAAACTAAAATTAACCAGGCGATCGCGGCGTTTGCAGCCATGAAAATGGCAGTGGTAAACACCATGACAGCGATATGATTTTATAGGGTTTTAGATGGCTAACTCATGGCTACGCCTATGGCACGAC
>Ga0308158_10005564_pt1 | contig 10302 bp, 9 predicted proteins | sample PhyBR2_FD_201038 | JGI IMG/M metagenome (GOLD analysis project Ga0308158, IMG submission 201038) | Phyllosphere microbial communities from UC Gill Tract Community Farm, Albany, California, United States - DLSLB.R2 | ecosystem: Host-associated > Plants > Phyllosphere > Unclassified | place: USA... | reverse complement strand
CCGGTGACGTCCAATGCCCGAACAGCACAGTTTTCTCGGACAAGAACGCCATCTCCTGCAGCTACCTGAGCTATCGTGGGAACAGTTAGAAATGGTTCTGCCATTGCATCGGAAGGCGTTGTCATGCCCCCCCGCCAACCTGTGCTATGAGGTAACATAGCGCCAGCTTCACGTTGAGATAGCATGCGTGTATCGATGCCATAGGCACGTGCACCTTCAAGCCATTGTCCGAATTCTTCGAGCTTTGCTTCATGACGCGCCAGATAGGTAATGCCGTTCTGACGAAAACCAATTTTCTCAAGAATTTTCTCGTTGAGGCCCTTCCACAGCTGAATTGCATTCATCATTATGGGCAGCTCTGCGTAGTCACGGCCCTGCTGACGAATCCAGCCCCAGTTGCGGCTTGACTGCTCGCCTGCGATCCTTCCTTTTTCACAGAGAAGGACTTTTAATCCTCGCTTTTGAAGCTCCCATGCCGTCATAACGCCTATTATGCCACCACCAATAATAGTGACATCAACAGCCTCGGGAAGAGGGCCGTCGAATTGCGCTGGATTGTTCATATTGATTGGGAATTCGGACATTTAAGTATCAAAATCTCGCGGGACTATAAGGAGCCAGATCTATTGCTGGCGTTTGTTCGCTAATCAGCTCATTGACGAGCTTGGCTGTTATCGCAGAAAGGGTGACCCCCAGATGCCCATGGCCGAAAGCGTAAATGACATTCCGGTATTTCCCCGATCTGCCAATAACAGGTAGCGTGTCAGGGGTTGATGGACGATGCCCCATCCATTCAGTAGCGGGTTTCCATGCCTTGAGTGCCGGCAGAACCTCCATTGCTTGAGGCAACAGACTGCGAATGCGTTTGTAATTTGGTTGTGCTTTCAGACCTGCAAGTTCATCGCCGCTCACCAGACGTAAACCGTCGTGCATTGGCGATAAAACAAAACCCTTGCCAGGCAAGACAACCGGTCCCCGTAGCAATGTCTCCGATCCGGGACCAAAACTAATGTGGTATCCACGTTCGCTTTCAAGTGAGACACGATCACCGAGCTGTTTCGTCAGTGCCGTGGACCATGCACCTGATGCGATTACAATACGATCAAAGCGCGCGCTCAGGGATCCCGACCTCAGCAACACACTTTGTTCTGACGGATGAACAGAGTTAATTTGATCAAGACTGAATGTCGTGCCAAATCCTTGAGCTGTCTCCAGATAGATCTGAGCGAGTTTCTGCGGAAAACGAACATTGCCAGCATTGGGCTGGTAGAGAGCTTTATAGCAAGATGCCGGATCAAGTGCAGGTTCAAGGTCCAGAAGTGAGGAGCGATCAAGAACTGTGTGGACGATACCATGTCGGCTCATAAGCCGGCGTTCCAGAGCTGAGCTTTCAAAATCTTTGCTGTCGCTGTAGACTTTAAGCCATCCTTCTTGCGTAAGCATGTCGCTTGCTGACGCAATTGCCGCTAGTTCCCGATGCGCTGTCAGCGCTTCTGAAACAAGCGGATGCATTGCTGCAGCAATGCGATCCACAGCTTTGGTTGTGCCAGCTCTGATGAAGCGCCTTATCCAGGGAAAGGCTGCGATTGCATGATGAAACCGCAGCACTGCTGGTGCATTGCGGTTGAATATATAGGTGGGTAAAGACCTGATAACAGCAGGTGTAGCTGTCGGTGTTATTGACCCTGTGACTATAGCCCCCGCATTTCCATAGGATGTTCCTGTGCCGGGCTCTTCATTGCCGAATATGGTGACACTATGGCCCGCCCTGCTAAGTGCAAGAGCGGTGCTACAGCCAACAATTCCCGCGCCAATGATGGCAACAGAAAGCCGCTCGCCGCTTTTCTGACGATGCTCCATAACAATCTATCTATCTTAATTGCGTGACTAACCGGGTCGCGTCAGTGGTGGAGGACTTTACTCAAGAAATCACGCGTGCGCTCACTCTGAGGGTTCTTGAAGAAGCTCTCTGGTTCACCGCTTTCAACTATCGCGCCGCGATCCATGAATACTACACGATCGGCAACACTTCTGGCGAAGCCCATTTCATGAGTGACTACCATCATCGTCATGCCTTCTTTGGCGAGACCAACCATGACATCAAGCACTTCATTGATCATTTCTGGGTCTAATGCTGAGGTAGGTTCGTCAAACAACATCACTCTAGGCTGCATGCAAAGGGACCGCGCAATTGCTACACGCTGCTGTTGACCACCTGACAACTGGCTTGGGTAATTGTACATACGATCGGCGAGCCCGACTTTTGCCAGCAGTTCTTTACCGCGCTTTTCCGCCTCGGCTTTACTCAATCCCCGCACATGAATGGGCGCAAGCGTCACATTCTCCAGCGCAGTCTTATGTGGGTAGAGATTGAATTGCTGGAAAACGAACCCAACTTCCATTCGCAATTCACGCAATGGGGGATTCTGAGTGCTGAGATCAATACCATCCACGATAAGTTTACCTGACTGGAAGGCTTCCAGTGCATTGACGCATCTGATCAGCGTACTTTTACCGGAGCCAGAAGGGCCGCAAACAACGACAACTTCGCCTTTGCTGACTTTCAGATCGATATTGTTAAGTACGTGAAGTGCGCTGCCGAACCATTTGTTCAGACCCTGAAATTCAATCATTAGACCTGTCCAATTACAAAATAGGGGATTGTGTGCCGCGCTCTATACGACGCGAAAGATAAATCATCGGATAGCAGACGATGAAGTAGCCAATACCAACAACACCAAAGACCAGCAGGCCATTCGGAATGTTCTGTACGATCATCCAACCAGACCGTGTCAGGTCCATAATTCCGATAGCCGAAACAACGGAGGAGTCCTTCACAAGGAGGATGAACTGTCCCACCAGAGATGGACGCACTATGCGTAATGCCTGTGGCATGACAATCAATCGAAGCTGTTGAGAATAGGTGAAACCCGATGCGATCGCCGCTTCGGACTGTCCACGTGGGACAGCCTTTATGCCGGAGGCAATGATTTCACCGATAAAGCAGGCCGACAGGTTGGAGAGCGCGATCACACCGGCATTGAAGGCCGATAGTTCGATCCCGATCGATGGTAAAATGAAGAAACAGATAAAAACCTGTACCAGAAACGGCGTGCCACGGAACAGATCAATATAAAGTCCGGTTATTGCTGATAGCCATCGATTACCGCTGGCGCGAAGCACACCAAATAACAGTCCTACAGTGACTCCAACGATTAGGGAAAGTAGGGACAGGGAAACGGTCATTCCAAGGCCCTTCAACAGAATGGGCCAGAAATTCCACAAGCGTTCGACTTGAAACCAAAACATATGCGTCCCCTGTTATCTTTCCGGCATGCGGTTGAAACGCGACCAGGTTCCGGCGATTGCCTTGAGGAGATAATAGATAAGCAGAAAGCCAGCAGCTGTTACTGCGAAGCCCTCAACTGGCATGAAGCGATCAAGCGCGATTTGCTGTCCGACGCGGGTCAGTTCAACAACGGAAATCAGCGAAAGAAGAGAAGAGTCTTTCACCAGCACTATTGCTTGACCGATCATCGGCGATACTGTTGGTCGAACCGCCTGGGGCAGGACAACGAGTTTCATACGTTGCAGATAGGTGAAACCGGAGCTTAAAGCAGCCTCAAACTGACCACGTGGAATGGAAAGAATGCCTGAGCGAATAATCTCAGCCACATAAGCACCGGAGTTAAGTGAAAGAGCAATAATGCCGATCACCATCTCTGGAAGAATTATTCCTAAGCGCGGCAGGCCAAAATACAGGAAGTAAAGCTGAGCAAGCAGAGGGGTCGCGCGGATAAGGTCGATATATGCAATGCCAATCCTGCGCAGCCAGCGCACGGGCTGAATGCTTAAAGCGCAAGCGACGATGCCGATGATCAACGCGCCGGTAAACCCTGCGGCGGACAACATCAGTGTATTCAGAAAACCTTGCCAGAGGTCAGGCAGATATTCCGATATGACTCGTATGTTCAGATTGCCAAACATGGTTCACCGGTAACATTCGGATTTTGATCAGAGGTGCAGGATGAAAAGCTCCTGCACCTCCCTCGATCGGGATCAGTGATCAGCCTGCCACTTGTTCGAATTGACCCAGTAATCAAGGTTTTCCTTCAAACGGCCGTCAAGTTTGATGTTGTCGAGAAACAGATTTGTCCAGATCATCAGATCCTGCGAGTCATACCTGACTGCATAGGCAAGAGGTTCTGAGCTGAGCATCTCAGAAAACACTTCGAACGTACCTTCTGGGTAATTCTGAACTTGCGCAGCGACGGCTGTGTTATCGTTCACGCCACACTGTGCCTGACCGGATGCAACTGCATCGAGCACAACTGTTCCGCCGCCTTTGAATGCTTTGACGGTTGCTTCAGGGAAAAACTTAGGCATGTTTTTTTCGGCAGTTGATCCGAGAATGACGGCAATAGTCGTCCCTGGCTTTCTGCAATCTTCAACGCTTTTGAAATCACCACCAGCAGCGGTGAAAGCGACTGAACCGACGTGAATCCATGGCTGGGTAAAAGCCACCTTGGTCGCACGGCTCATGGTCGCCGTCATATCTGCTGCAAGAATGTCAGCTTTGCCTGAAAGCAGGGCAGGGATGAGCCCATCCCAGTCAAAATCAAGATACGTGACTTTAACACCCATTTCCTTGGCCATAAGCTCGGTCATGGCAATTGCGCTGCCAGTGCGATTGCCATTCTTGTCCATAAAGGAATAAGGAGGGCCCTGTGTCTGAACCGCTACGCGCAACTCGCCACGGGCGATGATATCGTCGAGCGTTCCTGCATGTGCGGAGGTGATTTGCGCAGTGGTTCCCATCAGCGCCAGAAACATGGCAGATGCCATGAGTGCATTGATTTTTTTCATCATTTATTCAGTTCTCCCTCATTGAGCATTATTAGTCCGTGTCCGCGCAAGGCGGCCAAATAGAACGGTCATATTGTCGTTAGGTTAAGGAGCGGGTTTGTCGCTCTCTTCATCTTCCCATACGCCGCGTGGCAAACTCAGCCACTTGTTGTGGGATTTCATGACAACAAAAGTTTCACTGCCCTGAATGACACCTGGTTCAGCCAAGCCGGGGAGCAGTTCGCTCGTCACCCGGTATAGTTCTTCCATATCGCCTTCAAACAGGACTTCGCACAGAAGGTCGTATCGGCCAGTTACGATGCTGACAGATGTCACAAACGGCAACTCGGACATTTTTCTGGCAATTTCATTAAGGCGACCGTGTCCGTTGGCATGGATACCTAAAATCGCAACGATAAGCTCAGGACGCTCCGAGACATTAACAACCCCAGCAATCCGGAAGAGCTTATTCTCAATAAGGTTTTTCAAACGCGCGCGGATTGTTGGTGGGCTAAGCTCCAGACGTTCAGCAATCTGATTGGCACCGTCACGCGCATCATCTGACAAAAGCTTCACAAGCTTCCGATCAATTTTGTCTAACAGTGCACGCATTCAACTGCCCCTTGTTATTTTATGAGGCATTGTTATTTCAATATGGCCCATTTCGTCAATCAGAATTTTCCATTTGAAAAAAATATAGGCTATTATTTTCTGATTTGGATGATTGGCTCATCTGCTGAATATCTGCGGTTTCCGTTGTTGAGCTTGATATTGCGATGGAATTATAAAGGGAACAGCCAAGCTTCCGAGAAGTTAGTCCGGCGTGTGATGTGCAATTTTGAGCGTTGGGTGAGATATTAGAGCGCGTTTCGATCTGATTGAATCAGATCGGCGCGTCTCAAGCCTTATTGAAAAAGATTTGATGCAAATTCACAGGTGACTTTAACTGGCTCCAGGTTTTTGCGAATCTTCCCATATGTGACAGATCTAGCGGCCGAAAATGAGTCAACAGAAAACCGTTCGATGTGAGATGCATACTTATGGCTCTTAACGAATAATGTTTGGGGGTGGTATTTTACGTAAAGCTTCGATGATGTCGGGGCGCTGCTCCGCAACAGTGGCAACTATTGCTTCTGAAACGGCAAAAATTGCCGAGGGCGAATTGGGTAAAAGTTCGCTTCTTGCCGTCGCATAAATCACACTATCAGCGAGTGGGACGAGGGGCGAAGTCGGACTATCAGTTAATACCAATATCGTGGCATTTTTTGATTTTGCCAGTTTCGTTAGGTCTAAAGTGCTCTGCGAATATCTGGGGATGGATATCGCAATAACCACATCCCGTTCTGTGATAGAATTGATGATATTGCTTGAATAAGAGCTTGCACCTCGCAACAGAGCGTTTGTCACATTCTTCTCGGTATATAGGGCCAAACCTTCTTCAAGATATGATGCGGCATAGTGGCTCGCACCGGTTCCCAGTACTATTATGCGGTGCGCATCTATTATTGCCCGAATAAAACTCTGCGCCGTTGCGTAGTCAATGTTTGATACTGTGTTCTGAACGTTGCGCATATTGTCTATGAGCAGTCTGTGCAGGGTTGAAGTTTGACAGTCAGGACTTCTTTCTTGGCCTTGATAATCATTCATGCCGGACGAAATCGACTGATAATCCGTCACGATCCGCTCGCGAAACTCGCTAAAGCCATTGTAACCGGCGGTTTTTACAAATCGTGTAATTGTTGCGGTAGAACTGCCGCTTGCCTCGGCAACGCCTTCAATTGACATGGCCACCACATCCAAAGGCCGCGCCAGAACGAAATCCGCGATCTTCTGATGCGATTTGCTCAGAGACGGGTAAACCTCTGTCATTCGCTGAGCAAATTCGGACTTGGGACTCAAAGTTGGGGCCATTGATCATTTCCATCGTTGACGTCTAGAAATTTTCATATAATCTAAAAATGAAAATAATCACATCAAAAAGATGTTTAATCCAAGGGAACGAATATAATTATGTACAAAAAGCTCGTGATAGCCAGCCTTTTTGCGTCCACAGTTTTGGGTGGCGCTGCAAATGCCCAGACTCTTAAAGTCGCGCTCTCTTCAGAGGCCACTGCTGTTGACCCCCACTATCATGACCTGACCCCGAATAATGCGCTGGCGGCCCATATTTTCGATAGTCTCACCCGGCAGGATGAGAAGCAGAAATTGCACCCGGCTCTGGCTGAAGCATGGGAGAACGACGGTAAGAACAAGTGGACCTTCAAGCTGCGTGAAGGTGTTAACTTCTCGGATGGCACACCTTTCACTGCCGATGATGTCGTTTTCACATTCTGTCGCACACTGAAAAACGAAACGGCAGTTTCGGGTTCCTTTGCTGATATCACGGCGAATTTTGAATCGGTCGAAGCGCCTGACGCCAAAACCCTTATCATTACGACAAAAGTTCCTGAGCCGCTTTTGGCGACCTTTATGGGAACTGTGGGTATCCTGAGTTCGTCGATTGTGGATCATGGGAAAATCACGTTCGATCCGGCCAATAATTGCGGCGTTACCGGTGCCTGGCCTGTTGTTGGTGATTTCAATGACGGGAAAAAAGCGATTGGAACCGGGCCTTACAAGCTAAAGAACTATGTGAAGGGTTCGTCGATTGAGCTTGAGCGAAATGAAAATTACTGGGGTGAAAAAGAGCCTTGGGAGGGCGTTCGCTTTGTGCCTGTTCCCAATGCAGGAACGCGACTGGCTGGTCTTCTTGCTGGAGATTACGATCTTGTCGAAAACCCAGCCGCGCGTGATCTGACGCGTATCAAGGATGATAAGCGTTTCGTTGCTGAAGTCACTCCAACTACCCGCGTTATCTATTACCAGCTCGATGTTGGTCGTGATCAAAGCCCATTTGTCAAATCTGCAGACGGCAAAAATCCTTTGCGGGACGTTCGTGTTCGTGAAGCAATATCGCTGGCGATTGACCGCAAAGCGATTATCGCTCGTCTGATGGATGGTGCGGCAGAACAGGCAAATGAATTCCTGCCTAAGGGAATGTTTGGCACGCTACCAGAAGCGCCAGAACTGCGTTACGATCCGGCTGCCGCCAAGAAGCTTCTTACTGAAGCGGGTTACCCGGACGGCTTTGAACTCACGCTTTCAACGACCAATGACCGCTACATCAATGACAGCCAGATTACGCAAGCTGTTGCACAATATCTGACGCAGATTGGCATTAAAGCCGATGTGGATGCAATGACACGCGCGCTTTACTTCCCACGTCGTTCGAAGAAAGAGCTCAGTGTTGCCATTGGTGGATGGGCATCGACCAGCGGTGAAGCGTCGTCGTTCCTGCGCCAGTGGCCTGCATCTCCCAATGAAGCGGGCACGATGGGAGGCTCCAACTATGGCAGTTACAAAAACCCTGCTTTCGACAAGCTAATTTATGAAGCCGTCGAAACAATGGACGATGATAAGCGCTCTGCATTGCTGCAGGAAGCAACCACCGAAGTGCTTAAGGATTATGCTTTCATTCCGTTGCATTTCGAAAGCGGTATCTGGGCGCATAAGGCGGACATAGATTTTACTGGTCGCTCTGACCAGTTCACGCTCGCCATGTCCGCTAAGCCAAAGAAGTAAGTTTCTTCTTCAAGCATCATTCGGGTAAAATGTGATGACTGCATATGCTTTGCAGCGCTTGATCCAAAGCGCTCTGGTGCTGCTCGCCGTTTCGGTTGCCGTTTTCTTTGCCATTTATGGCATTGGCGATCCGATTGAGTTGCTTGTTCCACCTCAGGTCAGTGCCGCTGAAAGGTTGGCGCTGATCAAAAGACTGGGGCTTGATCTGCCTGTATGGCAGCAATATTTTGCCTTTCTTGGCAATGCTTTGCGGGGTGATCTGGGAACATCCTTTGTGCATGGCGTACCTGTCGTCTCTCTGATACTGGGCCGTCTTCCGGCTACATTAGAGCTGGTGCTCTTGTCTATGACGCTTGCGACAGTCGTCAGTGTGCCTCTCGGTCTTTATGCTGGCCTCAATACAGAAAGTCGTTTTTCCCGGATTGTTATGGCCGGAACGGTCATCGGGTTTTCTCTTCCCAGTTTCTGGAAGGGAATGATGCTGATCTTGCTGTTTAGTGTGATTCTCGGCTGGCTTCCGACTGCGGGGAGAGGGGAGAGTGTTGCCTTTATGGGCTTTCAGACGAGCCTCTTCACGCTTGATGGTCTACGCCATCTCATTCTGCCTACACTTAATCTTGCTGTTCCAACCTCAGCCTTGCTGGTGCGACTTGTTGCAGCTGGCACGGCGGAAGCTACAACGCAGGATTATGTTAAATTTGCCCGCGCTAAGGGTGTGCGCCGTAAGCGTATCGTCTTCCGACATATCCTGCGCAATATTCTCATTCCCGTTGTGACTGTTGCAGGCATTGAGTTCGGCAGTCTGGTTGCCTTCTCAACCATAACTGAAACCGTCTTCTCCTGGCCGGGTATGGGGAAGCTTCTGATTGATAGCATCTATCAGCTCGATCGTCCGGTTGTTGTTGCCTATGTCATGATGGCCACGTTGCTCTTCGTCGGTGTCAACTTCCTTGTTGACATACTTTACGCAGCACTCGACCCAAGGGTGAAACTTTCGGGAGAGATGGTATGAACAAGCCGGTTATTCCCCAATCCGCCAATACATCTTTGCGCAAACTGGTGCTGAAACGCATCCGCAACAAACCAACGATGCGCGGAGCTGCTATCTTGCTTGGGTGTATGGTGCTGCTTGCCATCCTTGCACCTTTAATCGCCGTGCAGAACCCCTATGATCTTGCTTCTTTGAGTGTCATGGATAACCGCCTTCCACCCGGCTCATCCAGCATGACCGGAATGACTTATTGGCTTGGCACGGATGCTCAGGGGCGCGATATGGTCAGCGCTATCCTTTATGGCCTTCGCACAAGCTTGCTGGTCGGCCTTCTGTCGACGCTTGGCGCGATGATTATCGGCGTTACGGCAGGATTGTTTGCAGCGCAGATTGGTGGTTTTGTCGATACGCTCATCATGCGAGTTGTCGACTTCATGCTGGGCTTTCCTTCCATCCTTGTAGCTCTTGTGCTTCTCGCTTCCGTGGGGCGCGGAATAGACAAGGTGATTTTTGCTATTATCGTGGTTCAATGGGCGCAATATGCCCGCTTGATGCGCGCTTCAGCGATGGTTGAACGACGCAAAGAATATATAGAGGCTGCGGTCAATTTCGGTCTGCCTACACGCCATATTATGCTGGCACACCTACTGCCAAACTCGGTCGGTTCTGTTCTTGTCATGTCCACAATCAGTATCGCCGGCGCTATAACGCTCGAGGCCACCCTGTCGTTTCTGGGTGTCGGGGTGCCTGTCACTCAGCCGTCTCTTGGACTGTTGATAGCGAACGGCTTCGAATATCTGCTCTCCGGCGAATACTGGATTGCCGTGTTTCCGGGCATAGCGTTG
>Ga0308158_10005563_pt1 | contig 10302 bp, 8 predicted proteins | sample PhyBR2_FD_201038 | JGI IMG/M metagenome (GOLD analysis project Ga0308158, IMG submission 201038) | Phyllosphere microbial communities from UC Gill Tract Community Farm, Albany, California, United States - DLSLB.R2 | ecosystem: Host-associated > Plants > Phyllosphere > Unclassified | place: USA... | reverse complement strand
CGCGGCAACGAAGTCATTTTCGGCGCCCATCACGGCTTCAATCCGGTCGGCGAGAACGCGGCCAGCGGCGCTTTCTTCGCGCCGACCCTGCTCCTGTGCCGCAACGCGTCGATCAACACGGCCGTGCACGACATCGAAGCCTTCGGCCCGGTGTCCACCATGATGACCTACCGCGACATCGACGAAGCCCTGCACCTGGCCGCACTGGGCCGCGGCAGCCTGGTGACCACGCTGGCGACCAAGGACCCGATGATCGCCGCGCATGCGGTGCCGATTGCCGCCGCCTCGCACGGCCGCGTGCACATCCTCGACCGTGAATCGGCGGTGGATTCCACCGGCCACGGCTCGCCGCTGCCGCAGCTGAAGCACGGCGGCCCGGGCCGCGCCGGTGGCGGCGAAGAACTGGGCGGCATCCGCGCGGTAAAACACTTCCTGCAGCGCGCGGCGGTGCAGGGTTCGCCGACCATGCTCACCGCCGTCACCGGAGAGTATGTGCGCGGCGGCGCGGTGAAGGAATCGGAGATCCACCCGTTCCGCCGCTGGTTCGAAGACCTGGAGATCGGCCATTCGCTGCTGACCCACCGCCGCACCGTGAGCGAAGCCGACATCGTCAATTTCGGCGGTATCTCGGGCGACTACTTCTACATGCACTTCGACGAGATCGCGGCCAAGGACACGCAGTTCGGCAAGCGCATCGCGCACGGCTACTTCGTGCTGTCGGCGGCGGCCGGGCTGTTCGTGTCGCCGGCGCCGGGCCCGGTGCTGGCCAACTACGGCCTGGATAACCTGCGCTTCGTGGCGCCGGTGGCGATCGGCGACACCATCCGCGCCCGCCTGACCTGCAAGCGCAAGGTCGACCGCAACCGTACCGACGAGCAGGGGCGAGGGCAGGGCGTGGTGGCCTGGGATGTGCAGGTGACTAACCAGAACGACGAACTGGTGGCAAGTTACGATATCCTGACGCTGGTGCAGAAACGCGGCTGATACGCACCTACCGGTCACAGCCGCGGCCACTCATTCCATAAGGAGCAAGCATGTCGCGGCTAGACCTGAGCAGTATCCCCGTGTTGACCGGCACCGGTTATCCCGAACCCTTCGCCGAGATCGTCAACGGCCGCAGCCGCCAGGCGCTGGGCGAGGCCGGCGGCCTGACCCAGTTCGGCGTCAACCTGGTTGAACTGAAGCCTGGCGCGGCCTCGTCGCAGCGCCACTGGCATACGCATGAAGACGAATTCGTGATGGTGGTGTCGGGCGAACTCACCCTGATCACCGACGAAGGCGAGACACTGATGCGCGCGGGCGATTGCGCGGCCTTCCCGGCGGGGAAACCGAACGGCCATCATCTCGTGAACCGCAGCTGGGGCAATGCCCTGTTCGTGGCCGTGGGCCCGACCATTCTGGCGGACCGGGCGAATTATCCCGACATCGACCTGGTGTACGACGGCACCACCGACAGCTATACGCACCGGGATGGCACGCCGTATCCGAAGCGCGATGCTGCGGCGCCGGCCGCTGCGGTGGCGGCGGATGCGCCGGCGCTGGAAGAGCAGACCCTCGATCAGCGCGTGTACCGTCACGAGTGAGCGGCTCTCAATGCGCAGCTCTCAATGCGCGGCTGTCATGCGGCTTCGGCGGTAGTTTGCAGGCGCGCGATCACGTCGCCAAGCGGCATCGGCCGATGATAGTGGAAGCCCTGCATGTAGGCTGACCCATGCTGCCCGAGGTAGCACGCCTGTGCCGCGGTTTCCACGCCCTCGGCCACCACGCGCAGGTCAAGGTGGTTGGCCATCGCCAGGATGGACTGGACGATCGCCGTGCTGTTGTGGTCCTGCGGCATATCGCGCATGAAGCTCTTGTCGATCTTCAGCTCGTACAGCGGCATTTTCTTCAGGTAGGCCAGGTTCGAATAACCGGTCCCGAAATCGTCGACCGAGAAGCGGATGCCCAGGTTGGCCAGCTGGTGCATGCGCGTGATCGTCTGGTCGATATCCTCGATCAGCAGTCCTTCCGTGACTTCGAAGATGAACTGCTGCGGCGGCACGCCCATCTCGGTGAAGATCCTGTGCACCTGCTCGACGAAGTCGGGCTGGCGGAACTGGATGGGACTGACGTTGAGCGACAGGGGCAGGGGGCAGCCGGCCCTGTCGAGCGCCAGCCAGGCGGCGCAGGCCTGGCGCAGGGCCCAGTGGCCGAGCGGCACGATCAGGCCGCTCGATTCGGCCACGGGAATGAAGATGTCGGGCCGCTCCATGCTGCCGTCGGCACGGCGCCAGCGCATCAGCAGTTCGGCGCCGACCGGCAGGCCGCGCCCGTCGACCTGCAACTGCAGATGCATGGCCAGTTCGCCGTTCTCGAGCGCCGCAGCCAGGTCGCGTTCCAGCATGAGTGCGTGCTGCGCGTCCGCCAGCATGGCGTCCTCGAACACCCTCACGCCGTCGCGGCCGGCGGCCTTGGCGTGGTACATGGCGGTGTCGGCTTCGCGCAGCAGGTCGTGCGCACCCGGCCCGCCGGGCCTGGCCAGTGCGATGCCAATGCTGGCCGCGATGCGGTAGGGCTTGCCCTTGAGGTCGAGCGGCGCCGCCAGGGCCTCGCGCACCAGCGTGGCGGCCTCCAATGCGTGGCGTGCGGCGGTGTCCGGACACGGATCGCGGCTGTCGAGCAGGACGACGAATTCGTCGCCGCCGATGCGGGCGACCAGGCCGCTTCCGCATACGGCCTGTTGCAAGCGCGCGGCGGCATGTTCGAGCAGGAGGTCGCCGGTTGCATGACCGCGCTCGTCATTGACGTTCTTGAACTTGTCGATGTCCAGGTACAGCAGCGCGCTGACGGTGTGTTCGGCCTGGCTGCGCGCCACCACGGTGCCCAGGCGGTCCATCAGCAGGCGCCGGTTCGGCAGCCCGGTCAGCACATCGTAGAACGCCAGGCGGTGGATGGCGTCCGCCGCCTGGCGGCGTTCCGTGATGTCGCGGCTGACCACGACCCAGTGGCTCGCACATTCCTCGTCGCGGGTAAACGGCATGACCTCGATTTCCAGCCAAAACGCCGCGCCAGCTTTTGTATGGGCCATGAGCTCGGCCTTGGCCGAACGGTTTTCCTCCATTGCCCCGAACATGCCGGCAAAGGCGGTGTCGTCGGTGTCCGGTCCACGCAGGAGATGCAAGCCCTTGCCGAGGACCTCGTCGCGGACATAGCCCATCCTGTGCAGGAAGGCATCGTTGACGAAAATGATAGGCTGGTCCGGGCCAGGGATGTCGGCAGCCTCGAGGATCAGGACCATGTCGTTCAGGCGCGCCACGGCTGCGGAAGTGAGTTCGAGCTCCTTGAGCGAGCGCGCCAGGCCCTGCAGGAGGGTGCCACAGGTCAGTGACAGCATGACGCCCACCGTGCTGTAGTTAATGGCGGCAACGACCGACGACTTCAACGGCGCATCGCTCATGCCCGGCACGCCCAATTCGATATGGCCTGTCGCACCGGCCAGAATGAGGGCGGCGACGCCAAGGGCGGTGGCAATCATGGCCGAGCGCAGGTTCAGCAGGATGGCGGCGATTAGGGGCGGGCCGAGCAGGTAGCTCAGGCTGGCGGAACCGACCGACAGCATCAGGACGATGGCCAGCACGTACACCACCGCCAGGAAGTTCAGGACACGGGTGGCATACGAGAGCCGCTTGAGGCGCCAGATGCCGAACATCCAGGCCAACGCCAACCCATCGGCAAGCGCAACCTGCCACATGCCATTCTGGATCAGGAAGGGAATGACGACAGCGGTGGAAATGACGCCCACAACCAGTACAACTGTCAGCAAAGAGGCAAAGATGCGCTCCCGCCAGCCGGCGATATTGTTGAGGTTGCTCATTGGAGAGGCAGGCACGGGCGTGCAGCCGAAGTGTGATAAAGGCCCATCATCTTAAATTGCGCTACGGCAACTGTCACGCAATTTCGTCAAATTTTGCAACGGGTGTTGCATATTGATAAGATTCGCTGCGTGGATGGCGCGCATGCAGGCGCGTTGGAACCGATCAGCAAGCTTGCTTCGGGTTCGATACCTCGTCTGGATTTCAAGAATGGTATGCCAGTAGAAAAATACGCACCCGCCTGCCGAACATGATCCCTGCACTGCCGGGCGGGCAGTCCGGCATCATCGTTCCACGTGCAATGCTTCGATTGCCCGAATCGATGACTGGAGCAGGGGATTGGGGAGGTCCATCTGGCCAAATGTATGAAGGCAGTACGATTCCTTGCCAAGTACAAGCATGTACATGGTTCCGGTTGTAGGCAGGCCATGGAAATGACCGGTCCATGTTGCGCGAACTGCCGCGTATTGTCCGAGTCGCAGCTTGTCGATCGGTGAGCGTTTCCACTCTTGGACGTTTTGGCTGAAGGTTTGCAGGAAGCCGGTCAGGAAATGTGCTGCTGCTTCCTGTTTTGTCTTTTCATCGACCTCCAGTGGGGCAGCGGGAATCAATACCTGCGTCAGTTGAAGCAGCGTCGGGGGCGACTCCTTTTGCGAATAAAAAACAAGTAGCTCGGTTCCCTTATTTGGGAACAAACGATCCGGGCCATTCAGTCCAGCGGGAATCTTTATTGCGATACGGCCCAGCTGTGAGTTGACCGGCACTCGATCGCCTGCAATCGCCATATTCTGCATCAGCAGGAAAAAGCAGAGTAGTAGCGTTCGAAGGATCATGTGGTATCCAGGTGCTCAGGATAAGCAAAGTGTGTTGGACATGGCGCAGGCTTGCACGGGATATGGTCCTAGTCTGTGATGGACAAATCCACGTCAACAAACTCTTCGTAGACATAGCCTTCAGCGGCATTGCGCAATATCACTCTTACGCGTTTCACCGAGCATGGCTCGCCTACCGCAAAGCCCATCTGAACCGTGCCTTGACCTGTCAGGGGTTCCAACAGGCCGGTAGACGTCACGCTACAGCTTGTGTCAGCAACCGCGCCCGCGAAAAGACCTTCGGTGGTGTTGATGGAATAATCCAGCAAGACCGGGATAAAGGTGCCTTTTTTTACGGTGGCGCGTTTACCGTTCGGGAATCCCACCTTGGTGATCGTCGAGCCGATGCCGACCTTCTTGAGCGTATCGAGTGAAGGGTCGGCCACAAAGGTATAGTCGACTGGGATATCCTGCCGAAAAATCTCGGTCGATTGGTGATTTTTGAATACCACCGTGAGCCGATCCAGCTTGCCGGGTTCTGTCAGGTAAGCACCACGTGTGATCACGTGTGTTCCAGGCCGCAAGCGTTCCGGCGTGCCGATGTATTGGGATGCAAACGTGTTGTCAAAGATTCTTACCCAGACACCGACGTCGGTAGCGGGTTGGGTAAAGCGGAATTTGATGGTTGCAAGGATGGGCGTTTGTTCAGGCAAGGTACTGCCATCGGCAGGATCGAGTTGGATGGATTCGATCACGATATCGGCAGGCGCTTGCGCTGCCGATTGCGCTGACCGCGCCGACACGAAAAAGATAGCAAAAACACCGATGAGTACTGCTGCGGCTATCATGACGAGCTTCAAGGTGGCGGTCCGGTCCTTGTAAATAAGACAGCAATGTTAGTCCTTGTTATGTGTTTACGCTACTGCAATATTTATCGATGCTTAATACGACGAGCCGAGAGGCCAGGGTAAATGCTGTCGCTTTTCACTTCGTCGTCCTGGAATCAGCAAGCATTTTCTAACAGACCAAACCAGTTTTTAATCGCAGCGGTGAATGCTGCCGGCTGCTCCAAAGGCACCATGTGCCCGGATTGTTCAATCACTTGCAGTAGTGCTCCGGGAATTGCCCTAGCCAGTTCCTCGGTCTCACGTGCACTGCGCAATGCATCCTGCCCCGCTCCAATCACCAGCGTCGGACACCGCAATTCCGCTGCCGCAATCCCATCCCGCCGCAATCCCGACTGCACCACCATCGCCTCATAACCGAGCCGCCTTCCCATCTCCCTGATCCGCGCGACCAGTTCCCGGTCCCCGCGCCGATCCGGGTGCAGCGACTGCGCAATCGCTCCCATGCTCAAGCCACGGAAGGTGGAGGGATCGAGCGCCCTGATCGCATCCTGCTTCGCCTTGGCCCGCTCCGGTGTATCGGACTCGAGCGAGCTGGCAACCAGCACCAGCGCCGCTACCCGCTCCGGAAACAGCTCCGCCACCTTGCGCGCGATATAGCCGCCTAGCGAAAAGCCCACTAGCACAAACCGCTCCGGCGCCGCCCGCGCCACGCTGCGCGCAATCTCGTCCGTCGTCGTGCCCGGCCCCAGCGGCAAACGGTGCACCGGCGCCTTCCACTGCAGCAGCGGAACGACCTCATCCCACAGGGTCTCGTCCAGCATGAACCCAGGCAGCAGGACAAGCGGACAGGAAGTCATCGGAATCTTCATCTCATCAACACGGTCAAAGTCTTTTCACTGGCAGCAGCCCGAGCCCGGCCACCACCCCAAAAACAATCATCGAAAAATTTGATTTTACAACTGCATTTTTCCCGTTTTTCGTTTTCATTTTAGCCACGCATAATGAACTCCATCGCAGCACACACAGGGCGATGCAGCAAAGAAGCAGGCAATACGGGCAGCCGACATATTCGACGGTACAACCGAACGTATCGGCATTATCAACGCAGCAGAACGAGGAGCGAACCATGGTCTACCTGATCTCTTTCGGCGCCGGCATCCTGGCTGGCGTGCTCTACGGTGTGATCAATGTGCGCTCCCCGGCGCCGCCCGCCATCGCCCTGATCGGCTTGCTGGGCATGCTGGCCGGCGAGCAGATCGTGCCGGTGGCCAAGCGCATGATCGACGGCATCCCGCTCACCCGCGCCTGGTTCGCCAGCGAATGCCAGACCAAGATTACCGGCGTGCCAGTCAACGCCAACACCGAAGCCGAAGACACCCGTCAAGGCTGATCGATTTCCAACCCGCCGCGGCCAGGCCCGGCAAACCACAATACCAAAGGAGCACACCATGAACAACGCCAAACTCGAAGTCCTGACCCCGGAAAACTCGCAGCTGATCATCATCGACCACCAGCCGCAGATGGCCTTCGGCGTGCAGTCGATCGACCGCCAGACCCTGAAGAACAACGTGGTCGGCCTGGCCAAGGCAGCCAAGGCTTTCGGCATCCCGACGGTCATCACCACCGTGGAAACCGATTCCTTCTCCGGCAAGACCTACCCGGAAATCCTGGACGTCTTCCCCGGCCAGCCGATCCTGGAACGCACCTCGATGAATTCCTGGGACGACCAGAAGGTGCGCGATGCGCTGAAGGCCAACGGCCGCAAGAAGGTGATCGTCGCCGGCCTCTGGACCGAAGTGTGCAACACCACCTTTGCCCTGTGCGCCATGCTCGAAGGCGACTACGAAATCTACATGGTGGCCGATGCATCCGGCGGCACCACGAAGGAAGCCCACGACTTCGCCATGCAGCGCATGGTGCAGGCCGGCGTGGTGCCGGTCACCTGGCAGCAGGTGCTGCTCGAATGGCAGCGCGACTGGGCCCACCGCGACACCTACAACGCCGTGATGGACATCGTGCGCGAGCACTCCGGCGCCTACGGCATGGGTGTCGACTACGCCTACACGATGGTGCACAAGGCCGCAGCCCGCAACCAGGGGCAGAACGAAGTGCTGGCGCCGGTGCCGGCCACCCGCTAAGCCTTACCCCAAGCCGACCACAGGTCCGCCGCCAGGGCGGACCTTATCCCCACTATCGTGCCGGCCAGCGCCCGGCGACAGGAGCAGCAATGCAAGCACAGTCCAACCGCAGCGCCGCGGCGCCCCTCATCCTCATCAACGGCCGTTTCGCCACCCTCGACCGCGAGCAACCGCAGGCCAGCGCGGTCGCCATGCAGGACGGCCGCTTCCTCGCCGTCGGCGATGTCGAACACGTGATGCGTTATCGCGAAGCGGGCAGCCAGGTGATCGACCTGAATGGCCGCACCGTGGTCCCGGGCCTGAACGACTCGCACCTGCACCTGATCCGCGGTGGACTGAACTACAACCTGGAGCTGCGCTGGGAAGGCGTGCCATCCCTTGGCGACGCACTGCGCATGCTGAAAGACCAGGCCGACCGTACCCCGCATCCGCAGTGGGTGCGCGTGGTCGGCGGCTGGAGCGAATTCCAGTTTGCCGAGCGCCGCCTGCCGACCCTGGAAGAGATCAACGCCGCCGCGCCCGATACGCCAGTCTTCATCCTGCACCTGTACGACCGCGCACTGCTGAACCGCGCCGCCTTGCGCGCCGTCGGCTACACGAAGGACACGCCGAACCCGCCGGGCGGCGAGATCCAGCGCGACGCCGCCGGCAACCCCACCGGCATGCTGATCGCCCGTCCCAACGCGATGATCCTGTACGCCACCCTGGCCAAGGGTCCGACGCTGCCGTTCGATTTGCAGGTGAACTCGACGCGCCAGTTCATGCGCGAACTGAACCGCCTCGGCATCACCAGCGCCATCGACGCCGGTGGCGGCTTCCAGAACTTCCCCAACGATTACGCGGTGGTCGAGCAGCTGGATCGCGAGGAACAGCTGACCATCCGCATCGCCTACAACCTGTTCACCCAGAACAAGGGCGGCGAACTCGAAGACTTCCAGCGCTGGACCGACATGGTGACGCCGGGGCAGGGCAGCGACTACTACCGCCACAATGGCGCCGGCGAGATGCTGGTATTTTCGGCGGCCGACTTCGAGGACTTCCTGGAGCCGCGCCCAGAACTGGCGGCCGGCATGGAAGACGAACTGGAAAAGGTGGTGCGCCATCTGGTGGCAAGCCGCTGGCCCTTCCGCCTGCATGCGACGTACGAGGAGTCGATCACCCGCATGCTCGACGTGTTCGAGAAGGTGAACCGCGAGATTCCCTTCGACGGCCTGCACTGGATGTTCGACCATTGCGAGACGATCAGCGAACGCAGTATCGAGCGCGTACGCGCACTGGGCGGCGGTATCGCCATCCAGCATCGCATGGCCTTCCAGGGCGAATATTTCGTCGACCGCTACGGCAAGGACGCCGCACGCGCCACGCCGCCGATCAAGCAGATGCTGCAAAGCGGCGTGCCGGTCGGCGCCGGCACCGACGCCACCCGCGTGGCCAGCTACAACCCGTGGACGGCGCTGTACTGGCTGGTCACCGGGCGCACCGTCGGCGGCCTGGCGCTGTATGGTGATAATGGCCACCTGCCGCGCGAGACGGCCCTCGAACTCTGGACCGCGGGCAGCGCCTGGTTCTCCAACGAGCAGGGCCGCAAGGGACGCATCCAGGAAGGCATGCTGGCCGACCTGGCGGTGCTGTCGAGCGACTTCTTCACCGTGCCGGAAGACGACATCAAGGCGATCGAGTCGGTGCTGACGGTCGTCGGCGGCAAGGTGGTGTATGGCGCGGCCGAGTTCTCGGGCCACGGGCCGGCGCCGATTCCGGTGCTGCCGGAATGGTCGCCGGTGCAGAAGGTGCCGGGGCACTGGCGCCGCGCCGAGCCGCAGCCACAGGCGAAGATCGCCATGCCGCACCAGTGCAGCGGCCCTTGCGGCGTGCATGCTCACTCGCACGACCGGGCGCGCAAGGCGAACGTGCCGGTGTCGGACTTCGGCGGCTTCTGGGGCGCCTTCGGTTGCAGCTGCTTCGCGTTCTGATCATGACGACCCCACAATTCCAGCGCCTGCAAGGCGCCAGCATGGGCTTCCTGGCCGGCTACGTCGACACCTTCGGCTTCATCGCCCTGTTCGGGCTGTTCACGGCCCACGTGACCGGCAACTTCGTGTTGATCGCGGTGTCGCTGGCCGACCCCACACAAACACCGTCGCTGCTGAAACTGCTCGCCTTCCCGGCGTTCATTCTCGGCGTAGCGGCCTGCCGGCTGCTGGTGGCAAGTTGCGAACGGCGCGGCACGGCCGCCACGCGGCCGGTGTATCTGCTGCAGCTGGTACTGCTGCTCGGCTTCATGGTGTGCGGCATGCTGGCCGAGCCAGTTGGCAAGCATGTCGGCGCGCTGGCGATGGCGGCCGGCCTGCTGGGTACCGCGGCGATGGGCGCACACAGCGCGGCCAGCAAGCTGCTGCTGAGCCACCTGGCGCCGACCTCGATGATGACCGGGAACGTCACCCAGCTCGTGATCGATACGGTCGACCGCCTGCGCGGCGCGGCCGATGCCGCCACCGCCGCGCGCTGCGCCAAGTTTTTCTGGCCGGTGCTGGCATTCGCCCTGGGCTGTGCGTCCGCGGCGTTTGCCTACCTGGCGCTGGGCTTCGTGATGCTGGCGCTGCCGGTGGCGATCCTGGCCTTCCACGTGTGGCGCCCGGAACCGGCCACGCAGTTG